>Ga0097691_1003132_pt1 | contig 10383 bp, 12 predicted proteins | sample NGESurdeep072012_8_FD_72858 | JGI IMG/M metagenome (GOLD analysis project Ga0097691, IMG submission 72858) | Arctic peat soil microbial communities from Barrow, Alaska - NGEE Surface sample 210-1 deep-072012 | ecosystem: Environmental > Terrestrial > Soil > Wetlands > Peat ...
GGTGACTGCCGCTCACCCCGCCTTCGAGAGTGAGAGGCCGTGCGGGCGAGTTGTCGCCAGCGAGTCCTCGAGGAACGTGGCGACCTGGCGCGACCACAGATAGCCCACATGGGACCCCCAGTACCAGCTGATCGGCGGACGGTCCCAGTGCTCCCACAGTCGACGCGCATGCGCCGGACTCGCGAGGCGATCACCTCGTCCCGCGAAGATGAAGCGACCCTCGTAGGGCACCTTGGGTGCGAATCGCAGGGGCGACACCGGCACGAAGACCGCTTCTGCCGGGCCTCCAATGATGTTGTGCTCGATCGATCGGGCTCGGATGTGGGTCGGGCTGAGCTCGTGGAACAACGCAGGAAGGTCCACCATCGGGATGCCGGCCACGACCGAGTCGATCCCGTCGTCGAGTCCCGCCAGGAGCGAGACCACGTAGGCGCCGAGGGACACGCCGTACAGGCTGATCGACTCGGCGCCCTGGGCACGTATCCACGTCAGCAGGCGTCGGAGATCCCAGACCGCCTGAGAGAATCCATGGACGCTGTTCATCAAGTCGAACGACAGGAACGGCTCGCCGCTTATCGGGGTCACCTTGCGGGGCCCGTGCAGCGGGAGCACCGGCGAGGCGACGTTGAACCCGAGCGAATGATGGACCGCAGCAGTGCGCAGACCGACGAAATCCATGAACGGATAGCCCATGGCGAATCCGTGGACACTCACGAGCCATGGGCGGGGTCCGTCGCCCTCGGGATGACGCACGATGGTGGCCACAGCGCGGCGATTCGGCTCATAGCTCATCCACCGTTCGGCGCCCGGCTCGCCGGTGCGGGGCGCGAATCCGCTCTCGAAGGCGATCCGTTCGTACCCTAGGCCCATCGCCCAACCCCGGCTCGATTGCAGGTCGGCGTCCTTCAGTGGTGGGGGCGAGCGGTGGTAGGTGGTGGGACGGTCGATCCACCCGCGAGCCGAAAATAGCTGCGCCGCATCGGCCAGTTCGCCGCTCACGCGCGCATAGTCCGCCCGCCTGGGGAACCTGCTCGGTGCCATTGAGATCGCGAGGAAGGCCTCGTCCGCGGCCACGCCGACTGCCAGTCCGGGGGAGTGACGAGGGCCCCCGACGGCACCGGTGACCGTTCCATGCACGCCGGTCGTGGCCATGAAACGCAACGTCCGAGGCACCGCCCGCGCTGCCCGAATGAGCGCACGTCGCTCCAGGAACCGTGTGACGGATCGGTAGGGCGCGAGAGCACGGTCGGCAATCGACGGTGATGGCAGCGACTCTGCCACCGGGGACGAAGTACCGGCAGACGTCGCGCGGGACGACGGTCCTGAGCCACCTGCGATGCATGCTGTCTGAGCCACGGCCCCCCTTCCGCGGCGACCGGGTGAACTGACTGACCGGCCGACCGAGCAGTTGCATCGTACTGCCGGATTTGGTGGAACTCGGGGTTGATCCACCTGCGTGGGCCCTCCGTCCTCAGCGTCGGAGGCTAAGCACATGTCCCTTGGGCACAGCTTCAGAAGCTGAGAACCTGACATGGCTTTCAGCTAGAGCTACTGAGATCTCCTGACCTTTGGTAGGTCCCTGTCCTCATGAGGACGCTCTCCCTAATCTGGGCTCATGGCTTCAGTCCTCGTTTGCTCCGGTTGGCCACGGCGGATGGGTCAGTCAGTGCTCGTTGTTGCGGCCATGACCCTTGCGTCCTGTGGCACAGGCGGGTCAAGTCTGGGCGTGGGTAGCTCAACCACACAGACGGGCGGCCATTCGAGCACGACGGTCCCGGAGCCGTCGACGGTGAGCGTGCCTTCGAACCCACCAGGCCGGGAAACTGGGGGCCTCGGAATCCCACTGCCCGTGCCCACTGCACTGACGCCATTCAATACTCCCACCATCCCCGGTGAGGGCGCCTGGCATCCTGGCGGACGTTCTGTCGGTGGAGTCCCAGCGGTCTACGAAACAACCCTGGTTCCGCCGGGAGGCTCACTACCGGCTGGGATCGCCTGGATGGACACCCATTTACTTTCCGCACTGCTCTACTCCGGCTCGAAGAGTCCGGGCGGTGGGCCGTACCTCTACACGGCACCAGTCGAGCCGACGCAAGCAGCGTCGCTGGTGGCAGCATTCAACGGCGGCTTCCTCATGGACTCCGCCGGTGGTGGCTACCTTACCGAGGGACGAGTCGTAGTTCCCTTGGTTGCCGGGGCGGCCTCACTGGTCATCTATGCGAACGGGGCAGTCAACATCGGTGCGTGGGGGAGTGACGTGTCGATGGCCTCGGACGTCATAGGTGTGCGCCAAAACCTGACGCCGCTCGTCGAAAGCGGCGAACCCACGACGCAGGCGGCGAGCACTGACTGGCTGTCGTGGGGAAACACCTGCGGTACGACATCGTGCGCGCACTCAGTTCCCAGCATTGAGCAGCAATGGCGATCCGCGGTCGGGATCACTGCTGACGGCGCACTCGTCTATGCGACTGGACCGTCGCTCACACCCTTGCAGCTGGCCCAGCTTCTCGTCCGCGCCGGCGTTGTCCGCGGCATGGAACTCGACATCAACCCTTACTGGACATTCCTGGCCACCTACAGTCCGATCGATCCGGGCGGACTTGCCGCACCCGGCAACGGCACCCGACTGGTCGCAAACACCGTGCAAGGGCCGGAGACGCCATTCGACCCGGCTTGGGCGAGGGACTTCGTCATCCTGTCCGCTCGAACGGTGTCCGCTGGCTGAACCGGCAGGTCTCACGACCCGACCGTGGTCAGACGGGACCTGGACGATTGATCGTGATCCCTTCGAACAAGTATCAAGTGTCCGTCCTCAGCTTCATAAGCTGACCTTGTGATCCGAATACGCAACGTGGCCCGCTGCGCACGTTGTTCGCGACTTCATGGATCAGCACCGCTACTGTCCGAGTGTGCCCCTATCCCCTGAGGCGGGACGAGTGCTCGGGTGCCTGGTGGAGAAGCAACTCACCACACCCCAGCAATATCCCCTGACCCTGAACGCCCTGACCATGGCGACCAACCAGGCGACCAACCGCGACCCCGTCGTCAACCTTGAAGATGACACGGTGCTGGCCGCCCTGGACGAGCTCCGGAGCCACCACCTGGTACGGGTGATCCTGCCTTCCCACGGTCGCTCGGTGAAGCGGTACCGCCACGTCCTCGACGAAGTCTATGGACTTGACGCCCCTCGTTACGCCCTGTTGGCTACCTTGCTCCTGCGCGAACCGCAAACAGTCGGTGAGCTGAGGGCGCGATCGGAACGGATGGTTGACTTCCCTTCAGTCGGTGACGTCCAGGAGCAGCTGAGCGTCCTCGCCGAGCACTCCGAAGGGCTGGTCCGCCTATTGCCCCGACGGCCGGGCCAGAAGGAGGATCGCTGGCAGCAGATCGTCGCCACTCCGTGGAGCTCCGACGCCGGGTCCGCGGAAGTTGACGAGACCGAAGAGCGCATGGGTACCGACGAACGAAGTGGCGAGTCCGAGCCCAGTACCTCCGTCATCACGGTTCCAGAATCGGATTCTGATCGACAACTCGAGGTCGAAGTATTGCGCTCCGAACTGGATTCATTGCGCAGTGACGTGGCCGTCATTCGCGAGGACCTCAATGCCCTCCGGCAAGGGCTCGGAGGCTGAAGCCGACACAAACCGCTGTCCGTCGAAACAGGCTCTCGAGCACTCCTCGCGCCTGAATCGCCTTCATCCATCGTGCGCCGACCATTTTTTGTGCGATGCCGAGTACAAACTCAGCCTGCACAGCTGAGGGCCGATCAATGATCCATGGCTCCTAATTCTTCTGGCTGGTCGGGGGACGACCTCAGCCCGAGTCGCCGAAGTTGCCGCCCCGCTTCCCCGTCGGTCGAGCAGTTGTGACGAATTTCCGGCAGGTCCGGTGCGGATGAGAACCCTGGCCCAGATGGCTCCCACAGCCTGCGTGGGGCCCCGGTTGACAGCGGGCGTCCCAGTTCCCTACTATTAAAATAGGGAAACTCGGGTACCCGGCAGCCGGTGTCCCTGATCGCCGCAATCCGTGCGATTGCCTGCCGTTGCTGAAGCAACCACCACGACAACAAGGAGGACGATGACCTCGACTATCCGCCAATTCCGAACCATCCGACCGATGGCCGCAGCGATCCTGTGCTCACTGGCCGTAGTGGCCGCAGCGTGCGGCTCGTCGTCGAGCAGCTCGACGAGCACCACGTCGGGATCGGGGAGTTCAACCACGTCGAACGCTCCGGCCACCCTCCGACTCGGCTACTTGACGAACCTCACCCATGCGTCCGCGCTCGTCGGGCTGCAGCAGGGGATCTTCGCCAAGAACCTGCCCGCCAACGTCACGCTGCAGACGAGCACCTACAACGCTGGCCCAGCGGAAGTCACCGCGTTACTGGCCGGGTCACTCGACGCCGCCTTCATGGGTCCCAATTCGGCGATCACGGCCTACACCCAGGGAAACAAGGCCATCCGGATCATCTCGGGCGCAACTTCCGGCGGGGCCGCCTTCGTCGTCGCACCAGATATTACGTCTGCGAACCAGCTCAAGGGAAAGACGGTTGCCTCCCCCCAGCTGGGGAACACGCAGGACGTCGCCTTGCGCACCTGGCTGTCCACGAAGGGGATCACCTACCCGGGTCCAGACGGTGGTACCGGCGAGGTCACGATCCTTCCTGAGGACAACTCCACCACCCTCACCTCATTCGAGTCCGGCACCATTGCCGGTGCATGGGTACCGGAACCTTGGGCCACCCGTATGGTCAGCGAGGGCCACGGCCACATCCTGGTCAATGAGAAGTCGCTCTGGCCGAAGGGGCTGTTCTCCACCACGGTCCTCGTGGTCAGCACCGACTTCCTCTCGGCCCATCCGTCGGTCGTGACCGACCTGCTGAAAGGTCAGCTCGCGACGACCTCATTCCTCAATGCCAATCCCGTGAAGGCCCAGAACGATGCAAACACCGAATTGGCCACGGTGACCGGCAAATCCCTCAAGGCCTCGGAGTTGGCCCAGGCCTGGTCGAACATGACCTTCACCAATGACCCGATCGCATCGTCCATCCTGACCGACCTCGCCCACGCCAAGGCCGTCGGCTTCAAGACCTCCAACATCAGCGGGATCTTCGACCTCGGGCCGATCAATCAGGTGCTCCACGACGAGGGCAAGAGCGCCCTCCCGGCGTCATGAGCATCGCGGCGGCCTCGCCTCCCCGGCCCACGGCGGGAACAGCCCCTCCCGTCGTACTGACAGGGGTTTCGAAGCGATATGGCGATGCGGACTCCGGTGTCATTGCCCTCCAGGACGTGTCGCTCGACGTCAGGCCAGGGGAATTCCTCTGCCTGGTCGGGGCCTCCGGATGCGGCAAGACAACATTGCTCAACCTCGTTGCAGGCCTCGACCGGCCGAGTGGGGGAACGGTGGACGTTGCGTTCCCCAATGGCACGTCCCATGGCACCTCGACGGCAATGCTCTTCCAGGACTCGGCGCTCTTCCCCTGGCTGACGGTGGCAGCCAATGTCGAGCTCCCACTGCGCCTGCGGGGCGTCAGCAAGCTCGAGCGGCGCTCGATTGCCGCCAATCTGCTCGAACGAGTCCATCTGGGTGGCTTCGGGGACAAACGCCCCCATGAGCTCTCGGGGGGCATGCGTCAGAGGGTCGCACTAGCGCGAGCCCTGGCCCAGGATGCCGGCCTCCTACTGATGGATGAGCCATTCGGGGCGCTGGACGCCATCACCCGTGACCTCCTCCATGATGAGCTCGAGGCGCTCTGGCTGGAGCGGCGATTCACCGTGCTGTTCGTCACCCACAATGTCCGCGAGGCGGCCCGTCTCGGCGACCGCATCGTCCTCCTGACCAGTCGGCCCGGGCGGGTCGCGGCCACGTTCGCGGTCGACCTGGCACGTCCCCGGCGTATCGATTCATCGGAGATAGCGACACTGGCGGCCACGGTGACCGACCAATTGCGAGCAGAGGTGGGACGCCATGGCCGCTGACCGCTCGACGACACTCCCGGATGGGCCGACTCTCGACCAGGCGCTGGCGGGACTCGACGCCCTCGACAAGGCCGGGCGAACCTCCCGTGACCAGCTGTCTCGACGGATGTGGAGGGCGACCTGGCCGAAGCTTGCGGCCCTGGGTCTGATCCTTGTGGTCTGGCAGATCGCAATTTGGGCTCACTGGAAGCCGTACATTCTCCAGTCGCCCGCGACGGTAGCCCGCCAACTGTGGGAACTCCTCGGCACCTCGCTCTTCTGGCAAGCATGCTGGGTGACTGCCGGACAGGCGATCGTCGGCTACGTGCTGGTTCTCCTCATTGGTGGAATCGTGGGTACCGCAGTGGCACGCGTAGCAGTGCTGCGGGCGGGAATTGCTTCGCTGATCACCGGCATGCAGACGATGCCTTCAGTCCTTTGGTATCCGCTTGGAATCATGGTCTTCGGTGTGACCGCAAAGGCCATCATCCTGATGATGATCCTGGGTGCTGCACCGGCAGTAGCAAACGGATTCATCAGCGGTATCGACCAAGTTCCCCCAAGTCTGCTCAGGGTCGGGCGAATCCTCGGCGCCCGGGGACTCTCCCTCGAGCGTCACGTGGTCTTGCCGGCTGCCTTCCCGAGCATCCTCGGAGGGATGAAGCAGGGCTGGGCATTCGCCTGGCACGCGCTCATGGCCGGAGAGTTCCTCATCCTGGTCAATCCGCTCAGTCTCGGTGGACGTACGGTCAATGCGGTCACCCAGGGAGAGTGGGCGGTAGTGGTCTCCATGATGATCGTCATCGTCTTCATCGGCATCATTGTGGACATGGCGTTCTCGTCCGTCGACCGGTCCGTGCGCCGGAGGTACGGACTGATTGATCCGGCAGCCGCCTGAGCGTGATGCACACGGAAGCTTCCCCGGGGCCGGTGGTCACCTCCTTGCGACGACGTCGGTCCGCTGGGGGGAACGCCGTGCTGAGCATCTCTGCCCGGGTCGACTACGCAGTGCAGGTCCTGTGCGCGCTTGCTGAATCGAACCGAATCATGACGGCACGCCGACTGTCGGTATCCCTGGGCTTGCCGCACAAGTTCCTCGAAGCGATCCTTACCGACCTTCAACGGGGTGTGATTCTCACGAGTCGGAGAGGTGTCGGCGGTGGATTCGGGCTCGCTCGTCCTGCCGACCAGGTGAACCTGGACGAGGTGATCACGTCACTCGTCGGAGCTGTCGCCGAAGTCCGCGGACAGATTCCGGAGGCCGTCGACTACCGCGACCCAGCGGAGAATCTGCGCTCCGCGTGGTTGGCGGTCCGCTCCAATCTGCAGCTCACCCTCGAAGGGACCACGATCGCCGACATCGTCACAGGTGATCTGAGCCGCATCGCAGATCCCTCCGCGGCATTCGGGGCATCGCAAGCTCAAGCAGTCGATGGTGCCCGGGCCGGCCTGTCAGGCTCCGCCTCCGCCAAGCTGAGTGATGGGTACTTTCGTGATGCGGGCGACTCGACAGACGGCAGTTGCGTCGACACTTCTCTCACCGTCCAGGTGGAGGAGATTGCGACTCCTTCCGAGCCCTAGGTGTACTCAGCTTGGGAGGCTGAGTTTGAAAGCAGCGAACCGCAATGCCGAAAGAGATTCGATACGGTGCCACCGGTCCCGCGTGCACCTGATCGATGCATCGTCGATTGCACCGGACCAGGGAACGTCAGGGTTCGTTCACGATTTCGATATCGAGGCCAAGCTTGATTTGCAATGTCTTCGAGAAATTCGACAGTGGTAAGGAACCACTCCGTTCCGGCCTGCGTCGTCGCCCCCGGCCGCAATTGCCCCGGCTTAGGCGGCACTCCGTGCTCAGCTCATACAGCTGAGGGCTTTGGGGTCAACTCGATGTGCAGCTTCGGACCCGTCGTCCTACGATCACGATGGCGGCTCGGTCGGAAGCCCATCCTTACGAACACCTGTTCGCTATACTCCGTCGTGATGGGAAGTGGTGCGATGATCGAGAGCAACGTGACGGACGCCTGGAAGCCTGACGAAACCAAGCTGGCTGAGCTAATTGTTTACGTCGCCGGCAAGATCCGGGATGATCCGACCGGCGGAGCGACGAAGATCAACATAATTCTTTTCTACGCCGACTTCGCGGCCGTTCGATCGCAGGGATATCCGATCACCGGAGTCGAGTACCAAAAGCTCGAAAATGGGCCAGCTCCTCGGCGGCTGCTCCCGATTCGTCAACAACTTATCGACGAGGGCGCCGTGGACCGAGTCGAAGATGAGTACTTCGGAAAGACGGTGCACCGACTCGTTCCTCTGCGCGAGCCCGACACCGGCATCTTCAACGATGACGAGCTGCGGATCGTAGATCAAGTTCTCAACGCCCTGTGGGGATTGACCGCGACTCAAGTGAGCGAACGCTCCCACGAGGAGAAGGGATGGCAGATGGTCGAGGTGGGGGAAACGATCCCTTACTCATCTGCGTATTTGAGTCCCCGGTTTCAGTCAACTGAGGCAAAGAAGAAGCACGCCGCTGAACTATCGCGACGGCTGGCCCAACTTCCTGACTAGCTGGTGGCGGCGACTAGACGAGAGGTCCATCACGCCCCCGACTTCTTGATGTTGGCCAAAGTACATTTTCCCGTCGGAGGTTCCGCAGACGGCAGGCCGAGTTTTGAGCTCTTTGCACGCGGACCGCTTGAGGCCGCTTCCGAGCTCTTCTCTCGATCATTTGAAAGTCTCTACGAAATAGCTCCGGGAATACGCGCCCTCGACACGCTTCACACGCCCTTCTTCCCGCCCATCACTTTCTACGCCGTACTGGTCGGTGCCTACATCGAGATCATCTCTCTATCGGTAGACGATTCGTACTGGGAGCTCCTGGACGGAGATCCTGAATTCTAAGTGTCGACTAGTCAGGTCGTGAATCGAGATCACGGACACGCCCAGCGGAGCGTCGTTCTTCGACCCAACCTGCACCGTCCGTCTCCCGACCCGTCCACGAACCGAATGCTTGCCTCATGACGGCAAGGTCGTCCTTGCTCGATCGCTTCGTGCCGTAGACGATCTCCACAGCATCTCGAATGAGGGCCGAAATCGATCGACCGGTCCGAGCCGCCTCCTCGTCCAGAGCCCGTCACTATTCCGCGGTCAGGGAGATCCGGGTCCATTGCATGATCTGAGTAAACATCAAGCCGTCTCTGCCAACCTTGCCAGTGCCTGGGCAATCGCTCGGTCGCGCTCGTTTGTCGCGTGTTGGTACCGGAGGGCGGCAGCTTGGGACGCGTGGCCGGCACGGCGCATCAGCTCTGCGACAGAGGCACCAGTTGCCGCCGACCAGGTGAGGCCCGAATGGCGGAGGTCGTGAAACCGGAGGTCGTCTCTGCCGATTCCCGTCCGGGCCGCAGCCCATGCCACGCTGAGCGAGCGATCGGTGCCAGCGACGATGAGTGCATCGTCATCGGCACCGACATGGGCGTCGAGATGCATAGCCAGAAGTGCCAGAGCATTCGGAGGAACAGCGACCGTACGCCGACCTGCGCGCGTCTTTGGCTCCTTCACGATCGTTCGGCCGGACATGGCTGTCGTGCGCGTGACGTCGATCGTGACGAGCCCGAGCTCAAGGTCAACGTCTCTTCGACGCAGCCCTCGTACTTCCCCTCTGCGCAGCTGACACCGTGCGGCCAATACCACCGCAATCTGGAGCTCCGGGGGCATCATTGCTGCCAGAGCATCCACCTCGGGCATCGTTGCGATCGGACGTTCCGGGGCCCGCTCTACGGCGGCTCCACGAACCTGACAAGGATTCTTCACGATGAGGCTGTCCGTCTCTGCCGATCGCATGATCGAGGACATCAGCCGGTGTGCCTTTGCCGCAGTCGTGGGACGAGTGCGGGCTATGTCCGTGAACCACCGACGGACATCCGGTGTGCCAATCGACGAAAGTGGGCTGGTCTCGAATGTGGGCAGGATGTGGCGGGAGAACAACCATGCATAGAGCTCATGGGTGCGCTCAGCCAGATCGATCCTCTGATCGAGCCATTCCTGGGCGTAGCTGCCGAACGTTTCAAATGCATCGATGGGGACCACCGCTTCCGAGCTGAGAACATCTCCCTTGCGGCAGGTCTGTGCGGTCCTGCGATCGGTCAATTCCTACGGTACGGACGGGATGTGACACCTCGCTCCCGAGGGGTCATACGGTGCGGGTCCGCGGGCAGCGAGCAGAGGTTTAGCTCCTATGTGCTTCTATACCCATTCCTCTATAGCCCCGATGATTGAGGGACGTACTGCCCCCACGCATTGCTGACCGAACCGCAGGCCCCTGTCTGTCAGGCTGACGTGAGACACCTGCCGTAGCCGTTCCTCCCTCCAGGGCGAGACAGGAAGTACCGAAGCCATGACCTTGACCAACTCCACATCCTTGATC
>Ga0097691_1003133_pt1 | contig 10383 bp, 8 predicted proteins | sample NGESurdeep072012_8_FD_72858 | JGI IMG/M metagenome (GOLD analysis project Ga0097691, IMG submission 72858) | Arctic peat soil microbial communities from Barrow, Alaska - NGEE Surface sample 210-1 deep-072012 | ecosystem: Environmental > Terrestrial > Soil > Wetlands > Peat ...
GGGCGGCCGAACTGCTTGCGGTCGAGCGTATATTGGCGGGCCGCGTGCCAGCAGAATTCCGCAGCGCCCATGGCGCCCCAGGCGATGCCGTAGCGCGCATTGTTGAGGCAGCCGAACGGACCGGCCAGCCCCTTCACGTTCGGAAGAAGGTTTTCTTCCGGCACCACGCAGTCTGCCAGCACGATCTCGCCGGTGATGGAGGCACGCAACGACAGCTTGCCTTCGATCTTGGGCGTGGAGAAACCTTGGGTGCCGCGCTCGACGATAAAGCCGCGAATGACGCCGTCGAGCTTCGCCCACACCACCGCGACATGCGCGACCGGCGCGTTGGAGATCCAAGTCTTGGCGCCGTTCAGCTTGTAGCCGCCGGCGACCTTCTCCGCGCGCGTTACCATCGAGCCCGGATCGGAGCCGTGGTCGGGCTCGGTCAGGCCGAAGCAGCCGATCATCTCGGCGGTCGCCAGCTTGGGCAGATATTGGCGCCGCTGCGCTTCGTTGCCATAGGCGTAGATCGGATACATCACCAGCGACGACTGCACCGACATGGCGGAGCGATAGCCGCTATCGACGCGCTCGAGTTCGCGCCCGATCAGGCCATAGCTGACGTAACCCAAGCCGGCGCCGCCGTACTCTTCCGGGATCGTCGGCCCGAGCAGGCCGAGCTTGCCCATCTCGGGCAGCATCTGCGAATCGTATTTTTCCTCGCGATAGGCCGCGACCACGCGCGGCATCAAATAGTCTTGCGCAAAGCCGCGCGCGGTGTCGCGCACCATGCGCTCGTCTTCCGAGAGCTCGCCCTCGAGATCGAGCGGGTCCTCCCAGACGAAATTGGAATCCTTCAAGCGGAGCGCTGGCTTTCCCTCGGTGTTTTCGGCAAGCTGGGACATCAAAAACTCCACGCCAATGAGCCGTCTCGCGGCGTTATTATAGCCCAATGCGGCTTACGACAACCAGTCGGGGAACTAGCCGGATCGCGCGATGTTGCAGGACGAATCGACAGCCGGGCCGCGGCTGCGACCCATGAGAGCTTTTGTTGTTGCAATCGCGGCTGCCGCCGCCGCGCCCTTCATTGCGCCGGCCACCGCGGAGCCGGTATTCGACTGTTCCGGAACCAACAAGCCGATGTACGAGACGGTTTGCGGCGCGCAGGAGCTGCGCGACCTCGGCGGCGAGATCGACACCGAGCTGGCGCGGCTGCTGCGTGGCGCCGATCCGCTGAGCGCGATGTTGCTCAAGCGCGACCAGATCTGGTTTCGGGAAATCCTCGCCGCCGAGAATACTTCCGCATTCCACGGCCAGCAGGACACCGTTTACGCCCGCCTGCTGGCCGTACTGAAGGTGCGGCGCCACGCGCTGGCGCGTCTGCGCACCGGCAGCGTCACGACGCCGGCCGGCAGCTGGAGCAATGCATTCGCCGCCGCGACGGTCGGCAAAGCCGCCGGCGACGCGCTCACCATCACGCTGCAAGCGCGCTTGAGCTATGCCAACGAGAACCGAGGTGAAGTCGCCTGCGCGGCGACGGCGACCGCAGCGCTCGGCAAGGACGGCTGGTATTCCGCCACGATCGGCGACAAGAAGGACGATAAGGGCAATTTCGACGTCATTCGCTTCAGGCTGCAAGGCAACACGCTGCGCGTCGTGCATGAGACGAACCACGAGGTCGCCGTCTGTACCGGCAGCGAATTGTCGAGCGACGATAGTTCGCGACGTGTTGACCGGCACGTTTTTCGCTGCCGGCCCGGCCGCGAGTGCCAACGGCAGCGCCGGCGCGCCCATGATCGCGCCGTCGTTTCCTTGCGCAACCGCGGAGAATGCCGACGAGCAGGAGATCTGTGCCGATCCCGACCTCGCACTAGCCGACGTCGAGATCGCGCGGCTTTATCGCCAGACCATCCGCCGTCTCGACCGCAAGCTGACGGCGCAGCTACGCGCCGACCAGCGCGCCTGGGCCTCCGAAAATGCGGTCGACTATCTGGTCAATTTGCAGCCGGGCTCGGACAAGGCGCAGAGCAGCGTGCATCACACCAGCGCCGCGCGCAGTCAGCTTTCGCTGCGGCAGAACGAGCGCATCTTGCTGCTCGCCAATCTCGACGAGACACGCAAGGGGCTTACCGGCTTATGGCTCGGCCACAATGGCTCGCTCACGCTCGTCCGGCCAAGGGCAACAGCGACGGCACCATGCACGGCGCCGGAGCGAAATGGGACGTCGAGGACTACAAGACGCACTGCGATTTCGCGAGCGACGGGGGAATCGAGAACGGCGCGTTCAAGGCGGTCGACGAATTTCCAACGCTCACGCGCGACGGCGGCACGCTGGTGGTCGCCGCGGAAGACCCCGACAAGGAATCAGATTTCTTCGACAAGGACGGCAACCTCAAGCGCGAGCAACCCGACTATTGCTGGCGGCTGCGCTCGCCCAAGATGCGGCTGTTTCCCGTCAAGCCTGGCAGCGGGATCGAGGCCATCAGCAGCCGCTTGCGCTGACGGCCGCTCTCACCGATGCAATTTTCAAACAGCCAAGCATCATCGCCCGTATTCTTTGCGGCGCCGGGTACACCGTCGTCCCTTTCGTCCCCCTCAAAAAGCTGAGGGGATGGAGCACCGAGCGGCGCATCCATTCCTTATGTGCGCGCACCGTTGCCAGTGCGCGGCGCCTCTCGGCGCTCCATCACGGCGTTTATTTCGGCCCGGGGCCGCGCTTTCGAACTGGCCGAAGCCAGCATGTCAGCGAGCTCCTCGCACCCGGGTCGTCATGCCCGGGGAGCGGGGTCCCGGCGCCGCCCGGGTGCGTGGAGTGCGTTTCTCCCCGCGCGCGGGCGCCGCATCCGATCCCGCCATCGCGACGCCTCATGAGAGCGCCCTCAGTGGACCGGACCGCACTAGGAATATATTAGGATTAAAGTCGAGAGCTTTCGCTGTCATCTCGATCGGCCCCATCCTTCGAGACGGGCGCAAGGCCGCCCTCCTCAGGATGCGGCGAATCGAGGCCCCAAACAAAAACCCCGCCGGCTTAGCGCCAGCGGGGTTTTGAACGCCAATAACCGCTTGGCGATCAGATCGCCATCTTGAGTTCCTTGGTGGCGCGGAAGGCGACCTTCCTGCTGGCCTTGATCTTGATGGCCTCGCCGGTCGCCGGATTGCGGCCCATGCGAGCGGCGCGCTTGCGCACTTGCAGGATGCCGAGCCCGGCGATCTTCACCCGCTCGCCCTTCTTCAGGTGCTTGGTGATCAGGGTGACGAGGTCCTCGAGCATCTGCTGACCCTGCTTCTTGGTTAGCTGATGCTGGTCCGCAAGCGTGTAGGCCAAATGCTTGGTGGTGATCGGCTTGCTGGCCTTCGGTTTCGCCGTTGCGGCTGCTTTTGCTGCCATGGACTTCTGCTCCCTCGTGCGCACCATGCGCCGTAGCATTAGCCCTATGAGATTCGCAGGCCGGCCGCAAAGCGCTCGCGCCCCCGCCAGCGATTTAACCACAGAAATCAAGCGTTTTTCAGCTGCCGACGGCTGATTACCGGGGCGTTGCCCGGCCAAGGCTTAAGGAAAGCCAGGGCGGGAATGCGTCGAGACCCGCCTTGCAAGGTCTTCCCGGCTTTCTTGCTAGAGAAACGGACAATCATCCGGCCGGACACAGGATCTACACAGTCACCGGCTTGGCCGGCGCTTGCTCGATTTCGCGCATATCGCCGTGATGGACTCTGGCCACCTGACCATTGTCCCAAGCGATCGTGACTGCATCCCAGCTCGTTTCGGTGATCCTGCCGCGGTCAGCGGCATCGCCGCGCCAATAAACGCTGCTACCCTTCTTGAGGCCTTTCGATTCGGCGGCAGTCATCGATCTCTCCTTATTCCGCCTTCTCGTCGTCAGCTGAGCTTCTAATCTCAACTGTGCGTTCGGCTTTTCGTTGCGCAGATTTTTCCTCGCGCTTTCGTTTTTTTTCCTCGCTGCGTGCCTGCGCTGCACGGTTGCGATCACTGCGTTGCATCCCGTAATTCGGCTTGAAAGCCATGGAGTTCCCTTTCGCCATTGAATAATTTGCAAACGAGCGAGCGGCCGGGTCGTTGCGGGCGCTTTCGCCCCGAATGGTCACGCACTATACGCGCTAAACTGCCTTTAGAAGCCAAAGGAAGTGCTTACGCTCCAAATGCTATCGCGGCTGCTTCCGCAGGTTCCGACGCCGACGCGCAATCCAAGCCAGCAATATAAGGCCCGTTGCCGCTACCGGCCGTTTCGTTTATTGAGGACGGACAGGCGCCCGTAGCTCAGCTGGATAGAGCGTTGCCCTCCGAAGCTGATAGGAAACTTGAACGCCTGTTTGAAAAATCCTTGTATTTCAACAGTTGCTCTTCATTCATCTCACAATGTTCCAGCCAACGGCACGCCCGCGCCACTTCTAGACGACGAATGGCACGGGGTCACCGTCATGCGTGGCATTCCAAACAGCTTAGAAATGGCCGCTGGCGCGGTTTTATGGCTCAGCCCTACACTTCCAGCCGCTACCGCAAAATTGGTATCCGGAGACCGCACAATGAGTCGCTCCTGGTCGCGTCCCAAGGCAATAGCGTGCGGTGAACGCGTACGGAAAGAGAGGATCAAATGATGTCAGAACTGCTTGCCGCCGGCCCGAGGGTTCGGTTAACGGTCGCGGCCGGCGTAATCGCGGCCGCCTTAACGATCGCGTGTCAACCGAGCCACGCAGCCGACTACCCCAATCACAGCATCACGCTTGTAGTGCCGTCGCCGCCGGGCGGCGGCACGGACACGCAGGCGCGTATTCTCGCGCCCAAGCTCGGAGAGTTGCTCGGCCAGACCATCGTCATCGAGAACCGCGGCGGCGCCAGCGGCAATATCGGTGCGCAGGCGGTCGCCAAGGCCCCGCCCGACGGCTATACCCTGCTCGCCATGATCTCGTCGCACGCGATTAATCCAAGTGTCTTGAAGAGCGTGCCGTATGACCTGGATCATGACTTTGCGATGATTTCGCGAACTGTTACCGCGCCGGGCGTCCTGGTGTCGAACCCCTCGGTGCCGGCAAATAATCTGCACGAATTGCTTGCCTATATGAAAGCGAACCCCGGCAAAGTCGCGTTCGGTTCGGCTGGTGTCGGCAGTCTGTCGCAGCTTGTCGTCGAATTATTCGCGCAGGACGCCGGCGTGAAGCTGCTACATGTTCCTTATCGTGGCACCCGCCCCGCGCTCAATGATGTGCTTGGCGATCAGGTCGCTATCATGGTGCCAGATCTGAGCATTGCCTTGGGGCAAATGCAGTCGGGCCTTCTGCGAGCCTATGGGGTGACCAGCGCAACGCGCGTGGCGGTCGCTCCCGATGTCCCAACCTTGGCCGAAGCCGGACTGCCGGGATTCGAAGCCGTACAATGGTTCGGTCTCGCGGCGCCCGCCGGCACGCCGCCGGATATCGTGAAGAAGCTGCACGCGGCTGTTACGAAGGCGCTCAATGATCCCGAGGTAAAGGAACGCTACAACAAAATCGCGATGACGCCGGCGCCGAGCGCTTCGCCTGAAGAGTACGCCCAGTTTGTGCATGATGAATCGGTGCGTTGGGCGAAGGTGGTCAAGGCGGCAAACATCACCGCGCAGTAGCAGATCCATGACTTGCGGAGCCCGCGGTCAATCACTTCCTTGTCGGGAATGGGCGATCGCCGGGCGCCGGCCAGGGCCGCCCAAAAGAACGCAGACAGAACGTAGGAGCAGAAATGGCACTCGTCCTCAAGGGCGTCATGCAAAGTCCGGTGACACCGCTGAAGGAAGACTTCAGCCCGGACTATGCGACGTTCGAGCGCCTGGTGGACTTCCATGTCCGAACCGGCGCGACTGCGATCTCGTGGCCGCACCATAAAGGCGAGTCGCACAATCTGACGATTGCCGAGCGCAAGGCCATGGCGGAGGTAGCCATCAAGGCCGTGGCCAAACGCGTGCCGATCTCCATTCACGTTAGCGCGCTGGCGCTCGAGGACACGTTCGACCTAGCGCGCCACGCCCAGAAGGCGGGCGCCGACGCCATCATCGCTATCACACCCTATTTCTGGAAATACCCGCCGGAAGCGATCTACGACCATTTCGTGCGGCTCGGAACGTCGATCGACCTTCCGATGATCGCCTATAATTCTCCCAGCTATCTAGCCGGCATTGAATTTACCGGCGAGCTAACGGCCCGTTTGATCCAACGGCTGCCGAATCTCATCGGCATGAAGGAAGCGAGCTTTAACAGCGAGAAGTTCTTCGAGATCCTGAGCGCCGCGCTGCCGCTGCGTCCGACCTTCGCGATGATCGCCGGTGTGGAATATCTGCTGCCGTCGATCTCGCTCGGTGGCGCCGGTTCTTATTCATCCGCCGGCGCGATCTGCCCCAATCTCTGCGTCGAGCTTTACGAGTCATGCGTCGCCGGCAAGTGGGATCGTGCGCGCGAGCTGCAGTACAAGCTGTCTGAGCTCTGGTTGTTGTTCCGCGATCAATATCCATCCTCGCTCAAGGGCGGCATGGTGATCATGGGGCGGCCGGTCGGGCCGACCCGCCCGCCGCTGCCGACGGCTACGCCAGAACGCCAGAAATTCATCGAAAAGAGACTGATCGAGCTCGGCATCGCCCAGACCGAGCCGCACGGCTGGTAATCGTTTCAAAGGAAAAGACAGTGACCTCTTTCACATTCGGCCTGGTTCATGCGCCGCTCACCCCGTTCTCGAACGGCACCATCGACTATGACAGCTACGGTAAGCTGATCGATTTTCATCTCCAGCACGGCGCCGAGGGCCTGGCGATTCCCACACATACGGGCGAGTCCGTTAGCCTGACAGTCGATGAACGGCAGACGCTCCTCGAATATGTCATCAAGCACGTGGGCGCACGGGTGCCGGTGATTGCTAACGTCAGCGAAGCCGGCACCAGCATCGCGGCCTCGCTCGCCACCCATGCGCGGCAGGCTGGCGCCGCCGCCTTGATCGCATCGGTCCCGTATTACTGGAAGCCGCCGCAGCCGATGCTGGTGCAACATTTCGCCACCATCGGCGCCTCAGGTGCGTTACCATTCTTCGTGTACAATTCGCCCGACGAGATGGGGGAGATGGAGGTCGCGTCAAAATCAGTCATCGAACTGCTGGGCAGCCTGCCGAATTTCGCCGGTCTGATCGATAGCAGCCTCGACTGGCAGTACATGATCGAAGTCGCTTCGTTAGCCCGCGCCGTAAAGCCGGACTTTCAGTTTGTATCCGGCACCGAATACATGATTTCGGCCAGAGCGATCGGTGCGACGGGCGTGCTGTCGCCGCTTTCGAATATCGCGCCGCGGCTGGTGCACGAGCTCTACGATTTCTGTCGCGTCGAGAACTACCAGGACGCGCGCAGCAAGCAGACGGAACTCGCGGCTTTGCATCGTCTCTTGCGGCAGACAGGCGTTCCGGGGCTCAAAGCCGCGGCGCGCGTCATGGGCCGGGATTGCGGGGTGCCGCGGCCGCCATTGTCGGCGCTCGCCGATGCGGAATGCCGCGCACTTACGGAAAATCTGTCGGCGATCAGTGGCATCAATTCGGAGCCGCGCGGCTGGCGTTAGCGCGTCGCCGTTTTCAAGACGAAAAGCCGCGAGCGGGACAACACGAGCGAGAGAAGCGTACATGACGCAAGGTGGGAATCCAGACCGACTGGTCGCGCTCGTCACCGGCGCTTCCTACGGCGTGGGCGCCGCTACGGCGCTTGCGCTTGCGCGCGACGGCTTCGCGCTCGCCCTTACCGCGACGAAATCCCAGAATCTCGATGTGGTGTTGGCTGAAGTCGCGAGCATCGGCGGCCGGGCGTTTGGCATCGAATTGGATCTGCGCCAGCAGGACAGTATCGAAGACGCGGTCGTCAGAGCCATCGAAAAGCTTGGCCAGATTGACGTCCTAGTGAACAATGCCGGTGCCAATCTTCGTCGCAAAGCGGTCGATGTCACGCGCGAGGAATGGGACGCCCTCATGTCCACCAATCTGACGGGAACGTTTTTTCTCACCCAGCAGGTTGGCCGCCATCTCATCACCCGGGGGGCCGGCGGGCGCATAATTATTGTGTCATCCGCCCATGCGTTGGTCGGCGCGGTGGAGCGCTCGGCCTACGGGATCACGAAAGCAGGGCTCATTCAGATGACCAGGATGCTGGCAATCGAGTGGGCGGATCACGGCATCCGAGTCAATGCCGTGGCGCCGGGTCGGCTCGATACCGCCTCGCCTTCGAGGGCGGGCACCGGATCGGACAAGAGCTACATGGATGCGATGCTCAAGCGCATCCCGCTGCATCGCCTGGCAACAGCGGAAGAAGTTGCCGGCGCCGTGGCTTTTCTCGCGGGCCCATCGGCAGCGTCGATCACCGGTCAGACGATCGTGGTGGACGGCGGCCTGACGGCGGCCTGAGCGGTTAGCCATGCTGCTTTCACAATGCGGTAGCTGTTCCGCTGCTCTTTTACGAATTCGCAGATAAACATTGATATGGAGCTGCAAAGCAGTAAGTATATCATCACTCGTGACACGATACTTTTGAACACGTGAGGTTGGGGATATGGCAAAGAAAAGGCCGCATTCAGTTGTGGGGATGATCGGTAAAGCGGTTAGCGACGTTGCGGATGCCGCAAGCGTAGTGGCCAATTCACAATAGCGATTATGAATCAGTAGACGCAGCCAAGGCCGCTATCGATCGATATTTTCGGAAAAGAAATAGCTATTTCAGCGAGAACCCTAAACGTGCTGGCAATAAAATTTGGGGCGATGAATTGGTTCATAGAAAATTTAGCGAATCTAACAATTGCAAGAACCCAAAGCTAATGAGGTTGGCTGCTGTTCGCTAGCTCGCGAAGAACATTCGCTTACGGCCTCAAAATAGACTCTCGCGAGCTATCCGTTGGCGTGTTTATGAGTTCACGTACTTGTTTGGCTTGAACTCTAATAGGGCGCTGCCTGCACACGGCAACCAGCTAATCGCCGGGCTCAGGGCGGCCTAAAAAATTATCGCCCAAACAATACCACTGCATCGGACAATGCACGCGCCGATCAGCAATGGCCGTTCTTAGCGATGTTTCCACCTCACCAGATGCCAGCTTAATCGCCGGAGCTTCTCGCTCACGCGAAGCGCATACCTAACATCGGCGGAAATCAGAAGTCTGGCTCGATACAAGCGACGAGTTAGCCAAAGTACGAAGGCAGCAAGGCGAAAGGCACCGCTCGCGACATAGAGCCGCGAGCGCTCGCTGAAGTTCGTCCATGTTTCGCCAAGACGCATGATCGGCACTACTCGGGCGGCGTCGCCACATTGTGTTGAGAATATAATACCCCGCCCCATAACAGTAGACGCGATTCGCTCTTGGACTCTTGCATTACAGCCACTGACCAAAGCGGTGAATGTAAAGACGTTTTACGAGCTGCGTGAGTACGCAATAGCTGAGCAAGATTCCAGCTAGCCACGGGAAATACGACAGCGGCAGGGCCACCATCCCCAAATGCTCACCGAGCGGCGAGAACGGCAGGTAGATACCAATTGCCATAATGCAGCCGGTCAGCAGCATCACAGGCGTAGCAGCGCGGCTCTGGATGAAAGGGATGTGCTGCGTGCGGATCATGTGCACGATCAGCGTCTGCGTGAGCAACCCTACGACGAACCAGCCCGACTGAAACAATGACTGCTTCTCGACGATATTAGCACCGAACACGTGCCACATAAGCAGAAAGGTCACGATATCAAAGATAGAGCTGATCGGGCCAATAAACACCATAAATCGCGCAATGCCGCCAGCGTCCCACTTCCGTGGCTGTTTAAGGTAGTCCTTATCCACGTCGTCCCAAGGAATCGAGACCTGCGAAACATCATACAGCAGATTCTGAACCAGCAACTGTATCGGGAGCATCGGCAGGAAGGGAAGAAAAATGCTGGCGATCAGCACACTGAACACGTTGCCGAAATTCGAGCTCGCCGTCATCTTGATGTATTTGATGATGTTGGCAAACGTTCTGCGTCCTTCGATCACAGCTTCTTCGAGCACCAACAAACTCTTTTCCAGCAGAATGATGTCTGCCGATTCCTTGGCGATATCGACCGCGGTATCCACTGAAATTCCCACGTCTGCATCCTTGAGCGCGGCCGCGTCGTTGATGCCGTCTCCCAGATAGCCGACCGTATGGCCTTTGCTTTTCAGCGCACGGATCACGCGCGACTTCTGCAAAGGCGACATTTTGGCAAAGATGGTGGTGTGCTCGGCCGCTTCGGCGAGCTGGCTATCGGACGAGGCCTCCACGTCCTTGCCCAGCATGGTGTTCTCGATAGCGAGCCCAACTTCCTTGCAGATTTTACGTGTGACCACCTCATTGTCGCCGGTGATGATTTTGACGGCGACGCCGTACTCCCTCAGCGCCGC
>Ga0097691_1003134_pt1 | contig 10374 bp, 9 predicted proteins | sample NGESurdeep072012_8_FD_72858 | JGI IMG/M metagenome (GOLD analysis project Ga0097691, IMG submission 72858) | Arctic peat soil microbial communities from Barrow, Alaska - NGEE Surface sample 210-1 deep-072012 | ecosystem: Environmental > Terrestrial > Soil > Wetlands > Peat ...
CTTCACCCGGCTCAACCCGGACAAGGCCAAGCACCGTGCGCTCGACCAGCTCCACAAGATGGGCTACTCGGTGACGCTCGAGCCCCTGGCGGTTGCTGGGTAACAGCGAATCTTCGCCTCAGAAGGTGCTTTCCCCTGGCGAACGCGGACCTGGCCATACGGCGATGTTCGAACCCCTGCCCCTGGCCTAGCCGCCATCGGCGATGCGGATCGGAGGCGCTTCGGACGAGAGGTGGAACGGGATCCCCTTCAAATCTGACGTGCTGGTCATCGGTCCGATACGGACTCGTCAGATTTGAGGAGAGTATCCGGTAATTGTTCGTCTGCTGCCCGGACCACGGTGGGCAGAAGGGCGGCAGCCGACCGGGCGCGCAAGGACCCGGTCCACACCCCGGCCCCGTAGGCCACGTCGTCCGCCACTGACGCAGCCACCCAGCGGACGAGGTCGAGGTCAGGGCGGCGGCGCATCCAGTCGACCACGGGGGGCACGAGCACGAGGGCGATAGCCGACCGCCGCCCCCGCTTCCCGGAGGCGGCCAGACCAACCAGCCCGGGGAGGGCAAGCATGGTGGCTGCCCGGCCGATGCCCATCACCGTCCACCCGGCGCCCGACGCGGCCCACCGCCAAGCTTGTGCGGAGGGGATGCCGAGGGGACGCACGGTGGCGGCCAGCGGCACCGCCGACGACGCCACGACGAGGGCGGCTGCCCCCGGCCGTCCGGCGAGCAGAGCCAAGGCGGCGACCGTCGGGCGGGGGCGCAGCTCGACCGGGGCGAGGCGACCGGGGTGCCGTGCAGCCAGCGGGGCGGCCGACGTGCCGTAGCGGAAGCGGCGGGCGAGCAGGTCCGACCAGCCGTCGGGCTCCCGGTGGGACACTTCGACCGACGGGTCGTACCGGACCCGCCAGCCGGCATCCACCAGACGCCACACCAGGTCGACGTCCTCGCCCACCCGCAGGGCGGGGTCGAACCCGCCCACCGCCTCGAGGGCGCGGCGTCGGACCACGACGGCGGCGGTCGGCACGTAGCGGACCGCCCGGTCGGGGCCGACCTCCCCTTGATCGGGCCCGAGGTCGAGTGGTGAGTGGGCGAGGCCGAACCGGTGGGCGACGCGACATGACCGGTACGGGTCGACCGCGGCCGGTCGCACCCGAGGGGCCACCGCACCGACGTCAGGATCGGTGAAGTGCCAGGCCAGTCCGTCCAGCCAGTGGTCGGGGACGGTGCAGTCGCTGTCGACGAACGCCACGAGGTCGGTCGTCACGTGGACCAGGCCTGTTGCGCGGGCGGCCCCGGGGCCGCCGTTGGCATAGCGACGCACCATCCGGGCGCCATGTCGGCGGCACACGGCGGCCACAGCCTCGGGGTCGCGCGAGCCGTCGTCGACCACGACCACGGGCGCCGCCCGTCCGAGGGAAGCCAGGCAGCCATCGAGCTCGTCGGTCCGGTCCCGCACGGGGATGACCACGGTCACCGCGGTGGTGCAGGCGTCGGTCCGGGGTCGGATTGTCCGAACGGTGTCCGCCGGGCGTCGGGGGTGGGCCATGCCGGATGCCACCAGTCGCCCGGCCAGGGACCGGGTGGCCTCGTCGACTTCGCCGCCGGCAACGAAGGCATCGAGGGCGCGGGCGCCGGCAGGGGTGAGGGTCAGGACCCGACCGGGGCGGCCGCCGGCCAGAACGGTGCCGTCCCGAAAGCGTCGGAGCGCGGGGTCGAGCACCAGCCCGAACCCGGCCGGCAGGGCACCCATCAGACCCTGACCATCAATCAATGGTCACAACGCCAAGCCGCCGTCCACCGCCAGGTTGGCCCCGGTGACCGCGCCGCGCGCTGCATCGGCCAACCAGACCAGTGCGTCCGCCACCTCCTCGGGAGCCAGCAGCCGGCCGATGGGCTGCTGGTCGGCGAACGGGGCGGTGCCGGCCAGGTCGTAGAGGCGGGCGCTCTCGGCAAGCATGGCCGTGTCTGTCGAGCCGGGGCAGACGGCGTTGGCCGTGATCCCGGTGCCCGCCAGCTCGGCGGCCAGACCACGGACCAGCCCGGCCACGCCGGCCTTGGCCGCGCCGTAGGCGGACAGCTTGGGCAGGCCCGTGGTGGCGGCCGCCGATGCGACGGCGAGATACCGACCCTCGCGGGGCGCGGGGCGGCGCAGCAGGGCCGGCACCCCGACCCGGGCCGCGGCGATCGGGCCGACGAGGTCGACCTCGAGGACGGCGGCGAGTTGGTCGGCCGGCATCTCCCACAGGGGGACACCGCCGGCGATCACCCCGGCCACGGCCACCATGGCGTCGAGGCCTCCGAAGCGGTCCTCCGCCTCGGCGACCGCGGCGGCCAGGGCCGCCTCGTCGGTGGTGTCGGCCACGTGGGCGACCACACCGCCGGGAACGGACGGGTCACGCCAGCCGGTCGCCCGCGTGACAACCTCGTCCAGCTCGGCGCGCGTGCCGAGCGGGTAGGGGATGCGGGCGTCGTCGGCGCACCGGTCGACCGCCACCACCGACCACCCGGCGCGGGCCAGACCGCATACGGTGGCCGCCCCGATCCCCCGGGCGGCCCCGGTGACGACGGCGACCCTTCCTCCAGCGTGGGTGTTCATGTGGTGACCTCGAATCGTGGGCGGTGCCGGTGGAGGCCGGCGACCACGGCGGCCAGGTCGGCGGCTGCCGCCCGGATCAGGTACTGGCCCTCGGCGGCTGTCGCACCGTCGGGGTCGCCCAACACCCCGGAAGGGCTGACCGACCGCACCCCGCCTGCCTCGAGCAGGGGGAGCAGTTCGGCGATGGTCCGACCGTCGCCGGCGCAGGCCCGGTCGAGGAGGACCCGATCGGGAGCGATTGCCAGCATCAACGAGGTCTCGGTCCGTCCGGCGTGCAGGTCCCCGGACCATCGCGGCCACCAGCCGGTGACCGGGTGACCCTCGTCGTCCAGGCGGGCGAGGGCAGCGGCCATCGGAGTGGCGTTGCCCCCGTGCGTGCAGGCCAGCACCACGTGGGCGAAGTCGCCGGCCGCCGAGCGGCCGAGCTCGACCAGGAGCTCTTCGGTGGCGGCCCGGCCGATGGAGAGGGTGCCGGCGAAGCCCTCGTGCTCGCCGCTGGAGCCGTAGGCCACCACCGGGGCGACCACCAGCAGTGGGTCGGCGGCTGCCGCCGCATCGACCACGGCTACGGCGATGTCGGCATCGGTGGTCACCGGGAGGTGAGGCCCGTGTTGCTCGGTCGCACCTATGGGCACCACCAGGACGGCGCCGTCGGCGGCCAGCCGATCCAGCTCGGGCCAGGCGGCGTCGGCCAGCCGGGTCACGCCGTGCCCTCCGCCCGTTCGGCACCGGTAGTGGCTTCGGGGTTGACGTAGCCGTGCCGGGTCAGGAAGGCCAGGAGCACATCGGCCGCCTCGGCGGCATCGGCCGGGTACACCACGGTCGGTGGTTCGTGGGCCACCAGGGCCCCGGTCAAGGACAACAGGCGCAGGCGCGGATCATCGCCTTCGGGGGGCGGGAGCGCCCGGGTGCGCGGCGCATACGGGAGGGTGCCGCCGATGTGGACGTCCCTGAGCCCGGTGTCGTGTCCGGCGGCCTCGGCCACAGCGAGCGAGTAGTCGACGGGGGTCGGGACACCGTTGACCGCCAGCGCGCCGGCCAACGAGGCCCGGCGCAGGCGCACGCCGGCGCCCTCCACCGAGCAGACGGCGGGCAGGCGAACGCGCAGGCGCTCGCGCCAACCGGCGTCGAGGCGTCGCTCGACGATCAGGTTGCCCGGCGACCCGGGTTCCAGGGCGACCAGTCCGAGGGCCTGGGACGCGTGGAGCTCGTGGGCCAGGTAGGCGGGCAGGGCCCCGGTGCCCCTGTCGACGGAGCGGTCGCCGCACAAGACGAGGTCGGGGACGCCAGAGGGTCGGATGGCGGCGGCCAGAATCTTGGCCAGCGTGCCCTCGTCGTCGGCCAGTTCGGCTACATAGCGGTGCCCGTCGCCCTCGTCGTCGGCCGGAATTCGCACGACGTCCACACCAAGAGCGGCCACCTCATGGAGCACCGGGTCGATGGACTTCGGCCCGACCGAGACAGCCAGGACCCTTCCGCCCCACGCCTCCGCGATGCGGAGTGCGTGCTCGAGGGCGGCGGCGTCGGCGGGGGTCAGACCGACGCCGAGCGGATCCCGGGTGACCGAGCCGTCGAGCGGGTTGACGGCCGGGTGCAGGTCGCAGAGGCGCAGGCACGCCACGATCAGCGGTCCCGCTTCTGCGGAGGACCAGTCGGCGATCCGGTCACCCACCGTTTCAGGGTCATGGGTCACGTCGGCACTCACCCGTGGTGGAAGACGACGCCGTGGCCGCCGTCGGGGTAGGTCCAGGTCAGAGCGCCCTCCGCATTGCAGACCATGTAACAGGTCCCGCACTCGAAGCACTCCTCATAGTTGAACAGGATGCCGCCGTCGGCCGTCGGGGCGAAGAGATTGGCCGGGCAGGCGCTTACGCACGCCTTGGTGGTGCACGAGCGGCACACGTCGGCGTCCACCGTGATGTGCGCCCGGGAGCCGATCCTGAAGTCGACGGTGGCCATCCGCTCCTCGAACGAGATCCCGTCCCACGGGCTGCGGCGGGGCGCGTCTGGGCTCATCCGAAGATCCTCAGGCCGCGCAAGGTGTCGCCAGCCAGCTGGCGGAGGCTGACGCCATGGCGGGCAGCAGCTGCGCGGGTCACCTTGAAGCCGCCGGCCTTGGGCGTCGGATTGGTCACCGTGAACATCCCCTCGGCCAGATCGCACAGGAGGCCGGGGTAGCGCTGCTGGACGCGGTCGGACAGCACCAGCGACGGTGCCTTGCGGAGCCGCTTGTGGTCGGCGAGGACGAACTGTCCCTCGAGGTCGGCCCGGTAGGAGGCGAGCCCGGCGGCCGAGCAGTCGCCGGCAGCCACCGCCCGGTCGGCGGCCTGCCCCGCCGCGTAGCCGGAACCGATGGCGAAGTTGACGCCCTCCAGCCAGATTCCGGCGGCCAACGTCATGGCCCCGGCGTCGCCGGCTACCAGCAGCCCGTCGGCGGACAGCGCCGGCATGGTGTCGTACCCGCCCTCGGGGATCAGGTGCGCCGCATACTCCCGCAACGTCGAACCCCGCAGGAGCGGGGCGATGGCCGGGTGGGACTTCAGGTCGGCCACCAGCTCCTCGGGACGGGTCCCGGAGGCGGCCAGCTCCGGGAGGGACAGGACGACCCCGATGCTGACCGACGTGGCGTTGGTGTAGAGGAATCCGCCGCCGGGAACGTCTCGGGTGCAGCCGAGGATCTCGATGTCGACACCCTCGTGGTCCTGGACGGCGAAGCGTTCGTTGATGGCACCAGGCGGCAGGTCGAGGACCTCCTTCACTCCCAGCGTGTGATGGGACGCCTCGGCCCGGGCGAGTAGCCCGGCCTCCTTGGCCAGGAACGAGTTCACCCCGTCGCAGGCGATGACCACGGGGGCGTGGAGCTCGGCCCCGTCGCGGTCGGTCCGGACCCCGACCACCTGGCCGGTCCCGTCGCACACCAGGCCGGTGGCCACCGTGGAGGTCACGAGTCGCGCCCCGGCCTCGGTAGCCTTGCCGGCCAGCCAGGCGTCGAAGTGGCACCGCAGGGTGGTCATCCCGTTGTACGGGGCCGATCCCCAGGCGTCGGTGCGGTAGTCGATGGACAGCGACTGGGTGCCGGTCATCATCATCGTCGACCGTCGCACCACCCACCGCTCGACCGGAACCTCCTCCCACCACCCGGGGATGATGTCGTCGAGAACCCGCCCGTAGACCACCCCGCCGTAGACGTTCTTCGACCCGGGGAAGGGGCCGCGCTCGACCAGCACGACGGACCGACCGGCCCGGGCCAGTGCCAGGGCGGCCGAAGCACCGGCCGGTCCGGCCCCCACCACCACGGCGTCGAACTCCAGGATCTCAGCCACGGTCGACTCCTGCGTCGGCCCCGGTACCGTCACCGACGCCGAGTTGTCGGGCCAACTCGGCCAGCAGCGCGCCGGCGTCGGTGACCAGTCCGAGGTCGGCCATGGCGGTCATCGGGCACGACGGGTCGGTGTTGACGCTCACCACGTGGCGGGGGGAGCCGAGCCCGCCCGTGTGCTGCACGGCACCCGACACGCCGAGGGCGATGTACAGATCCGGATCCACGGTCACCCCGGTCGTGCCGATCTGGCGCTCGTACCCGGTCCACCCGGCGTCGGTAGCCACCCGGGTGGCGCCCGCCGACCCGCCGACGGCGGCGGCCACTGCCTCAAGGAGGGTGAAGGCCCCGGTGGCCCGGCGGTCGTCGAGGCCGGCGACCAGTCCCGCCCCACCGGCCACGACCCGGGTGGCATCAGCCAGGTCCATGGTGTGGAGGTCGGGCTCGAGCAGCTCGACCAGTTCGGGGTCGTCGTGGGTGTCGTCGTCGACGTGGAGGGCCAACAGCTCCCGCACCGCCCCGGGTGAGGCGTCGGCCCCATCGCCATGGGGCGCCCGGCGACCACCGACCGCCAGCGTGACAATGGCCGGTCCGCGCACCTCGACGGGGATCAGCACCCGGTCGTCGATCCGGGCGACCTGGACCCGCACGCCTTGTCGGTCATCGACCTTCACGGTCAGGGCCCGGGCGACAAGTGGCCGGCCGGTGGCCGCGGCCAGACGGGGCGCCAGGTCCCGTCCGTCGGGTGATGCCGGCAGGAGCACCAGGATGTCGTCGGCCACCACGTCCACCAGTGCGGCGGCCAGGGCCGCGGGCCGGAACCCGGAACGGGTCGTCGCCCACCGACCGTGGGTGACGCCGGGCAGCGCGTACAGCGCCGCCTCGGCCCCGTCGCCGACCACCAGCACCCGGCCACCGGCCTCGGCCACCACCTCGGGCGCCCCGATAGGCAGGCGGCCGTCCCGCACCACGACGACGGCGAGGGCGGTCACAGCGACACCGCCACCCGGTCGCCCTCGATGACCGCGGCGTGGGCCCGTCGGGGGGCCAGGCAGTCGCCGATCCGGTGGACCTCGAAGGGGGCTCCGTCCAGTGCCCGCCACAGGTCGTCCTCCGGCTGCTGGTGGACCGAGCAGACCACCCAGTCGCACCGGCGCTCGATGTCGGTGCCGGTCGGGTGGTGCTGGAGGGTCACCACCACGGGCGGGCCATCGTCGGCGGTACCTTCGGCCCGGGACACGCCCATGGGCACCAGGTCGACGCTCTGGGCGATTCCGAGGTTATGGGCCTTCACGTTCCAGGTCTCCATGTCGAGGGTGATCCCGAGGTCCTGGCCCACGACCATCCCGTTGGTCACGATCTCGACGGAGCAACCCCGGTCGGCCAGCAGCTCGGCTGTCGAGGTCGCCTCGTGGAAGCCGAGCTCATCGACCACCACCACCTGCCCCTCGGGATGGGCCCGACCCTCGAGCACGTCACGCACGTCGACCACCCGGTCGTCGTCCCCCGCCCACCACGGACGCGACGGGCGCGCCCCGGTGGCCACGATCACGGCGTCCGGTGACTCGGCCCGGACCATGTCGGCGGTGGCCTCGATTCCGGTCCGCAGGTCGACACCCTCGCGCCGGGCGGCGACGATCAGGTTCCGGGCGATGTCGAAGAACTCGGCCCGGCTGGGCACGCTGGCCGCCACATGGGCCTGCCCGCCAAGTCGGTCGTGGCGTTCGAACAGGACCACCGAGTGGCCACGCCCGGCCGCGGTCACCGCGGCCTGGAGGCCGCCCGGGCCACCGCCGACCACCACGACCTTGCGCCGGCGGCGCGGGTTGGGAACGATCGCCGACTCGCGTCCGGCGCGGGGGTTTTCGATGCACCCCAGCCACCGGTTGAGGCCCATGCGGCCGACGCATTCCTGGTTGCAGGACAGGCAGGTGCGGATGTCGGTGGCGTGGCCGGAGCGGGCCTTGGCGCCGAAGTCCGGGTCGGCAATCTGCCCGCGCACCACGCCCACCAGGTCGCACACGCCGTCGGCCAGGGCCCGGTCGGCCTGGAGCGGGTCCTTGAACCGCCCGACGCCGACCACCGGTAGGTCGACCACGGCCCGGATGGCGCTCGGGATGAAGAGGGCGTACCCGGGCGGGATCTGCATGCTGGCCTCGATCATGTACAAGGTGGCGGTCGCCACTCCGATCGACGTGTTGATGTAGTCGACCTGCCCGGTGGCCTCGACCATCCGGGCCACCTCGACGGCGTCCTCGATCCCGGTGCCGCGCTCGATGAGTTCGTCGCCGCAGATGCGCACGCCGAGAGCCCGGTCGGTGCCGATGGTGGACCGGACGGCGTCGACGATCTCGAGCAGCAGCCGGGCCCGGTTGGCCAGTGAGCCGCCGTAGGCGTCGGTGCGACGGTTGGTGGCAGGGGAGAGGAAGCCCCGCACGATCGACGAATGCGAGCACTGGAGCTCGATGCCGTCGAAGCCGCCGGCCATGCAGTGGGCGGCCACGGTGGCATAACCGTCGACGATCTCGGCGATCTCGTGGGCCTCGACCGCCTTCGGGACCTCGCGGAACAACGGGTCGGGGACCGGGCTCGGCGCCCACACGGGAAGCCGCGAGTACATCGATGAGGCCTGGCCGCCATTGTGGTTGATCTGGGCGAAGACGGGCACGTCGTGCGCGTGCACCGCGTCGGTGATCCGGCGGTAGCCGTCGACCACCTCGGGGTGGAAGCCGTGGATGAGCTTCTCGTAGGGCCAGTCCGTCGGGTGGGTGGAGTGCTCCTCGGTGATGATGAGGCCGGCACCGCCGGCGGCCCGGGCCGCGTAGTAGGCGACGTGCTGTTCGGTGGGCAGTCCGTCGGTGGCGTAGTTGGTCAGGTGGGCCGAGAACACGATGCGGTTGGCCACGGTGACCGGGCCCAACCGCAGCGGGGTGAACAGGTGCCGGTACCGCCCGCCGGCACTCACCGCATGCCTCCGGGGTGGACCGGGCTCACCGGGCAGACGCCCCGGCGTCGACGGTCATGGTGAGTCCGGTCACATAGCGGGCCTCGTCGGAGGCCAGGAACAAGACGGCGTTGGAGACGTCGTCGGCCCGCACCAGATCGACCGGCAACGAGTTGAGGAAGAGCGAGCCAACGTCGGGGCTGGCCTCGATCCGTTCGGTCAGGCCGACCATTCCGGCGAGCATCGGGGTGTCGACCCCGGTGGGATGGAGGGAGTTGACCCGTATGTGCTTGGAGGCCAACTCGTTGGCCAGACTCCGCATGATCCCGACCAGGCCGTGTTTCGAGGCCACGTAGGGGGTGAGGAAAGGCTGGCCCTTCAGCCCGGCGGTGGAACTGACCAGGATCATCGACCCGCCTCCGGCCTCGAGGAGGTGGGGGATGGAGGCCACGCACGTGTTCCATACGCCGGTCAGGTTGATGCCGACCACCGTGTCCCACAGCTCGGGGGTCACCTCGTCCCACCGCTGGATCGAACACACCCCGGCGTTGGCCACCGAGATGTCGAGCCGTCCGAGGCGGGCTACACCGTCGGCCACGGCGTCAGCCATCCCGCGGGCGTCACGGACGTCGACCTCGTAGGTGACCACCTTGGCTCCGGCCGCTTCGACCCGCTCCGCGGTGGTGGCCAGGTCGTCCGGCGTCGCCGTGGGGTACTCGATGTCGGCCACCGGCGCGCAGATGTCGACAGCGATCACGTCGGCGCCGTCGGCGGCCAGGCGTACGGCGTGGCTACGCCCCTGCCCGCGGGCCGCACCGGTGACCAGCGCCACCTTGCCGGCTACACGACCCCTCGAAGGGCCGTCCGACCCTGCCGTGCGGTGGGTGGATGCAGTCATGGTCTCGCTCCTGTCGTCATCGGGGTCCGCCCTGTCGGCTGCAGCCCGCAGATCTCCAGGGCACGGCGCCGCCCCTCCAGTACGGCCTCCAGCACCGTGCGGGGCGCTACGCAGTCGCCGGCCTGCAAGGTGCCGGGCCGCTCGAGGTAGAGGTCTTCGTCGGGCAGTCGGTGGCCGCAGTCGACCAGGACGGCGGCCCGAACGTCGCGGGTCGCACCTGTCCACGGGTCCTCCAGGTGGACCCGGCCCCCCTCGATCCTGCGCACCATGGCCCGGAGCTCGCGCGTCACCCCGGCCCGCTGCAGCCGGGTGTTGGCGTCGGCCAGGTCACCGGTGAGTGACAGCAGCGTGCCGGCGATCTGGTCGGCTGTGACGAAGGAGACCTGGCGGCCGGCCGCGGCCAGCCACTCCGCCACCCCCACGCCGATCGGGCCGCCCACCGTGTCGTGTACGACGACCGGGCCCTCGGCCAGGGTCTCGACCCCCTGCCGCAGCGCCGACGCCGCGTCGACCACGGTCACCGAGCCGTCCGTGGGTACCGTCGACCCTGCGGGCCGCCCACCGGAGGCGAGCACCACGGCCGCACCGTCGTGGCGGGCGGCGTCGAGGTCGGCAGCC
>Ga0097691_1003135_pt1 | contig 10370 bp, 9 predicted proteins | sample NGESurdeep072012_8_FD_72858 | JGI IMG/M metagenome (GOLD analysis project Ga0097691, IMG submission 72858) | Arctic peat soil microbial communities from Barrow, Alaska - NGEE Surface sample 210-1 deep-072012 | ecosystem: Environmental > Terrestrial > Soil > Wetlands > Peat ...
CGGTGCGGGGGCTGGAACGGTGCGCGCGCTCGTGGAGCTAGCGGTGTACGGCACGGGCGGCGCACCGCTGCCCGGCACCACGCTCGTGGTCTCGGCGCCCGGCGGCGCTTCCCGCACCATGGTCACGGGCGAGAGCGGTCGTGCCCTGATGCCCGACGTGGTGCCGGGGACGCTACGCGTGAGCGCGAGGCGGATCGGCTTCAAGCCCGGCCAGCTCGCCGTGATCGTCGCGGCCGGGCGCAACACGGTGCCGATCCTGCTGAGTGAGGCAGCGACACCGTCGCTCGACACGGTGCGGATCGTTGGCGGCAAGCGCGTGTCGACAAGGCACGACGAGTTCGAGACACGGCGGCTCAACCACCAGGCGACGGCGAGCTTCAATCGCGACGATATCGAGAAGGTGAATCCGGTCGAGACGTACCAGATGCTCAGCCGGGTGCCGTCGGTGAAGTTCATGCCATATGGCAAGAATGGCGGCCTTTTCCCCGTTTCGAATCGCGGGATGAAAGTGAACATGAACGGCGCGATGCCATGCTTCATGACGGTCGTGATCGATGGCGTGACGATGTTACCCAGCCCACCTGACGGCGCATTCGACATCACGCATCTGCCGCCACCGGAGGACATTCACGGGATCGAAGTATTCGCCGGGGGGGCGATGATCCCGCTACAGTACGGTGGAGCCGCCAACGACAAGATGTGCGGCCTGATCGCGATCTGGACGCGCTGAGTGCAGGCGTCACGATCTTTCCGCCATTCGTTCACACGTCATACGCCCAAACTCACCGAGAGAGATCATGAAATCGATTTCGACACCGAACGCGCCCGCGGCCGGCGGCCACTACTCGCAGGCGATCGTCCACGGCGGGTTCGCGTTCGTGGCGGGACAACTGCCGTTCGTTCCGGGGCGAACGGATCATCAGGTCGGCACGATCGAGGAGCAGACGGAGCAGACGCTGCGAAACGTCGGCGCGGTGCTCGAGGCGGCGGGGAGCTCGCTCGGCAAGACCGTGCAGATGACGATCTACGTCTCGGATATGGACTTGTGGGGCCGCGTGAACACGGCGTACGCCAAGGTCATGGGCGATCACAAGCCGGCTCGGGCGGTCGTTCCGGTAGGACCGCTGCACTACGGGTACCAGATCGAGATTCAGGCTATTGGAGCGCTCGGAGACTGAGGGCTGTCGACTGACAGCTGCCAGCTGGTAGCTCTCAGACAAACAGAAACGGCGGACGGCATTTCTGCCGTCCGCCGTCTGTTGTTGCTGCCGTCTTTACTTGACCGGCGGACGAGCGCCGCGTCCAGCCGGCATCGCGGCGATGTTGTCCGCGAGCGTCTTCTTGTCGGTGCTGTTCGAAAGCAGCGCGGCCAAGTCGGCGTTGCGCTTGTCGGTGATCTTCTTGCGCTGGTCGGCGGCATCCGGAGCCGCGCGATCGACGGCGCGGTTATCAGCGCTCGCCTTCGTGAGGATCTCGACAGCCTTCGCCTTGATGGCGTCGGTGATCGTGATGCCCTTGAACATCACATCAACCTGCTGGGCCATTCTCGCCGCCATCTGCTCTGGCGTCATCTGGCCCATTCCACCACCACCCTGGGCGCTGGCCGAGCCGGCCATGACCGCGAGCATCGCGGCTGCCACAAAAATCTTCTTCATTTCACATCCTCCAAGACCATCGGTGATTGATGAGACGGCATCGTTGCCGCCTCGTCGGGACACATGTCACGTTAATAACGGATGAGACCGCCGGAGCGTTAGAGTTTTCCCTTGCGCCCCAGTGCGATATACCCCACAGGCCCCGAAATTGGCGTTGAGACAGCCGTTATGCAACGGCCCGGGAGCTATTCGTAGCGCAGGGCTTCCACCGGGTCCATTCGGGCGGCCCGCCGGGCGGGAATCACCCCGAAAATCAGCCCAATCGCCACGCTGACGGCCACGGCCAGCAGCGTCAATCCCACGGGCGTCTTGGCCTCGATGTTCATCAGGGCGGTCACGCCGCGACCGGCCGTGAGCCCCACCAGGATCCCCAGCACTCCGCCGATGCCGGTCAGCGTCGCGGCCTCGATCAGGAACTGCAGGAGGATGTCGCGGCGCGTCGCGCCGAGCGCCTTGCGGACGCCGATTTCGCGGGTGCGTGCGGTGACGGAGACCATCATGATCGCCATCACGCCGATCCCGCCCACCATCAGCGCGACCGACGCGAGCACCAGCATCACGAGAAAAAAGATATCGGTGATCGAGGTGAAGATGTCGAGTATCTGCGACTGGCTCATCAGATCGAAGTTGTCGTGATCGGCCGGCCGCAGTTTCCGGATCGATCGCATCTCGATCGTGACGGCGTCCATCGCGTCGGCCACCATCACGCCGGGTTTCGGCTTGATGCAGATGAACAGCGCGTTGGTCTTGTCGATGTGATAGCCGTGCAGCACGAACTGGTACGGCATCACCGCGCCGACCTCCTGGCCCGGCGGCGCGAAGATGTTCGCCGGCGGCTGGTAGAGCCCCACCACCTGCACGGGGCGCCCGCCGGCCTGGATCGTCTTGCCGATCGGGTCGATGCGCCCGAAGATGCGGCGCGCCTGCGCCTCCTGAATCACGACCACCGGCGCGCCGCTGCGCATCTCGGACTTCGTGAACCAGCGCCCCTCGGCGAGCTCGCCGCCCTGCATCTCCTGATAGCGGTCGTCCGCGCCGAATCCGGAGATGAGCTGTGTCCTCACGCCCTGGTATTCGAGGCGCAGCTGAATTTGCGCCCAGATTCCCGCGTATCCGATCTGCGGCAGCTGGGCGATGCGATCGGCCTCTTCGGCACTCAGGTTCGGGCGAATGCGAATCCACTTGGGCGGATTGTCCGGATTCACGGGCGTCGTCGAGAACACCTTGATCACGTAGAACGTCGTCGGGCCGGCGACCTGGATCGTATTGAGGATCTGGTCGCGGATGCCCTGCACGATCGTCGCCATCGTCATCACGGTGGACACGCCGATCACGACGCCGAGGATCGTGAGCCCCGAGCGCAGCTTGCTCACACGCAGGGCGTCGAAGGCGATCGCGACGTTCTCGCGCAGCTGGTCGAGCGAGATGCCGCTACGAGAACCCATCACTCGGCCCGGAGCGCGGTGATCGGATCGAGTCGCGCGGCCCGCCGCGCGGGATACACGCCGAACAGCACACCCACGGACGCGCCGAGCGTGACGGCGAGGAGCACCGACCATCCGGTAATCCGCGCCGGAAGCGGGGAGACGGCGGCCACGAGTTCCGCGAATCCCCAGCCGCTGAGCACGCCGAGCACGCCGCCGGTCGTCGCCAGCACGATCGCCTCGGCGAGGAACTGGCGCTCGATGTCACGGGAGCGCGCCCCCACCGCCTTCCGGATCCCGATCTCGCGCGTACGCTCCGAGACGGACATCAGCATGATGTTCATGATCACGATGCCGCCGACCACTATGCCGATCGCGACCACCGCCGGGATCACGCTGAACAGCACGGCCGTCAGCTGTTTCCAGAAATCCACGGCCGAGGAGCGTGAAAAAAGAGCGCAACTTATTTGCGCGAATTTCGCCGAACGCGACGCTCAGCAGATCGGTCAGGCGCATGCTGGAAGCTATCTGCTGACAGCTATCGGCTGATAGCCGTCAGACGGCTATTCGTGTCTGAGCGACTCCACCGGGTCCATTCTGGCAGCCCGCGCCGCCGGCATCATGCCGAAGAGGATGCCGGTTCCGGCGGCGGCAATCAGCGACACGACGACTGCTTCCAGCGGAATCGAGGCGGGGATCGGCGTGTAGATCTTCACGAGCCAAGCCAGGACGGCGCCGATCACCAGCCCGATCGCGGCGCCGAGCGTCGTGAGCGTCGCCGCCTCCACGAGGAACTGCCAGAGGATGATGGCCGATGTGGCGCCGAGCGCCTTGCGCACGCCGATCTCGCGAGTGCGCTCGGTGACGGAGATCATCATGATCGCGACCACGCCGACGCCGCCGACGAGCAGGCCCACACCGGAGAGGGTGATGCCCACGAGGAAGATCGCACCGAAGAACTGGTTGAAGATGTCCATGATGCGGTCTTCGCCAACCAGGTAGAACGAGTTGTTCGCACCCGGCTTGATGCCGCGCCGGCTGCGCAGCAGCGCCGTGACGGCGTCCATCGCGTCGTCGCGCGTGACCGACGGCTGCGGCATCACCGCGACGCTGATGCCGCGCTTGTATACGCTGAGGTGCCGCCACGCCGTCATCATCGGGATGATCGCGCGGGGGTTGTCCGGGCCGGTGCCGTTCAGCGTCTTGAGGAAGCCCGCCTTGGTGTGGAACACGCCGATCACGGTGAATGGCTTGCCCTCGAGCGTGATCTCCTTGCCGAGCGGATCGGAGTCGCCGAAGAGCTGCGACTTCAGCGTGTCGTTGACGATGATCAGCGGAGCCGCGCTCTGGTCCTCCGACTCGGTGAAACTGCGGCCCGGCGAGATGTCGGCGCGGTCGGTGCGGATCCAGTCGGATGTGTACGCGTCGAAGCCCACGGACTTCAGCTGATGATCGCGGTAGATCATCGTGCCCTGGTTTCCGATTCGCGCGACGGCGTACGCCACCTCCGGAAGGTCCTGGATGGCGTGCAGCTCGTCGAGCGAGACCGGGGGATTCTTCCGGTCGGGGCAGGGATCGTCCGGGCTGTTGCACTGATTGTTGCCCGGGTCGCGGCGGTTGATCTGGAACGTGGTCGCGCCGAACTCGTCGAGATCCTTCTGGAAGCTCTCGCGAATGCCGTGCACGGCGGCGGCCATCGTGACCACCACGAACACGCCGACGGCGACCCCGGAAATCGTGAGCGCGGCGCGCACTTTGTTGCCGCGGATCGCCTCGAAGGCGATGGTCACGCCCTCGAGCGCCATGGAGACCCGCGCGAAGAACTTCATGGCTGCTGCCTCATTCCTGCCTCAGCGCCGCGATGGGATCGAGCCGCGCCGCGCGGGAGGCCGGATACACTCCGGCCACGATACCCACGCCCGCACCGAGCACGAGCGCCATCAGGATGGACCACGGTGCGACCGCCGCGGGCAGCGGCGTGAGCCAGGAGACGATCTTCGCCGCCAGCAGGCCGAGGGCGATGCCGATGCCGGCGCCGACGACGCTCAGCGTGGATGCCTCGATGAGAAACTGCGAGAGGATGTCGATGCGCCGGGCGCCGAGCGCCTTGCGAATGCCGATCTCCCGCGTGCGCTCGGCCACGGCGACGAGCATGATGTTCATGATCACCATGGCGCCCACGACGAGGCCGATCGCGGGGAGCGCGGTGCCGAACACGATCATCTGCCGCTTGAGCCCGTCGAAGAACGCGAGCGCCGAGTCTTCCGTTTCCAGCGCGAAGTTGTCGGGCCTGCCCGGCGCGAGATGCCGCGAGCCGCGCATTGCTTCGCGCGCGTTCTCGATGCCGTCCTGCATCTCCTCGCGCGAGCTGCCCTGCACGATCATCGACTGCAGGTCGCCCTTCGGCTGGATGAGGCGGCTCACCGGCGTGGTCCACGGCACGATGGCCATGCGGTCGAGCGAGAAGCCGAACACGCTGCCCTGTTTCTCCAGCACGCCGATCACCGTGTAGGGCATGCCGCCGATGCGCACCTCGCGCCCGAGCGGGTCGAGCCCGTTGAACAGGTGGTCGGCGATGTCCGTGCCGATGACGATGACCTTCGCGCCGGCGCCGACTTCCTGGGAGCTGAAGGCGCGCCCGCTCTCGACGACCAGTTTCTTGATGTCGAAGTACGCGGCCTCGGTCGCGATGGCCTGCACCTGGCGCGGGCGCGACAGCTTCGACGAGGCGTAGAGGAAGTTCTGGTTGACGATCGCGGCCTTGTTGCCCGTGGGAAGCACGGAGCGCACGAGTTCCGCGTCGGCCGCGTAGATGCGCGGGCGGCGCTGGAACTCACGCCACTGATCGTCGGTGGTGTTCGGGTTGAAGTTGGGACGGCGCCGGAACGTGAACGTGTTCACGCCGATGATCTTCGCGGCGAAATCGTTCTCGACGTAGTTGCTCATCCCCTGCACGATCGAGACGACCGCGATGAGGAACATCACGCCGATCATGACGCCGAGCAGCGTGAAGAAGCTCTTCAGCTTCTGCACGCGGATCGTGTTCAGTGCGAGCGCGACCGATTCGAAAAAGGGCATCGCGGCCCTTTGTGCCGCGGCTACAGCCCGAGGCTCGACGTGACCTTCTGGTTGCGCTCGTCGCTCGCGATCTTGCCGTCGCGAAGCACCACGACGCGGCGGGCGTGCGCGGCGATGTCCGGCTCGTGCGTCACCATGATCACCGTCTGCCCGGTGCTCGCCAGGTTCTCGAACACGCGCATGATCTCTTCCGACGTCGTCGAGTCGAGGTTGCCGGTGGGCTCGTCGGCAAGCAGGATCGCCGGGCGGTTCACGAGTGCGCGGGCGATCGCCACGCGCTGGCGCTGGCCGCCGGAGAGCTCGTTGGGACGGTGCGAGGCGCGGTCGGCGAGCTGCACCTTGGTGAGCGCCTCCATCGCGCGCTCCTTGCGCTCGGCCGATCCGACGCCCGCATACACGAGCGGCAACTCCACGTTATGGAGCGCGCTGGCGCGCGGGAGCAGGTTGAACGTCTGGAAGACGAACCCGATCTCCTTGTTGCGGACGCGGGCGAGTTCGTCGTCCTTCATGGTCGAGACGAGCTGGCCGCTCAGCCAGTACTCGCCGCCGTTGGGCGTGTCGAGGCAGCCGATGAGGTTCATCAGGGTCGACTTGCCCGATCCCGACGGACCCATGATGGCCACATACTCGTTCTTGCGGATGGCGAGGTCCACGCCCTGGAGGGCGCGGACGATTTCGCCGCCCATGTCGTATTCGCGCTTCAGCCCGCGCGTGACGATCACCCAGTCCTTGCCGGGCTGGGCGCCGGCCGACTGTACGACGACCTTCCGCTCCGCGGTGGTGCTGAGGGCTACATCATCGGTTTGTGGACTCACGGCTTCGTGCTCCCAGTGGCCTTCGTGTCGGGCTGCTTCATGTCACGCACAAGCGTGCCGTCTTTGAGGTCGCGGATTGCCTGATAGGTGCCGCCCACGATCTTGTCGCCTTCCTTGAGACCGGACAGTACCTCGAAGTGTTTCTCACCTGCAATCCCTACCTTTACGGGCTTGAAGGTGACTTTGTTGTCCGCACCGACCACGAAGACGCCCTCCACGTCCTTCTTGCCCACCTGCTTGCCGTTCGACGTCTTGCTCCCCGGGCGCTGGGCTGTATCCGTCTTGGCGAGCGCTTCGTTCTCGCGGACCGTCAGCGCGATGATCGGGATCGAGAGCACCTGCGTGCGGGCGTCCGTGATGATCTTCGCCGTCGCCGAGAAATCCGGCTTGGTGTCCTTCGGCGGGTTCAGGAGGCGGATGGTCACTTCGTAGTCGATCGCCTGGTCGCCCGTCGTCGTCGTCGTTCCCTTGACCGAGCTGTTCGAGATCTCGACGACCTTGCCGAGGAACGTGGTGTCGGGGAAGGCGTCGAGCTGGACGATGGCGGAGTCGCCGAGCGCGATTCGTGACACATCGGTCTCGTCGACCTTCACCTTGGTCTCGAGCACGCTCATGTCCGAGATCGTGAGGAGCGTTGCAGCGTCCTTGTTGAATGTGCCCTGGATCGCCGTTTCGCCGTTCTGTACGATGAGGCGGGTCACGCGGCCGCTCATCGGGGCGCGGATGGTCGTCTTTTCGAGCGAGACCTTCGCGTCGGTGACGCCGGCGACGGCCATCTCGGTGTTGTGCTTGGAGGCGTCGTACAGCGCCGTGTTCACCTCGACCGCCGTCTTGAGCTGCTCCATCTGGTCGTCGGACATGAGATTCGGGTTGCTCTTCCGGATGTCGGATGAGCGACGGTAGTTGGCCTGGGCCTGCGTCAGGCTCGCGAGCGCCTGCGTCTCGGACGCTCTCGCGTTCGCGACGGAGGCCTCGGTGCGCTGCACGGCGGCCTGGAACGACTGCGGGTCGATCTGGAGGAGGAAGTCGCCCTCCTTCACCCAGTCGCCCTCCTTGACCGTGAGCTTGACAATGCGGCCTGAGACGTCGGCTGACAGATCGGCCTTGGTGTGCGGCGATACCTGGCCGCTGGCGGTCACCGAGGCGACGAGATCGCGCTTCTGCACGCCCTCGATGCGCACTTCGGTGGGCTGCTTGTTCTTCCTGGCGGCCGTCACGGCGATCACGCCTCCCAAGGCGAGGACCGCGACGCCCAAGATCCCGTATTTCATCCCCTTGCTCATGACGATCCCCGGTTAGCGAAGGGAGCGGCCGACGGCGCTTTCCAGCGCCGCGAACGCCCGATGGAATTCAAATATCGCGTAGATCCTGCCGGCTTCCGCGGTCTCATAGTCGCTGCGCGCCTGCTGCAGGTCGACCAGGCTGTTGAGGCCGACGCGGTACCGTTCTTCGGCGAGCTGCAGCGCCTCGCGCGCGGCCACCGAGTTCGACTCCTGCAACTTGAGCGCCCGGAAGTCCGCGATCAGCGTGACATGCGCCGACTGGATGTCAGCGGTGAGCTTGAGCTGCTGCGCCTTCAGGTAGTACTGCGCGTCGCTCTGGTCCGCCGCCGCCGATTCGATCGTCTGCTCGCGCTGGAAGCCGTTGAACAACGGAAGCGACAATCCGAGCGACAGGTTGTACGGGTTCGAGATGAACTTGAAAGGGAAGTTCTGGTTCGAGGCCCGGATCTGCTGCGCCTGAGCGCTCGTGAGCACATAGCTGCCGCAGTACGGCAGCCCGGCGAGTCCAGCCCCGAGGCGAAGCGAGTCCGTGGAGTAGCACTGGGCCTGCGCGGAGGCGGCCTGGGACTGCGCCTGGGTCACGAGATAGTTCTGGTCCGTGTACTGCGACGACGTGCCGCCGATCGACCCCTGGAAGCCGAGCGACGGAAAATACTGTCCGCGCGCGCTGCTGTAGCTCTGTTTCGCAGACTCGATGCGCGCGGCGAGGGAGGCCAGAGCGGGGTTCGACTGTGTCGCCATCGCGATCAGCTGGTTCAGGTCGAACTTGGGCTCGGTCACCGGGGGTATCGTCGTGAGCCGGACGCTCGTTTGCGGCGGAATCCCGATGTACTGGAAGAGCCTGAGCATGTCGACGTCGGCGACGTTGCGGGCGCGAAGCGCCACCACCTGCTGCGTGCCGAGCGCGACTTCGGCGCGCTTCACGTCGAGCGACGTGGCCGAGCCCACGCCGGACTTCGCCCGCGCGAGATCGACCTGCAGACGGTTGACGGCGACCAACGTGTCCTGAAGCTGCACCTGCGCCTGGTCCTCGAGCACCAGGAAGTACTGGCTGGTCACGGTGTAGCGCAGGTTCTGCAGGGCGCTGGCGATGTCGGACTCGGAGGCGGTGACGTTCCATTGAGCAGCCTTGACCGAACCGAAGGAACTCGCGCTCAGGCTGGCCGAGACGTTCAACCCCCAGCTTGACGAGACGATGTCCGAATTGGAGCCGAACTGGACGCCCTGGAAGAACTGCGGCCTACCCTGGCGGTAGGCGGTACCGAAGTTGGTGCTCGCGCCTGGGAGGAACTGTCCTCGCGCGCTGCGCAGGCTCGCGTCGGCGCGCCGGCGTCCGTTGCCCGACTGCAGGTATGTCGGGTTATTCGCCTTGGCGAGCGAAAGTGCGTCGTCGAGTGAGAGGGTCGGCCCGACGGCGCCCTGCCCGGCGGCGGGCAAGGCCGTAGCCAAGAGGAGAAGAGCACACCACAGCTTTCGCATCTTTGTATTGATCCTGGGTGGGGTACGTGTTTCTTCAAGTGGCCGTACGCGAGACCGGTCCACGGGGTTTCAGCGAGGGTGATCAGCGTGGTGATTCGTCGCGGACCGCGACGATCTTGGTCGCCGGAATCACCACTTTCAGCAACCGGCCGGCCGCGTCGACCCACACGTCCCTCGTGACCCCGGATCCCTCGGTGCGCAGCCGCAGATGACGCGCCTCGAAGTCGTGGGCGTCGATCGTGAGGGCCTCGCTGCCGACGAGTTCGACACGCACCGTCTCGACCACGTTGCGCAGCGGCGAGAGCACCGAGACCGTGGCCCCCGGACCGCGCCGAGCGATGAACCAGAGCTGGTGCAGGACGTCGTCCTCGACGGCCACGGTTCCCGGCGGAAGACGGAATTCGCGGGACGACTCGCCCTCCGGCCTGGTGGAGCGGGCCTGATAGTGGTCGCGGACGAGCTTGCCGCTGTACGTCACGGCGGTCCGTCCGTTTTCGCGCACCTCGGTCTCGTATTTGAGCACCCCGCCGCTGGTGTCGGCGTTCAACTTGGGCTCGATGCGCCGGGAGCCGATCGCGACGACGCCGTGCGCGACAAGGCTGGGGCCCCCGGCGGACGGCGAACTGCGAATAGAGA
>Ga0097691_1003136_pt1 | contig 10370 bp, 19 predicted proteins | sample NGESurdeep072012_8_FD_72858 | JGI IMG/M metagenome (GOLD analysis project Ga0097691, IMG submission 72858) | Arctic peat soil microbial communities from Barrow, Alaska - NGEE Surface sample 210-1 deep-072012 | ecosystem: Environmental > Terrestrial > Soil > Wetlands > Peat ...
GCCGAACCGGGCGGGCGGGATTGGCGTGCGGCTGGAGATGAGGCCACAGCGGGGGTTCGCCGTTGATTTTGTGCCGCAAACGGAACTCTGATCCCGCCGCTTGCGTGCTGGCATTTTGGCTTCGTTTCGCAAAATGACCTCGTGCATGCGCCAGCCACGTTTAGTTGCCCCCCGGAACCCTTTTTATTTGTCGGTTGATAGGAATAAAAGCATAGAATCTTATGGCCTTTCGATGCGATTTTGCGAAACGAAGCCAAATTTATTAGCTCGAGTGCCAGCCGCGCTTTGGGAGCGCGAGCTCGTGCACGCGTCAGTAAGGCGCCACGGAAATATCGGTCTGCGCAAAATCGCTCCCCTTGCACAGCAACGGGCTCGAGGTGTCCTTAGCCAGGGCGTAAGCAAAGCAGTCGCCGAAATTAAGCTGCGCTGGGTGTCGTCCGCGGCCATAGCGACGGAATGCCTTGCGCGCAAGGTCGGCTTGCCCGGCTGTGAAAGGAATAATCTCGATCTTGAGTTTCGCAAGCAAGAGATCGAGATCGCGCGCGCCTTCATCACCACGGCGAGCTTGCATGACGATGCCGGCCTCGACCAGATTTGCGGCTGACAGTCTGCGATCAGATGCGGTGGCCATGGCCCGGACAATGCGCTCGGCCTCCGGCTCTTGATCCAGGATGGTAACGAGCGCCGAGGTGTCGATGATCATCGTGCCAACCCATTTTCATCGTAGCCGATGATGTCATCAGGGTGGCGTGCATCAAGCAAAGGCAACGCGGCGCAGTGTCGGCCGATGTCCATGACATCTTCGACCAGGCTTTCGACCGTCTGCTCCTTGCGCTCCTCCCGCGTCAGGCGCTCGCGCAGCGCATTGACGACGGCTTGGGTCATGGTCTCGCCGGTTCGTTGCGCGAGTGCCCGTGCCAAGCGGTCGGCTTCAGGATCTTTGATGCTCAGAGTCATGTTAGTAAAGGGGTTAGGTACCAAGGTTCCTAATTTACTACCTAACAATACGATTGGTCTTGAATTCTGACAAGACCCCTTGTCGGCGGTCATTTTGCGAAACGAAGCCAATTCTCGATGCCGCAAGCCGCAGGCAACTGAGTCTCATTTGCGGTTTGCTAAACTTGCAGCGCGCGGGACTGATTGATCCGATAGACGCCGCTTTAGACGAGCCCCTGGTCCCCCGCTGTTTTCCTCAATCAACTCCACTCCAGCATTCTCAAGAGCCCTGCGAATGGCAGACGCGTTGGCAAATGTCATCGCCGTCTTCCCGTCGACCGATTCCGCACGGTGGATTGTCGCGAGGCTATCCTATCGTTTTTTCTTGGGCGCATTGGCACTTTGGCCGCGGACTACTTTTGCGGCAGCCGACGGTTTGGACGCTTCGGCGGCTTCTGCGGAGCGCGCGGCAGCGGCCCTGGTAAGGCGGACGCCAGGCTGATCGCCATTGGTGAACTCGACACCGGCTGCCTCGAGTGCCCGCTGTAGCGCGTCAATTGTTCGCTCCTTCAATTCATCTCCTCGCTCAAACCTGGCAACCGTGTCGATCGACACCTTGGCCGCTGCAGCGAGCTCTCGAACGCCCAAACCCAGTGCGTTGTCTCATTAGCCGTCGCTCGATTGTTGAATCCGCTCGCTCCTCGAGTGTGTTTGCGATCTGGCCACTGATGGCCTGGCCCGTCAACACTCCAGCGACTGTTTTAGGATGCAGGACCAAGCTATGTCCGAATGTACTCCCACATATCTTGGTAGCGGAACGGATCGGCGCTGACCTTGCGGCCTGATGCATGTGGCTCCGCAAAACGCAGATGATGCGGTCGGACGGTGCGCGACCCTCACACGACTCACGGCTGCTTGGACGCGAATTTGCGGTGGCGCTTGTCGCGCAGGCGGATAGCTCGAGTTAAGGTCGTGACCGTGCGTCAACCGAAATCAGCCGACCGACCCATGCCCGTTAGGCAATTCGCAACATCTTTCGTACGCGGGCCGGCAATAGGGGCGAGGCCTGCAGCTCGGCACAACTCGCCTCCCACTGCCGGAGGTAATCCTCGATAGGGACACCGCTGCGGCCCGGCCAACGGTTCAGCGCGCCCAGCGCCTCCACGCAATCGGGGGCGCGTTCGTATTCGGCGAGGATAGTCAGTGACGCCGCCTGCGCGAATGGATTTAGCCCAGCCACCTCGATCTCGCTGCGATGATCTGCAAACCATGCACCGGAGTCGTGGGTGATTCCCTTCTCGTCAGCGAGCTTGGCATAGCGCTGGATAATGTTCTCGCGATAGTCGGCGATGGCGTTGCCGAACTCATTGTCGCCGGCGAAGGGCGGATTCTGCTTCCAGCTTTGCGCCAGGCGGGCCAGGCCACGAAGCGAAAATGCCTCCACCATCGCCTCCTCGAGCCATTGGCAGGGGCTTGTCGGCTTCGCGTGCGGCTGCCAGCTATTGGCCAGGACGTGGCCAAGCTCATGGCCAAATTGATAGGCGAGCTGCGCCCAGGCCTGCTGGCCGATGTCGACGATAATCCAGGCCATGCTACTGCGTCGGGGTGTAACCAGACGGCAGGAGACCCGGATGCATGCTCGTCGACGCGTAGACGCGTCGGCTGGCGGTCGGAGAGAAGGCGGACACCATCAAGGCATGAGTGCCGCATGCGTTCGACAACTTGATCGGCCGAGCGGGGGATCATGTGACCCCAATCGCCGGCGAGCTCGATGGGCGCGGAAAGCAGCGTCGTAGCGAGCTCGATTGGGGGGGAAAGCGGCGTCATAGTTGCCATAGCTCCTTTCCAGGTTGCCTCGCGGCGCTAATGCTGCGTGAGCTCGGGCTTGCGGCTGCCGAGCCAGCCGCCACTTTGTTAACATCTTCCCCCGGCTAAAGCCGGTGGATTCCCGGTCTGACCCATCAGAATCGTAGACGCCATCGCGAGCCTATTCGACGATCAGGGGGCATTTTCGCGCCATCGCAATTGATCTTTACTGGAAAAATCCATCTCTATTTCGGCGCACTTTCGCGCGTCGCTGTGTTGCGCTAGAACGACGCCGGATTTGGAGGACTCTTCCGTATGCGTTTGGCTCGATTCTTATTGCTGTTGCCTGCGGCATTGATGCTCGGGAGTTGCGTCGCGAGCCTCAACCCGCCTGTCGCTGAAGATTCTCCGATCTGGGGCCGCATCGACTGCCAGCGCGGCGAGGGAAACCCGGCCATCCAGGCGGAGTTCGATGAGGCCAAGGCTTTGTGCCTGTCACGTGGAGAAAGTGCCGCCGCGGTGACCGGTGCGGCCGGCAACAACGCCTGCATGAGCGAGCAAGGATACATTCTCCGGACCAGGAGTGAGCACAACGCTGCTTGCGAAGCGGTGCCCGCTCAAAAAAATGTTGCCAAAAAGCGGATATCAGCGTCGAAGCCTGCCACCGTCAAACCGGCGCCAGTCCCAGTTGAGCCAATAGCGCCCGCTAAACAATAATTGCGTGGCGCCAACGATGAAATCGCAAAACCGCTCATCTACTATTCATTTTTAGAGGTCAATACCTGAGTTAGTCGGTTAAGTATGTCAGTCAGCTTGTCGGCATCGACTGTATCCACCTCTCGCATGCCCCTTTTCTCATCACGGCCGACTGGAGCAACCGGTATTTCCGGCGTTTTGGGGTTCGTCGCTTCAGCCGCAATTTGGCCCGCTGCGCTCACGTCGCTCGCTGCATGAGCAACCGTCGGCGCCGGTTCGAGCCTCGTCTCTTCGATCGCAGTCTTGCGCGCTTGGCTCACATCGCTCGCTGCAAATGCACCCGTCGCTGCGGGGTTGGGATTCATCGCTTCCACCGCATTTTGGAGCCCTCCGTTCAGATCGCTCCCTGCTTGTGCAACCGTCGCCGCCTGTTTGAGGTTCGTCTCTTCGATCGCTGTGTCGCGACCGCTAAGGTTCCGTTTAAATGGCTCCGATACCCGCACTTTCTTCAGATCCGCGTCGATCTCGCGCAGGTCGTTCACCGAAATAGGGTCGTAAGCGTGATCCAGCCGCAAGTCGCGAACGCTATCAGCTCGTCGCGCCATTCCTAAAGTCCCGCCAACCGCATCCGTGTTCGAATTTTTGTGAAGAAGTTCGCTAGCAACGTTTTGGCCGCTTTCTCTCCTCGCGCTAGCAATTATTTTCCGTAAAATCATCGGCAGATATTCTTTGTCATTGAGCACCAAATAGGCCGCTGTGAGTTCATCGACGTACTTTTGGCCGTAAGGCGCCAGGGCTTCCGCCGACCGCGAAATATCGGCATCGTTACTCAGCAGCAAGCGCCACCTTTGCTTGTCGTAGGAGTGTGAGCCTGTCGCGTTGGCTCGGTCGACATCCTCCCGCGCCTCCTCGTCCGCTTTCGGGGGAACCAGAGCCCAGGCTAGTTCTTGGAGCGGAGGCTGCTCATGTTGAGGTTCCGTTCGTTCAGAACGCGAAGCAACCGACTTCGCCCTGCGTCTTTTTTGCTCAGCGATCTGCAGGAAAATCAGGCCAAATCCCATAAACAGGAATCCGGGCGCTGCCCAAACAATCGAAGCGCAAAACAGAAATCCGCCGATGAGCAGCACCCAACCCAAAATACGCATCAATCGCTTCCTATCCTGCTTTCAAAATAACAGATTGCCCCGCTCTTTTTGGGATTGCCCCGGCGAATGTTGAAATAGGAGCAGCGGCGTTGCGCGTCTTGAGCCGGTAGGCTCGGTAGGTCTCGACCAGCGTCGCGAGAATGTCGAGCTTATCACGCTCTGGTGTCCCACTGGACGCACCCCAAAACTTCTCGATCTCGGCGAGTGCGGCGCGGTGGTCCTTGTCAGTGCGGATCGGGCGGATTTGCATGGCGGTCCTCATCAAAATCTAGCGACAGTCAGAGCGTCAATCGCATCGTATTTAGTGTGCGGGAGTAACGGCTAGTTACTCTCGCCAAGCGGCACGGCCAAAGATCGGGATTTCAAGACGACATCCGGCAGCACGTCGACCCCATCCCGCGCACTTCGCAGAAGCTGCTGATCGGCTTGGCTGAGAGTATTTAGATCTCCGTCCTTGAAATATCCGATGGCGCGCAAGACTTGTGCCGGCTCGCCGTTAAACATTTGTCTGAAAGCGCTGAGACCTACCGACAATGACACCCCGGCTGAGATCAACTCGGCAATGTCTCGATAATCTTTTGCCTCGGCCCGATCCAACGTCGCTGTTAGCTTGGTCGCCATCAGGTCATCGAGAGAGGCAACGAGCAAAACTCCATCGCGCGTCAGTAGCGGGTCATTGACGCGCCTGAAACCGATGCTGCCGAAAAACGAAATTTTCACCAGACCAGCGGGCATTTCGGCGAGTACCACCAGCGTATCAGGGGTGTCTTGCAACACGGCGGCTTCCTAAACGAACGCAAACTCCGCGCGTATCTGATGCTTGTCGAGCGGCTCGGACCGAAAAAAATCAAAATCGATTGACCGCCGGTGTCCCAAGTGAAGGGCGATTGCAGTTCCCCCATAGAGGACAAAGCCGAGACGAGGGGCAGCCGCAAGAGCATTCCAGATTTGTTGCTGCGCAGCTGGCAGGACGTCAAACTTCGGATCAAGGCGCTGCGGCATGAAGGGACCTTCGAGGAGCCTCCTCCGGTATCGCCCCTCCTGCGGCAAGCGACAACCGGCCGCGCCAAAACTCCCAGGAACGATCGCTAAGCCAGCCCGGTTCGGCCCGAAGCATGACTTCGACCAAACGGTTCTTACCAACCGTTTGCTCCAAAACAACGATGTCGTCAAAGGTGCCGAAGTTCATCGTTTGGGCGATAATGCGGTTCTCGGAATGGGGTTGATCGCCCACCGGGTCCCACCAAAGATATTTCCGACCAAGTTCTGCAATGCATCTCTTCGCGGCGTCTGATTTCATGGCTAAATCATAGCAGATTCAGCGTTGGGTTGCCACCGGACTGAACCAGACGAGCGGCGATTGTGCCGATCCGATCCAGCGCTAAAGCCTGTTGATCAACAATTGAACCAGTTCGATTTTTTGCGTGGGATTCCTCGGCGGCAGATCGTGTGCGAAAATATCGCCGTTGTCTTCAACCTTGTAAGCGTTTCGCCGGTCCAAGTCGTCGGTGGTCACCGGCGCGTTACGTTCAGAGCATCGGTCATGCCAAACGACACGTCATCCGGTTCTTGATGTTTAGCTTTGGGCAATACGTGTATGAACCGCGCGCTGTTGGCAAACTCTCGGCGACTAAGCGTCAGCCGTCCCGCCAACCAGGACACCGTTCCTGCGGAATCACACCGATCCAGGAGCGGTACTTTTCTGACCATGCTTTTGGCGTGAGGTCGGCGCAAGCGCGCGGGTGACTGCGTCCGGTTCCTTGTCGATGACCATCAACAGGACGCGCGCTGCACCATCGGGATGGCGTCGAGGTCTCGGCTTGCGAAGCTCGGAAACGATCGTATCGAGAAGCCAACCTCTCACAGGCTCACATCTCGCACCGGAGACTTGACGGTCAGCCGCTCAATGGTCACCTCGGCCAGCGGGGAAGCCGCGAGTGCAGCAACAATATCGCGACCTGAAACCGGCCGCTGGATCCGATCGAATTCATCCGCCCTGACCACGACGACCGCGTCCCGACCGTGCAGTGTTACCCGCTGCGGGCCTCGCTGTTGGGCTTGTCGCACAACCTCGCTCAAGCGCGCCTTTGCGTCTTGAAGACGCCAGCGGTTGTTTGGTGGCGACACCCCGGGTTTTGTTATTTTCGTTGGCTTCTTCATATTGCCCCAACAATCTAGTCGTTTTGACTAGAATTCCGTTTAAGCCACTGTCTTGTCAACAGAATCCTTTTTTCCCCTTTGTTCAGTTGCGGGGGCTTTTTCTCTTCCCGATTTTCGAAGCCGAACACCGGGGCCACCGCCGTTCTCGTCGATGAACTCAACGCCGGCGGCTTCCGGCGCGGGCTGCAAGCCGCTAGGCCTCAGGCTGCCTGTTCCTGCCCTACTTTGATCAGCGATTCTGCGGGAATGCCCAGCCCCTCATGCAGTCGCCAGATCATCTTGAGCGTGAGCGAGCGCCTTCGATTTAGCACCTCGTGCACGCGGTTACGACTGCCGATGAAAGGAATGAGGTCGCGAGGTTGCAGCCCATTCTGATCCATATGGTACTTGATCGCCTCCACCGGGTCGGGAAGATCCATCGGATAATGCTTCCGCTCCCACGCCTCCACCAACGTGACAAGCACGTCGAGGCGATCACCCTCAGGCGTGTTGCGCTTCGCGGTCATCAGGCCTTCGATCTCTTTGAGGACCTTGCGGTAATCACGCTGGCTCTTGATCGGCGAAATGTCCATGACTGCCACCTTCAAACGGTTTGTGCATCGATCCCGTCGTACTGCCGGTGCGTGCCGATGAACCGGATATAGACGACGCGATAAGGATAATTGATCCACACCACGATGCGATACTTGTTGCCGGCGATGTTGAACACCGCGCGACCGTCGTTGAGAATGCTCGCGCTGCCAAAAACTCGCTTCAGGTCCGCCGGCGTCGCCCAGTCGGCTCCCCTGACCTGCCGGTACCAAGCCATCAATGGTTCGCGCGCGTCGGCATGCCCGGGGCTTCGGCTGATGAAAGCTTTAAGCGTACTGAGCGCAATGATCCTCACCCGATAAACTTAGCATAGTCCCATCTTGGGACCAAGAGTCATTTTGCGGCCTGGGCGCATTTCGAATTTGGAACCGGCCATGCGCCGGACCCATTCATTTCCGCGATTTTTCTTTTGCAGACTTTCGGAGGCGCACTCCAGGGCCACCGCCGTTCTCGTCGATGAACTCGACGCCAACGGGTAAATTAGGAAATTCGTCGTCGTCGTCAGCCTCGTGCTGGGATGATATCGGTGTGGATGAAGTCATCGCCCTTGAAGAGCAGAGGCTCACCGGTAGTTTTTGCGAGCGCGTAAGCGAAGCAGTCGCCGAAATTCAGTTTGGCGGGATGTCCGCTGCCCTTACCGAAATCACGATAGGCCTCGCGCGCAATTCGCGCCTGAGCTTCGGTGACGGGTTCAATAGCAATGCGCGCTTCTTTGACAAGATCATCGAAGCGCCGGCTGGCGATAGGATCGCGGCTTCCGTCGATCACCAGCGCGGTTTCAACGAAGTTGGCGGCGGACACGCGACGTATCGGGTTTCTCTCGATCGCGAGCGCGCAATCTCTCGCTTCGGGTTCGTCGCGAAGGATTGCGACAAGCGCAGACGTGTCGATGATCATCGGGGCAAGCCCCGATCATCGTATAGTAGTTCGTCGTGATCGGCCGATCGAAACGGTTCTTTCAAGCGCTTGGCGCAGTCCTGGCCAATCTCCAAAAGGCGATCCGCAAGGCTAGCACCCTGTTCGCGGCGAACGCGGTCGAGGCGCTCGCGAACGGCGGTCGTGACCGCCGCGGTCATGGATTCACCGGTTCGCTTCGCGAGCTCCTCGGCCAGACGATGCGTCTCAGGGTTTTTGATGTTCAAGCTCATTCAGGATACCTTCTACCCTACAAGGTATACCATTCTACCATATTTCCAGATTAGCTGCAAAGGTCGATCGCTATGGTTTTTTTCCAGGGATTTTCTTTTGCGAGCTTTTGAAGGCGCACGCCGGGACCGCCGCCGTTCTCGTCGATGAACTCGACGCCCGCGGCTTCCAAGGCCCGGCGAGCCTTGATGTGCCTGGTGTCCTCCTTCGATGGGCGCTGCGGATCTGCTGGCGTGAATTTCAGCTCACATTGCCACATCGTGCCCGCTCTTTATTGCTGATTGCGATCATCTAAGCTTCCGCAGGGTGGATGAGTGAAAGCGGAACGCGGCCATGTTTGCGATAGACCGAAAAATCGGAATCTAGCGTCAGCACGGCGTGCTGCTCGTAAATCTCGGCCATTCGCACGATACACGCGTCAGCCAGCGACATCGGCCTGTCACGGTATTTCTGATGCAGTTTGCGCAGGGTGGGGACATGCTCGTCGATGCTGAATGCGATCCTGAGCGCGCCATTTTCGAGAAGCCCGAATAATGCATTCTGCGCCCCAGAGAAACGGGCGAGCAGGTGCATTGCTTCGGCCAGCACCGGCTCACAAACGAGAAGGGGCGGGTCCAGCTTTTCGATTTGAGCAACGACCCAGCGATGATTCTGTTCCGCTCGATCGAGAAAAGCGACCAGCGGCCCCGTATCAACGATTGCGGTGCGCATCGCGGCCGAAACCGGTGAGATGCTCAGGATTCGTAGCCAGATCTGAAACTCCCGAATCCACTGTTCCGCGCGCGCTCTTCATCAGGGCGGACAAGCTCCGACCGCCATGCGTTTCACGTGGAGTTTCGAGCACCAGCCGCAAACCCTCCGCGACGAGGTCCTTGAGCTTGCGGCCCCGCAGCGCCGCCTCCGCCTTGGCCCTGCGATAAAGATCATCCGAAACCTCGATCGTCGTCTTCATGGCGCGCCTCCTCATCGGCATAAAACCATAAACCCATATTTACGGTTCAGTCCGGCGAAGCGCAAGTGCCCGCTTTTGGGCGAATCCGGTATCATCTACTCAGCCTACCTGGCTCGCGGTCGTCCGACTCAACCAACGCCGCCAGTTACCTGCACGGCCGCTGCAGTATTTGTCGACACAAAGAAGCTCGAGCAATTAGGTTCTGTCAGGAGCCTCCCACCGGTCGGTAGCGGAAAAGTACCAGGTCTCTAAGTCCGCGCTGAGCCGACACGTCGATCATCTACCGAGGAATCTGGGTGCAAGCGCAATTTTCAAAGCAGGTCGCGGACTTAGACCTGCTCCATGCGGAGATAGTCAAACGCGAAGGCGATTTAAAGCAAATGTTTCAGCAGGCGCGGCAGTAAATGAAACGCGGCGAGGCTACGCAAATAGACGTCAGCCGTCCCGCCAACCAGGATGCCGTTCCTGCGTAGTCACACCGATCCAGGAGCGGCACTTTTTTGAATATGCTTTTGGCGTGAGGCCGGCGCGAGCGCGCGGGTGACTGCGTCCGGTTCCTTGTCGATGACCATCAACAGGACGCGCGCTGCTCCATCGGGATGGCGTCGTTTCTGTTCCCAATCGCGTAACGTGGATGGCAAGATGCCGAAGCGGGCCGCGAATGCAGTCTGACTCATTTTGAGTTTGGTCCGAATTGCCCGCACGTCGAGGTGGACCGGAACATGTACCTTGTAGGTTTTCGGATCGGCTTCGCCTTTGGCGATCGCCTGGGCCGACTTCGCTGCGTTAATCAGCCGCTTGCCAAGCTTGCTCATCTGTCATCCATCCTCATCATTATTTCACGCTCATGTTTAAGGGAGTTCTTGGAATCGTTGCGGTGTCGGCACTTCTTTCAATCGCACCAGCATCGGCAGCCGAGATGGATTGCACCGACGCAA
>Ga0097691_1003137_pt1 | contig 10365 bp, 8 predicted proteins | sample NGESurdeep072012_8_FD_72858 | JGI IMG/M metagenome (GOLD analysis project Ga0097691, IMG submission 72858) | Arctic peat soil microbial communities from Barrow, Alaska - NGEE Surface sample 210-1 deep-072012 | ecosystem: Environmental > Terrestrial > Soil > Wetlands > Peat ...
GCCGACCTCAGTGCTCCCGAGCCGGCCGACGCCGCTGCACTGCGAGTCCGCCTCGAGACCGGTGAGTGGGTGGTGGACCTGCGCGCCCGAACCGCGTTCGCCGCCGGGTTCGTGCCGGGCACCTTCAACTTCGGAATCGACGGCCAGTTCGCCACCTACCTGGGTTGGTTGATCCCGTGGGGAAGCCCCGTCACCTTGCTGGGAGAAACCCCCGAGCAGGTCGCCGAGGCCCAGCGCGAGCTCGTCCGGATCGGAATCGACCGACCGACCGCCGCGGCCACCGGCTGTCCGCAGGAGTGGACCGACGGCCCGCTGGAGAGCTTCGACCGGGCCACGTTCGCCGATCTGGCCCAGGTGCGCCACCACCGCCCCGTGGCCATCCTCGACGTCCGGCGGGTGGGGGAGTGGCGCGAGTCGCACATCGACGGCGCGGTGAACATCCCCATCCACGAGCTCTTGGGCCGGGTTGCCGAGGTGCCCGCGGGCGAGGTGTGGGTGCACTGCGCCGCCGGTTATCGTGCTTCGATCGTCGCGTCCATCCTTTCGGCCCACGGTGTGCACGTGGTGGCCGTGGACGACTCCTACGCCGAGCAGGCCGCCTCATCCGGGCTGCCGCTGGTCACCGACCCGGGCCAGCCAACGGAGGAGGTGGCATGAGCCTGCGAGGCAGTCTGCGTGGCCTCTTTGTCAAGCCGCATCAACAGGTTCAGGCCGTCGAGGCCAGAGGGCACACGGGCGGTGGTGCGATGCTGCTGGACGTGCGCAAGTCGAATGAGTGGGAGGATGGCCACGTTCAGGCGCCCGGCACGTCCCCTTGGGGCAGCTGGGCCAGCGGCAGAGAAGCAGCCCGTCGGTCGGCAGGTCATCATGTGTGCTGCTCCGGCGCTTGGTCCGCATGTGCCGGTTCCCTGCTTGCGGGGCAAGGCCGCGACGTGTCCAACCTGCGCGGAGGAATGCGTGCTTGGGTCGCCAGCGGCCTGCCGGTTGTCGCCAAGGGCGGTCGCCGTTCGCGTGGGCGTATTTTGGGCATACATGAGTTCGATCTGGTCACGCTGACCCTGCTGAGTTGCCTTGGTTGACACGGCAGACACCGGTCAGTGGAGTGCTTTTCGGGTATGTAACTCCCTCGTAATGAATAGGTCATCGGTTCGATTCCGATAGGCGGCCCCAGGTGAAACCTCGGGTCATCCCGGACAATGCTTTGCAGGTCATCTTGTCGCGGTCACTTGGTCCTTGACGTGGAGAACCCGTCGCGCCGAGGCAACCGCCTGGGCGCGCGGGAGGCTGCCGTTATTGATAGCGAGCGTTACGGCCGATAGAACTCCATCGAGCGGGGCCCAGCAGACCATGGCGACGTCGGCGCCGGCTGTCAGAGACTTCACGGCGGCCTGCGCCGGAGTGATTCCCAGCGCAGTGCTGGCAGCGGCCATGGACAGGTCGTCAGTCATGATGAGGACTGTGGGGCCGGCCTGAGCACGTAGAGCGCGCAAGGCCGGGGTCGACTCGCTGGCCGGTGACGATCCTTGCGTAAGGCCCGGCACGTTCAAGTGGCCGACGAGCACTGCGCTTGCGTGCTGGGCGAAGGCGGCCTCGAACGGAATCAGGTCGCGGCGCTGCAGTAAGGACCAGGGTGGAACGATCGAGCTGGCCTTATGCGTATCGCTGGCTTGACCGTGGCCCGGCCAGTGCTTGATCACGCCGAGGACACCGGCGGCGCTCAAACCGTCGTTCCAGGCGTTCGCGTCTACTGCGACCTGCTGTGGATCATCGGAGAAGCCGCGGTGAGTGGTGGCAATGTAATAGCCGGGTACGGCGATGTCCGTGTCCGGGCTCAGGGCCACGGTCACACCCAGCGCCTTCATCCTGAGCGCGTAGTTGCGTGCTGTTGCCGTGATCTTGGCCGGGGACCAGTGACCCATCTCCTCTGCGGAGGGGAGGGGGTAGATCAGGGAGCTCAAGCGCTGGACTTGGCCGCCCTCCTCATCTGAGGCGATGAGAGGAGGGTTACCTCGAGGTGCCAGGGCCTTCGCCCCGGCCAGCGTCTGGGCCAGATTCGGCGAGGTGGGGCTGAAGAGGACGATGCCGCCAACGCCAAGCGCGGCGGCATGCCGGATGGCGGCAGCATCGCCCATTTTGGCGCCGGTCATGACCAGGACTGCCGCCAGTTGTTGGCTCGACCAGCCCGCCGGATCCTGCTGCCCTGGTGCGGGCGTCAGCACTGGCGGAGTCGGCACCGAGGGCGACCCTGGTGCCCGCCCGGAGGCAGTTGGGGCCGAGGCAGGCACAGAGGGATTGGTCTTGGCGGCACTCGGCTTGGCGGGCCGTGCCGTTGTCGCGAGGGCCGGGCGCTGGTCCGGTCCGAACAGGCGGGCGGCGGCCGTACCCGAGATCACGGCGACGAGGACTGCCACCACCGCCAGGGCGGCGAGTCCACGGCGTCGAGACATGAAGGCTGAGGGCGGCTGTTTGCTCATCTGTGGTCAGCAGCGGGTGTGTGTTCGACCGCCGTTGTGACCGAGCACGTTGTCGATGAGCCACGTGTCACCGGAGCGAATGAGGGTGTAGTCCAAGTCCCAGTTGTCACACGTATCTCCGTCGGGCCCCTTCTCGGATGCCTGCACGCTCGTGAACGTTACACGCGCGGTCACCGACTGGGCGGCTCCAGGGGTCACCGACAAGACGGTGACCTGGTCGTCATACGAGGTGGAGGTCCCCTTGGCGAAGGAAGACCACGAGGGCCCCCGCAGCTTCGGGCTCAGCATGAGCCAAGCATGCTCGTAGTCCGCGGAGTTGATGCTATCGAAGTACGTCTTGAACACCTGTCCGACCGCTTGGGTGGTGGCGTCGGGGGATCCGGGCAGGGTCGGAGTCAGGTACCGTCGGCGCTAAGTAGCGGCCCCCCTGAGTTGCCGGGGTTGATGGCGGCGTCGGTCTCGATCATTCCGCTGCGTATGAGGTTCTCGATGGTTATGGTCCTGTCCAGGCCGGAGACCGTCCCGCGAGTGAAAGTCATGGGGTCGCCCACCGGGAAGCCGATCGCGGCGACTTCCTGACCGACTCTCGGGACCGACGTGGCCATGGTGAACACATGTCCTTGGATCGCGCGGTCCAACCGCACCAGAGCGACGTCGGCCGAGGGTTCGATACCCACAACCACGCCCGAGGTGGTACCTCCAGTGCCGCTCTCGCCGATGGTCAGGTTGAGTGCGGCTGACTGGTTGACCACGTGCGCCACGGTGGCCACCAGGTTTGGTGCGATCAGGAACCCGGTGCCCACGCCGCCGCCGTCACAGGTAGTCGCCTGGATACGGACCACACCGCTTTGGACGTCTCGGTACAGGTCGGCAAAGCTTTGCGCTGTCGAAGTCGGGGATGGGCTGGACGAAGTGGTCGCCTTGACCGGCGTCGTCTTGGTAGCGCCCACGGGGCTGATCGCCGCCGGCGATGGGGCCGCTGCGTCCTGGCGGGTCAAGAGGATCCCACCGGCGGCACCGCCGACTATGGCAAGAGCAATCACGGAGGCAATCGCGATGCCGCGCTTGCGCCCGACACGACGGCCACCGGAGGCGGACGGCGTGTCCGTTCCCTGGGGCGCGTGGATGGGGGCTGGCGGCGAGGGCGCATCGTAGGCCGGTATGGCCGCGGTGGCAGCCGGGTCGGACGGGGCAGCTGCCGCCGGAGTGGGCGGGTGGGGCGACGGCGTTGATGCGACCGCTGGCGGTCCTACCGGCCGCGCAACCCCGCAGGAGCCGCAGAACGCAGCTTGAGGAAGGAACCGCTCCCCACAGTTCGTGCAGTGGGTAGCCAACCCATGGTCTTTAGAACCCTCGTCAGCTGGTCTGTCCGACATGAGCATTCTCCTCAAAGCGGCTAGCAGTGTCGTGCCCTGGCCATCAAGAAGACTTGGTGCGTCACTGAACTTGGCAGACTCCTAGTGCCCTACAGCGTCATACCTACGCCGGTTATGGGCCGTTTTGTGAAACTCGTCGTGTGGCGTACGTCACTTGACGAACTCTGGTGAAGAACCGGCCTCACATGTGGGCCCCCGGCGTTTTGGCCATTCTGGAGATAGGCGAGGGTGGGCAGTTCTGGGTCCCCATAGCGGTCCTAACCGGCTTGCGATGGAGTCGGATCGCCTTGAGACTCTCCGCCCAGGAACCACGGGATTGACCTCGGCGTTCGCGGCGGCTCACGCGGATGAAATCTCACTCTGCGGTGGGCTTCATGTCCATTCAGCCGAGTGACCAATGCTGCCGGATCGGAACCTGAGTGTGACCACGCTCACATTACAGTCGGCGGCTAGGCGGCCTAGGACTGCAGTACGGTCCGCCCATAAGAGAGGCAGCAGCAAATGACGGTGGACACTGCCTGCACCGTGCTCGCAGTGAAGTCCTGGTCGAGGCTGCAGAGGCCAGAAAGTGTTCGATGCAGGGGCAATCCGGCTGAAGGGGGCAATCGTTCAGTCAATCGGTGGGCCTTGGCACATGAACAGTCGTCATCCAGGCAGTACTTACGACAAGGAATGGACCGATGTTCTGCAGCAACTGTGGCGGCAAGATCGTTGAGGGCAAGCCCTTCTGCATAGCATGCGGACAGGCACAGCCTCCTGCATCGGCATCGGAGTCCGTTGCCCCTGTTCTGGAGGAAACAAGGACCCCTGCCGAGGAGTCCAACCTGGTGGAGGTTGCTGAGAGCGCAGCATCCTTGGACCCGACGGTCCCAGTGACGCAGTCGGGCGAGAAGCCCTTGTACTGCAGACACAGCCCGGCGGAACGCATGATCATCGGAGTAGACCGGCAGCACGGATCTGAGACCTGCCTGGGGTGCAAGCTTCCCTATTTGCCGGGATCACCGAACTCTCTCCTTCGTGCGGGCGCTCAGCTTGGGACGGTGCCACCGCCAGAAGTCGGCGCAGTACCAAACCGTGAGGGAAGCGACGGTGGCACGCCGCTATACAGGAGCAGCACCGAGCCCCGATGGGGAGGGCCTACGCCCATGACTCAGATCGAAGCCAAGGGCTTCTTCGCCAGTCTGTTCGACTTCGGCTTCACCTCGTTCATCACCTTGAAGTTCTTGCGCGTCATCTATGGCGTGGTAGTAGTTCTGATCCTGCTGACCAGTGTCGCTATCTTGGTCGCCAGCATCTCCCAAGGTGGGATGTACGCAGTGCTCGCGATCGTCGTAGTCCCGATCGTCACGCTGATCTATCTGGTCCTGACACGCGTATCCCTGGAGATTGTCGCCCTCTTCTTCCGCATCGGGGAGAACACGAGCCTGATGGTCGCCGCCGCCAACCGCGCGGGGCCTGCCGGCGAGCGAGTCGACGCATAGATAGCCGCAAGATCGGCGAGGTTCGGCAGTGGGCGTCAACGGTGGAACCTGAACTGTCTGACCAGATTTTCTGACCGAGACACCGCGACACGGGGCGGGAGGTCCAGGATTCCGGGAGCCGGTCAAGACAATCAGCGCAGGAGAAATGAGACGAATAGGATGCGTAGGCCACGCAGGGGCTGTGGCCTTGTGTGCTCATAACCCGGAGGTCGCAACCGGTCGCCGCCTTTGTCGGATCGGCCTGCTGTCTGGCCAGTGGCCCAGTGCTCGGCCCGGATGGGCGGCTGACCTCTGAGGGCCTGGCACGGGACCGGGCGTTGGCGGGTTGTAGTGGTCTCAGGACCTCGTGGCCCACATCTGCAAGCATGCGCCGGGGGAACCTTGGGCATTCGCTCCAGAAGTTTCGGATCGAAGTTCCGTGCGATAACTCGTGCGATAACTCGTGGCCAATCGGGGGTATTCACGGTCACTCGTGGTCGGTGAGCGGAAGCGTCGCGGACCACTGGAAAACACAAAGCCGCAGGTCAGAGGCTCCTGACCTGCGGTTACGGTGGTGGCCAGGGGCGGGGTCGAACCGCCGACCTTCCGATTTTCAGTCGGACGCTCGTACCAACTGAGCTACCTGGCCTTGCGTGAAGCTGGGTGGAACGAGCAACAATGAGCGACCCCGACCGGGCTCGAACCGGCGACCTCCGCCGTGACAGGGCGGCGCGCTAACCAACTGCGCTACGGGGCCTTGGGTAAGGCCTTTACTGCGTATCCCCAACGGGATTCGAACCCGTGCTACCGCCGTGAAAGGGCGGGGTCCTGGGCCGCTAGACGATGGGGACCCGGATCCTTTGTGCTCAACCGGACCCCTCGCCGCCAGCGAGCAGCAGCTCGGATCCGTCGAGGACTAGGGAAGCATAGGGGAGAGGACGGGGAATCGCCAAAGCAGGTGACCGGGGTCTCAGGCCGGGTTGGCCCACGCCAGCAGGCGGCCAAGCTCCCACGTGTTCACGATCCGATCCAGCGGTACGCCGAGCCGCTCGGCGCGCGCGCATCCATAGATCTGGAGCTCCAGCTGCCCCGGGGCGTGGGCGTCGCTGTCGATCGAGAACAGGCATCCGGCATCCAGCGCGAGGGCGACCAGCTCGTCGGGCGGGTCGCAGCGCTCAGGACGTGCGTTGATCTCCACCGCGACGCCATGAGCGGCGCAGGCCTCGAAGACCGCGGCCGCGTCGAAGACGCTCTGGCCACGGGTGCCGCGCGACCCCTCGATGAGGCGCCCGGTGCAGTGCCCGAGGACGTTCGTGTGCGGGTTCTGGGCGGCGGCGATCATCCTGCGGGTCATCGGTGCTGCCGACATCGCCAGCTTGGAGTGCACCGACGCCACCCGGAGCTCGAGCTGGGAGAGCATCTTCGGGCTCTGGTCCAACGCGCCGTCGTCCAGGATGTCGACCTCGATGCCCTTGAGGAGACGGAAGTCACGGACCGCCGAGTTGATGGTGTCGATGATGCCGAGCTGCTTGGTAAGGCGTTCTGGCGAAAGGCCGTTCGCGATCTTCAGGCGCGGCGAATGGTCTGTCAGCACCAGGTAGTCGTGCCCCAGCTCCATCGCGGTGACCACCATCTCCTGGATGGAGGACCCGCCGTCGGACCAGTCCGAGTGACAGTGCAGATCGCCGCGAAGCGCCGCCCGCACCTCCAGCCCGCCCGCCACCAAGGGCTCGGTTGCGCTGTCCTCCAACGACTTCAGGTATGCCGGGACCTCGCCATCCAGGGTCTCCCTGATGACCGCTTCGGTCGCCGGTCCGATGCCTGGCAGGTCGGTGAGCGTTCCGGCGGCGGCGCGCGACCGCAGCTCGGAAGGGTCGGTCCCGAGCACCGTCTCGGCAGCACCGCGGAACGCCTTCACGCGATAGGTGCCGGCTCGTGAACGCTCCAGCAGGTACGCGATCCGGCGCAGCGCGTCATACGGTCCGAGCGTCATCGGTCTCACCACGGGCGCGGGGTCGTCGCGAGCTCCGGTCGGCACGGTCAGAGGCCGTACTGCTTGCGCATGGCGGCGTCCCACACCCGGTCGCCGCCGAAACGGCGCAGGTTGATCATGACCTTGGCCGCCGGGGTGACCACGTAGCGCGAGCGCGGTCGTGACGAGTCGACCGCCTTGACGATGATCGCCGCGACCTCCTCGGGGCCGGTCGCCATGAAGTCGTTCGCATAGCCGCTGGTCGTCCTCTTGTCGTTGGCCGCCAGAAGGTCCGCGTATGCCGTGTCCCCTTCCTGTCCGGGAGTACCCACCTCAAGGCTCTCGCTCACGCGGCCTTCGAAGTTGGTGCGGACCAGGCCGGGCTCAACGAGGATGACGTCGATGCCGAAGGGTTTGACCTCGACCCGCAGGGCGTCGCTGATGGCTTCCACGGCGTACTTCGTGGCGTGGTAGAAGCCGCCGACGGGGAAGGTGATCCGTCCGCCCATCGACCCGATGTTGACGATCCGCCCAGACCGCGACCGGCGCATTGCCGGCAGCACCAGCTGCGTGAGCCGCGCGAGCCCGAAGACGTTGGTCTCGAACATGGTCCGCACGCGCTCGAGGTCCGTCTCCTCGATCGGTCCGTACTCGCCATACCCGGCGTTGTTGATCAGGATTCCGACCTGCCCATGTTCCGCCTCGACGGCCTGCACGGCTGCGATCATCGAGTCCTCGGAGGTCACGTCCAGAGCCAGCGGACGGCAGCCGAGTGCCTCGAGACCGGACAGTGTGTCGGCCTGCCGGGCCGTCGCGTAGACCGTGTGGCCGCCGCGGGCGAGGGCCTCCGCGGTGGCGGCCCCGATGCCCGATGAACATCCGCTGATGAGGACCGGGTCGAAGCGTTTCATAGGGTCATCCTCGCGCAACTGTGGCGAGAGCGGGCGGAGATGCCAGTCCGCATCCTGACACGGACGCATTACCAAGTGTTTGGGCGTGACAAACTTTACGTTATGACTGCTACTACCGATCGCGCGACCGGGACCAAGGGCGGCCAGGGTCAGTGGGCCCTCGGTGAGCTCGACCCCCTGAACCCCAACGAGAAGTTCAAGCTCGAGGACGACGCGCTCAACGTGCGGGCACGCGTCGAACAGATCTACTCCAAGGAGGGCTTCGACTCGATCCCGGAAGAAGACCTGCAGGGTCGTCTGCGCTGGTGGGGGCTCTATACCCAGCGCAAGCAGGGCATCGATGGGGGCAGGACCGCCACGCTGGAGCCGCACGAGCTGCAGGACAAGTACTTCATGCTCCGGGTGCGCATCGACGGCGGGGCGCTCTCAACCGGGCAGCTCCGGGTCATCGGCGAGATCTCCCGCGACCTCGCCCGCGACAGCGCCGACATCACCGACCGGCAGAACATCCAGCTGCACTGGGTGCGGATCGAGGACGCGCCCCAGATCTGGGCCCGGCTCGAGGCTGTCGGGCTGCAGACCACGGAAGCCTGCGGGGACTGTCCCCGTGTCGTCCTGGGCTCCCCGGTCGCCGGAATCTCCAAGGATGAGCTGATCGACCCGACCTGGGCGATCGAGGAGATCAAACGCCGGTTCATCGGCAACCCCGAGTTCTCCAACCTCCCCCGCAAGTTCAAGACAGCACTGAGCGGCATGCTCACCAACGACGTCGTGCACGAGATCAACGACATCTCGTTCGTCGGGGTCGAGCACCCCGAGCTGGGCCCGGGTTTCGACCTGTGGGTCGGCGGCGGGCTGTCCACGAACCCTCGTCTGGCAGAGCGCCTCGGGGCTTTCGTCGCCGAGCGCGACGTGCCCGACGTCTGGGCCGGGGTGATCTCGCTCTTTCGCGACTATGGGTACCGGCGGCTGCGGTCCAAGGCCAGGATGAAGTTCCTGCTGGCCGACTGGGGCGTCGAGAAGTTCAGGCAGATCCTGGAGCAGGAGTACCTGCACCGCACACTCCCGGACGGTCCGGCTCCGGCGCCCTCGGCCGAGCGGGGCGACCACATCGGGGTCCATGAGCAGAAGGACGGCAGGTTCTACATCGGGGCAGCCCCGATGGTCGGCAGGGTGTCGGGCACCACGCTGCTCTCCCTGGCCGATCTCGTGGAGTCGCATGGCTCCGCACGGGTCCGCCTCACGCCGCATCAGAAGCTCCTGGTCCTGGACGTCGAGGCGCCGCGGGTGGAGCCGCTGGTCGAGGCGTTGAAGGTCATCGGTTTCGAAGCCCGCCCGTCGCTCTTCCGCCGCAACACCATGGCGTGCACCGGTATCGAGTACTGCAAGCTCGCGATCGTCGAGACCAAGGGCCTCGCGGCCAAGACGGTGACCGACCTCGAGGATCGGCTCGCGGACATCATCAAGGAGATCGACGTCCCGGTCACCCTCAACATCAACGGCTGCCCCAACTCCTGCGCCCGGATCCAGGTCGCCGACATCGGCCTCAAGGGCGTCCTGGTCCCGGACGGCTCGGGCGGGGACGCCGAGGGCTTCCAGGTGCACCTGGGCGGCAGGCTCGGCCAGGAGGCCGGTTTCGGCCGGACGGTGCGCGGCCTGCGGGTAGCCGCCGACGACCTGACCGACTACGTCGAGCGCGTGGTGCGACGGTTCGACGACAGCCGTGCCGAGGACGAGACGTTCGCCGCGTGGGCGGTCCGGGTACCCGAGGACGAGCTCCGATGAGCGTCATCTACGCGACCGCGGCGACGCGCGAGCTGGCCGAGGCCGCCGACCAGCGGCTGCAGGACGCTGCGGACCGGCGTGGCCACGACCTGAAGCGGGCCGGACTTGGGGTCACCGCGGTCCGGGCTGACCAGGCGGCGCAGCACGGCCAGCCGCCGCCCTGAGGTATCCGAGCGCGGCGACAGCCGCTCGTGCGGCAGCGTCTCCCAGGCCGGAAAGTACTCGGCGGCGTGCGGGTCAGGCAGCAGCGAGGTCAGCGCGCTGGTCAGGTCCTCGGCCTCGCGGGCCGTTGCCGTGAGGGCGAGCACGAACCGCCCCCGGTCCCGGTCGGCCGGGCCGCCGACGACGTTCCCCGTCTCGCTCAGCGCGGCCAGGGCGGCGACGAGA
>Ga0097691_1003138_pt1 | contig 10364 bp, 6 predicted proteins | sample NGESurdeep072012_8_FD_72858 | JGI IMG/M metagenome (GOLD analysis project Ga0097691, IMG submission 72858) | Arctic peat soil microbial communities from Barrow, Alaska - NGEE Surface sample 210-1 deep-072012 | ecosystem: Environmental > Terrestrial > Soil > Wetlands > Peat ...
TTGCTGAAGGCAACGGTCGCTGTGCGTCGTGCAATTGCTCGGCTGCGCCGCGACACGCCCGACCCGGAGGTCCGGGTCCAGAACCCGCATCGACCCGGACTTGGGCTCGCCCGCCGAGCCGACGCCGCGCTCCGCACTGCTCCGCGGCCTTCCGTGCCCGCGGGCTCCGGTGCCGCTCCTGCCGCCCCATCCTCGCGTGACCGCCGAAACGCGGCCCGGCCCGCGCTCCGGCTCGGGCGCCTGCGGCACCTCGACTCGCCGGAGCGCGTGGTCCCCGTCCTCGTCGCGGTCTTCCTCCTCGTTGCATCGTTGACGGCCGCGCCCGGCCTCGTCGGCACGGCGACCGGTGCCACCCAGTCGAGCGGGACCGCAGCCCGCCTCGTCGTCGGCGGCGCCGGCGGCCCGAACGACGGCCTGGTGGGCACCATCGACTCGCCGCTCGGACCTAACGACGGCGCAGGAACAGTCAGCGAGCCGGGCAGCGTCGACGGTGTCGGGATGGACGAGACCGTGGCGAGCCTGGGTTCGCGCGAAGCCGCCGCCGTCGACGTGGCCGGCCAGTTCCTCGAGGATGGCACGCTCCTCAAGCCGGTCGTCGTCGACACCACGGTCGCGGACGGCCGGAGCCAGCTTCGAACGTACACGGTCGGTTCCGGCGACACCCTGACCGGGATCGCGCGCCGGATGGGCGTCTCCATGATGACGATCTGGTGGGCCAACAAGCTCAGCGCGAAGGACCAGCTCCATATCGGCCAGCAGCTCGTGATCCCGCCGGTCAACGGCCTCGTGGTCATCGTGGGTGCCACGGACACCCTTGCCTCGGTGGCCGCGGCCCACAGCCTCGATCCACAGGACATCGTCTCCACGAACCAGCTGACGGACACCACGCTCGTGATCGGCCAGGTGTTGATCCTTCCTGGCGCCAGCGGTGCCGCGATCCCCACGCCGGTCCCCACGCCGAAGCCCACGCCGAAGCCCACGCCGAAGCCCGTGGCGCCCACCCGCGTCGCGACGGTCAGCCGCCCGACGACCCGTACCCCGTCCGGCGGAACCGGATCGACGGTCCGTCCGCCCAGCAACTTCGGCGGTGGCAGGTTTGCCTGGCCGGTCACGGGCGGCTACGTCAGCCAGAACTTCTCCTACGGTCATCCCGCCCTCGACATCGCGGCCCCCTACGGATCGCCGGTCCACGCCGCGGCGGCCGGCGTCGTCACGTTCGCCGGCTGGCGGAACAACGGCGGTGGCTACCAGGTCTGGATCTCGCATGGCAGCGGGCTCTACACGACCTACAACCACATGTCGTCGGTGGCGGTCTCCGCCGGGACGTCCGTCGGACGTGGCGCCACGATCGGGCGTGTCGGCGCCACCGGCGCCGCCACGGGCCCGCACTGCCACTTCGAAGTCTGGATTGGCCCGATCTGGGCCGGCGGCGTCCGCGTCAACCCGCTGACCTACCTCTGACGCCCGCCGCCGGCCCCGCCCGCGGCGCATGCGACAATCGGCCGCGATGTTCCTTGACCGCGTAACAGTCTGGGTTCGCGCCGGCGACGGTGGCGACGGTGCCGCCACATTTCGCCGCGAGGCGCACGTTCCGAGGGGCGGCCCGGACGGCGGTGACGGCGGTCGCGGGGGCTCCATCCTGATCCGGGTGGACCCCGGCCTGACGACGCTCCGCGACTTCCGCTTCACGCACCATTTCCGAGCGGAGCCCGGCGGTCGCGGCCTCGGCGCGAAGCGGCACGGGAAGTCGGGCGGCGACCTCGTGATCGCGGTCCCGCCTGGCACGGGCGTCCTCGACGACGTGACGGACGCGCTCCTTGCCGATCTCGTGGCGACCGGGCAGGAGGTCACGATCGCCCGGGGCGGTCGGGGCGGCCTGGGCAACGTCCATTTCGCCACCTCCACCCATCGCGCCCCCCAGCACGCGCAGAAGGGCGAGCCCGGCGAGGAGCGCGGGCTGCGCCTCGAGCTTCGCCTGATCGCCGAAGTGGGCCTCGTCGGGCTGCCGAACGCGGGCAAGTCGACGCTCCTGGGCGCGCTCACGGCGGCCCGGCCGAAGATCGCGTCCTACCCGTTCACGACCCTCGAACCGAACCTGGGCGTGATGGACCTCGGCGATGCGGCAGATCGGCGTCCCACGGTCGCGGACGTGCCCGGCCTCATCGAGGGCGCATCGTCCGGCGCGGGCCTCGGCCACGCATTCCTGCGCCACGTGGAGCGCACGCGGGTCCTGGTCCACGTCGTGGACGGCGCGGCGCGCGATCCCGGCTGGGATCACGACGTGATCCGCGAGGAGCTTCGACTCCACGACCCCAGGCTCCTGGAGAAGCCACTCGTGGTGGTCTTCAACAAGATGGACCTGCAGGCCGCGCGCGAGGCGTGGCCGGCGTTCGAGGCCGCCCGGCGCGGGCAGGGCCTCAACGTCGTCGCGGTGAGCGCCGAGTCCGGCGACGGCCTCGACCGCCTCAGGGCCATCGTCGGTGAGCTCCTCCCCGACGTGGGCGACCCCGCAGACCTCCCTGAGCCGTTCGGCGTCGTCGTCCACCGGCTCGACGCCGCCGGCGATGGGTTCACGATGGAACGCGAGGGCGACGCGCACCGCGTCCGCGGTAAGCGGATCGAGCGGATCGCCGCCCAGACGAATTTCGACATCGAGGAGTCGGCCGAGCGCTTCCAGCGTGCCCTGGACCGGCTGGGGATCGACGCCGCGCTCCGGAAGGCCGGCATCCAGCCCGGCGACATCGTCCGCATCGGCGCGATCGAATTCGAATGGGGGCCGGACGCCTGGGAGCCCGGCGCGGAGTGAGCGCGGCCGCCGGTCGCCTCGGGATCCTCGGCGGGACGTTCGACCCCGTGCACCTCGGGCACCTCGCGCTCGCCGAGGAAGTCCGCGAGACGCTCGATCTCGCCCGCGTGCTGTTCGTGCCGGCCGGCGATCCATGGCAGAAGGTCGGCACCGACGTGACCCCAGGCGCCATCCGGTACGCGCTCGTCGAACGCGCGATCGCCGACAACCCCGGGTTCGCCGCGAGCCGCCTCGAGATCGACCGGCCCGGGCCGACGTACACGGCCGAGACCCTGGCCGGCATCGCGGATGCTGAGCGCGCAGCCGGTCGCGACCCGGACCTCTGGTTCATCCTCTCCGCGGAGGCGCTCGCCGGCCTGCCGACGTGGCGTGACCCGGAGCGGGTCCTCGCGCTCGCTCGCCTGGCGGTCGTGCCGCGCGCCGACCATGCCGAGGATCTCGCCGCGGCAGCGGCGCGCTTTGCCGCCGATTTCCCCGGGGAGCGCGATCGGGCGCTCTTCCTGCCCGGCCCGCGCCTGGCGATCTCCGGCACCCTGATCCGGGCCCGCGTCGCCGCCGGCCGGTCCATCCGCTACCTGGTGCCCGACGCGGTCGCGGCCGCGATCCGGGAGTACGCTCTCTACCAGCCCAGTGCCGCGCGCGCGGCGACCGAACCCTAGAGGAGGCCAATGGCGACCGAACCCCAGGATCCCGAGACCACGCTCCAGCCCGATGCGCCCACGGAGGTCGTCGCGCCCACCGACGCGATCGCACCGGCGGCGCGTCGCCCGGGCCTGCCGGCGCGGACGTCCCCGCCGCCGCCGAGCCAGCGCCCACCGCTCGAGGTGGCTCGTCGCGCGGTAGAGCTCGCGGAGGACAAGAAGGCGGCCGATATCGTGCTGCTGGAGATCGCGCCGTTCACGACCGTGGCGGACTACCTGGTGATCTGCTCCGGCGGCTCCGAGCGTCAGCTCGGCGCGATCGCCGACGCGGTCGTCGAGGGGCTGAAGCACGAGGGGCTGCCGATCGTTGGTCGCGAGGGCGAGCCGGCCTCGCACTGGGTTCTCATCGATGCGGGCGCCGTGATCATCCACGTGTTCGCGCCACCCGAGCGCGAGTTCTACGCCCTCGAAAAGCTCTGGGCGGACGCGAAGACGGTCATCTCGGTCCAGTAGCGGGCTCGGCCGTCCCGCTCGTGGACGGCGACGAGTGCCGATGATGTACCCCCCCGGGACGGTACCTGCGGGCCATGCCCATGGCGGTCAGGGCATCGCAGAATGCCCGTGACGGCAGCCGCAGACGCGGTCTGCCACGAGGCCCGAGGTTTCGATCGTCCCATGGCCAGCCTCCGCGAACACTGCCCCGAGTGCACGCGCCGCCTCGTGACCACGCGGTTCGACGCGACGTTCCGGCTGCCCGATCGCACCGAGAGACTCTGCTTTGGGATCCCCGGCGGGCTCTGCGAGGATTGCCACCAGCTCTACCTCGACCCGGGGCTGATCGAGATGCTCGACCTCGCGGACGGGCGCTGCGTCTTCGCGATCGAGAGCGACCTCGTCCTCCAGGAGCAGGCCTGGTCCAGCGCGGACTGACATCGGGCGGGCGCGGGCGCGAACCGCGCGCTGCCTCGCTCAGCGGGCCACGTGCTCCGCGATCCAGAGCAGGAACGCGAGGCGCCGGCGGCGCGCATCGGCAGCGGCCTCGCCCTTGAGCGTCGCGTCCAGCTCCAGCAGGCCGTCGAGCGCGGCGTCGAGCTCATCCGGGCGCCAGCCGTGTGCCTGTTCCCAGAGCTTTCTGGCGGGGTACTCCTTCATCTTCATCGCCCGTGCCGCCTCCTGCACCGACTCGCCGCGCAGCTGCGCGTCGAGCATGGAGATCAGGTCGCGGACGCGCCGGTGGAGGACGCTCAGGACGACCGGCTCCGGCGACGCGTCGAGGACCCGGTCCAGCAGGTCGGTGGCCTCGCGGGTGCGCCTCGACCCGATTGCGTCGAGCAGCGCCCACGTTGAGCCGGGGATGGCGTCCGCGACGAGCGCCTCCACGTCCTCCCGCCGGATCGGGGCGTCGAGCCGGTAGAGGGCGAGCTTCTCGAGCTCGGCGACGGCAAGCTGGCCCTGGCGCCGACGATTCACGTCGCCCTCGCGAACGAACCCGCCGACACGCCGGGCCAGCAGGTCGGCGGCGGCGGGTTCGATGGCAATCCGCCGCTCTGCGGCCCGCTCGCCGATCCAGCGCGCCATCGCGCCCTCCTTGGGCGCGATGAACTGGCGGACGTCGCCACCGATCGCCGAGACGGCCGCAGCCAGCTCCTCGAGGCTCTTGGCGCGACGTGCGAACCCGTCGGCCGGCTCCAGGAAGACGAGCGCGTTGCCGGGCGCAACCGCGCCGAGCGTCGCCAGCAGCGCATCCCGATCCGCCCGTGCGCGCAGGAGCGGCGACGGATCCTCGACAACCACGAGTGCCCCGCCGCCGAAGAGCGTGGCGGTCGCAACGCGCTCGGCGATCTCCGCGACGCGGGTCGTGTTTCCGGACACGTGCCACGGCGTGAGTGGCGGCCCGCCGGCCGCCGCGTCGCGACCGAACGCTGCTGCCGCGGCCTCGAGGCCGTACCCGTCGTCACCCCAGAAGTAGCCGAGCGGCGCGCGCCCCGGCGTGCTCACCCCGAAACCCGGGCCGCGGCCGCCGCGACTTCGGCGTCCTCGGCGACAGCGCCTGCCGGCACCCCGGCCATGTCGACCCCGGCGGCCCGGGCGATGGCAAGCGCACGACCGGTCCAGGGGAGCCGGCGGACCGCCTCCGACGTGACAGCGGCGAGCGCACACGCGGCCGACTCGAGGCGCTCGGCGCGACGTCGCACGGCCGTCGCCTCGGCGCCGCTCCACCCGTGCCAGTTGACGCCTTCGGGGTAGCGGCGCGTCCAGTCGGCGAACCGGTCGGCCATCGGCAGCAGGTGCTGGCTGGCCCGCTTGTCGGCGTAGGCCACGATGAGCTCCTCGCGGCTCGCCCGATCCAGCCACGCGTCCGCGTCGGTCGCCGCGAGGCGCGTCACGGGGTGCCCGGTGACCGCGGCCGCGAGCTCCCGGTGCCCGCGAGCCGTCAACCATGCCGCCGTGCCCACGCCGTGGGGGAGCACCCGGATGGGGTCGCCGGCGGGGAGCACCTTGTCGACGTCGTGCAGGAGGGCCGCGGCCTCCACGAGCGCGCGGTCCACGGGATGCCCGGCGGCGACCGCCCGGAATGCGAGCCAGGCGGCGATCTCCGCAACGGCCCGGACGTGGCGAAGGTGCCACGCCGGCGGCTGGAGCGAGAGGAGCAGGGCGGCGGCGTCGACGCGCCCGGGAACGGACATCCGCCCGATCATACGGGACCGCGGTGCCGGTATCGGCCGGGCCCGGCGTTCGTGGACCACCCGGGGATGCTGCCAGGGCCGTCGGCCATGTGCGCTGGCCATCGGTGGGCGCCCCGACGGCTGCTGAAGGCGCCCCGACTGCGGATGCCGGCGCCCGACCACGCCCGGTACGAACGCTGAGCACGCTTCCGTCGAGCGCCACGTCCAGGGTCCCGTCGAGGTCCGTGCGGTAAGTCGCGACGCTGTGAGCCGCCAGCCGGGCGAGGGTCGCCGGCGCGGGGTGCCCGTACGTGTTCTTCGTCCCGACCGAGATCAGCGCCACGGCCGGACGGATCGCGCCGAGCAGTGCCTCCGTCGTCGCGGTCCGGCTCCCGTGATGGGCCACCTTGAGCACGTCGACATGCGGGAGCCCGCGTGCGACGAGGAGCGGGTCGATTCCCTCCTCCGCGTCGCCGGTGAGCAGGAACCGCTGCGCGCCGAACGTGCCGAGCAGCACGATCGACACGTTGTTGATCCCCGTCCCCGTGTCGGGCGGCGCGGGCGGCACCGCGGTCCGGTCCGGCCAGAGCACGCGGAACGAGACGTCGTCGAGCACGAACTGATCCCCCGTCGCCAGGCGCCCGCTGCGCAGGCCCCGGCGGGCCAGCGCGGTCTCGAGCGCCGCGTACGCGGGGCCGGGGCCGGTCATCCCCGGCTCGAGCAGTCGCCCGACCCGGTAGCGTTCGACCAGCAGCGGGAGGCCGCCAACGTGGTCCTCGTGGGGGTGCGTGACGACGACGAGGTCGATCCGGCGGTCCCACGGCGGGATCCGCGCGTCGAGGGCCACGAGGAGCCGATCGGGGTCCGGACCACCGTCCACGAGCAGTCGCCCACCCCCCGGCGTCTCGACGAGGATCGCGTCGCCCTGGCCAACGTCGAGGGCGACGACGTGGACCCGGCCGTCCGGCCGCGCCGCCGCCGCCACCACGGCCGTTGCGACAACGAGCGCGAGGACGATCGCGAGGGCCCGGACGGCACGATCAGAGCGCAGCGGACTCCGGTCCGGGAGGTTCGGCCGGGTCACCGGGGGGCTGGCTGTGCCCGGACCATGCCGCCGCCGCGACCGGGGCGACCGAGGCCGCCGCGGCCCGAACAGGCCGGAGATGCGCCGGCGAGCGCCGGCGACGAGGAGCATGGCAGCGGCCAGCCCGCCGAGCGCCGCGCCCGCCGGCGGCGGAAGGGTCACGCCCGCGAACGGGAGGTCCGCAGCCGTCTGCACGAGCATGACCATCAGGCCGATGACGAGGGCGCCCGGCAGGCCGAGCAGCGTGGCGAAGAGCGCCGGGGCGCCGGCACCCGCCAGGAGGCCGCCGACGAGGGCAAGCGTGCCGGTCGCCATCGCGAGCGGCACCAGCGGCACGACCAGGAGGTTGAGGATGGGCGACAGCGGAGCGAGCCGGCCGAACGACAGCAGGACGATCGGGAGGGTCGCCGCTTGCGCAGCCAAGGAGACGGCGAGCCCCTCGACGATGAACCCGGGCAGGCGCGGCAGCCGCGCCCGGAGGCGGGCCGCGATCGACGTGCCCCAGGCGAGAAGCCCCGCGGTTGCGGCCGCGGAAAGCTGGAACCCGGCATCGGCGACCGTCGCCGGGCCCACCACCAGGAGGACCACGACGGCCCAGGCCAGGGCCCGCACAGCCGTGCCCGGGCGGCCGGTCTCGCGCGCCAGCAGGGCGACGCCCGCCATCACCGCCGCGCGCAGCACCGACGGCGAGGCGCCCGCGAGGACCGTGTAGAGCGCAATCGCAGCGACAGTCGCGATGGCTCGCCGCCGCCGCGGCCACGTCCCCAGGAGCGCCGCGACGAGCCCGGCGACCAGGGCGATGTTCCAGCCGGAGATGGCCACGACGTGCGAGAGGCCGGTCGTGGTGAAGTCCGCCGCGAGCTCGCGATCGACCCGTTCCCGCAGCCCGATGAGGATGCCCGCCGCAAGTCCGGCGGCCGGCTCTGGAAGCGCCCGCTCCAGCGCATCTCCGGCGTCCGCCCGGATGCCCTGCACGAGTCGGTCCGGATCGGCTGCCGCGGCGAGCGTTCGCAGCGAGCGCGTGGCAAGCGTTGCCGCGACGCCGGTCCGCGCAAGATAGGCGCCGTACGGGCCGTCGGGCGGCGCCCGCAGCGCGCCCCGGACCTCGACGCGGTCCCCGGCTCGCACCGGCGGATAGCGGGGGGCCGTGATGTCGATCCGCAGTCCGGCGCCTTCTTCCAGGCCTCCGGTGAAACGCTGCGACCCATCGAGGGGTGCCGCGAGGGCCAGGATGCGGACCGTCCACGGGCCGTCGCCGGCAGGTAGCGCGTCCGGTCCGGCCGGGGTCGCTGCCACGCCCCCACTCAGGGCCACCCGAGCCAGCACGACTGCCATGCCGAGTGCGACCGCTGCCGCTGTCCGAGCCGCCGGCCGCCGGCCGAGCAGCCGGAGCCCCACTGCAGCCGCCGCCAGGAGGAGGGCGAGCGTCGGCGCCAGGGCGACGAGGCGCGCGTCCGTGGCCAGCAGCGCGGCCGCGATCGCTCCGAGCGCGAGGCCTGTGGTCCGCGTCACCGCCCGCCGACCGTCACGAGGCCGGCGAGCTTCGCGAACACGGAAGTCCCGACCAGCTTCCGCGTCTTCAGGTCATCCACCGCGGAGAACGGTCGCTCCTCCCGGCTCGCGATGATCTTGCCGGCCGTCACCGGGCCGATCCCGGGCAGGGCATCGAGCTCCGCCGACGTGGCCGTGTTTAGGTCGACCGGGCCGCCCGACGCCGCGCCGCTGCCCGTGCCCGGGCCGCTGCCCGTGCCGGGAGACGCCGCCCCGCGACCGGCCGCATCGTCGCGCGACGGCACCCGGACCTGGGCGCCATCCGCGAGGGGTGCCGCGAGGTTGAGCGTCTGCGTCGCCAGCGCATCGACGCGGGGCCCGAATCCCCCGGCCGCGGCGATCGCGTCCGCCACCCGTGAGCCGGCGGGCAGGTGGTAGACGCCCGGACGGAGCACCGCCCCGGCCACGTCGATGACCAGGCCCTGCCCGGCGACGAGCGCGGCGTCCGGCGCGAACGACCCGGCCCTCGCGCCTGTTGCGGCCGGGCGCGCCGCGTCCCCATCGAGGACGAGCGTCCCCTGTCGGGGGCCGGCGACGATCAGGAACACGGCGACCGCCGCGGCAACGAACGCCGTGATCCCGAGTGCCGCGAGGGCGACACCGCGACGGGCGTCAGGCGGCGTGGCGCCCGGGGGCCCGATCTCGGGTGCCGGCGGCGCCCCAGCGTCCTCGGGCACCTCCAGGACACGCCACGGGAGGTCTCGTTCCACGTGCAGCTCCCCGGCGGGACTGCGGCGACGACGGACGGCGGGCCCGGCGGGTGGCGCGGGTGGCTGGCTGCGAGCGGGCAACGGCGGCACCCGCTCGCGAGGAGCGGCGCACCGGCACGATCGCGAAACGTCCGGCGCGCTGGGGGCACAACCGGCGCACCGGACGTTGACGCGGAGATTAGCGCCGGGCGCTTACCTGCGACTTATCGCTCTTCGGGGTGGTCCGGATCCAGTTCAGAACGGCCCGCTCACGCCAGCTTCTCGAGCATCGGCTTCACCTCGGTCACGAAGCGGGTCATCGATTCCTCGTCGTAGTCGGCCGGGAAACCCGCGATCAGGTGGCGGTAGCCGAGGGCGACGTAGGGCGCCAGCATCTCCGCGACATCCTCCGGCGTCCCTACCGGCTGGTTCTCCCAGGGCTTCGCGATCCGGTTGCGCTCGAAGGCGGCCCGGAACAGCCGCTCCGCCTCGGCGCGGTCGTCGCGGATGAACACGACGCCGGCGCCGGTCGTGCGCTCGATCTCGGACGGGTCGCGGCCGACCGCCGCGCAATGCTCCAGGAGGATCGCCTCCTTGCGGCGCACGGCCTCGAAGCCGCCGCCGATGTTGTTCATGTCGGCGTATTTCGCGACCAGCTTGAGGGTCACCTTCTCGCCGCCGCCCCCGACCAGGATCGGCAGGTGCGCCTGGACCGGGGCTGGCTCGTTGCGGGTGTGCAGGGATGCGTAGCGCGGGCCCGCGGCGGTGGGCTCGGTGCCGTCCAGCATCCCGCGGCTGATCGGGAGCGCTTCGCCCAGCCAGCGCAGGCGTTCCGGGAAGCCCGAGCCGAACTCGATCCCGAAGTGGTGGTGCTCCTCCTCGAACCAGGCGCCGCCGAGGCCCAGGATCGCCCGGCCGCCGGAGATA
>Ga0097691_1003139_pt1 | contig 10363 bp, 6 predicted proteins | sample NGESurdeep072012_8_FD_72858 | JGI IMG/M metagenome (GOLD analysis project Ga0097691, IMG submission 72858) | Arctic peat soil microbial communities from Barrow, Alaska - NGEE Surface sample 210-1 deep-072012 | ecosystem: Environmental > Terrestrial > Soil > Wetlands > Peat ...
GCGGGCTGATCCACTACAGCCTGAGTCACGGCCGCTATCACGCCGACTACGTCCGCAGTAACACTAACGCTCCGCTCCTCATCAAAGAGGGTTACTCCTTCAACGAGCAGGACGGAGTGTTTTCGGGCTGGGACCCGGCGAAGAAGAGTTACGACAAGTCATCCTGGAGTTACGAGCTGGACGGACAGAACATGGCCAAGATCGACTTGACCATGGAACATCCGCGCTCGGTCTTCCAGTTGATGAAGCAGCACTACTCGCGCTACACGCCGGAGATGGTGTCGAAGATCTGCGGCTGTTCGCCGCAGGAGTTCGAAAAGGCGGCCGAACTCATCACTTCCACGTACGGCCCGGACAAGGCCGGCACCATCATGTACGCGCTGGGCTGGACGCACCACTCCACCGCGGTACAGATTATCCATTGCGCCGCAATGCTGCAGTTGCTGCTGGGCAATATAGGTATTACGGGCGGCGGTCTCAACGCGCTGCGCGGCCACGCCAACATACAGGGCGGCACCGATTGCGGGGTTGCCTATCACAACCTGGCCGGATACATTCCTATCCAGAAGGCCGACCATGCGTCGCTGAAGCAGTTTCTGGACGCGGTCACGCCGAAGCCGCTGCGGCCGAATTCGATGAACTTCTGGTCGAACACCGACCGCTTCGTGGTGTCCCAGATGAAGGCGTTTTACGGCAAGAACGCCAATAAGGACAACGAGTTCGGGTATCAGTTACACCCGAAACTGCCGCAGACCGCGGCGGGCGCGTACGAGAACTGGAGCTGGGCGTACATCTACGACAACATGTACGCGGGCAAGATGGAGGGACTGGTCGATTTCGGCATGAACCCGGTGTCGAACGGGCCGCACTCGAAGAAGGCCATCGAAGCGCTGTCGAAACTGAAATGGCTGGTGGTGGCGGAGAACTTCGAGACGGAGACGGCGGCGTTCTGGCGATCGGATATACAGGGGGTGGTGGGCAGTAAGCCGGCGGATGTCGGGACCGAGGTTTTCCTGTTGCCGGCCGCTAACTTCGCCGAAAAGGACGGCACGTTCACTAACTCCGGCCGCTGGATTCAGTGGAAGTGGAAGGCGGTGGATCCGCCCGGCCTGGCCAAGGCCGACCAGGAGATCATAGCCCGCATCTTCCTGAAGGTGCGGGAACTGTATCAGAAGGAAGGCGGCAAATTCCCGGCGCCCATTCTCGGGCTGAACTGGTGGTACAGCGACCCGTTACACCCCTCAATGGACGAAGTCTGCAAAGAGATCAACGGCTGGGCCATCGAGGATGTCAAAGACGAGAAGGATCCCAAGACCATCGCCGTCAAGGCCGGTTCGCAATTGAGTAAGTTCCTGGATTGCCGCGCGGACGGGTCCACCCTGTCGGGTAACTGGCTGTATGTCGGGATGTATACCGATGCCGGCAACATGACGCAGCGCCGCCTCAATGCCGACCCCACGGGCCAGGGACGCTACTCTACCTGGGCGTTTAACTGGCCGGCCAACCGGCGTATCATGTACAACCGGTGTTCGGCCGACGCGAGCGGCAAGCCGTGGGATCCGAAGCGGCCGGTGATTGCCTGGAACGGCGAAAAGTGGGTGGGCGATGTGCCCGATTACAAGGTGGATTCCCCGCCCGATGCGGGAATGGGGCCGTTCATCATGCTGGCCGAGGGCGTGGCACGGTTGTTCGTGACGGGACAATTTGTCGAAGGCCCGTTCTCCGAGCATTACGAACCGGCCGAGTTCCCGGTGCCGAATCCACTGCATCCTTCACATAGCTCGAACCCGGTTCTGAAACCGTTCAAGAGCAAGTACGACGTGCTCGGGGAGGCGAAGGACTTCCCCATCGTGTGCACTACCTACCGGCTGAGCGAACAGTTCCACTATTGGACCAAGAACAACGCCTACGCCATGGAGATACAGCCCGAGTTCTTTGTTGAGATATCGGAGGAACTGGCTCGGGAGAAGGGCATCGCCAACACCCAGATGGTGCGGTTGACCTCCGCCCGCGGATCCATCGAAGGCAAGGCGATGGTGACGCGGCGCATCAAGCCGATGACAATTAATGGGACGACGGTCCACCAGGTCGGCATTCCGATCCACTGGGGATTTCTGGGGCGCGGACACCAGAAGGGCACTCTGGCGAACTTACTGACGTCAACGACGGTGGATCCTAACTCGTTCACGCCGGAGTACAAGGCGTTCCTGGTGAAGCTGGAGAAGGTATAAGGAGGCGGCCATGGCAGAGAAAACGCTCGAAATCATGCGCGCCTCCGCCAGCACGGCGTCGGCGCCGGGCATCCGCCAGGAGGCGACCCTCAGCAAGCTCATCGACACCACCACGTGCATCGGCTGCAAGGCCTGCGAGGTGGCCTGCCAGCAGTGGAACGACCTGGAGCCCGAACTTACGGTGCAGTTCGGCAGTTACCAGACGCTGCCCGAGTTACAGCCGCGCTTCTGGAACCTGATCCGCTTCAACGAAACGGAAGTCAACGGCTCGCTGGCCTGGCTGATGCGCAAGGACCAGTGCATGCATTGCGCGGACCCTGGCTGCCTGGTGGCGTGTCCCGCGCCCAACGCGGTGGTGCAGTATGCCAACGGCATCGTGGACTTCAACCAGGATGCCTGCATCGGGTGCGGCTACTGCATCGCCGGTTGTCCGTTCAATATACCGAAACTGAACCAGAAGACGTCGCGCGTGTATAAGTGCACCTTGTGCGTGGACCGCGTATCGGTGGGCCTGGAACCGGCGTGTATCAAGGCCTGTCCCACCGGATGCCTGCAATTCGGTTCCAAGGCGGCGCTGCTGGAGATCGGCGGCCGGCGGGTGGCCCAGTTAAAAGCCAACGGATTCCCCAATGCCGGCATTTACAATCCGCCGGGAGTGGGCGGCACGGGGGTGGTCACGGTGCTGGCGCACGCCGATCGGCCCGAGCTCTACCGGCTGCCGAAGGATCCCTCGGTGCCGGCCGCGGTGACGCTTTGGAAGCTTCCGATTCACTGGCTGGGCGGCATCGGGATGGTAGCGGGCGTGGTGATCGCGACCCTGCACTATCTGCGGTACGGGCCTAAACACGTGCCCGAGGACGACGAGCCCAGGAACGATCAAAAGGTTGCGACCGGCTAGGAGCGGACCATGTCGAACATACCGAATTCCGAAGATACCGTTCTCCGCTATACGCTGCCGGAGCGCATCGTGCACTGGGTGTCCGCGCTGTTCTACATGTACCTGCTGGCCACCGGCCTCGCGTTCTACACGCCCAATCTATGGTGGCTGGCCGTGGTTTTGGGCGGGGGTTCGACGTCCCGCTTCTGGCATCCTTTCGCCGGCCTGGTTTTTGTCTCCTCCGTGATCTATATGTGGACCCGCTGGGGCAAGGATATGCACATCACCGATGTCGACCGCCGATGGAATAAGACGGTCATGAACTACATCCGCAACGAGGACGATCGACTGAATCCGGCGGGCCGCTTCAATACCGGTCAGAAACAATACTTCTGGGCCATGCTCTATGGTGGACTAGCCCTGCTTGCCTCCGGACTCGTGCTTTGGTTCACCGATTCCCTGCCGTGGAGCCTGCGATGGGTCCGCTATATCGCCGTGCCAGTGCATGTGATCGCTTTCCTGGTCACGGTGGCCGGGTTCATCGTGCACGTCTACATGGGCACCGCGGTGGTGCGTGGCGGGTTCGCGTCGGTGATTCGGGGCGAAGTAACGAGAAGCTGGGCGCGGATCCACCATCCGTTGTGGCTGGAGGAGATCTCGAAGAAGTAGGGCGCCACGGACGTCCGAGCTTTGCTCGGATGCACAAGGCGGAGCCTTATGCCACTGAAACCATCATGAGCAGAATCCCATGGCGGGATCGCATTGCGCGTGCGGGCCAGCTTGCAGAGAACATCCCCAGCGCGGCGGAAGTGATGCGCTTTTACCAGGCTCTTTTGGTGCAGCAGGAGTCCTGGTGCAGACCCGGCGAGCTAAGCGGCGCGCTGATCGAGGACCGTTTTCCGCACCTGCTCGATTTCCTGGGACGGAACGCATCGCCCGAACTGGCCGCTGAGGCGCGGGCGATCGCCGCGGCCGGACCACCGCGCTGGGAGTCCCTTGTGCATGGATGCTGGGCCGGCGGCGGAAGCCCGGATGATGAGTTTTTCGCCCGCGCTTTCCTGGCTCCCTACGCCGAGGCGGTCTGCGCCGAACCGGCCGGACCCGTGCCCGATACCATCACACTTTGTCCTTGCTGCGGGCGCAGACCGGTGGTGTCCGTGCTCCGACAGGAGTACGAGGGTGCGCGGCGATTTCTGGTGTGCTCGCTGTGCAGTTGGGAGTGGAAGTTCCGGCGCATCCTGTGCGCATCGTGCCGCGAGGAGAACTTCGACGACCTCCCGGTCTACTCGGCGGCGGAGTTTCCGCACGTCCGCATCGAGACTTGCAGAAACTGTAATTGCTACCTGCTGAGCATGGATATGACCCGGGACGCTGGGGCGGTGCCCGTGGTGGACGACATTGCGGCGCTCCCGCTGCACATCTGGGCCCGCGGCCAGGGCTACAACAGGATCCAGGCGAACCTGTTGGGTATGTAGCCAGGCGAGTTCAAAGTTGGGCATCGCAGCGCTTAAGCAGGATGCTGCGCTCCCACTCTCGGGGTGTCCCACGCGGTGTTGGCGACGTGCCGTTCACCGACGACGTAGCGGCTGAAAACCCTCAGCACGAGCTTGCCAAACAACGGGTAGCCAACACATAGGGTCACGATCACGGCGATAGATAGCCAATAGCGCCAGAGGCCGGCCCCAGGGGAGGTGTCTGGGGCATGGAAGTGGGCGATTCCCTTCAGGAAGTACATGTGTAGAAAGTAGATGCCGAAGCTGGCGTTCGCCACGGGTTTGACCATATCGTGTAGTCCCTCGCCGCACCGTCGCAGGATAACCAGGATGACGCCACAGAGCAGCAGTTTCAGCAGTCCATTAGCATCCACGACGCCATTCTCAGTGGAGAACATGGCCGCCGACCTGATGTACTCTGCGTGCTGCAACCGCACATCGAGAAAGACCAAGGCCACCACCGCCGTCAACAGGACCGGCAGGCGGCGATCATGCCAGGCCAGCAGCCGCTCGCGGTGGCGACTGAACCACATGCCGAAGAGATAGATCGGCAGGAAGTAGGCGCCCGATTGCCAAACGTGGTCGAGGTTACTCGGCCGGTGCACGCAGAGAGTGATCGTCAGCAGAAGGGGCAAGAGGTAGTAAGCACGCCCATCGCGGTCGATCCAAAGGAAAACCGGCGCCAGCATGTAGAAAATGGCGATCATCGGGATGAACCAGAACGGAATCATGATGTGGTGGCCGGTCAGCAGCGACCAGCCGACATTCTGGGTCACTGTCGGCCAATGGTGGGTGTAGGTGGGATCAAAGACCCCACTCCGGTTCACTGCCTGGGCCGCAATCATTGGCAGTGAGACGATCACATAGGGCAGCAAGACGTTACCCGTCCTGCTCTTCAGGTAGCGTCGGAAGTCGAATTTGTGCGACAGGTGCTGAAAGAGGAAACCCGAGATGAAGACGAAGAACACCGTGCAATTCGGTATCAGGCACTGTATGAGCTGAAATGACCAGCCGCTGCTCCCCCAGTCGAAGAGAGTGATGCAGTGTGCCGCTACGACGGAGACTATGGCAAAGGCCCGAAAGCTGTGAATGTATTTCAGGAACATGAATCACCGGATGATGGCGACGTTGGCTTAAATCATTAGTACTTACCAATACCAAATACTGTCGAGTATACGATATCTGTACTGTCGCGAACAGGTTAACCAAATACTACCGGCATATGTTAACTATTGTAGAATAATGCCACATTTGCCTCGTTTGGAGGCGTGACCGGGAGGTCCGGACCGCCCAAGGAACCTACTTCCGGCTGAGCAGGCCGCTGTAGGACTCCACGCGGATCCTGTGCCCGTCGGTGCGGATGGTGATCATGCCGTCCACATCGGTGCGCAGGACGGCGGCGTGATGCTGGCGCAGACGTGCCACGACGGTGGGGTGCGGGTGCCCGTAGCTATTCTCGAACCCTGCCGAGATCACGGCGAAAGCCGGCTGTACCGCGCTTAGGAACTCCTCGGTGCTGCTGGTGCGGCTCCCATGGTGCGCCACTTTCAGCACGTCGGAGGGGCCCAGTTCGTTGGTGTAGAGCATCTCGTCTTCGATCCCGCGCTCCACATCGCCGCCCAGGAACAGACTGCGCTGGCCGAAGGTCACGCGCATCACCAGCGAGTCGTTGTTCTTCGGCTCCTCCGCCGGCAGGTAGTTCGCCGATGGCGCCAGCACCTCGATGGCGGTGCCGCCGAAGGCGAACCGTCCCGGCGCGCGCAGCGGCACGATTCGGGCGCCCACGGCGACGGCCTTATCGTGCACCGCGCGCCACTCGGGACCATCCGGTGTGACGCCGGTCCACACCTCGCGCGGGTGGAAGTCGGCGATGAGCGCCGCGAGGCCGCCCGCGTGGTCCTCGTGGGCGTGCGAGAGCGCCACCACGTCCAGGGTGCGGAAGCCACGATCCCATAGATAGGGCGCAACCACATCTTCGCCGATATCGAGCTGCGAGCGGGCGATGCGGCCGAACGCGGGGATGCCGCCGCCATCCACCAGCATGCGTTTGCCATCGGGAAACAGCACCAGCAGACTGTCGCCCTGGCCCACGTCGATGGCCGTCAATTCCAGTTCGCCGGGATGCACGTCCGGCGGGAACGGGGACCACACCAGCAGGACGAGCAACACCGCCACCGCGACGGCCCACCATCGTGAGCGCCAGATGGCGGCCGCCAAGAGCGCCGCCGCCAGCGCGATGCCGAGCCATACCGGCGGCGTCGGAATCCGCCAGTTCGGCTCTATGTTGGCGTGGAACCAGACCACCTTTTGCGAGAGCCACAAGAGCAGCCCGGCGACCCTGGCGATCCACTGCCACCCCGTGAATACAGCCAGGAACCCGACCGGCACCACCGCGCCCAGCAGCGGCACCACGAAGGCGTTCGCCGAAAGTCCCGAGAAGCCCAGCCGGTGAAAGTAGACCACCATGGGCAGCGCCAAGCCAAGCTGCACTACCGCCGACGTCAGCACGATCTCGTAGACGAACAGCACCAGACGCGCCGGCCACGCCACCACCCAGAGCGGCGCGTGCAGCGTCTCGGCCAGCAGGCGCATTTCGATGCGGAACTGCGCGGCGCGCGGCTGCATATGGAAATCGCGGCCGCTATCGGCGAGGTCGCGAAGTCCCGCCATCAGCGGGCCCGAGGTAGCGGCGATGGCCGGCGCCGCGAACGCCCCCAGAAATCCCACGGCCAGAAACGTCAGTTGGAAACTGGCGTCGAACAACTCCTCCGGGTCGAGCAGCAGAAACCCCAGCGCCACCGCCGCCAGCAGGTTCATGATGCGCCGCTGGCGATAGAAATACCCCGCGATCATGAAAAGCGTGAGCCCCGCCGCCGAGCGCACGCAAGGCGCCTGCCACCCCGTGACCAGCGCATACAGCCACGCCGCCAGCACGGTGATGAACAGCGCGAGGCTCTCCGGCACGAAGCAGATGCGCAGCATGAACAGGAAGAAGGCCGCCAGCACCGCCACGTGAGTCCCGGAAATCACGATCGCGTGAAACGTCCCCGTGGAGCGGTACTGCTCCGTCCAGACCCTCTGCAACTGGAAGGATTGCCCGATCAGAATCGCCTGCATCATCCCGGCCTGGTAAGTATCGCCGGGATAGAGATGTTCGATCCGCGCGAGGGCGGCCTGGCGCAGGTCCATCACCGCTTTCTGGAACGCATTTCCGCAATGTCCGGGCAGGACGCGCACGGTTCCGGCCGCCGCCGAGACGGTCCAATAGATGTCCTGCCGGGCCAGGAAGCGGCGGTAATCGAAGGCCCCTGGATTGCCGAAATTCCGCGGCGGGCGCACCTTCCCTTCGAGTTCCAGATTCTGCCCGTAGCGCAGTGCGGGCAGCGTTTCGCCCTCTTTGGTAAACAGCGTGACTTGCGCCCGAGCGTCGCGGTCCAGTTCGAGAATGAAGCGCTCGCGCTCGCCCGAGATCGCCGGCGGCTCCACCACGCACCCGCCGACAATCACCACCTCGCGCCCGCTGGCATCGATCTCTGGCGGCGGCCCCGGTGCGTGCACGCGCGAATCGAGCGCCCCCGCGAAGAACAGTCCGAGCAGGCAGCACAGCCCCGCCAGCACGCGCGATCCGCGCCACAGCGCCAGCAGGCCGAGCACGAGGAATGCCGCGATGGCGCCGAGTAGTTCCGGCCCGCCAAACGGTACAAACCGATAGACCAGGATGCCCGAAGCAAGGGCAGCCAGGGGACCCAGCAATGGATGTTTCAACAGTTAAGCACGATTGTCAGCGGCCAATCTTTATGTGCCGTCCTAAACCAATACCTCTCAGAACTATTACGGGGCACTATTACGGGTAGACACGCGCCGCGCGTGGTATAACCATCGCATGCGGAAAGCCTTTCTCCTCGCCCTCACGCTCGCCTCGCTCGCCTTTTCCCAAGCGCGGCCCAAGGTGCGCGCCATCACCGCCTTTATCCGCATCGACGCCGCGCACTACGAGGCGCAGGTCGCCGAGGCCGTCAAATTCCTCAACGCCGCGCGCGAGGAGTATCGGGCCGCGGGCTTCGAAGTCGAGACCATCCGCGTGGTCACCCAACCGCTCGCCGAATACACCAAGGGGATGAAGCACGCTGACGCCCTGGCCTTGCTGCGCAAGTACGGCGAGCTCGCCGCGAAGCTCGGATTCTCGCCCAACCTGGGCGCCGTGCAACTCACCGACGACGACGACCGCTCCACCGTCGATCTCGCCATCGACGTCTTCGCCTCCACCAAGATCAACGGCAGTCTGGTGGTCGCGGCCGACGATGGGATTCACTGGAAGTCGATTCGCGAAGCCGCGCGGCTGGTCAAGGCCGTCGCCGCCAAGAGCCCCAATGGCGCCGGCAATCTGAACTTCGCCACCACCGCCATGGTGAAGCCGTACGGGCCGTTCTATCCCGGCGCGTGGCACACCGGGCCCGGCAAGACCTTCGCCGTCGGCCTGGAGAGCGCCAATGTGGTGGCCGAGGTGTTCGCGCAATTTCATGAACCCGGTCCGGCGGAAACGAAGCTCGCCGAAGCGCTGACCGGGCACCTGCTGCGCGCCGAGGCGGCCGCCGTGCGCATCGCCAAAACCACGCAGTGGACCTACGCTGGGCTGGACCCGACCCCGGCGCCGCTGGGCGACGTCTCCATCGGGCGCGCCATCGAGAACTTCATCGGCGCGCCGTTCGGCTCCGGCGGCACCATGACCGCCGCCAGCGTGATCACCCGCGCCGTGCAATCCACGCCGGTCAAGCAGGTGGGCTACGCCGGCCTGATGGTCCCGGTACTGGAGGATAACGTCCTCGCCAAACGCTGGGAAGAGGGCACGTACAACATGGATTCGCTGCTGGCCTACTCGGCGGTCTGCGCCGGCGGGCTCGACACCATCCCGCTGCCCGGCGATATCGGTGAAGAGCGTCTGGCGCGCATCCTCGGCGACGTGGCCTCGCTGGCCTACAAGTGGCGCAAGCCCCTGGCCGCGCGCCTGCTCCCCGCGCCCGGCAAGAAGGCCGGCGACCGCACCGCGTTCGACGACGCGCGCATGGCCAACACCATCGTGCGGTAACAGCCATGACGGTACGGGTCGCGGAAGCGCACGCGGCGGAAGAGATACTCCGGGTCACCAACGCCGCCTACCAGGTGGAGAAGTTTTTTATCGATACCGACCGGTTGGATCGCCAGCGCTTGGGCGAACTCCTATGGAAAGGAGTGTTCCTGGTGACTGACGGCATGGACGGCTGTTTGCAGCATCCGTCAGGGTTTACACTAAGTCTCATGATCCCTGCCGGCCTCAAGCAGCGCGTGCACGATCTACTCGGTCCGCGGGGTTATCTCGACCGGCCCCAGGACCTGGCGCTTTACGAATACGATGGCGGCGTCGACAAGCATGCACCCGACCTGGTTGCCTTCCCGCGGAGCACCGCCGAAGTGGCCGCACTGGTCAAACTGGCGCAGGAATTCGGCGTGCCCTTCGTGGGACGGGGCGCCGGCACCGGACTGTCGGGCGGGGCGATTCCGCGCGAAGGCGGGCTGATGATCGCCTTTGCCCGCATGAACCGCATCCTGGAACTGGATCTGGAAAACGAGCGGGCCGTGGTGCAGCCCGGCGTGGTCAATCTGGATATCACCCTCGCCGTCGAGGGCAGCGGTTATTTCTTTGCGCCCGATCCCTCCAGCCAGCGCGCCTGCACCATCGGCGGCAATGTCGCCGAAAACGCCGGCGGACCGCACACCCTGGCCTA
>Ga0097691_1003140_pt1 | contig 10363 bp, 10 predicted proteins | sample NGESurdeep072012_8_FD_72858 | JGI IMG/M metagenome (GOLD analysis project Ga0097691, IMG submission 72858) | Arctic peat soil microbial communities from Barrow, Alaska - NGEE Surface sample 210-1 deep-072012 | ecosystem: Environmental > Terrestrial > Soil > Wetlands > Peat ...
GAACTTCGCGACGGCACGGACCTCGCCTGAAATTACTTCGCCCGGGCTGATATAGCCGTACTCGGTGGCCGCACGTTCGGGCGCAACGCCGAAGGTCACGATGCGCCCGTCGTCCGTGATGCGCTGCGCACGGTGGACGAGACGGCCGCGCAGATACGCGACGACGCCGAGCGCGACGGCCGCTGGGACGCGATGCACCTGTGGATCGTGAGCGACCACGGCCACTCGCCGGTGCGCGCGCACGAGGATCTCGCGGGGCTGATCCACTCGTGGAAGCTCGGCGTCATCGCGCACCCGTGGATCTACGGCGCAGGCCGCGACGTGGCGGTGATGGTCAGCGGGAACGCGATGGCACATCTATATCTGGAGCTCGACAGCCGTGCACGCACTCGCGCGGCGTGGCCGTCGCTCGAGAAGAAATGGGCGTGGCTCGCGGAGCGGCTGCTCGAGCGTGAATCCGTGGACCTGCTGCTCATTCCGCTCGGGGGACACACGTGCGAGGTGCGCGCGAGGGGCCGCGGCAGGGCGCTCGTGGAGATGGAAGGCGGCCGCTATTCGTATCGCCCCCTCACGGGCGATCCGCTCGCGATCGGCGCGCACGAATCGCTGTCGCACGACGAAGCGTACGCCGTGACCGTCTCCTCGGATTATCCCGACGCGATCGTGCAGATCGCGCATCTCGCCGGGAGCGCACGGTCGGGCGAGATCATGCTGTCGGCATCACGGAACTGGGATTACCGCGCGAAGTGGGAGCCCATTCCGCACGTGTCGTCGCATGGAGCGCTGCACCGGGAGCACATGCAGGTGCCTCTGCTGCTCAACCGGCCGGCCGGCGGGGTTCCGCGGCGCACCGTGGATGTGATGCCGAGCGCGCTCTGCGCCATAGGGGCGGCGGTCCCGAATGGGCTCGATGGGCGGTCTTACCTCTGAGCGAACGCGGGTAAACGGTAGTTGGTCGTTGGTTATTGGTCGTTGGCGGTGCCTTCGAACAGGTTGCGGAGTTCCTCGGCGAGGGCGCGCTGGCGCTCGCGCAACGCCGACACCCGCTCGCGTTGCGCGCGCAGGACGAAAAAGCGTCGTACGGCTTCCCATGTCAGCCTGCGCGATTCGCCGACGGCAAGCGCGCTCATGGCGATGAACGGAAGGGCGACGAACAGGAGCGCGCCGAACCACGGGCCGACGAAAAAAGACGACGCGATCGCGAGCAGCAGGAACCAGATCGAGAAGAACAGGAAGCCAGCCAGCACGCGGTAGGTCGGGATGGTGTCCTCGCCTTCCGCCCGCGCCAGTTTCTCGGCCGCCGCGGCCGTGATCTCGCGCGGAATCCAGAAGAGCACGAATCCCACCGCGGCGATCGGGACGAACGCGAGCTGCGGAATCCGGCTCAGCGTCCAGCGCAGCGCGGCGTCGGCACTCACCTGATCCTTGAGCGTGCGCGGCGTGAGCCCCATGCGCGTGAGCATGCGGTCGTGCGCTCGCAGCGCCCGCGCCACCGGGCGCCACCGGTTTTCCTCGCCGAGCCGAAGCTGGGCGAGCGCGTTCGTCGCCGCATGGAGCCGCTCCATCTCGTCGCGTGCGTCCGGCGAGACCTCGAACTCCGCGCGCCACACACGCTCGGCGCAGCGGACGAGCTGCTCGTCACTCCAATCGTGCAAGTTCAAGGTCACGGATCGCATCGACGCCTCGATGCGTCTCGTGAGATCGCGCACCGCCTCCTTGTCGTTCGGTCCGCGCAGGGCGAGGTCGTCCCACGCGAACACGTCGCCGACCACCACGTGCGCGGCACTGCGGAACGTGCGGCGGTCGCGGAACACGAGGCCCATGGGCACGATCGGAAACGCCTTGCCGATCTTGAGCGCGGCACCAAGCCCGATGCGCGCCGCCCCGGTCTTGAGCGGCTGCAGCCTCGAGGCGCTGTGGCTGATGCCCTCCGGGAAGATGCCGACCGCGTGCCCCTCGGCGAGCGCGGAACTCACGTCGCGGAACGAGTCGAAGTTCTGCGTGACGGCCTTCCGGTCATCCTGCTGGCGATAGACGGGTACCGATCCCACGGCCTTCACGAGCCACGAGATCCCCGTGTGCGTGAACAGCGTGGACTTCGCCATGAAGCGCACTTTCCGCTGCGCCGCGACCACCACGAGCGGCGCATCCATCAGCGAGTTCGTGTGGTTCGCGACCAGCAGCACGGGCCCGTCGGGAGCGACGCGCGCGCCGCCCACCGTCAATCGATAGTAGGCGCGGCAGACGAGGCTGCTGATGGCCGGCATGGCGGAGTAGAGCCACATGAGGGCTGAAAGGTGTCCCCCTGCGCGCACCGATGGGAGGTTCGCGTCGACGCTGAGTTGATAGCGGCCTCGCGTCCCGCGATCTTCCCAACTGTGAAGTGGCTGTCCCTCTCCCTCTCGCTCGCGCTTCGCGCGCTCGTGAATCCCTCGCTCGCGCGGGATCTCATGACGGTTGCCTGGCGATTCCGGCGGCGTGACTGGTTTCGGCGCCTTCCGTTCCTGCCGGTTCCCTCGAAACAGTACGTCGCGTGGCGCATGTACACGGCGTTCGGCGACCATCACGCCGTTCCCACCGTGCCGGACGTGATCCGCTACGCGCGATGGGCGCGCCGCGGCGAGTGAGCAACGAGTGAACAGCGGGCTGTCGGATGCGAGCCGAGCGCAGGGCACGGCGCCGAGCGCCGCGCAGGCCAAGGCGCAGGCGTTCGGACTCGGATTCGACCTCGCCGGCATCGCTGCCCTGGGCGCGCCCGATACCGCCCCCGCGTTCGACGCCTGGCTCGCCAATGGCTACGCGGGCGAGATGCACTATCTCGAGCGGGGCGCCGACCTGCGGCGTGACGCGCGGCGCCCGGAGCCCGGCATGCGATCCGCGATCGTCGTCGCGATGAACTACGGAGGCACGCAGCCTTCGGGCCCGATCGCGCGCTACGCACGCGGCGACGATTACCACGACGTGATGCGTGAGAAGCTCGACGACCTCGGCCGCTGGTTCGTGGCCGCCAGCCGCGGCACCGCGCGCACACGCGCGTACGTGGACACCGGGCCCGTGCTCGAGCGCGACCTCGCGCGTCGCGCCGGGCTCGGCTGGTTCGGCAAGAACACGAACCTGATCAATCCCAGCCTGGGCTCGTTCTTCTTCATCGGCGCCCTGTTCACCGACGTCGACCTCGAGACCGACGCACCCTTCGAGGCCGATCGCTGCGGCAGCTGCACGAACTGCCTGGACGCGTGTCCGACGAAGGCGTTCACCGCGCCGCGCACGCTCGACGCGACGCGCTGCATTTCCTATCTCACGATCGAGCTCAAGGGCGAGATCCCGACCGAGTTCCGCGCGGCGATCGGCGAGCTCCTCTACGGCTGCGACATCTGCCAGGACGTGTGCCCGTGGAACGTGCGGTTCTCCCGAGACGTCACCGAACCCGGGCTGCGGCCGCGCGCCGATCGCGTGGATCCCAACGCAGCCGAGCTGCTCGCCCTGAGCGACCACGAATGGCGCGCGCGATTCGGGGGGAGCGCGATGACCCGCGCGAAGCGGCGCGGGCTCGCGCGCAACGCCGCCGTCGTCCTCGGCAATCGCCGTGATCCGCGGACGATTCCCGCGCTCGAAGCCGCCGCGCGCGATGATCCGGAGCCCGTGGTTCGTGCCCACGCGACGTGGGCGCTCGCGCAATTCGAATGAACTCGACCGCACGCGAGCGCCTGCTGGCGTTCAAGAAGTCGCAGCCGCGCGCGCCGCGCCTCGCGCGGCACATGGTGGAGGCGCGGGGACTCTCGTTCGCGGTGTTCTCATCGCCCGAAGTCGCCGGCGTGCCGCCCCTGCTCTGCATCAACGGCGGGATGCTGTACTCGCACGCGCTGCTCTGGCCGGCGCTCGCCCCGCTCGCGGCGAGCCGCCGGCTCATCCTGTACGACCAGCGTGGCCGGGGCGCGAGCGAGGTGCCGCCGGCGGTGCGCAACTCGCGCATCGAGTACGATGCCGGTGACGCGGTCGCCATTCGCGAAGCGTTGGGGATCGCGCGGTGGGACGTGCTCGGGCATTCATGGGGAGGCGGCATCGCGATGCTCGCCGCGTCGCGCGATGCGATCGGCGTCCGCCGTCTCGTGCTCGCCGACGCCGTGGGGCCGACGAGCCTGTGGATTCAGTCCCTGCACGCCGACGCTTTAGCGCGGCTCGCCGGCGTGGAGCGCGAGGCGCTCGCCGCGATCGATCCGCGCATGCTCCACGCCGACGACCCGTCGGTGCACGCCGAGTACAGCCGCGCGATCTACCCGGCGTACTTTGCCGATCACGACTTCGCCGCACTGTTCCGGCCGCCGCACGAGGCGAGCGCAGCCGGTGCGGCCGTGGCCGCGAGCCTTCGGCGCGACGGATACGACTGGCGTTCCGGCGTACGGGACATCGCGGCGCGAACGCTCGTGGTTCACGGCGCGCAGGACGTGATTCCGTCGCGGCTCGCTCACGAGATCGCGGCGCTCGTGCCGAGCGCAAGCGCGCTCATCATCGAGGGCGCGGGTCACATGCCGTTCTTCGAGCGGCCCGTGGAGTTCTTCGCCGCGGTGCGCGGATTTCTCGACCAACCCGACGCCGGCTCGTGAAGCGTTCGGAGGCGGTGATCGTTTCGGCGCTCTTCGGCGTGCTGCTCGCCGTGGGTGGATTCGTGGGCCTGCAGGCATGGCGCGCGCCGCGCCGCGCGAGGCCGGCTGCCGCAGCCGCAACCGACTCCCCCGTCGCCGCCTCCGACGAGGGCGGCAAGGGCCTCAGCAGCGTCCGCAAATCGTCGCTTCCGCCGCCGCCGCCGCGGGACTATCCGGCGATCTCGCGTCTCCTCATCGAGGCCCGCGGTGCGACGTACATGGACGCCATTCTCGCCGCACGCGATGGCAACGTGGCGCGATGGGTCGAACGGCGCGGCGATCCCGTGACCGTGTGGATCCAGCCCACCACCACGCTCCGCGATTTCTGGCCGGACTTCCGCGATCGCACGCGCGACGCGTTCTACACGTGGGCCGCGTCGGGCGTGCCGATGCGATTCCTGTTCGTGGATGATTCGTCGCAGGCCGAGGTGCACGTCGTGTGGGTCGATCGATTCGACGATACCGCCGCCGGCAAGACGTACTGGGCCCGCGACCAGAACTGGTGGATCGTCGGAGCCGACATCGAGGTCGCGCTTCACCGTCCGACCGGCGAGGCGTACGACCAGCAGATGATCCGCACGATCGCGCTGCACGAGGTGGGGCACCTCATCGGGCTCGACCACAGCCCGAACCCCGACGACATCATGTCGGCGAGGGTGCACGTCATGACGCTGTCGGCCGCGGACCTGAGGACGGCAGCGCTGATCTACAAGCTGCCGCCCGGACCGGTTGTGAAGCCTCCAGCGCCCTAGGCGCCTTCTACTCGTCCGGCGCGGTCTCCTGCCAGCGCAGCACGATCACCTGCGGCTTGCCCGCGCGAATGACCTGCAGCTTCACGGCGTTCGCCTTTGCGTTGCTCACGATGCGTGAGAGCGTGCGCACCGACGCAACGGTCTGTCCGTCGGCCGAGATGATGACGTCGCCGTCGTGAAGTCCCGAGTCTTTCGCGGGTGTGCGGGGAAGCACCTTCGTCACGAGCACGCCGTTGTCCACGCCGAGCGTCGCACGCCAGTCGTCGGTCAGCGGCATGAGCGTTGCTCCTGCGATCGCCGAGTTCGTCGTCGAGAATCCGTATGAGAAGCCCGCGAACGGCGGCATCGGCGGCATCGGCGGCATCGGGCTGCGCGGAAACGCCGGCACCGCGTCCGGCGCCATCGCAGCGCGCGAGCGCATGAAGACCATCGGACGGTCGAATTCCGGCCCGATCACCTGGTCCACATTCGCGCAGTCGGAATTGAAATCGGTCGGCCGCTTCTCGACGACGATCGTGAGGTCCTTATGCGCGCCGTCGCGCTGCACGCGCACCGGCAGCTTCGTCAGCGGCCGGAGCAGCTTGTCGAGCTGCACCGGGCGACGCGCGTCCGTTCCCCCGATGAGCAGGACGATGTCACCGCGACGCACTCCGGCCTTGCTCGCGGGCGAGCCGGAATACACCGAGTCGATCTTCGGATATTCGCGCAGCGGCGGCGCCTGCGGCGCATCCTCGCCCATCACCGTCTGCAGCTCGCTGAACTGCACGCCGATGTACCCGTCGGCCTGGCGGTCGCCTGCGCAGGATATCTCGATCGTCGTGATCAGCGCGGCGTTCTTCTGCGCGATGCGGCCGAGTTCCTCGGACAGCTGGCGCATTTTCTTCGGATCGCTGGCCTGCCCCGACGCCTCGCGCAGCGACTGCCCGATCGTCTGCTCCATCGCCTTCGACGCCATCAGGTCGTGAATGAGCTGCTCGATCCGGGCCGTGTTGACGGTCACGCGCATGATCGTGGAATCGGCGCGCATGATCATGGAATCGGAGTGGATGATCCTCACGCGTCGCTGCGGCGGCTCCGCCTGCGCCGCGGCACCCGCCGGAAGCAGAACGCCGCACACGAGCAGCGCGCCTAGCACACCGAGTTCAGCGGCCGGGCGGCTCATTGCCGCATGCCTGTTGCGTCGCATCAGTAGCTCCCCTTGCGCGCCGCCACGGGCATCACGCCGCGCAGTTGCACGAGCGTCGCCTGGCGCGCACTGAGCGTGCCTTGGTAGTACTGGTTCAGCACGGGGTCCTGCGGGGCCTGATAGAGCGCCGCGCGCGTCGCCGCGAGGATGTCGTCGAGCGCGGTGAGCCGCGTGCGATACGTGTTCTCGTTCAGCCCGATGAAGTGCGACGTCGTGTCCTGCGCCGCGAGATAGGCCGCCGCGCTCTGGTACGTCTGCTGCGACATCGAGAGCGCCTTCACCGCATCGTCCGGCGTCTGGAACGACGAGACCGGCTGCGCGAGCGCCGCAAGCGAAGTCCCACCGGACGCATCCGCTCCCTGCGCCAGCGCTCCGCCCTTCACCGCCACCGACAGGCGGCCCGCGAGCACCCCTCCCGCCACGAGCGCGAGCGACGCCGCCGCCCGCATCGTCCACCGGATCGCCAGCGCACCGCGGTCTGCGCGGGCGATCAGTCCCTCGGCCTTCAGCCTCGGCACCAGTGCGTCGAAGTTCGAGATCGGACCGTCGGTCAGCGGCCCCGCCGCCGCGGCCATGCGCGCGAGCTTTCGCTGCGCGACGAGTTCTGCCGAGCAAGCGTCGCACGTGGTGATGTGCGCCGACTCGATCGGCGTCGGCGTGTCGTCCGACAGCGCCGCGAGACGTTCAGGATTGAGATGCGACATCGTCTGCTTCTTCCTTCGCCGGCACGGATTCGTCCATGAGCGGCGCGAGCAGCCGGCGAAGCTTGGCCCGCGCCTTGAACAACTGTGATTTCGACCCGCCCGACGTGATGCCGAGCTCGGCCGCGATTTCTTCGTGCGTATATCCCTCCACGTCGTGCAACACGAACACGTGCCGCGCACCGGGAGATAATTTCTGGACCGCTTCGTCGATCGTCTGCGCCAGCATCGACCGGTCACCGTCGTGCTCCACCGAAAAACTGTCTTCCTCGATGTCCACTTCGATCCGCGACACCCGCCTCAGCGAGCGCAGCGCGTTCAGCGTGCGGTTCACCGCGATGCGATGCGCCCAGGTCGAGAACTGCGAGTCGCCGCGGTATCCGGGCAGCGCCCGGAAGATCTGGATCCACACTTCCTGCGCCACGTCCGCCGCCTGATCGGGATCGCCAACGAGACGGCGCACGAGCGCGTCAATCCTCGGGGCGTGCTGCGTCCAAATGGCCCGCAGCGCGCTCTCGTCGCCGTTGATTGCCCGGCGTATCGTGATCTGATCGGTGGGAGGCATGTCTGTTCGCTCTTTCAGTCACACGGAGCAGCGAAAAGGTTGCCCTTCGGGCCCCTCGTCGGTTGCCGTGCCGGCACCTCCTCGGTTGCCATCCAAATTTGTGACAGCACCCCTCCGCCGATCGTCTTGACGTACGGGTCCGCGCGCCATAGCTCTGCGTTACCCCAGGATCGCTTAACCGTAGAACGTCCCCCGGCTCCGCGACATCCCATTCTTCCGTAGACACCGTGTTCTTCGAGCTTCTCGTCGCTGCCGTCACCACGCTTCCCGCGGACGGGCTGCCCATCAAGGCGCCCACGGCCGTCGGCATGAGCGCCGCGCGCCTCGAAACGATCGACCGGGTGGTGCAGCGCGGGCTCGACGCCGGCGGCTATCCCGGCGCGGCGGTGGTCGTCGGCCGCAAGGGCGCCACCGTCTGGCAAAAGGGCTTTGGCCATCTCGGCTGGACCCCCGACAGCCCGGCGGTCCTCCCGGACCAAACCATCTACGATCTCGCCTCGCTCACCAAGGTCATCGGCACGACCACGGCCGCGATGATCCTGTTCGACGAAGGCAAGCTCGTCCTCGACGAGAAAGTCACGCACTACCTGCCGGGGTTCGGTGGCGGAGAGAAGGATCTCGTCACCGTGCGCGAGCTGCTCGAGCACCGCAGCGGCCTGCCCGCGGGACGCGATCTCTGGCGCCACGCGCACTCGCCGGAAGAGGCGCGCCAGCTCGTGCTCGACACGCCGCTCGAGTATCACCCCGGTCATGGCCAGGTATACTCCGACCTGGGTGCCGACATTCTCGGGTGGGTCGTGGAGGCCGCCGCGGGAATGCCGCTCGACCGCTTCCTCGCCGATCGCGTGTTCACGCCGCTCGGCATGCACGACACCGGATTCCGTCCCTCGGACTCGCTCGTGTACCGCATCGCGCCGACGGAAGTCTCGCCGCCGCGCGGCTACCCGGTTCGCGGTGAAGTCCACGACGAGAACGCGTTTGCGCTCGGCGGCGTCGCGGGCCATGCCGGCCTGTTCGGCACGGCGAGCGACCTCGCGGTGTTCGCACAGATGATGCTGAACGGCGGCACGTACGACGGCGTCAGGATCGTCGGCGATTCAACGGTGCATCTCTTCACCGCACGCGCTGCCGGCGATCGCGCGCTCGGATGGGAAGTCGCCGACGGCACGCACGGCGCCGGCAACTATCTCAGCGGCAGCGCGTACGGCCACACGGGGTTCACGGGCACGTCGATCTGGATCGACCCCGATCGGCAGATGTTCGTGATCCTCCTGACGAACCGCGTGCACGCGGCGCGCGCGAAGCGCCCCGCGAAGGTCATCGCCGACGTGCGCGCCGACCTCGCCGATGCCGCCGCGCTCGCGGTAACCGACGCGAACCTCGCGGTCGCCGAGATGCCGGTGTCGTTCCGCGCCGATCGCGCCGTGGGCTGGAATCGCGCGGTGCGCGTCGCGCGCTCGGCCCGTCGCAAGGGTATTGTTAGGCAGACCGCGACGCCGAAGTCAAAGTCAAAAAAGAAAACCGCCGCGAAGCCCGCCGTGGTGAAAAAGTCCAAGGCTACGAGCAAGAAAAAATGACGCAGATCGCCGACGGCGGGGCTGCCCTGCCCGCACCCGGCCAGCTCACCGAGGACCTGGTCCGGCTGGCGCTCCGCCGCGTGAAGGACCCCGAGCTCAACCTCAACATTGTCGACCTGGGTCTCGTCTACGGTATCGCCGTGAACGGCCCCAAGGTGTCGATCGACATGAGCCTCACGTCCCCCGGCTGCCCCTCGGGCCCCGAGATCATGACCGCGGCCGAGCAGCAGATTCGGTCGCTGGATGGCGTCGAGGATGTCGCGGTGAATCTCGTCTGGGATCCGATGTGGAGCCCGGATCGGATCGAGCCGAGAATTCGCGCGTACATGGGCTTTTGAGTGAAGGCGAAAAGGCCGGCGATGATCGCCGGCTTTTTCGTATGCGTCGGGTGCTACGCCGCGAGCGCCTTCAAAAACGCCGACCCCAGCACCTCGATCTGCCACTTCCGCAGATCCGGAATCTCCGCGAGCTCCTCCAGCGTCTTCGGCTTCTTCCTCGCGATCATCTCCAGCTTCTCCCTCGCGCACAAAAACCCCGGGTCGAGCCCGAGCCGCTGCGCCACCTCCTCCCGCGCCGAGCGAAGCGCGTTCACGCGCGTGTCGAAGTCCGCGTCGCGATCCCACCGCGGCGCGCGCGGAAATTTCGGAAGCTGATCCTCCGGCACATCGAGGCCGCGCTTCACCGCCGCGAGCATCTCGGCGCCGCGGCGCTCCGCGATTCCGCGCGGCACGCCCTTGATCGCGGTGAGCGCCTCCATCGTGCGCGGCGCCTCCTTCGCGACCGCGAACAGCGCCTCGTTTCCCGCCACGCGGAAGGTCGCGCGATCGAGCTCGCGCGCGATCCCGTCGCGGAAGCGCACGAGCTCGCGAAAGAGTGCGAGCTCGCGTCGGCCCAGGTCGCGCGCGCCCTTGATGCGCATGTAGCCGTTGTCCTCGCCGT
>Ga0097691_1003141_pt1 | contig 10360 bp, 9 predicted proteins | sample NGESurdeep072012_8_FD_72858 | JGI IMG/M metagenome (GOLD analysis project Ga0097691, IMG submission 72858) | Arctic peat soil microbial communities from Barrow, Alaska - NGEE Surface sample 210-1 deep-072012 | ecosystem: Environmental > Terrestrial > Soil > Wetlands > Peat ...
CGCGAGCTTGTCCGCCAGCATGCGCGCGATGAGGTCGGGCGAGCTGCCGGGCGGGAAGGGCACGATGATGCGCACGGGTTTTGCGGGCCAGGTTTCGGCTGCTACGCCGACGCTGCTGGCAAGCGCCATGGAAAGGGCGATCAAAAGCTGTTTCATGTTTTCTCCACGTCGTGTTGCATGGTTTCAGTGCGCGTTGAGGCTGAGCGCGCGAGGCGATTATAATCGCTAGAACAAAGGGAGGAAAAAAATGGCGAAAACCGACTTGCCCATACTCGTGGCCGGCGGCGGCATCGGCGGCCTGGCGGTCGCGCTGGCGCTCGCGCGCAAGGGGCGCAGCGTACACGTGCTCGAATCATCCGCGGATTTCCGCGAAGTCGGCGCCGGCATTCAGCTCGGACCGAACGTGTTCCGCATGTTCGAGCTCCTCGGCTTGACCGAGGCGATCAACGCGAGCGCCGTATTCCCCGACAATCTCATCATGCGCGACGGTCTCACCGGCGAGGAAGTGACGCGCATTCCGCTGGGGGATGCCTTTCGCGCCAGGTTCAAGTACCCCTATGCCGTGATCCATCGCCCGGACCTGAATCAGGCCATTTTGGATGCGGTGCGCCGCAGTCCCGGCGTGCGCCTGTCGGCGTCGGTCAAGGTCACGGGTTTCGAAGACCTGGGCGACCGGGTAGTGGTCAGGAGCGAGGGCGGCGTGAGCTACGAAGGCGCGGCGCTGATCGGCGCCGACGGCCTGTGGTCGAAGGTGCGCGGCCAGATGCTGGCCGAGGGCAAGCCGCGCGTCTCCGGCCATATCGCGTATCGCGCCGTGATCCCCACGCCCGAGGTGCCGCAGCATCTGCGCAGCAACGACGTGGTGCTCTGGGCCGGCCCGAAGACCCATCTGGTGCACTATCCTTTGCGCCGCGGCGAGCTGTACAACCTGGTGGTGGTGTTCCACAGCAACCGCTACGAGGAGGGCTGGGACACCTACGGCGATCCGGAGGAACTGCGCGAACGCTTTCGCGGCCAGCGGCCCGAGGTGCTGGAGTTCATGGCCATGGTCAACGCCTGGAAAATGTGGGTGCTATGCGATCGCGATCCGGTCAGCCAGTGGAGCCGTGGCCGCGTGACGCTGCTGGGGGACGCTGCGCACCCGATGCTGCAATACCTGGCCCAGGGCGGGTGCATGGCGATCGAGGACGCGGTGGTGCTCGCCGATCAGGTGCAGGCGGCAAACGGCGATTTCGCCGCGGCCTTCCTCGCCTACCAGAAGCAGCGCTATCTGCGCACCACCCGCGTGCAAATGACCGCGCGCTTCTACGGCGACATTTATCACGCTGCCGATGCCGTGCGCGACCTGCGCCGGCAATTGCTCGCCGGCCGCACGCCGGAGCAGGCGTACAACGGCGTCGCCTGGCTTTACGACGGCATCTATTGAACTTTCCGTAACAAGTGACAAACCTGATTCGATAGTGTCATTCCGAGGGCAAAGCCCGAGGAATCTGCTTTTGGATGGGAAAACAGCAGATTCCTCGCTGCGCTCGGAATGACAATAGCTTGACGAACGGTGTCGCGTATTTCGGAAAGATCAATAATCAATGCACCGGGGTTATATCGGTGTTAATTTGACAGCATCCGTGTTTTAGTTGTTTCTTCATCGCGCTGAAGGGTCTGAGCATAAAAGTGGAACTCAATGATCAACCGGTGGCGACGCCACCACGCGCGGCCGCAACTGTGGTGCTGTTGCGCGACGCGGCCGACGGTATGGAAGTATTCATGGTCAAGCGCCACGGACTTTCGGACGTGCTCGGTGGAGCCTACGTTTTTCCGGGGGGCAAGGTAGATCGGGCCGACGCCGATCCCGGGGTGCTGCAACAGCTGAGCGCGCCGCTCGAAGGTCTGCATGCCGCGCTGGGCGAACCGGAACTCGATACGGCGACGGCGGCGGGGTTCTTCGTTGCCGCTTGCCGTGAGACATTCGAGGAGGCGGGCGTACTGCTGGCCGCGGGGGCTCGCGCGCGGCACGTGGAAAGTGCCCAAACGCGTGCGCGCGCAGGTCTTTACTTCGGCGACATCCTCGCGCGGCTCGAACTGCGGCTCGATTGGAGCAACGTCGTCCCTTGGTCGCGCTGGATCACGCCACGCGCGCCGGCGATGTTCAATAAGCGTTTCGACGCGCGCTTTTTCGTGGCGGCGGTGCCGAACGACCAGGAGGCGCGGCACGACAATCACGAAGCCACCGGGAGTTTCTGGCTGCGCCCGCGCGTCGTGCTCGAGCAATACTGGGCCGGGGAGATCAACTTGGCGCCGGCGCAAATCATGAGTATGGCCGCGCTTGCACGCCACCCGCATCTGGCCGATGTGCTCGCCGCTGCGCGCGGTCGCCGGCCGCCGGTGATCCAGCCCGAACCATTCACGCACGAGCAAGGGCGCGCCATCGCATTTCCGGGCGACGCGCGGCACCCGGTGGTCGAGCGCGCGCTCCCGGGACCTTCGTTTCTCGTCTACCGCAACGAACGTTTCGAGCCGTTCGATGGCTTCGAGGCCTTGTTTGCCTGAGAAATCGGCGGCGTAGCGGGCGTTGCTCCAAGCGCATGGCCTGAGGCAGTGCGATCAAAATCATATTCATGTGTGACAATATCGCCGATGTCGGGGCAAGTTGCTGTACGATAATTGGTCACGTACGAATCAAGCGTTGACATAATTGGCGAAGAATCTCGATTCTTTTGGGTTTTCATAGGTCTCCCGATTTTGTGTTGTGCAAGCTTGCACAACATAAAATCCGGAGATGAGGGATGCCTAAGCGAGCGAGCCTGTTTGGTACCGGCTAGGCCGGTTTAGGAAAAGGGAGACAAACGAAATGCGCTACGAAGCGCCAAAGACGCTGGAGCAGGCGATCGCGCTGCTCTCCGGCGCGAATGGCCAGGCGAGGGTGCTGGCGGGCGGCACGGACCTGCTGATCCAGATGCGTTCGGGCCGTGCCGAACCCGAGCTGCTGGTCGACATCAAGGCCATCCCCGAGATGAGGTCTATAGTCGCCGAAACGGGCGGCTATCGCGTCGGCGCGGCCGTCACTTGCATGGAGCTGATCGAGAACGAGGCGTTCGCGCAGGCATGGCCTGGCATCGTCGACGGGGTCAGGCTGATCGGTTCGATCCAGGTGAAGGGACGCGCCACCATGGGTGGTAATCTGTGCAATGCGTCGCCGGCCGCGGACAGTGTCCCCGCCTTGATCGCAGCCGGCGCCGTGGTTTGTATCGCCGGCGCGCAAGGCAGGCGCGAGGCGCTCATCGAGGAGTTTGTCGCGGGTCCGGGCAAGACTACGCTCGCCAGCGGAGAGCTCGTCGTCTCGTTCCTGCTGCCGCTGCGGGCGCCGCATTCGGGCGATGCCTATCTGCGCTTTACGCCGCGCACCGAGATGGACATCGCGGTCGTCGGCGCCGCGGTCAATCTGACGCTCGACGACACGGGTGTCTGCAGCCGCGCCAGGGTCAGCCTCGGAGCGGTGGCCGAGCGCGCTTTGCTGGTGCCCGAGGCCGCGGCCGCATTGATCGGCACGCGGGTCGATGAGGCGGCGCTCAAACGTTTGGCCGCAGCCGCCAGCGCGGCCTGTCGGCCGATCGACGATAAGCGCGGCACCAAGGATTTTCGCATCAAGGTGGCCGGCGTGATGGCGCAACGCGCGGCGGAGATTGCGACAGAACGGGCGAGGAGGCCAAGCTGATGGCACGACATCATGTGAGCGCGACGGTCAATGGAGACGGCGTCGAATTTCTTTGTGAAACGGGCCAGACCCTGCTGGAAGCGCTGCGCGACGAACTGCGGCTCACCGGCACCAAGGAAGGCTGCGGCACCGGCGACTGCGGTGCCTGCAGCGTCATGGTCGATGGGCGCCTCGTGTGCTCCTGCCTGATGCTGGCAGTCGAAGCCGAAGGCAAATCGATCCAAACGATAGAAGGCATGGCCGTCGGCGAGACCCTGCATCCACTGCAGCGCAAATTCATCGAGCACGCGGCCTTGCAATGCGGCATCTGCACGCCCGGGATCCTGATCGCGGCGCGCTCGCTCCTCGCGCGCAACCCGAATCCGACGGAAAGCGAAGTGCGCTACTGGCTCGCCGGCAATCTGTGCCGCTGCACCGGTTATCACAAGATCGTCGAGGCGGTGCTCGATGCCGCGCGCGAAATGCGGGGAGGCTGACCATGTCGACCATGCTCAAGTACCAGGAAAGGGAGCTGAAGATCGTCGGCACGCGGCCGCTGCGGCCCGATGGCGTCGACAAGGTGACCGGCCGCGCGCGCTTCGGCGCCGATTACAATCTGCCCGGACAGTTGATCGGCAAGGTGTTGCGCAGTCCGCATGCGCACGCGCGCATCAAGTCCATAGACACCTCGGCCGCGCAGGCGCTGCCAGGGGTCAAGGCGGTGGTCACGCGCGACGATTTCGCCGAGATGCCGGACGAATACGCGGCGGTGGGCGAACTGATGATCAATTTCCGCGACGTCACGCGCAATATGATGGCGCGCGAGAAAGTGCTCTACGACGGCCATCCGCTGGCGGCGGTCGCGGCGGTGAGCGAGGCGGTGGCGCGTGAGGCGCTGGCGCTGATCAAGGTCGAATACGAGGTGCTGCCGCACGTGATCGACGTGGTCGAGGCGATGCAACCGGGCGCGCCGCTGCTGCACGAAAACCAGTACACGGCAGGGGTCAAGCCCAAGCCGGATCGCCCCTCCAACGTGGCCAAACGCCTGGAGTACGCGCGGGGGGACCTCGCGGCCGGTTTCAATGAGGCCGATCTGATCGTCGAGCGCGAGTTCAACACCAAGCCGGTGCACCAGGGCTATATCGAGCCGCAGGCTTGCCTTGCGAGCTGCAGCGAGGACGGCCAGGCGGAGCTGTGGACTTCGACCCAGGGGCACTTCATTGTTCGCGCCCAGTGCGCCAAGGTGCTGCAGATGGACGTGTCGAAAATCCGCGTCACGCCGACCGAGATCGGCGGCGGCTTCGGCGGCAAGAACAACATCTATAGCGAGGCGCTGGCGATCGCGCTGTCGCGCAAGTCCCACCGCCCGGTGAAAATGGTGATGACGCGCGAGGAGGTGTTCCGCGCCACCGGCCCGACTTCCGGGGCCAACGTCAAGGTCAGGATAGGCTGCACCAGGGACGGGAAGATCACCGCGGCAGAGGCGGAGCTGAACTTCCAGGCCGGCGCATTCCCCGGCTCGTCCGTGAATCAGGCCTCGATGTGCGCCTTCACCCGCTATGATCTCGCGAACGTGCGCGTCGTCGGCAACGACGTCACCGTGAACCGCCCGAAAGTCGCCGCCTATCGCGCGCCCGGCGCGCCGATTGCGGTGTTCGGCGTCGAGAGTGTGATCGACGAAATGGCGAAAAAACTCGGCATCGACCCGATCGAATTCCGGCTGAAAAACGCCGCCAGGGAAGGCACGCAGACCTATTATGGACCGAAGCTTGGCCCGATCGGGTATATCCAGACGCTGGAGCAGGCAAGGGCGCATCCGCACTACAGCGCGCCGCTGGGCCCGAATCAGGGCCGCGGGATCGCCACCGGCTTCTGGTTCAATATCGGCAACGAGACCACCTGCTCGCTCAATCTGCAGGAGGATGGAACCCTGACGCTGATGCTGGGGACCATCGATGTCGCCGGCGGCTCGCGTGCCTCGATGGCCATGATGGTGGCCGAGGAGCTCGGCATCGAATTCGAGAGCGTCAGGCCGTTCGTCGGCGATACGTCCACGCTAGGCTTCAACTTCCTCACCGCGGGCAGCCGCGGCACCTTCGCCAGCGGCATGGCCTGCGTGATCGCGAGCCGGCAGGTGATCGAGAAGTTGCGCCAGCGCGTCGCAAAAATACGCGAGGTGCCGCTCGAAGCGGTGGCGTGGAAAGATGGCCACGCGCGGCCGGCCGGCGGCAATGTGGCGCAGTTCGCGCCCATGTCCTTGGCCGAGATCGCGAAAATGGCCGGCAAGACCGGCGGCACCATCGCCGGCCATGCGGAAATCAATGCGCAGGGCGCCGGACCCGGCTTCGGCACGCATATCGTCGATGTCGAGGTGGACAAGCAGACGGGTTCGGTAAAGATTCTGCGCTACACCGTGGTGCAGGATGTAGGCAAGGCCATCCATCCGGCCTACGTCGAAGGCCAGCTTCAGGGTGGCGCCGTGCAGGGCATAGGCTGGGCGCTGAACGAGGAATACGTGTACGGCGACGACGGCGTGCTGCAGAATCCGGGCTTTCTCGACTATCGCGTCCCGGTCGCATCGGACCTGCCCTTCATCGACACCGTCATCGTCGAGGTGCCCAATCCCAACCATCCCTATGGGGTGCGCGGCTGCGGCGAGGTTCCCATCATTCCGCCGCTGGCGGCCATCGCCAACGCGATCGAGAATGCGATTGGCCTGCGGCTGTGCCAGCTTCCATTCTCGCCGCCGCGCGTATTGAAGGCAATCGACGACGCGGCGGCCGCGAAGGGCTGAAGCCTTGGCCAGGATCGCGCTCGCAAGCAACCTGGCGCCGTACACCGACGGCGTGCTGGAGCTGGAACTCGAGGTCGCCAACGTGCGCCAGCTGTTTCAGGCGCTGGGCGAGCGCTTTCCGGAATTGCGAGCGCACCTGGAAGCGGGTCTCGCCGTCGCGATCGACGGCGAGATCTATCAGGACGCCTTGCTGCAGCCGATCGCCCACGATAGCGAGGTAATCCTGATCACGAAGATCGCGGGGGGATAGGGATTTCTTCGGGGTTTAGGCAAATTGAATCGAACCTGCCCCTTTATCGCGTTGACCTCAGGCGAGCAGGCGCTCGATGAGCTTGCGCACCGGCACGGGTATCGCCGCGCCGTGCGCCTCCTCCAGGCTCAGCCAGATCTGGCCCGCCTCGCGCGCGGCCGGGGTGAGCTTCTCGACCCGGCACAAGAGCGGTTGAATAGTCAGCTTGAAGTGGGTAAAGCCGTGCGCGAGCGGGTCGAGTAGCTGCGGCGCGGCGATGCTGCAGCCATAGTTGCTGCGGCAATGCGCGCGCACGCGAGCGCGGTCTGCGAGTTCGGGCAGGCTCCACAGCCCGCCCCAGATGCCCGAGGGCGGACGCTTTTCCAGCAGCACCTCGCCGTTTCGGACGAGCAGCAGCATGTGGGTGGCGCGGGTGGGCACGGTCTTCGCCGGGCGCGGCGCGGGAAAATCCCCGACGCGCGCTAGCGCGAGCGCCTGGCAGCTTTGGGCGAGCGGGCAGTCGGCGCAGGCAGGCTTGGCCCGCGTGCACAGCGTCGCCCCCAGATCCATCATCGCCTGGGTGTAGCGCCCGATGGCGCGCGGCGGCAGTTGCTCCTCGGCCAGTTGCCACAGGCGCTCTTCGACGCGCTTCTCGCCCGGAAATCCGGCAACCGCGAAATGCCGCGCCAGCACGCGTTTCACGTTGCCGTCCAGAATCGCGGCGCGCGTGCCGTAGGCGAAAGCGGCGATCGCCGCCGCAGTCGAGCGCCCGATGCCGGGCAGCGCCTGGATCTCGGTGAGCGCGCGCGGAAACACGCCGCCGTGGTGCTCCTGCACCAGTTGTGCCGCGCGCTGCAAATTGCGCGCACGCGAGTAATAGCCGAGCCCGCTCCACAGCCGCAGCACCTCATCCTGCGGCGCGCCGGCGAGCGTGGCGATATCGGGGAAGCGCTCGAGAAAACGGCGGTAATACGGAATCACCGCGGCGACCTGGGTTTGCTGCAGCATGATTTCGGCGACCCAGATGCGGTAGGCATCGCGCGTGCCCTGCCACGGCAGGTCGTGGCGGCCGTGGCGCTTGTGCCAGGCGAGCAGACTCGCTGCGAAATCGGCTTTATTTTTGATTGGCGACGCCGAACGGGACATGCCCGGTTGCCACATGCATCGAGGCCGATTCGCAGTGTCCCTGCTGATCGTCGAAAAAAATGTCGGCGCCGAATGCCTTCAGAAAACGCCCCTTGTCCAGGCCGCCCAGGAACAGCGCCTCGTCGATGCGGATATTCCAGGCGCGCAGGGTGCGGATCACGCGCTCGTGCGCGGGCGCGCCGCGCGCCGTTACCAGCGCGGTGCGGATGGGCGAGCGCTCCGGCGGGTATTCGGACTGGATGCGATGCAGCGCGGCGAGGAAGTTCTTGAACGGCCCGCCCGAAAGCGGTTCCCTGGCGGCATCGGTTTCGCTCTTGGTGAAAGCTTCGAGCCCGTCGTGCTTGTACACCTTTTCGGCTTCGTCGGAGAACAGCACCGCATCGCCGTCGAAGGCGATGCGCGGCTTGAGGATCTCGTCTTCGTGCTTGCGCTGATAGGCGTGATAGGCCGCCACGCCCTGTTCGTCGAACACGCGGTTGCTCTCCTCCAGATCGAACAGCGCGCGCGAGGAAATGGCGACGACCAGTTTTCCGTCAAAGGATTCGGGCATGCGAAGGAGGCTTTTGCTGGAACGGTTCAGCGTGACATCGGAGGAGCATTGTTGGCCAGGCGCGCGATTTGCGCAAGGGGCGCGCGTTCCATTCGCGGTCGCGTCGCGCACGCGCGAGGATGCGCAAGGGGCCACTGGCTGAAGATTCAATAACGGCGCGGGTTTCCAGGCGATCGGGGGTGCGTGCTCAAAGCGCAAAATCGGAATGGAGCGGGAGACGAGTCTCGAACTCGCGACCTCAGGCTTGGGAAGCCGGCGCTCTGCCAACTGAGCTACTCCCGCTCGGGAGGCTCGTGTCGTTGTAGTCAACGGCGACGATGGGACAATCATCCGCCCGGCATGGCCAGCCGATCCGCGCCGCACCACCACACCGTCCGCGTTGGTTCGAGTCGGATGAGCGGGCAAACCTCGAGCCTCTGGGTTCGATACTGCCGGTATCTGGCCCGCAGTGCCACGATCGCCGGATCATGCTCGGGGTCGCCGGGCTCAACGAGGCTCGCCGTCGCCTCGACGCGGAGCCAGGCGAGCCTGGCCCACTCCTCGTCCCACCGATCGGCGAGCAGGCTTACGCGCGGTCGGACGATGAGATCCCGCACGCGAGCGAGCTCGTGCGGATCGGAGCCGTGCTTCGGCTTCTCGTCGAGCGGCGAATAGATGATCGCGCCGTCGCCGCTGTCGACGATGGCGAAGCAGATCGGGACTTGCCTCGGCTGACCGTTCGGGGCGATCGTCGCGAGGACCGCCCGGCGTGCGGTCTGGAGGAACGCGAGGTACTCCGGACGAACGATTGGCATAGTGGATCGATCGTACCCTCGACGCCCACCCACGACGGTGTGCATGGATCCCGCTCCGGGTCGGCTCTCCAAATCGCGGCGAGGTCGTTCCAGATGGTCTGCCGAACGATCCGGCCGACTGAACCGGCCCGAGCTCAGCTGATCGTCAGCACCGGCTGCTGCCGGGCGGCACGCACGCTCACCCGCGCGGCAACCGTCTTGGCGAGCGCGGTCAGTGCCACCGCCGCGGGACCCGGCTCCCGCTGGGCGACAACGGGAATGCCGGCGTCGCCGCCCTGGCGGACGGTGATGTCGAGCGGCACGCCGCCGAGGAACTCGATGTCGTTCTCGCGCGCGAACCGCTCGCCGCCACCGCGCCCGAAGATCTCCGTCGCCTCGCCGCAGTGCGGGCAGACGAACGCGCTCATGTTCTCCACGAGGCCGATGACCGGAACGCTCATCCGGGCGAACATCGCGAGCGCCTTCTGCACGTCGGCGATGGCCACCTGTTGGGGGGTCGTCACGAGCACCGCCCCGGAGATCGGGACGGACTGCGCCAGCGTCAGCTGCGCGTCGGACGTTCCGGGCGGCAGGTCGACGACGAGGTAGTCCAGGTCGCCCTTGCCACGTCGCGGAGGAACTGCTGGATCGCGCCACCCACGAGCGGCCCGCGCAGCCTCCTTTTCTCTCCCAGCGTGACGATCGTCCAGCTGGTCGGACTCGCGCTCGTGGCGTCGCAGGCAGCCGCGGGCCGGCCCGCGGCACGCCCTATCCTTCCGCGTATGCGGGGTGACTCCGAATTGGGGACGGTGCTTGCTCAGCGAAGAGGGTTTGGTGATCGTCAGGCAGCAACTGCCCGGCTTCGACATGCGTGGCGGTTGCTGGCATTCGCCATCGTTGCTTCGGCCGCTGTGGTCTTCGCCCTCGAGATCATTTGGGAGGTGGTTCTCGGAAGCCAGCGCGTCGCGATCGACTACCGAACGTACATTCCGGCCGCCCAGTCGTGGCTTGACGGTGACGGCTTCTATCGCTCTTGGCAGCTGGCTGGTCCGTACCAACTGGTCAACCCGGCGGTCATGTATCCACCAACCGCACTGGTGCTCTTCGTGCCGGCCGTCTTCCTGCCGCCGCTGGGGTGGTGGTTGGTGCCAGCGGCCCTGACTGTGATTGGCCTGTG
>Ga0097691_1003142_pt1 | contig 10360 bp, 8 predicted proteins | sample NGESurdeep072012_8_FD_72858 | JGI IMG/M metagenome (GOLD analysis project Ga0097691, IMG submission 72858) | Arctic peat soil microbial communities from Barrow, Alaska - NGEE Surface sample 210-1 deep-072012 | ecosystem: Environmental > Terrestrial > Soil > Wetlands > Peat ...
CGACCCCAAGATCCTCATGCTGGGCGTCGACCGGCTGGACTACACCAAGGGGTTCCGGCCCCGGCTGAAGGCCTATGAGGAGCTGCTGCAGGACAAGGTGATCGCCCCACCCGACGTGACGCTCATGCAGGTGGCTTTGCCAAGCCGCGAGCGTGTGAGGGCCTACCGCCTTCTGCGCGAGGAGGTCGAGGGCACGGTCGGTCGGATCAACGGGGAGTACTCAGCCTTCTGCTCGCCCGCCGTGCACTACTTGCACCACTTCTACCCGCGTGCCGAGATGGTGGCGATGTTCCTGGCCGCCGACGTCATGCTCGTGACCCCGCTACGTGATGGGATGAACCTCATCGCCAAGGAGTACGTCGCGTGCCGGCACGACCTCGGCGGTGCCTTGGTGCTCTCGGAGTTCGCCGGCGCCTGGCACGAGCTGCACCAAGCCTTCATCTGCAACCCTCACGACATCGAGGGCGTCAAGCAGACCATCATGCGGGCGATCACCGCCCCTGAGGACGAGCGACGGCGCCGGATGAAGGCGATGCGCAAGCGCGTTGCTGACCACGACGTGCAGCGATGGGCCTCTCGCTATCTCGAGGCGTTGGCATCGGCGCCGGCGAAACCACACCGGCCCACCCGAGCCAGCGAAGAGGAGGGACGGAGGGTCGAGCGTGCCCATAGGGCCAACCTCAGGGCGTCGGACAATGCCTCCGAGTGGACGGTCCAGTAACTCAAAAGTGAAGCAATCCAGCCCTCAGAAGACGCCCCCAATTCGGCATGAGCGCGCGTGCGGCAGACCTGCCGGTGCCCGATCCTTCATCGGCCAGTCGTTGCGGGATCGGTCTAGGCTTCACGTGGGAAGCCCGAGAGAGGGTGGGCAAGACGCGGGATAAGAAGTGGGTGAAGCCGGAGCTTCGGATCCATCACGCCCTAGCCCTTTGGGCCGCTGATTGTGCCGAGCACGTGCTTCCGCTCTTCGAGGCGAAGTACCCGGAAGACGACCGCCCCCGCAAGGCGATCGAGGCGGGGCGAGCGTGGGTGCGCGGTGAGCTGAAGATGACCGAGGGCCGGCCGGCCGCGGTTGCTGCGCACGCAGCTGCGCGCGATGCCGACGACCCGGCGGCCAGGGCCGCGGCCCGCGCTGCCGGTCACGCCTTCGGGACCGCACACATGGCGGATCACGCACAGCACGCAGCCAACTACGCAGCAGCGGCTGTCGCCAAAGCCGCAGCCCCCAACGACGCCGAAGCGGCCAAGGCCGGCGAACGTGACTGGCAATGGGAACGCCTCACCGACGACCTTCGGTCGCTGGGATTTCCCAAGGGCCGATAGCGGCCTCGGCCCGTTGTGTCTCACCAGGGAGGGCTTGCGGTTAGACGGTTAGGTGGTTTCTGCAGCGCCTTGAGAGGGGCGACGGTTCACCCGGCGGCGTGTCGGATGCCTTGACGACGTTGACGCCTTTGTTGTTGGGGGCTCTGCAGGATGGATTTGGTCGGGCTGGCTCCTGCGACGAGGTGATGTCTTCGGCTTAGATCGCGGCGAGCTCAGGGTCACTCACTCGTAGGGGTCCTGCCGTTGGGCCGGCCATCAGCGGTGGACGGCCTGCATGCCACCGGGTGCGTAGTGCTCACCGGCGGCGATCCCGAATGGGGCGACCTGGTCGATGGCGGCGAGGTCGTTGTCACTGAGCGCGAACCATACCAGGTGCTAGACATACCAAGCACCTGGTATGTATGTTGAGCGTGTGCCGGAGATGCCGTGCACCTTCCACCACACTTCAGGAGCTCATGATGGCAACAGCGACCACCGACAGCAGCACCAAGACCACTCCGACAACCGAGATCCCCGAGACTGCCCAGAAGATCCGCGAGCAGATGCTCTCCACCGTCAAGCAGGGTCAGCAGCTCTCCATCGAAGCTGCCCAGGGTTGGGTCAAGGCCGTGTCGGTACTTCCGATCCCGGACCTGCCCAATATTCCTGGTGTCCCCGCGATACCGACCATCGGGGCCGCGAGCAAGTTCACCTTCGATGTCGCCGCTGACTTGATCAACGCGCAGCGCGACTACACCCTGCAACTCGTGAACGTACTGGCCCCCGTCAAGTCTGTCTGATCCGACCCCCGCCCCAGATCTGCGGGACACAGAAGAGCCAATGGCTTCGGCAGAGGATGACCCCGGTGCATGCTGGGCGGCTTCATCTTGACGAAGCGACATGGCCAACATGTCGCTGCGTCAGTTGTCTGTGCTGGCCAAGGTGTCCAAACCCACGGCGAACGAATGAGGAGGGCAGTGGATCGTGGATCAGGTACGAGGTCCAGCGCAGGGGGCCGAGGTAGCGGCGTGCACTGCCAAGGCGACGCACGGGCGCGACCATGATCACGCTCTCGGCGGGCAGTGCTGTCATCCGCACATGGTGGAGGTTGTCTACCTGGGCCATCGCGCGCTGACCGTGTGCCACGACTGCCGGGCGGACTCGGGGTTTCTCCCGTATCGGGAGGCCGAACGCCTCGCCGAGGGGCACCGGGACCAGACTCTCGGGGCAAGCGTTCTTCTCACGCGCGCCGAGGCGAGCTGAACGGGTCGTACGAAGGCTGAGAATCACCGTCCATCCTTGACGCATGTCGTTCGCCTGGGGTCGCCTCGGTGCTTGCAACGGCGGTTGGCGCCGCCGCTCGTCCCGGACGCGGATCCCCAAACAAGACGGGAATGCCGCCGTAGGCTCTTGGATGTGGCGGCTCCGAGAAGCGTGGATCAACGCATAGTGGACACCCGGCAGCGACTGGAGCACGACGTCGACGCGTGGGTAGCAACTACCAGCCCTGATCGTCCTTGGCTGATCCCGCTGTCCTTTCTCTGGCACGAGGATCGACTCCTCTTTGCCACCAATGCCAACTCGCCGACCGCAGTGAACATCGGCCTAGTGCGACGGGTCCGCGTTGCCCTTGGGACAGTGCGTGACGTGGTGATCATCGATGGTGACGCTGACCTCGCTCCGTCCGCGACGCTGTCCAGCGCCGAGGTCGAGGCCTACACGACGAAACACAACTCCGAGCCTGGGCAGACACCGTCATTCACGTCGCCCCTCGGCGCGTCCAAGCCTGGAGAGAGGAGAACGAGATCGCCGGGCGCACCATCATGCGGACCGGGGTGTGGGTTTCCAGCCCATGACGACCGGCGCCGATGGCGGCGCCGCGATCACGGCACTTCTGGGCCATCCCGATCACCATCGCTGACCGGTCACCGATCCCGCTACGGAACGACGAAAACCATGTTTGTGCCAGGGCTGCGCAGCCTCCGAGCGTGCCCGTAGGCCGTTCCTCAACTGACACGGGTCGGCTTGGGCGTCGACGCTCCCGTCGGGTCTCAGATCGGCGCCGTCTTGGGTTCGAGACGCGCCCACACCGCCGAGTTTCGTTGCGGCGGGTCTTGAGTTATCTCGTCATGCCATTACAGGCTTCGTCAGGCTCGGCGGCGCGCGAACCACCTGAATAAGACAGCCAGGTCAGCAACGGCGTCGCCGGGTTGGGTGGATTAGACGTCCGGTACCCGCCTGAGCCTGTGACGCCAGGCCTCGATCAGCCGATCCCCCATCCAGCACCTTGCCCATGTTGCATTCCGCGGCGTCACTTGTCCGGCTCGGGCTATAGCCGGCTCCGCGCTTCGACGGCTTCGTCTATGCCGGCTTTGGCGGCGGTGGTCAGCCAGCGGCAGGCCTCGACCAGTTCCGGCGGGTCCAGCAGGGTCGCCAGCAGGACCCCGAGGTTGTACTGGGCGTTGGTGTGGCCGGCTTTGGCGGCGGTGGTTTCGGGTGCGTCGGCATCGGTCCGCGTGCGCTTTGAGGTGAACGGTGCGTCTGGGTCACTCGTGTGCGGCTCGAATGCTCGACTTATCCCAAACGAAACGAATTTTGGTACCAGCAGCGCACAGCGTTTTCGTGGCACGAATGGTTGGGCCGAGGTGACGCTCAATCAGGGTGGACCGCCGAAACTGAAGGTCGGCAGCGATCGGGCTCGACATCGTGGGAAGCCTGACGATGTTGACGCGCAGGTCGGCTACTACCGTGATCCTTTTTGGTGCTATCCGGTCAGACACGGTGGGTTCGTTCCCGACGGCAATCGAGTCGGTCGCTGGCGAGACGCGGATGCTCCTCGACGCATCGCAGGCGGCATGACTGTGTTTCTGTGGCCTCGCGACATCAGCGGGCCGTCCAGCCTCCGTCGACGGCGAGGGTCTGCCCTGTGATCAGGGACGCGGCCGGTGACGCCAGGAAAACGACCGTGTCCGCCACTTCGCGTGGAACCCCGATGCGGTGAAGCGCCGCTATCCGCTCGACCGTGTCTGCGCGGAACGCGGGGTCGCTCAGGGCGCCAGCAGTGCCGTCTGTCTCAATGAACGTCGGTGCGACCGCGTTCACTCTGATGCCGTCGGTTCCCCACTCCACGGCGTGGCAGCGGGTCATGTGGATGACGGCCGCCTTCGCCACGCAGTAGGCGGATTCTCCGGGTAGTGCCACGAGTCCGCCTTGCGAGGCGATATTGACGATGGCTCCCCCGTTCCCAGCGCGCATGTGTGCAGCGGCGTATTGCGAGAGGAAATAGGAGGAACGTACGTTCAGCGCCCACACCGCTTCGAACTGTTCGGGCGTCGCGTCGGCGGCCGGAGCGGCGATGCCGCCGCCGGCGTTGTTGACGAGGATGTCCAATCCTCCGAACGTTTCTGCCGCCGCTCGGATCGCCGTCTCCGACTGTTCGAGGTCGGTGACATCCATCTGGAGTGGGAGTACACGCCGACCGGCATTCTCGATCAGCGCAAACAGTTCGTCGTCGATCTGTCCGTCGCGGAGTCCGAGCGCGACATCCGCGCCGGCCAGTGCGAGCGCGATCGCGATCGCGCGGCCGAGTCCGCGCCCGGCGCCGGTGACGAGCGCGATCTGACCGGTCAGGTCGAATGAGTTGGCCATGGTGGCTGCTCCGTTCGGAGTGGTTGGGAAGGCGGAGCACAGCGCTGCTCGACCGTCTCCTGACTGTGTCATATACGGATCGGTCACCGGGACGACAGGCCAAGTGGCAACGTGCGCTGATCGTGAAGATGTGCCTGGTTGCCGCCCGCTCGTTTGGCAAAGTACATGGCTGAGTCCGCCGCGTGCCACGTGGTGAGGGCCTCAGAGGTGGAACCACTGGCAACGCCGATGCTGACGGTGACAGCGCCGTCCTCGAGGGCGCCGATCACCTCGACCATTCGGTCGGCCACGAGGTTCGCCGCGCTGGCGCCAGCCCCTGGCAACAGCACCCCGAACTCGTCACCACCGAGGCGGGCAACGAGGTTACCGCCGCGGACTTCTCCAGCGAGCACTTCAGCAACTGCCCGCAACACGGTGTCGCCCTCAGCGTGGCCGCGGGTGTCGTTGACCAGTTTGAAATTGTCAATGTCGACAAGCAGCACTGCCACGCCGTGGTCATCGCCGGAAACCCCCAAAGACTCGACAACCCGGTCGAAGGCCCGTCGGTTGGCCACTTCTGTCACTGCGTCGGTCTCGGCGGCTCGCGCCATCTGCTCGTGCGCGCCTCGCAGTTGGTCGTAGGACTTCATGGTGGTGGCCGTTTCCAGCGTGCCTTGTCGCTGCCTCCAGAGAGCGCGGGCCAGGATGTCGCCGTAGGCGAGGGCGGCTTTGGCTGCCGGGCCCCCTTCCTTGGATAGCAGGATGGCCAGGGTGTGGTTAACGGCCGCTCTGGTGAGCCACCCTGCGTCAGGGGGGAGATCAGTCGCTGCGCGCTGGATCACCTTCAGCGCTCGCTCGTGCTGGCCCGAGCGGCTCAGCGCGACCGCGAGGAACGGCCAGCAGAACCCGACCTCAATTCGCTGGCCACGTTCCCCAAGCGCCACGGCATAATGCGCGATGTCCCGCGCCGCACCCGCCGGGTCGGGGCCGTCGGCAGCAGCGCACCCAGCCAGAAGGAGGGCGTCCTGACGCCACCTTTCGGCATCGGGTCCGCGCGCCTGCTCGACCGCAAGCGCCGCGTGCGCGCCCGCGGCAAGGCTGTGCTGTTCGGCCTCAACGACTTGGCCCACCCGGTATAGCTCGAGCGCCCACTCCAGATGCAAGGTGGCGATGTTGCTTTGCCACATTGCCCGGTTGCCGGTCTGTCGGCCGTCCCGGGGGCTGACGATGTATGCGGCCTCATACTGCGGAAGGGCAAGTTCGTAAAGCCTCAGCTGGTGGTACCCCAGGGCGACACCGGTGTGGGCGTTCTCGGCAATCACGCTGTCCTCGACGCCGCGAGCCAGTGCTATCTCGGCGTCGACCAGGTCCTGCAGCGCGATGTACACGTCGTGATCGGCGAGTTGCTCACCGATCATTAGGCGTTGGTAGGCCCTCCCTGACAGGGCGCAAGACCGCCATCCGTTGCTTCCTTCGCGCTCGGCCGACTTCAGCATGAGGTCGATGGCGCCCAACGCCTCGCCACTGCGACCTTGTACGACCAGTGCCACGAACCTTACGAAATGCATGCCTGCAGGGCCGCCGGCCAGGTCACCGGTCGGTTCACCTAGAGCCTCCTCAGCCAGCCGCAGTACCTCGGCATGCTCGCCGCACTGGGCGCGCTCGAGCAGTCGGGCCACTACTGCTGTGTCGTCGCTCATGCCATCAATTTCTTCGTGGTCCACGAACTCAACGTTGGGGGATTTCATCGAAGGCGCGACATCTCACGTTGTTACTGGTGGTGCTGTGTTTCGCCGACCCTCGAAAAGCGCACTACATGGCAACGATTCCACTATTTGGTGTGAGAGGCATGACTTATGTCGTAACTCGCCACGCTGGAGAAGGCGCAGGCACTCAGCGGGCTGTCAACGCCTGACTCGGCTCCCACCACGCGCTCCTTGGCCATACTCTGGTGACCGCCCACCGTCCCGACAGCGGAACGCTGACTGACGCTCAAAACCCGTCGACGTGGACGTCAACGAACAGGTCCTCGCTGTGCCGGTCGGGGATCCTCAACGGGGACGGGTTTGTGTTGGGGCCAGCGAGAACTCGTCCCGCGGTGGGGGGCTGGCCAACCTTGCCCGCCAACTGGCTAGGTCGCTGCGTCTGGCATGGATACTCGGACAGTCATCCGCCGTTCGCTGTTTGGCGTAACATCACGCTCCCATGGTCGTACCTGGACAAGATTCAATGTGACGTCGCCGGGCCCCAACGCCCGAATCGTCGCGGTCTCGGGTGCCGACACGCCGACGGCGGCCGGCTCCGTCCCCGGCGCGAAGCCACGACTCCAGGAAACCTCAATGACGTCGAGCGGACCGCTCACCTGCTCCTTCCACATGTACCCCGCGGTACCCAGGCCAGGCAACACGACAGTCCATTCCTGCCCGACCGCGAGATCCAGGTGGTCCGGGAACTCGTCCATGCGTTCACTATGCCCCTCCATGCGCTGCGCACAGGCCTGCTGGTTCCCCGTCGGTCGCGTCCGGTCAGTCAGTCCGGTGTCTGGGGCGCCGGCATGGCCGTGACGACCTGCTCGGTGGCTGGCAAGGGCATGGCACCCTCCTCGCCGGAGGGTAGAGCCGCCATGGCGGGTGCCGGCATGGTGCCCCCCGACGGGGCCGACACGGCCGATCCGGCGACCAACATGCCCGCGGTCGGCATCGCGCCGGCGCTTGCGTCGGACATGGCCGGGCCGGGCATGGCAGGTGGGGCCGCGCTGGCGCCGACAGGTGCGTTCTGTCCGACCGCGAGGCGGTCGATCCAGCCGCCGAGGGATGCCCAGCCGCTCCACCCGTTGCTGGGTGCGGTCTGCCACATGTGCCACAGGGCGTGGTCCGAGCCCCGCGCGAACACTTCCATGCGTCCGTCGGCGTTCTGGCCAATGGTGAGCTCGTCGATCCAGCCACCGAGGGAGGCCCACCCGCTCCAGCCGCTGTTGGGTGCGGTCTGCCACATGTGCCACAGGGCGCCCGTGCCGATGACGAAGACCTCGAGGCGTCCGTCGGCGTTGCGTGAGACCCTCGGGAGGTCGATCCCGCCGCCCAGGGAGGCCCAGCCGCTCCACCCGTTGCTGGGTGCGGTCTGCCACATGTGCCACAGGGCATGGTCCGAGCCCCGCGCGAAAACCTCCATGCGTCCGTCGGCGTTCTGGCCCACAGTGAGCTCGTCGATCCAGCCGCCCAGGGACGCCCAGCCGCTCCAGCCGCTGTTGGGTGCGGTCTGCCACATGTGCCACAGAGCATGGTCCGAGCCGATGACGAAGACCTCGAGGCGGCCGTCAGCGTTGCGTGAGACCACAGGGGCGTCGATCCAACCGCCCAGGGACGCCCAGCCGCTCCAACCGCTGCCGGGCGCGGTCTGCCACATGTGCCACAGGGCATGGTCCGAGCCCCGCGCGAAAACCTCGAGGCGTCCGTCGGCGTTCTGGCCCACAGTGTAAGCACCCGACTCGAGCCCGAGATGACTTGCACGCTCTTGCCGATCAGGGTCATCGGGACCGAGTAGCGGGCCGACCCGATCCGCACGCAGGACAGCTTGTCGACCTTGCGGAGCACCGGCGCCGGGCCGATCCTCAGCTGCAGCGACGGCAGAGCGCCCAGCAGCAACCGCTCCTGGGCCAGGCGCTCCGCCGGGACGGCGACGATCTGAGAGTGCATCGCCGCGTTGACCTGCTCGCACCACGCCTTGGCGGCCTCGTTGTTCTGGGCCGGGTCGAGCTCGTCGTCGAGCAGCAGCGGGGTGAGCAGGTCGGACTTGGCGTACCCGACCAGGTTCTCCACGATCCCCTTGGACTCGGGGTCGGCGGCCTCACAGAATTCAGGCCGAAAACGGTAATGCAGCGCGAACCGCACGTAATCACCTGTGGGGACAACACGATTCGCCACGACCCCACCCTTCAGGCAGCCCATCCGGTCGGCCAACACGACCTGAGGCACCCCGCCCATCTCGGCGAAGCACTCGCCGAGCATCGCCAACGTCGTGGCCGACTTCTCATCGGCGGCGAACCGCACGAACCGCCACCTCGACCACGCCAATACCGCACAGAACACATGCACCCCGCCCTGGCTGCCCCAGTCAATGACAAGGTGCTCACCCGGGGACCACACCGCCGGCCGGCGGCCCCGGTGGTGATCGACCCGCCACTCCCTCTTGGCCGCCGCGACCAGCCGGCGGAAGTTCCGATCCGAGCCGGTGTACCCAGCAGCTCGTGCCGCGGGCAGCAACCGCTTGGCCGTGATCCGCCCGCTCGACTTCTTCACCCGCTCGGCCACCAGGTCAGTAACGACCTCGAAGTTACGGGCTCTTTCCTTAGGCGGCGGGCGGACGCCCCCGGCCTCAGCACGTTGGATAACCCTCTTGACGGTCTTGGGCGTCGTACCGCAGATAGCGGCGGCGCCACGGTAGGTACCTGAGTCTTGGTAAGCGGCAATGATGGTCATTTGGTCCCTCGCAGACTTCAATGGAGCTCCCCTGGGCGGTGTGGTGACTGGCTAGACACCGCCACCGTCACCGTCCAGGACTCATGCTCCGGCTCGACACGACGAGCAAGGGGTGGGGACTTTTACTTGGCCACCAGCGGGGACTTCTTAATGGCCACCTGCGGGGACTTTCTCATGGCCAGGGACAATATTTGTCATCGGCGAGGCGCGCATCTGCCGCATACGCGGCGTTTACGTCGCAGTTGGGGATCGGCTTGCGGGCCCACGTGTTGATCAAACGCCTGTGCTTTCGGCCGCACCGGTAATCGTTCGACAATCGGGATGCGTTCTCAAACACCCTTCAAGGGCGCCCGACGCGACACCGTGATCTTCAGCTGCCTACCCGGCGAACCACGTTAGCTGCTGCTTCGGATCCCGCTCCCGAAGCCGTCGAGGATGACCTCGAGGCCGTACTCGAACTCGCCTGAGTAGTCGTAGGCGGGCTTCATGACGTGCTCGGTGACCATCTGTACGAGATTGGGGTACTCGCCATTGGAAAACGGATGGAGCATGCTCTGCGCCACCTCTCCGACATTCGTCGAGACATCGAACGGGAGGTTCATCTTCGTCAGAGCGAAGCCGTAGATGTAACTGTCCAGGAGCGAGTACGCATGCGCGACCATCTCCATGGTGAAGCCGGCCGCCCGGAGACTGCCGATCACCGCGTCGTGGTGGCGTAGGTTCGCTGGACCGGGGTTTGCCCGTGACTCCATCAGGCCGATCGCCCATCGGTGACGCGACAGGACGTCGCGGACCGAGAGCGCACGCTGACGCATGGCGGTCTTCCAGTCGGCTCCCCCCGCAGGCAGGTCGATCTCGCTGAAGACGAGGTCGACGATGCCATCCAGGACCTCGTCCTTGTTGGCGAAGTGGTAGTACACGGCCATTGCCTCCACTCCGAGCTCGTGGCCGAG
>Ga0097691_1003143_pt1 | contig 10356 bp, 7 predicted proteins | sample NGESurdeep072012_8_FD_72858 | JGI IMG/M metagenome (GOLD analysis project Ga0097691, IMG submission 72858) | Arctic peat soil microbial communities from Barrow, Alaska - NGEE Surface sample 210-1 deep-072012 | ecosystem: Environmental > Terrestrial > Soil > Wetlands > Peat ...
GCCCTTTCTGAAGAATTGCCGCACAACCGCCGCTAGATACGTCACACATGAACGTGAGGGCGGAGTCCCTGTAGTCAACTTTGTCTACATTCCTGTAGCCCCCCACAAGCATGACGGTATTTACGTTCTTTTCGCACATCATGTACTTCTTTGCCTGGTCGATGGCGACAATACAGGTTCCGCACTTGCAGTCCATCTCGTAGTACCAGGCGTTCACAGCCCCGATGGCACCTTGGACCTTGGCAGCAAACGGAAAAATAATGTGATCCCCGAAGTTCTCGCCGAAGTAAATAATGAGATCTATATCCTTCGGATCGACGCCAGTTTTGTGCAGACAGTCTTCAGCCGCCCACACGGCCATGTCGGAGGTTTGATCCTTTTCTCCCGGGTAGCGGGTTTGGTTGATTCCCAACTTTAGGTGCACCACTTCTTCAGGAAGGCCGGACAATTGGGCGATATCCTTATATGTCCGAACGGGTTCAGGAAGATACAGGCCGAACCCCACGATTCCACAGCCGACAGAATCACTGGTCATGGTTTGCGCTCGATTGAGACCTCGTAAGGACGGATTTCTGTGCCTCCAGAAAACCGAACACGATCTGCTGGAAGTCTTTAGGCTTGTCGACGTAGGGAGCGTGCGACGATCCCTTCACAACCATGCACTGAGAATCCCGGATACTCCGGTGAACTTGCTCGTGCAAAGAAAGAGGCACGAGGATGTCATGGTCACCGGCCACAATGAGGGTTGGAACGTGAATCTCGTGTAGCCGGTCCCGCACGTTGTAAGTGGAGCAACTGCTAATCAGTCTGCCCCAGCCTACATACCATTCTTTCGGCTGTACTGACAGAGCACTGGCGAACGCGGCTTTTCGCTGACTCAGAATATCCGCATAACTGTTGTAAAAGTCCGCGCCGAACACCCAAGGAACGATCGCGTCCCACAGCTTTTCAGGTTTGCATTCTTCTGCGACGTCCTTCCAGAAGTGAGTGATAGCGCAGGAGTGCGGATCGTCGGCGTAGGCCCTGACACCTTGGAGAATCAGGCTCTTCACTCGTTGCTGGTATTTCAACGCGAACCCCAATGCGATCTGTGCGCCATACGAAGAAGACAAAATGTGCGCCTGACGTATATTCAACGCATCAAGGACTGCCTTTACCGCTTCAACTTGAAGGTCCTGCGTATATTCCTCAGTTACGATTTCCGAGCGTCCCTGGCCAAAGAAGTCCATTAAGATAAGCATGTACCTCTTCGAGAACGGCTCCACGTGCAGAGCCCAACTCTCCGTGCTCATTAAAGCGCCATTGAGGAAAAGTACTGGTTCCCCGGTGCCATGAACTTCGAAATAGATCCCTTTACCATCCATCATCGTGCACGGCATATCGCGTCACTGCTCCTTGAGCGCCCCCTCGACAACTTTGCCTTGAGGCATGGGTGATTGCGGCTTTAGTAGAATTTTCTGGAGAGCCTGCAGAAAGGTTTGCGGACACTCCACCTGCGGCACGTGGCCGCACCTGGGGATGCGGGTAAGCCTGGAGGTCGGTAGTTCCTTCTCCATCCGCTCCGCGTACTCCACTGGCACAAGGCGATCCGCTTCCCCCCACAAAAGATCCACCGGGACCGAAACTTCGCTCAGGTGTCCGTCCAGGAAATTAGATTCGAAGTCTTTACGATTAGCCATGAGTTGGCCGAGTGGGCCTTTTCGTGTTCGGCGAATGAAATCATCCAGCACCCAACCTGGTACGGCGGGGGCGTAAGGGTCGCGCATTGCACCAAAAAGCTTTCCGGCTTCGTCCCGGTTTGTTGGGGTCAGCGTCAAGCCCTTCAGGTCGTTCCGCACCGCTCCCCCATTAACCGCAATAACGCGGGCGACCTGAAGAGGATGCCTGTGGGCGTAAAGCATGGCCACGAAAGCGCCCAAAGAATTGCCGACCAAAATGACAGGCCCGTTTGTCTTCTGCTGTAAGACCTCCTCCACGCCTTGGGTTATGACCCCCACCGTAATAGGTTTATCGGTGGGACCACTTTCTCCGTGACCTGGCAGGTCAAGAACGAGTACGCGGTATTCACGGCTCAGTGCTGGTGCTACTTGCGCCCACGATCCCGCCTGGTCACCCGCCCCGTGCAGTAAGACGAGAGTGGGCCCGCTCCCTCCCTGCCAGAGCACTTGACGTCCCAACGATGTCTCAACCGCAGTCTTTTTCAAGCCGGCGCGGGTTAGCGCTTGTCGGCTATACCATTCAAGAACAGCCAGGGGCCGCATCCAGAAGAGCAGGCCAGCAGCGACTACTAGAACCATCAGGGACGCAGCGATCCAGATGGCGATTCGCTTGCCCAATTTCACTTTCTCCTCCTAACGGACCACGGGGACTTACAGCCCGGAATCGCATCCGGGGCCTCTCGATTTAAGAAGCCCCGGTGCGACCGGGGATGCTGTCGTCAGAAGTTGAACTTGAGGGCGAACTGAATACTGCGCGAGCCGGTGCTGGTCGAAACAATCTGCCCGAAGTTGGCGGACTGCGCGATGCTGACCGGGTTGGCAAAGCTGGGCGTGTTTGTCAGGTTGAAGAATTCCGTACGGAATTCGAGTTTGCTGGTCTCCGTCACGGGGAAAAACTTGACAATGGAAAAGTCGAGGTTCCGCTGGTCGGGACCACGCAAGATGTTGCGGCCGGTAGTTCCAAAGTTGCCCAAACCGCTGGCCGAAGCGAAGCAACTGGTATCGAAGTACTTATTCAGCCGATCCGTCACGGCACCGCTGCCGGAGGCGCTGCTGACAGTGCAGCCAGATTTCCAGTCTGCGCGCGCCGCTATGACGGCGCTGACGTTAGTCAGTACCGTGAACGGTGCACCGGTTTGGAGAGTCAGAATCCCGGCGATCTCCCAATTATTTAACATCAATTTAGCTGCTTTCGAATCCCCTCGATAGAAAGCCGGCAGGTCATATATGTAGCTGAAGACTAACCGATGCCGCCGGTCGAAGTCGGAGGTGGCCCGGTTGTTAAGAGTGATTTCGTTGCCAGGCACAACCGAATTGTCGCTGGTGCCAGAGGCGTCACCGGAGTAGTCGTCAATCGAATGAGCGTAGGTATAAGCAAGCAAGAACTGCAGACCATGGGAGAAACGCTTGGTCAACTGTGCCTGGAGCGAGTTGTAAGAGGAGGAGGCGCTGCTCTCCATCAGCTGAACGCCGAAGGCTTGGATTGGTGAGTCGGACAATCCCGGAGCCAAAGGCCCTTGCAACGCCTGGGGAACCAAGGGATAGACTGCACCGGCAAGGGCGCCCTGGTTGAGCCCCCGCAAACGTGTCAACTTCCGCCCGCCTGATCCGATATAGCTCACGTCGAGTAGCCAGTTCCGAATAAATTCGTACTGTAACCCAAAGTTGTACTGCTGCACGTACGGAGTACTGAACCTGCTGATGTCAGGGAACAGGCCGGTGGCGGGCACGAAAGTCAGACCGCCGGTAACAGCTGCGGGCAGCAAAGCTGGTGGACCTCCGAACGGGAAGATCGTCTTGTTGTTGAAGGCGAGCGGAAATGCACTGGGCTGAGGAACCTGCACAAATGGATTCTTGAGAGGTGTGCCGTACACCTCCGCCAACATGTAGTACGGGAAGCTCAAAACCTGGTTGTTGAGCAGGCGGGCATTGGGCCGATCGTAATAGATACCGTATCCACCCCGCAGAATAATGCGGTTGTTATGGGCGAATGGCTGGAAAGCAAAGCCGAAGCGTGGCCCAAGATTATTTCTGTCAGGCTTGACCAGCGACTCGCCGACGGTCGGGACGCCCGGCAACGGCGACGTAGCGTTACTAGCCTGGACATATCCACCCGTAACGGCGACGCCTCCCGGGATGGGGGTCGTGGTGATCTTGGAACGATCGATACCGACGTAACGACCGTGAGTCTCATAGAACGGCCCGAAGTATTCGTAGCGTAAGCCGTAGTTGAGCGTGAGGCGATCCGTCACGCGCCAGTCATCCTGGAAGAAGAAGTTGTAATCGTTGGCGCGATTCTGGCGATTATTCACCCCGGAACCCATGATAGATAAACCGGAGAGACCCATCATCAGATCGGCGAAGGCGTTGCCGGAAAAACCAAGGGCGAAGATCTGGCCGCGCGTATAGAGATCAAAACGAAGGTCGCACTGCTGGCGCTTGTACTCGCCCCCGATCTTCAACGTGTGGCGGCCGCGTGTCCACGATAGAGTATCGGCGAAGCCATAGGTACGATTGAGGGCATCGTTATCCTGGAACGCCGAGGGGCCAATGTCCATCATGTTGGAAATGGAGATTGTCGGCATTTGGGGAAACAGAGCGCCGAGGGGAGAACTGATGCCGAATTGTGCCGCGGTAAACGGCTCTACTGGAGTACTCACAGTGCTGATGGTGCTGTAGCCAAAACGAAAATCGTTTACTAGGGTCGACGAGAACAAGTGGGTGTCGCTCGCCGCCAACACGCGTTGTTTCCAGGTTGCCAGGGAACCAAAGCCAGGCAACTGCAATGGATTGCCCGCGCCAAAGGATTGGAACTTTCCTTGGTTTTGGTCGGTGTTTCCGAAGAAGAACTTCACCGACAGGCGATTTCGGGCGCTCACCTGGTAATCCACGTTGGCGTTGAACTGGTTTTCGTTATGCGTAGAGATGGTTGGAATGGTCAGCGAAACTGGCGTTGGCAGAGCCGTCGGGGAAGGAGCCGACGGGATCAGGTACTGACCATTGGGCAGTTTGGCTTGCAAGAGTGCTGCTGCGGTCGGATCGATGAGCCCGAACGTGAAGTAGGGCTTGTAGGCAGCAAGGACCAAAGGCGCGTAGGATTTCGACAGCGCGGCAAGTGCCGCGGCGCTCCGGTCGTTGGTCAGGTTCCCTGGGACAAAGACCGTGGCCAACGAATTCAGCCGCGAAGTCCCGTTTTTCTCGCGGGTACCCTCGTAGGAAGCGAAGAACCATAGTTTATCTTTGGCAATGGGCCCACCAAAAGTGCCTCCGAACTGGTTACGGTTGTACCTTGGCTTGGCCGCGCCCTGGCGCTTGAGGAAATATTCATTGGCGTTGAGCACGTCGTTGCGCAGGAACTCGTACATATTCCCGTGGTACTGATTGCCGCCCGACTTGGTGACCACGGCCACGATGCCACCGGTCCCTCGACCTTGAGAGGCATCGTACATGCTGGTCTGAACGATGAATTCCTGCAGACTGTCAGAGGACGGCACCGCAAGGTTTGGGGTACTGCCACTGCCAATGGCGTTCGCATCGGTGTTATTGATAATCACCGAGTTCGAGATCGTCCGCGCCGCACTCGACGAAGTGCACGCGGCCGACCTCCTCGACGGCGTCACGATCGTCCTGCACCGCGGCGCCGGCGCCTACATCTGCGGCGAGGAAACCGGCCTGCTCGAGTCGCTCGAGGGCAAGCGCGGCCAGCCGCGCTCGAAACCGCCGTTCCCGGCGATCTCCGGTCTCTACGCGTCGCCGACACTGATCAACAACGTCGAGACGATCACGACCGTGCCGAAGGTGCTCGAGCTCGGCGCCGCCGAGTACGCGAAGATCGGGCCGCCCGACTCGACCGGCACGCGCGTCTTCTCGCTCTCCGGCAACGTCGCGCGCGGCGGCAACTACGAGCTCGAGAACGGCACGACGCTGCGCGAGCTGATCTACGACATCGGCGGCGGCATCCCGGACGGTCGCGAGCTGAAGGCGATCATCCCGGGCGGATCTTCGACGCCGATCCTCACGGCGTCAGAGGTCGACACGCCGCTCGACTACGACGCGCTCACGAAGGCCGGGACGATGTTCGGCTCCGGCGCGATCATCGCGATCGACGACCGCTGCTGCATGGTGCAGCTCGGCCTGCGCGTCGCACAGTTCTATATGCACGAGTCGTGCGGGAAGTGCACGCCGTGCCGCGTCGGCACGCGCTGGATGGTGCAGATCCTCCATTCACTCGAGGACGGCAGCGCGAAGCAGGGAGATCTCGATCTGTTGCTCGACGTCTGCGACCGCATCCTCGGCAAGTGCCTCTGTCCGCTCGGCGACGCGGCGGCGATGCCGGTCGCGAGCTACGTCAACCGCTTCCGCAAGGAGTTCCAGGACCACATCGACCACGGCGCGTGCCCGTACGGCGGCGAGTCGTCGCTCGACCACGTGTTCGCGCCGGTCGACCAGCATCATCACGCGCCCGTCGCTGAACAGGCTTCCGTATGAGCACGCCTGAGCTCGTCCGCGTCACGATCGACGAGAAGGAAGTGCACGTTCCGAAGGGCACGGGGCTCGTCGAGACCGCGCTCGGCGCCGGCATCGAGATCCCGGTGTTCTGTTACGAGCCGCGCCTCGGCGCGCCCGTCGGCGCGTGCCGCATGTGTCTCGTCGAGATCGAGGGCATGCCGAAGCTCCAGGCCGGCTGCACGCTCACCGCGCAGGACGGCATGGTCGTGCGCACGGCGCGCACGTCGTCGAAGGCGGCCGAGGGACAGAACGCGACGCTCGAGTTCATCCTCGTCAACCACCCGCTCGACTGCCCGGTCTGCGACAAGGGCGGCGAGTGCCCGCTGCAGGACCTGACGTTCCGCTACGGGCCGGGCAAGACGCGGATGAACTTCGAGAAGACGACCTTCGAGAAGCCGATTCCGATCTCGCCTGCGATCTCGCTCGACCGCGAGCGCTGCATCCTCTGTTACCGCTGCACCCGTTTCAGCGAAGGAATCAGCGAGGACGGCCAGCTCGTCGCGCGCAACCGCGGCGCGCTGTCGGTGATCACGACCTTCGAGGACAAGCCGTACACCGGCGCGTTCACCGGCAACGTGACCGAGCTCTGCCCGGTCGGGGCGCTGCTGCCGATGCAGTACCGCTTCGAGGCGCGCCCGTGGGAGATCGTCGACGTTCCGACGGTCTGCGGCCTGTGCCCCGTCGGGTGCAACACGCACGCGACGGTGCGCGAGGGCAAGGTCAAGCGCATCCTCTCGCGCAACCATCCGGAGATCGACGAGGGCTGGCTGTGCGACAAGGGACGGTTCGCGTTCACGCATCTGCGCGCGGCCGACCGCGTCGTCGATCCGATCCATCGCGTCCGCCGCCGCGGCTTCGAGCCGGTCTCGTGGGACGAAGCGCTCGACGTCGCCGAGGGATTGCTGAAAGCCGCCGACGGCCGCGTCGTCGTCGCGCTCTCCGGCTCGGAAACGGTCGAAGAGGCCTACGCGCTCGCGAAGCTCATGCGCCAGGGCCTCGGCTCACACCACGCGGTGCTGCCGGAGGAGGTCTCCGACGGCCTCGACGCGTACCGCCTGCCGCTCTCCGCGATCGGCGACGCGCAGACGGTCGTCCTGCTCGGCGACGTCCCGCTCGCCGAGAGCGCGCCGATCGCCGACCTCTGGGTGCGCGCGGCGCGGCGCAAGGGCGCGAAGGTCGTGCACTCCGCCGACGACCCCGCCGTCGGCAGCGCGGATCGCGTCGTGCTGATCTGGTCCGGCCCCGGTGGCCGCGGCGGCGCGCGGGTCGGCGCGCTCGCAGAGCGGCTCGGCCTCGCCGGCAAGGACGGCTGCGGCGCCTTCTACATTCCCGCCACCGCGAACGCCCGCGGTGTCGCCGACGCGTGGGCGGCGTGCTCGGACGAGGAGCCTGCACGGGAGCCCGACTCGATCGGCCTGCTGCTCGTCTCGGGCGACGAGGCCGCCGGCAACCCCAACGTGCGCGCGCTCGCCGAGCGCGCCGAGGCCGTGATCGTCGTCTCGATGTTCCACGGGCTCTCCGCCGGCTGGGCCGACCTCGTCCTGCCGGGCACCAGCTATCTCGAGCGCGACGGCACGTACGTCAATCTCGAGGGGCGCCTGCAGCGCCTGCGCCAGGCGGCGACGCCACCCGGCCCGAGCGAGCTCGAGTGGATCTCGCAGCTCGCGTCGCGCTTCGGCGTCGAGATCCCCGCGCACGCGTCGATGGTGTTCGCCGAGCTCTCGGAGCGCTGCTACGGTGGCCTGTCGTTCGGCGAGGTCGGCGAGCGCGCGCCGCTGCGCGGCTACGTGGAGGCGCCCGTCCATGTCGAGGTGCCGCCGGTGCCGGAGCCCGAGGCGCCCGCCGGCGAAGGCCTGCACCTCGTGAGCTACAGGCCGCTCTTCTCGGGCCCCGCCGTCGAGCGGGTACCGGAGCTGCAGTTCCAGCGCCCGCCGGCCGAGGTGACGCTCGCGCGCGCGTACGCGAAGGCGAACGGAATCTCGAGCGGCGACCTCGTCACGGTGTCGAGCAACGGCGGGGTGTCTGATAGCGGCGTCTCCATCGAGCTGCGCGCGCGACTCTCCAACGAGCTGCGCGAGAACGTCGCCTTGATCGCCGAGGAGCATACGCACGGCCTGCTCGGCAGCATTTCCATCACGCCGTCGCCGAGGAACGAGGCGACGGCGTGACAGAGCCCTGGTGGATCTCCCTCATCAAAGCGGTCGTCATCGTCAACGTCGTCCTCGTCATGTTTGCGTACTTGACCCTGATCGAGCGCAAGGTGATGGGCCGCATGCAGCTGCGCTACGGGCCGAACCGCGCGGGGCCCTTCGGGCTGCTGCAGCCGATCGCCGACCTCGTGAAGCTCGTGCGCAAGGAAGCGTTCTCGCCGTCGAGCGCGATCGAGCTCCCGTACATCATGGCGCCGATCATCTCGGCGTTCACCGCGATCGCCGCGTTCGCCGTCATCCCATGGGGGCCAGGCTGGACGGTGCACGGCTGGCGGATCAACGGCGAGGTCGCGAACGTCTCGATCGGCCTGCTGCTGATCTTCGCGCTCGGCTCGATCGGCATCTACGGCTTCATCGTCGGCGGCTGGGCGTCCGAGTCGAAGTTCTCGATCCTCGGCTCGATGCGCACGTGCGCGCAGCTCGTGTCGTATGAGGTGTCGCTCGCGCTCAGCGTGCTCGGCGTCGTGATGCTCGGTCGCTCGCTCAACCTCGCCGACATCGTGCACCGGCAGGGCGTGTTCCTGCCGTTCATCGTGCCGCAGTTCGTCGGCATGCTGATCTTCTTCATCGCCGGCATCGCCGAGACGAGCCGTGCGCCGTTCGACCTGCCCGAAGCGGAGCAGGAGCTCGTCGCCGGGTACCACACCGAGTACTCGGGCATGCGCTGGGGCCTCTTCCAGATGGCCGAGTACATCAACCTGATCACGCTCTCCGCGCTGATGGTGACGCTCTTCCTCTCGGGCTGGCACGGGCCGTGGGGGCTCGGTCCGCTCTGGTTCATCCTCAAGCTGTTCGGCGTCCTCTTCGTCTTCATCTGGCTGCGCACGACGTTGCCGCGCCTGCGCTACGACCAGCTGATGCGCTTCGGCTGGAAGATCCTGCTGCCCGCGGCAACGATCAACGCCGTCGTCACGGCGCTCCTGGTGGTCTGGGTCTGATGACACAGCCGTACTCCACGCTCAAGGGCTTCGGCGTCACGTTCAAGCAGATCTTCAAGAAGCCGATCACGCAGCAGTACCCGGAGTACAAGCGGCCGGTCTATCCGCGCTTCCGCGGACGGCACCGTCTCTGGACGCACGCGAACGGCCTCGAGAAGTGCGTCGGCTGCTCGCTCTGCGCCGCCGCGTGCCCGGCCGACTGCATCCGCGTGGTCGCGGCCGAGAACACGCCCGAGAACCGCGTCTCCGCCGGCGAGCGCTACGCCGCGGTGTACGAGATTAATTTATCCCGCTGCATCTTCTGCGGCTACTGCGAGATCGCCTGCCCGTTCGACGCGATCACGATGGGCCACGACTACGAGCTGTCCGACTACGACCGCTCGGATCTGATCTTCACCAAGGAGATGCTGCTGGCCGAGCCGCTCGAGCGCACTCCTCTGAGGAACGAGGGCGAGTGATGATGACCTGGACCCCGCCCACCCGATGAGCGCTGTGCTGTTCTTCATCGCCGGCTTCGGCGTGATCGCCGGCGCCGTCGCGCACAAGGTCTTCGAAATCCGGGCAGGCCATTATGCCCCTCCTTTCCGGACGCGCTCGCGAGCTAACTCCCCGGCCAGGATTTTCCGCGCGCGAAACAGGTATGTCTTCACCGTTCCCATTGGCAGGCCGAGCATACGCGCTACCTCATCGTACGATTTTTCCTGCATGTAGAAAAGCGTCACCACCTGGCGAAACCTGGCCGGCAACCGTTCGAGCAGCGCCGCGGCGTCCGGAGGCTCCGGGGCGAACCAACCGGCAGCGGCGCGGTTCTCCACCTCACGGCGCGGCGCCGGCTCGTCCAGAGAAGCGGTGCGCAAGCGGCTGCGGCCGAGCGCCGTCAGGCAGGTGTTTCGGGTGATGGAGTAGATCCAGGTGGAAAGCGACGAATCCGCGCGGAAGCCGGGCAACCCTTTCCACACACGGACCAGCACGTCCTGCGCG
>Ga0097691_1003144_pt1 | contig 10352 bp, 9 predicted proteins | sample NGESurdeep072012_8_FD_72858 | JGI IMG/M metagenome (GOLD analysis project Ga0097691, IMG submission 72858) | Arctic peat soil microbial communities from Barrow, Alaska - NGEE Surface sample 210-1 deep-072012 | ecosystem: Environmental > Terrestrial > Soil > Wetlands > Peat ...
ACTGTAGAGCATTTTCACGCAGTTAACAAACAAGAAGACGCCGATGCTCAACGTGGAACGATGGAGCTAAACTTACGCGACGTCGTGCATGAGCTTCAGGGGGTTTTAGAGGGCGTTGCTTGCATCGCATTGTGTGAGGCCATAGTGGGTGACGGAGATAGCCGCCTCGCCGATGGCAAGAGTGAGTCGATACGAATCACGTGCAAAGAGCTGGGAATTGCCTCTTTGCTGCTGGATGAGATACTAGATCCCAACTTTGGAATGGGTTGCTGTGCTGCGTGCCAATATCGAGCAAACTCTGAGGCGTGCTGTAGGACTTTCACGGATCAGGAACTTGACTCAAACTCGATGCCGATGGCGCTAATAGTCACGGCTATATTGAAGTTGACATTCTGTTTTTGAAAGTTCTACAAAGAGCAGAAATACCAAAGATTCACTCAGAAAAAAAATTATGCGTAAGTTTAATATATTTAGATATATTCATATGTTATACATTAAATGTACAACGTCTGCACTTAAAGTTAAGCTGATGGTACAATGGCAAAAATCGACCTAATAATATACGAGGGAGCTATGTGCTGTTCCACAGGAATCTGTGGTCCAGAACCAGACAAAGTGCTTATAGACTTCAACGAAACGCTGAAGAAAATACAGCATGAGTTTAATGAGGTAAACGTAGTGAGGGCGAGCATATCCTTCAACGTAAACATGTTTCTTGAAAAGAACGAGATCATAGAATTGGTCAAAGAACAAGGGCCCGAAGTCTTGCCGATCACCACGATTAATGGGCGCATCATAGCAAAACAACGCTATCTAACTTACGAGGAACTTAAAAAGGCCTTTGAAGAGCTCGGTGCAGGGAAATGAACGAGTTGATTGAGCCGACGCAACAAGGCAAGACAAAATTCTTGTTTTTCAGCGGAAAAGGCGGGGTCGGCAAGAGCACAATGAGCTGTGCCACCGCCGTGTGGCTGGCAAAGAAAGGATATAAGACTATAATCGTAACCACCGATCCTGCTCCCAACCTCGCTGACATTTTTGGTCAAGAGATAGGCCATAAGATTACCCGCATAAATGGGGTTGAAAATTTATCTGCTGTCGAAATAAATCCCGATATAGCCTCTAACGAATACAGGGAGCGAATGATCGCTCCGCTGCGAGCAATCTTAGATGAAAAGAACTTGCAGGTGATGAAGGAGCAAATGAACAGTCCCTGTGTTGAAGAAGTCGCGGCGTTTGACAAGTTTATAGAGTTTATGGATGATCCTCTTTACGACGTGGTCGTGTTCGACACCGCGCCGACGGGGCACACCATCAGATTGCTGGAACTTCCGAGCGGGTGGGCTTCGGAATTAGACAAAGGGGGATCGACGTGCATAGGGCCGAGTTCCTCGTTGCAGGGGGCCAAACTGAAGTATGAAAAAGCCATCGCGCATCTTCAAGATAGCGATGAGACGTCTTTTGTTTTCGTACTCCGACCAGAGCATTCGTCGATTCTCGAAACGAAGCGTAGCAGCGCCGAACTATCTAAATTAGGGATAAAAACAACCTTTTTTATCGTTAATGGAATGCTGCCAGAAGCGGCAAGCACTGACCGCTTTTTCAAGAAGAGATGGAACAAAGAACAAGCAATAGTAAAGCGAATTGAAGACGATTTTGAAGGAAAGAAGCTTTTTTACCCACTGAAAGATTCTGAGGTCTCTGGACTACCATTGCTTGAATCGGTCGGAAAGACGTTGTACGAAAATCTGAAAGAGTCCACGGTCGTCAGTGAGGAAGCTACAACGGTTTTGTCAAATGGGGACGATCAAAGAGCGTCCAGTACGTACGAGAAAAGCCAAGACCTGCTCCCCTTCTTCACCCCAGTCAACGGAACGCGTTATATCTTCTTCACAGGCAAAGGTGGGGTAGGAAAGAGTACTGTTGCCTGCGCAACCTCTGTGTACCTCACAGAAAAAGGACTTAAGACGCTTATCGTGACGACGGACCCTGCCTCTCATCTGCAGAATATTTTTGGGCAGCCTATCGAACCTGAACCGACCGCTATAGCTGGTTTTGATAATTTGTTTGCGGCGCGAATCGATCAAAAGAATGCGTGGGAAGAGTATAGCAAGCGAATATTAAAAGCAGTCGAAGATAAAGACGAAGAGATTCGAACATCCGTTGAAGAGGACTTAAACTCCCCGTGCGCTCAGGAAATGGCCGCATTTGAGAAATTTATGAGTTACTTTGAACTGCACGGCTATGATGTGTTGATCTTTGATACGGCCCCGACAGGACACACGTTAAGACTGCTCGAGCTTCCTTCAGACTGGAAGGGATTCATTGACTTGGGCACGTTGACAAAAGAAACCTCTGAAGAGACTATGAACAAGTATGCTCACGTTATAGAAGCGATGCGCGATCGCGACAGTAGTACGTTCGTATTCGTTATGTACCCTGAGTTTACCCCTATGATGGAAGCGTGGAGAGCTTCGGAGGACTTAAAAAAGCAGGTCGGGATAGAGACCGCCTTGGTCGCTGTCAATTATGTACTTCCCGAGAAGTTTGGAAGGAATACCTTTTTTAACAACCGACGGAGACAGCAGGAAAAGTACATCAAAGAGATAAAAGAGCGATTTAAAACGCCCATATTTACCATCCCCCTCTTAGATCATGAGCCCGAAGGCCTGGATGATCTCAAACAGCTGCAAAAGGACATTTTTAATTGATGCGGGGAAAATGAGCTTGCTTACAACACTGGTGGTGACGAACGCATCGTCTGGTGATACGTCTCAACGATGTTACAGCTTTAGAGCTCAGAGGTGGTGACGACGTGGACTTAGATGTAAATATTAAAGCTCACGACCTGTTATGGCGACTTATGGATCCTGCGATTAAAAAGCACTATACTGAAAGTTTCGGCGCAGAAAAGTGGCAGCTAGTTGACTCTGAGATGGCAAAACTTGTTAAATCCGGCCTCGTCTTTGAAAAAGATGATCGATATGAGCTTACATCGAAGGGGTACTCAATCTACAACTTATTGACTAAACAGAGATGTTGTCAACCTTCGTAATCACTAAGACGCAATTGCGATTGCGAGCGACGAAAGGTATGGATCAGTGCGTTAAGCAAGACGTTTTTCATATCACGGGCTATTGAAAATGCGCGAAATGAGAGGTTTCGTACATGGTTGAAAAACCCAAAGCACGACTATCGTTCCTAAACGAGTTCCTGACGTTCTGGATCTTCCTGGCGATGCTCATAGGGCTAGCGATAGGGTATTTTGTCCCAGGCGTCCCGGACGCGCTCAACCAATTGTCAGTAGGAACGACTTCAATTCCCATCGCCATCGGGCTTATCGTAATGATGTACCCACCCCTCGCGAAAGTACACTATGAGGAGCTGGGAGCCGTCTTTCGGAACACGAAGGTCTTAGGCTTAGGGCTCGTGTTCAACTGGATCATGGGACCGCTCGTGATGTTCGCGCTCGCCGTCATCTTTCTGCGCAGCTATCCTGAGTACTTCGTTGGGCTCATTCTCATCGGCATTTCGCCGTGTATTGCAATGGTCATCATCTGGATCCACCTCGCTGGCGGCGATGGTGAGTACGCTGCTGCCTTGGTTGCCCTGAACTCAATTATGCAGGTTCTCTTTTACTCAGCGTATGCCTTCTTCCTCATCACGATCCTGCCGCAGTGGCTTGGGATCACTCAAGTAGCGACCGTGGTAAACGTGTCAATTGTCGAGATCGCTAAGACTGTGGCCATTTACCTCGGCATTCCGTTCGTTGCGGGGGTGGTTACTCGCTACGTAGGGTTAAAAGTCAAAGGGAGGGAATGGTACGAAACGCGTTTCATCCCGAGGATCGGACCCGTTTCGCTCATCGCGCTGTTATACACTATCATCATAATGTTCTCTTTGAAGGGGAACCTCATTATATCGCTGCCACTTGACGTTGTGCGCATCGCCATCCCATTGCTCTGCTACTTCATAGTGATGTTCTTCGTCCCCTTCTTTGTCTGCTGGCGAGTAGGCCTCGATTATGCCAAGACGGCCACGCTCGCGTTCACCGCGGGAAGCAACAACTTCGAGCTTGCCATAGCGGTGGCGGTCGGTGTCTTTGGCTTAAATTCCGGTCAAGCGTTTACTGCAGTGATAGGGCCGCTGATTGAAGTCCCGGTTCTCATAAGCTTGGTGAACGTGGCCCTGTGGTTCTCCTCGAAGTATTTTACCTCTACCGGAGAGTCAACCGCGAAACGTTCTAAGCATAATTAGCGAACCACCTCAACGAGCAGCGTCTTAGCGATCAATGTTGGTTAGTTACTTGAACGAACGTGACAACGATGGGCGAAAAAAAGCCTTGTAAGTTCTGTGGCGCACTTCTTCCAAGAGATACCAAATTTTGTCCAAGCTGTGGGTCTTTCCTCACTAGCTCCCTGCATTCTCCATCAAAACGGGCTAATCAGCGCCCCCAGCGACAGCCAAAAATTGGCGGTCTTCGCGATGCGTCAGACCGAAGGCAGGGCCTAGGTAACCGCCGTTCGTCTAAATTTCAGCTCACAAGCAAACGGGTATCCAAGTGGGTGGTTTTGCTCATTTTCTTTCTCATCCTCGTTGTAGTTGTCGGAGGGGCACTGCACATCCCAACTGGTGGGAATACCACCACAACTTCAGTGTCTTCATCATCATCGCAAGCGCTGTACGCGCACAGCATAGTCGGTGTAGGGGATTCAATAACAGAAGGGTTTGCTGACCCTAATAACTGGCCGTATCATCTCAAAGCAAGGCTTGGCGGGGATTGGCTGGTCGTTAATCAGGGAGTTGGCGGGGATAAAACGGCGGATATGTTCGCGCGGATAGACGAGGCCCTTGCTTCAAACCCTCATTTTGTCATTATCTCGGGGGGCACCAATGACCTTGCGAATGGTGATGTACCACTTGCTACAACGCAGGCAAACATCCGCGAGATGTGCACGCGAATCGAATCCCACGGCGCGGTTCCAGTCTTGTGTACCGTACCACCCAACAATTACTCTCTCGAGCAACGAGATATCCTAAACGGGTGGATAGCCGAGTACGCTAATTCGAAGGGATACGGCCTTATCGATTTTTACGCAGTCATAGATAACCCAGCGAATCCAGGACATTCAAATCCTTTGCTCGTAATGTCAGATGGCATACATCCTAATGCGGCAGGATATTCGGCGATGGGAAACGCAATAGATCTTGGTATCTTCACGGCGGGAAACTGAGTTTGTTTCCTGCTTCTTTGGCTGCAAGTAACTGCTATTTGAAGCGCCTGTAAACGACTGAAACCTTTTCGCAAACTGCTTTAAGGAGAGGTATGATGAGAAGTGGGTTCTGCAGACTTCCGGAAATAGACGATTTCGGAGCGCTTAACGCTGAATGCCGATCTTCTTCGACCACGCGGTCATGTCAGAGAGCGCAAACACAGGGTGCACCATCACCTCACTGAAAAACCTAATTGTTCCAAAGCGAGCGCCAAAATCTTTTGGTCAATTTTTGAAGCTTCTAAACGCTCCGTCAGTTGTATTTTGGAGAGCTATTCGGGGCTCGTACTCGGAATGTGATTAGTTTGAGCTGCTGAAAAAAGCATAAGAAGTAACTAAGGCTGTTAACCGCTCCACAAAATCTAAAATAGTCACATGAACTTATTATGGCCCAAGCATTGACCTTTTATTCACCTGGAGCGGTTACACAGCCTTAGCAATTGTAGACCGAGGCTATAACAAGTATAACTAATAGCTATTTGAGCCTTTATAACAAATTTATTATGTTGTAGGGATTTAGCTTGGCGTTGGTTTTTTTGCTGCTATGAACCCCCAGTAACTCATGTTTTAGCAGCGCTAAGTCAGTAAAATCCAAAACCCGCATAAGATGCAGAACCGACTTTCCACGAACCTGGGTGCTCTTGCTACGTTAGATGTCGGGCTTCATAGAAAATCCATCTGCGTGGGACTGTTCTATATGGCGTTGTCTGTGTATATCACAAAGTCCTGCGGGAAGGGCTGATACAGAGTATTTAGCTCGCGACGAGGCGTCTATTCTTGTTCTGTTTGGGCAAGTTCAAACATCGATAAATTCTCTGGATAGAAGATGGATTGAACGTTGGTCTTCAATTCGTTAATCTTACCTTGCATAGTACCGACAAGCTCGGACGTGTCGTCATAGTAGAGGTTTTCCTTGCACACGGGACACACAAATTCGTATCCACACGTGTTACCACTCGCCATGTCAAACGTGAAGCGACTGCAATGGTTATCACACGTGTAATAGATGGTGTTCAGCTCGCTATCTAACCATCTCTCGAGCGTAGAGAGAAGCTTTTGCGCATCATCAGCGAGGCGACGCTCAATATCCGCAAAGTCCACGTTCCATCTATACAGCATCCACCCGGTTTCTTTGTCGCGCTCAAGTACATAGGAAGCGAGATGATGCTCGTATAGCGTGAATAGCGTTCGCCTCACAATGTTCAATTCAGACCCTGTTTCTTGTGCTATTTGTTGATCCGTTAACCCATTATCTGGAAGTCGTTTAATCATCTCGAGCCCTAGTGGGCCAACCAATTTCTCAAGATATGCTAGTTTTGCCTTGTCTTTCTTCACAATATATACATGAACTCGAAAAGCCTTATAGCTGCTGCTACAAACAAGTTGCCGATTGAAAATAAGATTTTAAAGAAGAGGTCAGCCCTCTAAGTTAATTAATCCCAAATCCAACTCTGAGGACTAACCGATAACAATGCCTACTATCATAGTAACCCTGTTTGTCGCAGTCTAATTTGCATCAATCAGGTGCTACGTCTGTGAATGAAGTTAATTAGCACCTCTAGCGAAAAAGACCGCACCGTAGCCATAGGAGTTAATCCAGTCTAATTGTGCTGTAGTGAGGGGGCCTTCCCAGTGGACTCGTCCCTCGGTGCTAACGGTTGAATGTGCAATAGAGATATGCTGTGGGCTCGCGCCATCTTTTTGTGCAACTAGAGTCACACATTCATCTGCCGATCCTTTGCCCACGTTTGCAATGGCGAAGAATTGATCGGTCGCTGGGTCAATAGTGAGTTCACCATATTAGTAATCCCCGATCGCGATATCAAATCGCTGAAAAGCTGAGTCGTCCGTTGACGCTGCTGTTACGTCTTTAGTGGCCGTCAGCGTGCCTATGAGGACAAAGCATAAGGCTATAACAATCGATGTTTTTCGCGTTGTCATTCGCCTCTTTTTCTGACTTGTTTACAAAGAACGCCGCCCGGATAAACGTTTGTAACAATAGTTAGTTACATTGTAAATCGTATCACAGCGCACGTCGTTTAGGCTGGTAAAAGGACAGTTTTACACTTACAAAAATTTTAATGCCGATGCACCCGATCGGCACGGCACTATGGGTATACAGCTAAAACCACCCAGCTCCTTATACACGTCAGCAATGTACTAAGACAGAATCAAAACAAAGGAAGGGCAATTTTGACGATTTTTTCGCAAGATCAATAACTACTAGAGATTAACCTGATTTCGGGCCCTCTGTCGATTTTCAACTATAATGTAATAAGTTCTAGACTATTCCCCAATCCGCCATGCATCCGTGTCTTATCGCTCTTATCCCAAGCGTGCCATGTTGCGTCAAAAAAGTAGTTAAAGAACGCGGGAGATACACTCATGCATGAAGCGGCGTTTGATATCCATTGCCGTTGTTAGTGTTTTTCTTTTGGTGCTTAGCGTTGCGATGGGGAACGGTCTTTTGTCGTGCCAAGTGTAACTAGGCTTAAATGGTCGGGAAGGGGCACTAAAAAGATAGTGTTTGGGTTCTAGGATCTGTATAAACGGTTGCGATTTGTCTAAGACGATTCGATAAGGTCCATGAGAGATTTTTTGACTAGTAAAACTAATAAGTGAAACAATGTCTTAACAGGTAAGAAAATGATATCTACAAAATTGAATCAAGCTATTAACGAGCAAATTACTTTTGAATTCTATTCAGCCCACATTTATTTGTCTATGGCTGCGTATTGTGCTTCAGTCGATCTGCCTGGTTTTTCACATTTCTTGCGCGTGCAATATCGCGAAGAGGTTGATCACGCGATGAAGTTTTTTAACTTTGTCGCTGAAATGGAGGGCAATGTGAAGATTTCTGGGTTTCAAGATCCACAAGCAGAGTTTAGTTCCGTGTTAAATGCTTGTGAGACAGCGCTAAACCACGAAAAAATTGTCACTGGTAGGATTTACGACTTAAAAACGATTGCTGAAGAGGAAAAAAACTACGCAGCCTCAAGCTTCCTTGATTGGTATGTGAATGAGCAGATAGAGGAGGAATCTAATTTCTCGGGAATCGTTAGGCGCTTAAAGATGGTAGCTGATAATCCTGCTGCCTTGTTTATGTTAGATAACGAACTCGGAGCAAGGGTTTATAATCCACTGCCAGAGGCAAACATCTAAAAACAACACAGTGCGTCACTAAAAGACGTTATTCTTTAGGTTCGATTTCAGGCCGTTTTGATGCGTAATCTCAGATGCCTCGCTTGTTCCATTAACTTTCCTTGACATCGGGTTCATTAATTGAAGACACGTTTTTGCATGTTGCGAGGCACTTCCCTAAAAAAGCGTCTCACTTTGTCACTGTACTGGGCGAAGTGGTAGGCTTTTCTTTGGTGATTGAAGCTGCGAACCGGCAATAGTGCCAACTAATGGAGCGAACGAAATAATAGCTGCGACCTTTTTTTTCATGACACTCAGTGGAGGCGTTCACGAACGCTTAAATTTTCGCTTTTCCCCTAAGTCTTAAAATGCAAGATCTAAGCCCACGTATAATCCCTGGCACAATTGATTAAGTTGTCTGAGGTGCTGTTGAAATGCGTGATAATGCATTAAAAATGCGAACTGCTCGAGTCGACTACTTCCCGGATGGGACTTTTGGATAAGTAATTGCTACCGGAGAAACCAAAAATATGTTCAGGGACTAATTCTCGTTCTGCCGATGGATCGTGAGTGAGGTGCGCGAAATGATTCCCTACGATTCAGGACAGGAAATCATGCGTAGGCTATAGAACCCCAATCGTAAGCAGTAGCAACAATGAAGCGATATTGTTGTGTCGAAGCGATCTGCGACCAGAAGAAGCCATTTCTCGTTTGGCCGCGAATTTCTTGTTAGTTCTAAATACAATTAGAATTCAAACTGTTTAAGAGTGATTTCTTATCACTATTAGATCTCTTGACCTTCCACGCGTATGTTGATGATTTCAGGGACAGCACGAGCATCTCCTTATGGTATGCATTGGTTACAAACATTTGCCCCGTTTTTCATCTGTTTGATCCACGCCGTTTGCTTGCAGATTTCACACTGGCCTTTGACGTAAATGATAAGGTTTTCAACTCCTGGAAGCTTTAAGGTGAGTAAGTCCTTTTCATCACAAATGCCCTCTGCAAACAAATTCCACTCAACTGTTGTCATCTTTGAACCCGCATCTAAATCTAAACAATGATTTGAACCTCATCATCGGCTCTATTATACACTATCAAACCTGCGCTTTCTAGCTCGCTAGGAACTTGCTCAATTTCTTGATTGCTGCGCTTGACGGCTTGCGTTATGTGTGCACGCGTGAGCACGTTATAACCATATAGGTATCTAATTCGGTTAAGTGCAGCATATAGTTCGCGAGCGGCCTCCGTGTGGAGTCCCCAGGCGTTTAAATCCATAACGCTCTCTTGCGCTTCGTTCATTGCTAGGTGTATCGCTGGCAAACTTGATAACGTTTTTCGGTTTTTGCGCTTCTTTTTTTGCTTAAATAAACGTGTTTGTGTCGATATTTTCGTGGTTATACCGTCGGCGTGATGTTCGGTCATTGGTCTCGCTTGTGTCCTCTTTTTTTAGTTGGATAACTAAGCGAGTCCAAAGGTATTATTAAAAGTGAACGGCAGGTAAGACCTCATCGTGGAGAGTCAGGCCGCTACGTCATCGACATGGACATGCTCCGTCAGAGCCCCATCTTCGGATCGGCTCACAAGGTCCAAAGGGCTGGCCAGATAGAATACATCGCGCCCAATACAAGTACCGCATCGGCGATGATGTGGATAGCGAATACCGGCCACATCGAGCCGGTCCTGCGGTAAAGGAGCAAGTAACCGGGCGTGATCAGGAACTGGGCGATGAGGAAGATCTGAGACCAGGGCGTGATGGATTCGAAGGAAGGCAGGAACTTGCTCCAGAACATGATGTGTATAAGGCCTACGAATATTACCGCCATCAACATCCCGATCACCCCTCCTATGAAGCGCTTTCGCCTCTCCGTCCAGCGTGTCTCGAAGGCGTCGAATATGTAGACCCAAAGCAGCTGGTCCATGGCCGCGGTGATGGGG
>Ga0097691_1003145_pt1 | contig 10351 bp, 6 predicted proteins | sample NGESurdeep072012_8_FD_72858 | JGI IMG/M metagenome (GOLD analysis project Ga0097691, IMG submission 72858) | Arctic peat soil microbial communities from Barrow, Alaska - NGEE Surface sample 210-1 deep-072012 | ecosystem: Environmental > Terrestrial > Soil > Wetlands > Peat ...
GCCAGCATCGACGGAGCGATTGCACCCCGATCCGAGCGCGAGATTGACAGGGCGCCGCCGACCGTCGCGGCGATCAGCGCCTGCTCCGCGGACATTTTGAAAACACCCACCGCCATGGCCACAACGAGGCTCATGCTCGTGATGCCGCTCGTCCCCGGATTATGGTCGGTGCCGAGCGCGATCGCCGCGCCGGCCGCCATGAGCTCCTTGACCGGGGGCAGCTTCCCCATGGACAGTGCCGTGCCCGGCGCCAGGGTCGCGACGACGCCCGCCCGCGCCAGGGCGACGGCATCGCTGCGATTGGCGCATAGAAGATGGTCGGCCGATACGGCGTGCAGGTCGGCCGCCAGGCGTGAGCCTCCGGTGCGGGCAAGCTCATCGGCGTGGATTCGCGGGATGAGCTTCGCCTCGATCGCGGCTTTCAGGATATGGCGCGATTGGTCGACGCTGAAGTACCCCTGGTCGCAGAACACATCGCAGAAACGCGCCCCTGCCTGATGCGCGTCGGGGCACCAGAGGGCAACCTCCTTGGTGTACTTGCCCAGCTTGGCGCCGCGGTCCGGCGGTAAGGCGTGGGCGGCGAGGAAGGTGACCTCGATGCGCGGCAGATCCGGCCGCTTGCCCAGCCGGCTCAGGATGCGGGTCGATTCCAGCTCGCCCTCCCGCTCCAGGTGATATCCGGTCTTGGCCTCGACCGTGGTCGCCCCGCCTTCAAACCACCGCTTGAGTCGCACGGCGGTCGCGTCCTCGAGCGCTTGTGGAGGCGTCTCGCGCGTCGCCTTCACCGTGGCGACGATGCCGCCGCCCGCCTTGGCGACGTCGGAGTACGAGGCGCCCGCGGTCCGCATGGCCACCTCAGCCATGCGACTGCCGGCGTAGACCGGGTGGGTGTGCGCGTCGATCAAACCGGCGGTGACGAGGCCGCCGCCGCAATCCTCGTCCTCGCTCACGTAGCCCATCAGGTCGAGAGGCTCGTCCCCCTCCCGCCCGCACCAGGCAATGCGCTCGTCATCGACGATCACCGAGGCCTTCTCTACGACCCCGGCCTGGGTGCCGGTGAACAGCCTCCCGATTCCCGTCAGGCGCCTCATCTCGCAACCACGGTTTTGCCACCGGCGACGACATTGCTCACGTCGGACGCCGAGCGGCAGAACATCAGGTACCCGAGGTCGAGGTCCTTCTTTGCCGAGTCGCGCGGCGGGTCGATGGTGATGAAGTCCGCCGGCATCCCCGCTGTCAGCTCGCCACCCTCCCATCCCAATGCACGCATGCCGTTGATGGTCGCGGCTCGAAACAGGTCAATGGGCTGGTGATGGATACGGCGTCCCGTCGCTCGTCGCTGATCGAGCTCGAGCCCTCGTGCCTCCTCGATCATGTCGATCACCGCATTGGAGTCACTGCCGACGCAAATCGGGCTGCCCGCGCCGGCCAGCCGCCCGAGCGGGCCGACACGGTCCCCAAGATCGCGCTCGCTCGTCGTGCACCCGACCACCGATACCTTGTGCCGGCCGAGCAAGGCGGTGTCTGCGTCATCGACATGGATGGCGTGGACCGCGGTCAGATCCGGACCCAGGATTCGCTCGCGTTCCAGGAGCTGCGCCGGCGTGCAACCCTCGATCGCAATGCACTCGTCCACCTCAGCCGGCTGTTCGGCCAGATGGATATGCAGCGGCGCTTTGCGCTTGCGCGCCCACGCGGCGACAATTCGCATCGAGGGTGGGTCGACGGCGCGGACGCTGTGGATCGCCGCCCCAACGCGCACGCCCTCGCGGTCCGACAACGCATCCATTCGCGCCGCCCAGCGTCCGGCATCGCCGTCGGAGAACGACCTCTGCGCTCCCTCGAGCGGACGCCCGTCCACGCCGCCCTGCAGGTAGCACGCGTCAATCAGTGTGAGTCGGATCCCCTCGTCCGTCGCCGCCTGCATGACCGCCTCCCCCAGCTGATTTCCAAGAGCGTGCAGGTAGTGGAACTCGCCCACGGCGGTTATCCCTGCGTGGAGCATTTCCCGAAAGACTCGGCGGCAATGTTCCAGGTAGCCTGCGTGGGTCCAGCCCTCGGCTGCCCGGTACATCTGCTGGCGCCACTCCCAGAAATCTCCGCCACCGGATTCGGTGGCTCCCCGCAGAACGTGCTGGAAGGCGTGGCTGTGGACGTTGGCGAGGCCGGGTATCGTCCAACCGCGCAACAGGGTGGCGCCGGCCGGCGCTTTCACGCCTTCGGTCACCCTCTCGATGCGTCCGTGCTCGACCTCGATCACAACGTTCTCGGCTCGATGGCCGAGCCAGGCCTGGTCGGCGTGCCAGACCCCGGATTCGTCCACTAGGCGTGTTGCATCGGGATGTGGACACCGCGCTCGTTCGCGACGTCGATTGCGCGCTGGTATCCGGCATCGGCGTGCCGCATCACGCCCGTGCCTGGATCGTTGGTCAGCACTCGCTCCAGCTTGCGCGCCGCCTCGTCGGTGCCGTCCGCCACCACCACCATCCCGGCATGGATCGAGCGCCCGATCCCGACGCCACCACCATGGTGGACGCTGACCCATGAGGCCCCACTCGATGTGTTGAGCAACGCGTTGAGGATGGGCCAGTCGGCGATCGCGTCCGAGCCGTCTTGCATAGCCTCCGTCTCCCGATAAGGCGACGCGACCGAGCCGGAATCGAGATGGTCGCGACCGATCACGATCGGCGCTTTGACGGCGCCTGACCTGACCAGCTCGTTGAACCGCAGGCCGGCGCGGGCGCGCTCTCCATACCCCAGCCAGCAGATGCGCGCCGGCAGGCCCTGGAATGCGACCCGCTCGCCCGCCGCCTTGATCCAGCGCACCAGCGGCGCATTGTCGGAGAACTCCTCGACCATGGCCCGATCAGTGGCCGCGATGTCTGCGGGGTCTCCCGACAGCGCGACCCACCTGAACGGACCTTTCCCCTCGCAGAAAAGAGGGCGGATGTATGCCGGCACAAAACCCGGAAAGTCGAATGCGCGTGCGCTGCCTCCGAGGCGCGCCTCCGCGCGAAGGCTGTTGCCGTAATCGAACACCTCGGCACCGCGATCCAGAAACGCAACCATCGCGTCGACGTGGCGCACCATGCTCTCCCGAGCGCGCTTCACATATTCGGCGGGGTTGTCGAGCCGAAGCTCCTGCGCATCCTCGGGGCTCAAGCCCGCAGGGATGTAGCTCAACGGGTCGTGCGCGGGGGTCTGGTCCGTGACGATGTCCACCGCAAAACCACGCGCGGCCAGCGCCGGCAATATCTCGGCCGCATTGCCATGTAGCCCGATCGACAGCGCTCGCTTTGCAGCCTTGGCCTCGGTCGCCAGCCGCAACGCATGCTCGACGTCATCAGCACGAACGTCGAGATAGCGATGCTCGATGCGCCGTCTGATGCGGTCGTCGTCCGCATCAACGCAGATCGCGACGCCCCCGTTCAGCGTGACCGCCAGGGGCTGGGCCCCACCCATGCCGCCGAGGCCCGCGGTCAGCGTGATGGTCCCGGCGAGCGAGCCGTTGAACCGCTTGCGCGCAATCGCGGCAAACGTCTCGTAGGTGCCCTGCAGGATGCCCTGGGTCCCGATGTAGATCCACGACCCCGCGGTCATCTGGCCGTACATGGTCAAGCCGAGCGCCTCGAGGCGCCTGAACTCGTCCCACGTCGCCCACTCAGGCACCAGCATCGAGTTGGAGATGAGCACCCTTGGGGCCCATTCGTGCGTGTCGAAAACCCCGACCGGCTTTCCGGACTGCACGAGCAGCGTCTGGTCGCCTTTCAAGACCTTGAGCTCGCGAACTATTGCGTCGAACGCCTCCCACGATCGGGCGGCACGGCCGGTGCCCCCGTAGACGACCAGGTCCTCCGGTCGCTCCGCGACCTCGGGGTCGAGGTTGTTCATGAGCATGCGCATCGCGGCTTCCTGCGACCACCCCAGGCAGCTGAGCTCCGCGCCGCGAGGCGCGTGGATCGTCCGCGTCACCGCAGCTTGCCGGTCACGGCCTCCGCCGCTGCGACCACGGCGCCGCTGCGGATCAGCGCCTCGGCCGCGGCCAGGTCTGGAGCGAGATAGCGATCGGGCCCAGGTCCGCCGACGTGCTTCCGCACGAGGTCGCGAACCGCGGCGGTCGCCGGAGCCGGCTTCAGTGGCGCCCGCAGGTCGAGGGCGCGCGCCGACGCCGTGAGCTCGATCGCCAGGATGTGAGTGAGATTGTCGATGACCGTGCGCAGCTTCAGCGCTGCGCCCCATCCCATCGACACGTGGTCCTCCTGCATCCCCGAGGTGGGAATGGAGTCGACGCTTGCGGGCGCTGCCAGCCGCCGATTCTCTGCCACCAGCGCGGCGGCGGTGTACTGCGCGACCATCAGCCCAGAGTTCACCCCAGGCTCCTCCGCCAGGAAGGGCGGCAGACCTTCGGAGCGATGCGGGTCAAGCAGGCGATCGAGCCGGCGCTCGGAGATCGCGCCAACCTCGGCGGCCGCGATGGCCAGGAAGTCGGCGGCGAACGCCAGGGGCTCGCCGTGGAAGTTGCCGGTGGACTCGACCTCGCCGCTCTCGAGCACCACAGGGTTGTCGACCACCGATGCCAGCTCGACCGCGGCCGTGCGGCGCGCGAAGTCGAGCGTGTCGCGCGCAGCACCGGCGACCTGCGGGCTGCAGCGAACCGAGTACGAATCCTGGACCGCGTGCTGCGAGTGCCTGTGTGAGGCAACGATGCCCGACCCGCGAAGCATCTGGATCAAGTTGGCCGCGCTCGCGACCTGGCCCGCATGCGGGCGTATCTCGTGCAGCCGTTTCTGGAAGGTCCTGTCGGTGCCCATCAGAGCCTCGGCCGACATCGCGGCGGTGATGTCCGCGATGCGGAAGCATCGCTCCGCATCTGCGCAGGCGAGCGCGAGCATGCCCAGCATCCCATCGGTGCCGTTGATGAGCGACAGCCCCTCCTTGGTCTCGAGCTTCAACGGTTTGACTTTGGCCGCCTTCAGCGCCTCGAGCGCGGGGCGCGTCACGCCTCCCGCATCCACCACCTCTCCCTCGCCGACCAGCGCCAGCGCGATGTGGGCGAGCGGGGCGAGGTCCCCGCTGCAGCCGACGGACCCATGCCGTGGCACGACAGGGGTGATCTTTGCGTTCAGCAAGGCGATGAGGGCCTCGGCGACAGCGGGCCTGACACCCGAAAGGCCCATCGAGAGCGTGCGAGCGCGCAGCAGCATCGTCGCGCGCACCACCTCGTCCTCGACAGGCGGGCCCATACCCGCGGCATGAGAGCGGATGAGCGCCAGCTGCAACTCCGGCTGGCGCAGTGGCGGGACGCGCGTGCCGGCCAGCGCCCCAAAACCGGTCGAGACGCCGTAAACCGGCTCGCGCGACGAGGCAGCCTTCTCGACCAGCATCCGGCTTCGGTCCATCTTGGCCTTCGCGGCAGGCGCCAGCGCGACCGCCTCGCCATGACGAGCCACAGCCACGACCTGCTCCTCCCCAACCCCGGTACCACGGAGCGTGACCGTCATTGCCGCGCCTTTATGTTCTTCAAAGCCTCTCTCTTGCTCAGGCCGCTCAACCTCACCTCATTCGCAGCCACGTAGCGTGCCACCTCCTCGGGTTCCGTCCATGCATATGACCTCAGCGCCCAGCCGATGGCCTTGCGGATGAAGAAGTTGCGATCCGCAAGGTTGGGCTCGATGTTGGCATACAGCAGGTCTCGGTCGGTGTCCTTCTTGAACGAGACCTGACAGATGATCGAGACGCGCCGCTTCCACATGTCCTTGTCAGTGCTCCACGCACGCATCGCGGGCCGCACCTGCTCAGGATGCGCCCGAAGCAGGTTGCCGACGTGCTGTGCGACCTCGTCGACGTAATCCCACCAAGCCCCAGTGCTGATGAGCTCCTCGTACAAAGGCAGCACATCTGGCGTCTTGCAATCCCGGTGACGCCTATCTGCCAAAAGCGCAATCGCTGCGTAGCGCTCCTCGCGGTAGCGCGCTCCGCGCCAGAGCTCGAGGACGGCCGCGCGCCACTCCTCGCACGTGGCAAGCGGGTAGGCGGCAAAGATGCGCTTGGAGATCGCGCGCATATCTGGCGCGTTAATGCCTCGAAACGGCATCTCCGACTTCATGTAAGCCTGCATCCGCGGAGCGCGCTCGGGGTCGGCCCCCGCATCCAGGGCCGCGCGCATCGCCGTCCCCAATTCGGTCACGGCGCAGGGATGTAGCGAGCGCCGACCGGCGAGCCGTCCTCGACCTCGACCACCCAGGTCGCCCCTTTGTCAAATGCGGCCTGCGAGGACTTGACGATGCGGCGCCTGATCAGGTCGTCGACCAGTTCCATGATCACGTCCCCATGGGTGCACAGGACCGTGTCGTCAAGGTCGGGGTCCTCGATGAATCGATACGCTCCCTTCAACCTGGCGCCCTCGGCGAGGTGCCGCGTCTCCTGGACCTTTAGCTTTCGAGCCTTCGCAAGCGGCTCGACTGTCTGCACGCATCGGAGGTAGGGACTGGACCACACCGCCGTGATCGGGTACGGCCCCAGGAGGGAAACCAACTCGTCTGCCTGCTTGCGCCCGCTCTTGCTCAAAGGACGATCGCGATCGTTGCCCTCCCAGCGTGTCCGACTCCCCGACTTGGCGTGCCGGACGAAGTACAGCGTTGGCACTAGTTGGTCGGCATCCAGTCACGCAGGTTCTTGCGGTCGAGGGCTTTCCAGATCTTCGGCCACTTCTTGCGTGCGTCCTCGGCGGCGACGTGCTCCATCGCGATGAGCTCGCCCGCGACGAACGCGCGGCGCCCGCCGATGCGCGTGCCACGCAGCCACGATTGCGCGGTGACACTGTCCTGGTGCTCGCCCAGGATCGTCTGGAGCTTGGCGGCGTTGCGGGCAAACACTCCAGCGCCCGCGCCGACCACCGGCGCGACGGCCTCGGCCGCATATCGAGCACGCTTGGCCAGGATGCGGATCCGGTGGAGCTCCGCATCCGCAGGCGAATCCGGCAGGTGCCGGACGGCAGACCGCAGGCGACGCCACGGGTCCGTGGCCAGCTTGGGCAGCACAGAACTGGCAGGCTGATCGGCTTCGGGCAACGCGGCAGGCGCCTGCGCGGCGGCAACCAACCGCTCCAGCAAATCGACGTAGCGAGTCGAGTCGAGGTCCGTAAGCAGCTTCTTCCGGAGGCCTTCGATGTCCACCTCGAGCAGATGCAGAACCCCGAGCGCGGAGCGCAAGTCGTTGGCCGGGAGCGAACTCGCCCGCTCGCGAAGCCTATCGAGCAGCACCTCCTGGTCGCGCACGGCCCCCAGGCTCAGGGCAATCCATCCCAGCTCGGATCGCAGAGAATCGGTCCACTCCTGGTCGAGCAGCGGACCGAATGTCCGGAGGTGCGACCTCAGCTTGCGCGTCGCAACACGAGCCTGGTGCACGGCCTCCGGATCGGTGCTCGTGCGTACCAGCGGGTCGTGATAGAGAAGAGCTGCGACAGACTGGGCGATGACGCTTCGGATTACCTCCCGCGCCGGCGATTCCGCTTCAACGACCAACGGCGCCACCTCCGGCGGCTCCATCGCGCGCGGCCCCAGGGCTCTCACGTGCTTGGGAGTCGGGTCGGGTGCGCCGGCGCCCGCGCCGCGCAGCCGCGCTACCAACGGGGCCACGATGCCGTCGGCATCGCCGGTCACCTCGACCTCGATCTCGCGGAACCGCGCCGCCACGCGGCGGCCGTCGCGCACCGACACCTCGTCGTCGACAACTTCGGCAAGGCGAGCGCCCGAAGCATCGAGCAGGCGGACCCTGCGGCGAACGGTCGAAAGACGAGCTACAGGGACGAGCTCGGCGGTGCGCACGTAGGCGCGTACGACGGCCACCGCCGCCGCCGGCGGCTTCTTCGCCCCGCCCTGGAAAGTGAGCTCGTCGCGCTCCAGCAGCGGTGCGACCGCCTTGCCGTCGGTTGAGGTGTGGATCGGCGGCAGCTTCAAAGTCCAGCCCTCGCCGGCGCGATGCCGGAGCGAGACACCCCAACGCGCCAGACGGAGATCGGCGGTGTCGTAGTAGACGGTTTCGAGGCGGACCGACTCCGGCGACGTGATGGTCACGCCGTCGACGACCCCGTTCAGATCGGGGAGGTGAAACGCGGGTCCTGCCCCGAGCTTTACCTCACGCTCGAGCATGCGGGACGGTGGTGACGACCCCGTTGACGACGCCGTTCGCGACGCCGTTGACCCCGTTGCTGCGAGCGCTTTCGAGCGCCAACTCCTGGAAACGCTTGTGGGAGTTGAGCCCGTGGATGTTGGGCACGCGATGCCACACGCCGTCTGGACCCAGGCTCCAGGCCAGGACGTCGTCGGCAAGCAATATGTCGAATATCTGCGACAGCCTTAAAGAAAGCTTGGGGTCGGTGATCGGCACCACCGCCTCGACGCGACGGTCGAGGTTGCGCGGCATCAGGTCCGAGGACCCGAGGTAGTACTCGGGCTGCGCGCCGCCGAACGCGAAGATCCGGGAGTGCTCGAGGAACCGGCCGACGATGGACCGAACCCTGATGCGCTCCGACAGTCCGGGGACACCCGGCCGCAGCGAGCACATGCTTCGCACGATCAGGTCGATCTGCGCGCCCGCTTGAGACGCCGCATAGAGCGAATCGATGATCTCAGGGTCAACAAGGTTGTTGACCTTGATGACGATGCGGCCGCCCACCACGGCCTGGCCTTCAATCAGCTGCTTGATCCCGGTGCGCAAGCTGGTGGGAGCAACGAGCAGCTTGCGATAGCGGTGCTGCCGGCTGTAACCCGTCAGCAGGTTGAAGAGCTCCGTCACATCCGCACCCAGGTCGGCGTCCGCCGACAGCAGGCTGACGTCCTCGTACAGATGAGCGGTGCTCGGGTTGTAGTTGCCGGTGCCGACGTGGAGGTAGTGCTGGATGTGCCTGCCCTCGCGCCGGACCACAAGCGTCACCTTGGCGTGAGTCTTGAGACCGACCAGTCCGTATACGACGTGAACGTTGGCCTCTTCGAGTGCGCGCGCCCATGCGATGTTCGCCTGCTCGTCGCCCCGCGCTTTCAGCTCGACCAGAGCCACCACCTGCTTGCCGGACTCGGCCGCGCGAATGAGTGCCCTCACGATTGGGCTGGCCGGACCCGATGTGCGATAGAGGGTCTGCTTGATGGCGAGCACGTTGGGATCGCTAGCGGCGTGATCGATGAAAGCCTCGACCGAGGTCGCGAACGAGTCATACGGGTGGTGTGCCAGGAGGTCGCCTGAGCGCAGCACGGCAAACAGGTCGGGGACCTCAGCGCCAAGACCGCGGAGTCGAGGTTGGGTGGTCGGGGTCCAGGGCTCTTCCTTCAGGTCGGGCCGGTCGAGGTGAGACAACGCGGACAGGCTGCCGAGATCGAGCAAGCCCTTCGCCTGATAGACGTCGGTGGGTTGCAGCTCCAGCTCACGTGTCAGCAGCTCGAGGACCTCGGCCGACATTCCGGGATCGACCTCCAGGCGAACGACGCGCGCGTGGCGCCGGCGCCGGCGCAGCTCGGTCTGGATGGCGGCGAGCAAGTCCTCGGCGTCGCTGTCGATCTCGTCGAGGTCGCCATCGCGGGTCACGCGGAACGGATGGTGTGCGACCACCTCCATGCCTGGGAACAGCGATTGCAGGTGCAGGGCGATCACGTCCTCTAGCGGCACGTAGCGCTGGCCTTCGACGAGCGCGATGAAACGAGGCAGCACCGGCGGGACTTTGACGCGGGCGAAGCGCTGTTGATGTCGCAGTGGGTCGCGGACCATGACCGCCAGGTTCAACGAGAGATGGGAGATGTAAGGGAAGGGATGGCCCGGATCGACGGCCAGCGGGGTCAGCACCGGAAAGATCTGCTGACGGAACACCGAATGGAGCTGACTCAGCTCTTTCTTGGTGACCTCGTTGGCGCGCACGATCACGATGCCCGCTTGCGCCAGGTCCAGGACGAGCTGGTCGTTGAAGAGCGAAACCTGGCGATCCACCAGCTCCTCGACCCGAGAGCGGATCGCTCTCAGCTGCTCGAGCGGCGACATCCCGTCGGGTGATGCGGCGGCGACGGCAGCCAGCACCTGTTCCTTGAGGCCAGCCACCCGGACCTGGAAGAAATCGTCGAGGTTCTGGCTGAAGATCGCAAGGAAGCGGACCCGCTCCAGAAGGGGGACCTTGGGGTCCTGCGCCATGGCCAGGACGCGCTCGTCGAAGTCCAGCCGGGACAGCTCGCGGTTGAGGTACCGGGGCGCCTCCGGAACCGGATTTGGGCCTGTTTGATCCGAGTCCGGCTGGACCCCCACCACCATGTACCGAACATTAGCGGTTGGCGACCGGGGGCAGGTTATCGGCCGGTTAACAGGGGGCGCC
>Ga0097691_1003147_pt1 | contig 10347 bp, 11 predicted proteins | sample NGESurdeep072012_8_FD_72858 | JGI IMG/M metagenome (GOLD analysis project Ga0097691, IMG submission 72858) | Arctic peat soil microbial communities from Barrow, Alaska - NGEE Surface sample 210-1 deep-072012 | ecosystem: Environmental > Terrestrial > Soil > Wetlands > Peat ...
TGACGCGCCGGGCCCCGGCCCGCCTCCCCGACCCGCCGGGCGGCGAGCGGCGCGGCGTCCGAGCGCGTCGAGACCCGCCTCGGCAGCGGCGGTCTCCGCGGTCCGGAGCGAGCTCCCGGTCCCCGTCCCGACCACCTCCCCGGCCACCGCGACCTCCACGACGAATTCCCTCGCGTGGTCCGGGCCCGACGCCTGCACAACGCGGTAATCGGGACGTTCGCCCGACCGCTGGGTCAGCTCCTGCAGCCGACTCTTCGGGCTCTTGAGGGTGCCCGCGGGCGCATCCGCTTCGAGCTCCGGCGCCGCGAGGACAAGCAGCCAGTCGCGGACCTGGTTCCACCCGCGATCCAGGAAGACGGCGCCCGCCAGGGCCTCGAACGCGCATGCCAGCAAGGCCTCCCGCGCTCGCCCTCCTCGCTGGGCCTCGCCCTCGCCGAGCAGGATCGCGTCGCCGAGGTCGATGCGGCGGGCCAGCCGGGCGAGCCCCTTCGCGCTCACGATCGAGGCGCGACGCGCCGAGAGGACGCCCTCGTCGTCCGCGGGATGGCGCGCGTGGAGGGCCTCGGAGACAACGAGGCTGATCACCGAATCGCCGAGGAACTCCAGGCGCTCGTTGTGGCCCGGCGCGCCATCAGGGTGCTCGTGGAGCCAGCTTCCGTGGACCAGAGCGCGCTCGAGCAGGCCGGGGTCACGGAATGCAATCCCAAGGCGCGCGGCCAACGCCGCGGCCGAGCGCGACGCGGGCGGATCGTCCCCCGGCAAGGGCCGGGCGCGATCAGCTGGCGTGCTCGTCGATGTAGTCGGAGGCGTCCTGCACGGTCCGGATCTTCTCGGCTTCCTCGTCCGAGATCTCGATCCCGAACTCCTCCTCGAGGCTCATGATGAGCTCGACGAGGTCGAGCGAGTCCGCGTTCAGATCGTCGACGAACGAGGCCTCGGGCAGGACCTCCGCCTCGTCGACGCCGAGCTGCTCGACAACGATCTTCTTCAGGCGCTCGTACGTGGTCGCCACTTGCCTGCTCCCTCCTGGAGTCCTGCGGGTTCGTCGGGGTCTGGGTTCCGGACGGGCCCGTCGGAGCCACCGGCCGCGGCCTCCCTGGAAATGCGTCCGAGGACACCATTCACCAGGCGTCGGGCCGGGTCCCCTCCATAGACCCTTGCCAGCTCGACCCATTCGGCGATCGCCACGCGGGCCGGCGTTGCGGGCGAGTGTAGCACCTCGCCAATGCCCACACGGAGCAGGACGCGGTCCATCCGGGCAAGCGTCACGACCGGGTACTGGGGCGCCGCGGCCTCGATTCGTGCGTCGATCTCGTCGCGGTTCGCGGCGACGGCGTCAACCAGGAGACGAGCATGGAAGACCGTCTCCGGGTCGCCCTCGGTCTCGGCGAGATGACGCTCCAGCACGGCCGTCGCGGTCCGCTGGCCGAACTCGGCTTCGAACAGCGACGCGAGCGCCAGGCGGCGGGCCGCACGCCGGGCGCGGGGAAGGTCGCCCCGGCTTCCAGTTCGCGGCGCCCGGCCGGCTGCGCGATCGGCGCGCGGCTCAGGCACCGACGCCGTCGACGATGACGCTGACGGCACCCAGCTCAAGGCCGAGCAGGCGCTCGATCGCCGCAGCGACCGCGATCCGCACCTCCGCAACGAGGCGCGGCAACGGCTGGGCGGCACGCGCGACGACCACGACGCGCGCCTCCACGGCACCATCCCGCAGTCGGATCCCGACCGCTCGTCCGGAGAGGGCGCGTCGCCACGCCGGGCCGCCTCGCCCGACCCGCAGGACGCCCGGCACCTCGAGCGCCGCCCGCCGGACCACGTCGCGGATGACCGGGTGGCTGACGGCGAGCCCGGGCGCGGTCATGCCGGGGCCCCCGCTACCGGTGGCGGTGCCGACGACCCACCGGGTTTCGCCGCCGCGTCGGCTTCCGACATCGCCGCGCGCGCCACGGGCGGCCGGAACGTCTCGCCGATCAGCTCCGGCAGGCGCGCCCGGGCTGCGGCCGCGCCAACGGCGATCGCGTGCTTCACCATCCGCCGCTTCGCGCGGCCGTGGGTGATGATCACCGTGCCGCGCACGCCCAGCAGCGGCGACCCTCCGAGGACCTCGTAGTCGAACGTGGCCCGGATCCGGTTGATCCCCGGCCGCATCAGGATGTACGCGAGCCTGCCACGCAGGCCCGCAGCGAACTCCTTCCGCCACAGGTCGAAGATGAAGCCGGAGAGGCCCTCGAAGAACTTGATCGTCACGTTGCCGAGGACCGCGTCACAGACGACGACGTCCGCCGGGTGATGGACCAGGTCATTTCCCTCCACGTTGCCCGTGAAGTTGAGACCGGACTCGTCCAGGAGCCTGGTCGCGCCCTGGATCCGGGCGTCGCCCTTCCCCTTCTCCTCGCCGATGGAGAGGAGCGCCACGCGCGGGCGCGTCACACCAAGGGCCCGCTCGGCAAAGAGCGACCCCATGTGCGCGTACTGGAGGAGGTTCTCGGCGGTCGAATCCGGGTTCGCGCCGATGTCGAGCAGGACGAACGGGCCGGAATCCGTGATCAGCTGGATCGCAAGCGCCGGCCGGTCGACGCCCGGCACGCGGCCGAGCCGCAGGACTGCGGCCGCCATCGCCGCGCCGGTGTGCCCGGCCGTGATCACCGCGTCGGCCTGACGGCGCTTCACGAGGTCGCACGCCACGAGGATCGAGGCGTCGCGCTTCTCCCGCAAGGCGAGGGCCGGGTGCTCGTGCATCTCGATGACCTGGCCCGCCGGCTCGATCGCGACGTTCGCAGGCAGCGACGTGCCCGCGAGCGCCCGAATGCGTTCCGGGTCGCCGACGAGGATCAGGTCGTCGTCCGGAAACTCGGCCGCGTAGAGGAGGGCGCCGGCGACGACCTCGTCCGGCGCGTGGTCGCCCCCCATCGCATCGATCGCGAGGCGAACCTTCCGGGCGTGCTCGACGCCGCGGACGGTCTTGAGATCCATCGGCGGGCTCCGTAGTGGGGGCGCCGAGAATGCGACGCCTGCCCGGCCGTCAGGAGGCGGCCTCGCCGCCCTTCTTCTTGAGCTCCACCACCTGGCGACCGCGGTAGTAGCCGCAGTTCGGGCAGGCGTGGTGTGAGCGCCGCATCTGGTGACAGTGCGGGCACTCGACGAGGCTGGGCGCGGTGAGCGCGAGGTGTGCGCGGCGGTCGCCCTGCCGGGCGTGCGAGACCTTGCGCTTCGGGAGACCCATCGGGGTGGTCGCTCCTCTGGTGTCGGGCGGCGCGCGCGGGCGGGAACCGCCGGGTCGTCGGGTTCAGGGCGCGTCGTCGCGAGCCGCGTGACGGGCCGAAGCCGGAGTGTAGCGGGTTTCAGGCCTCCGCGTCTGGGTGGAACTCTCGGAGCACATCCAGTCGAGGATCGATCGGCACGTCGGGATGGGCGTGCGGGCCCAGGTTTCGATCGGCGCCGCAGAGCGGGCAGAGTCCCTCGCAATCCGGCCGGCAGAGCGGGACGATCGGCGCGGCCAGCTGGATCGCCTCGCGCACGAGCGTCTCGAGATCCATCTCGTGGTGGTCGGAGAGCCGCGGGACATCGGGCTCAAGGGATCGGTCAAGCGGCTGGCCGGTCCCGATGTCAAGGCTGGGCAGGAACTCCTCGTGGAGCTCCAGCTCGAGCGGCACGCGCACGGGCACCAGGCAGCGCCCACAGGTATCCGCGAGCGCGGTCCGGACTTGCCCGGTCAGGAGGAGCCCGCGATTCGTCCGCGCCACGTGAGCGCTGCCCGCCATCGGCTCGGCCTGGACCAGGCCCTCCCCGAGGTCGATCGTGACGCCCTCGAAGGCGAGGTCGCGGAACGTGCCGGGCGCCTCGCCGAGGAGTCCCGCGAGGTTGAAGAGAAGCGGCCGGTCGTCAGGCCCGACCGTCACCGCACCGAACCGCGGTCGGCCGCAACGACGTCGGGTTGCTCGTCGTGCGGATGACCGTCGGCCGCATCCACCGCCGGGCCGCGCCGCTCGTCGAGCAGCTCGATCCCGCGACGGATGCTCTGGAGTACTTTCACGACCTCGCCCTCCAGGTGGACGAGGACGTCCGCGGCGTACTCGTCCGAGCCGCGCCGGACGTCGGCTGCCTCCGCGAGCGCATCGTGGACGATCCCGCGCCCCTCGGCTCCCGCGGCCTCGGTCAGGCCCCGTTCGTCGATGAGGAACGCCGCCTGCTCCTGCGCCTTCGCGACGATCCGCTCGGACTCCTGCTGCGCCCGCTCGAGAATCCGCTCGCCCTCAGCGTTGATGCGCCGGGCGGACTGAACCTCCTCCGGCACGGCGTGGCGCAGCTCATCGACGAGATCGAGCGCCGCGGTCTGGTCCAGGATGACGTTCGACGTCAGCGGGAGCTTCCTCCCGTTGGCGATCATCGCCTCCAGGCGCTCGACGAAGAACATGATATCGATGGGACCGCCCTCCGCGCGCGGGCGTCGAGGTCGCCCGGTATGGGACGGATTATCGCACGCGGACGGGCGTCTCCTCAGCCGCGGCCACGGCCACCAGGCGCTCCGCCACCGAAGGCGGGACCATTCCGGTCGGGTCGCCGCCGAAGCGGACGATCTCCCTGACCAGGCTGGACGAGAGATAGCCGTATTCGAGCGCGGTCATGAAGAAGACCGTGTCGATGTCCGGAGCCAGACGGTGGTTCATGTGGGCCATCTGGAGCTCCGCCTCGAAGTCGCTCACGGCCCGCAGCCCGCGAACGACGTAGCGCGCGCCCACCTCGCGGCAGGCGTCCACGGTCAGGCCGGCGAACGGACGGACGTCCACGCGGTCCGCGAGATCCGGGAGCGCCTCCTTGACGCCAGAGACGATCGCGGCGACGCGCGCATCAACGTCGAGCATGGGTGCCTTCTTCGGGTTGACGAGGACGGCGACCACGACGCGCTCGAAGACACCCAGCGAGCGTCGAAGCACGTCCAGGTGCCCGAGCGTGATCGGATCGAACGAGCCGGGGTAGATCGCGACACGCATCGCACGCTCCGCCTCAGGCGCCGGACGGCGGTGGCACATCCTCAGGGGCGGCGCGCCGGTAGAAGACGACCAGGGTCTCGCCAAACCGGCGTTCCCGGGTCGATCGTAGCAGCCCGGCCGTCGTCGGCGGTGGCAGCTTCCCAAAGCCGGTAGCGACCACGAGGGCGCCCGGTCCGAGCGGCCCGTCACGCGCCCCGAGCTCCCGGAGGCACCCCTCGCGGAGCTCGACCTCCGCGTACGGCGGGTCGAGGATGACGACATCGAAGGGACCGTCGGCCTCGGCGGGACCTCGCAGGTAGGCGAGCGCATCCGCGCGGACGACCCGGGCCCGGTCCGCGACGCCCGCCCGGCGAAGATTCTCGCCGATCACGCGGCAGGTCCCGGCGTCGCGTTCCACGAGGACCGCGCGGCTGGCCCCCCGCGAGAGCGCCTCGATGGCGGCGCCGCCGCTCCCGGCACAGAGGTCGAGAACGGCCGCCTCCACGAGCGCCGGCTCCAGTGACCCGAAGACCGCCTGCTTCACCCGGTCGGTCAGCGGCCGAGTCCCGGCCCCCGGGGCGGCCAACCGGACCCCGCGCGCCGAGCCCGCGATGACGCGGCCGGCGTCGGCCACGAGCTATGCTCCCGTCGCCGGTTCGCCGGCCGCGACGTCGCGGAGCCAGCCGTGGTCCAGCTCGGCCGCGAATGCGGCGCCCGCCCGGGCCACGCCACCGCCGGCCAGCACGAGTGATTCTGCGTGGCGTCGGGCGGCCACGGCGAGCTCCCGGTGGTCGGCCCGGGCGAGCGTGGCGACCCGGAGGCGCGGCAGCCCGTGCTGCACGTACCCGAGGACGTCGCCTTCGCGGCGCTGCTCGAAGTCAACCTCCGCGAGCGCGAAACCGTCGTTCAGCCGCGCCACAGCGGACAGCCGCACCTGCTCCGGCCCGATCGGCTCGATCTCGCCGCGCTCCAGCGCCGTGGCGCGACGCTCGTCTTCCGGCAGGCGGTCGCTGACGAGAACGCACCACCCCTGGTCGTTCGCACGCCCCACCCGGCCGCGGAGCTGGTGGAGCTGGGCCAGGCCGAAGCGATCGGCGCCCTCGATCACCATGACGCTTGCGGCCGGGACGTCCACGCCGACCTCGACGACGGTCGTGCCGACGAGGACGTCCGCGGTGCCGTCCCTGAACCGCGTCATCGCCGCGTCCCGATCGGCCGGCCGCAGGCGGCCGTGGACCAGGTCCACCACGAGCTCGCGCCGGAGGCCGGCCGCCGCGAGCCGGTCCGGCTCGTTGAGGAGCGCCCGCAGGCGGGTCACCTCCGCCTCGGCACCGGCCACGTCGTCGGAGGCGTCGCCGGCCTCGTCGATGTGCGGGACGACGACGAACGTCTGCCTGCCTGCCGCAGCCTCGCGCGCCACGAATGTCCAGAGCCGGTCGAGGTGGTCCGGGTGACGGAGGCCGGTCCGGATCGTCAGCCGCCCGGTCGGGGCGGTCCGCAGGTCGGTGACGTCCAGGTCGGCATAGAGCACCTGCCCGATCGTTCGCGGGATCGGCGTCGCGGTCATGAGGAGGACGTGGGCGGCCCCACCCCGCGTCTTCGCCTCGAGCGCGCCCCGTTGCTCCACGCCGAAGCGGTGCTGCTCGTCCACCACCACGAGGCCGAGGCGTGCGTACGCGACGCGCTCGGAGAAGAGGGCGTGCGTCCCCACGACCACGTGGGCGCGCCCGTCGGCGAGCGCCTCCAGGACGCGGCGCGACTCCGGGCCGGCGAGCGAGCCGGTGAGGAGCTCGACCGCGATCCCGAGCGGCCGGAGGAGGTCGTCGAGCGTGACCGCGTGCTGGCGGGCCAGGAGATCGGTCGGGGCAAGCAGGGCGCCCTGGACGCCCGCCCCTGCCGCCAGCGCCAGCGCGTATGCCCCGACCGCGGTCTTGCCCGATCCGACGTCGCCCTGGAGCAGGCGGAGCATGGGGTGCGGGCCCCGGACGTCGTCGCGGACAGCGTCCATCGCGCGCTCCTGGTCGCCCGTGAGGTCGACCTCGCGACCCAGCCGCCGCCCGAGCGCGGCCGCGAGCACACCACGGACCTCGGCGTCGCGCGCTGGCGTGGTCGTGATCGAGACCGAGGCCGCGACGGCCCGCTCGCGACGCCGCCCAACCATCCCGACCTGGAGCGCGAGCAGCTCGTCGAAGGCGAGCCGCCGGAGCGCGGCGTCGCGCCGCTCGAAGTCATCCGGGAAGTGCACCTGGGCGAGCGCATCCTCGATCCCGACCAGTCCCAGGCCGCGGCGGATCGGAGCGGGCAGGTATTCCGGGTACGGCGGCGGGCGATCGAGGGCCGCGCGGATCGCGGCGCGCAGCGTCCGGATCGGCAACCCGGCCGTCAACCGGTAGACCGGCACGATGCGGCCGACGTGGAGGAGGTCGCCGTCGGGCGCCTGGAACGCCGGGTTGTCCAGGAGCACCGTCGCGCCGCGCTTCTTGAGCTTGCCCGAGAAGAGCAGCTCGTCGCCCTCGTGGAGACGCCGCTCCACGTACTGCCGGCCGTACCACTGGGCCTCCGCCGTGCCAGTCTCGTCGGCGAGATCCGCCGTGACGACCCGGATGCCACGCCGGGCCGTGCGGCCGGCCCGGACCCTGACGACGCTGGCCCGCGTGCTCACGATGGTGTCCGGCGCCACGAAGCGGAGCGCGTGCAGCTCGTGGAGGACCCGCAGGTCGTCGTAGCGACGCGGCAGCCACAGGAGGAGGTCGCGAACGGTGCGCAGGCCGATCCGTGGCCCCACGCGCTTGAGCACGCTCGCGCCCGGCAGCCCGCTCGCCGGCAGGGGTACGCCGAACGGATCGGCCGGCGGGGGCGTCGCGGGCAGCGGCCGGGCGGTCCCCACGCCTTCCCCTACTCCGCGCTGATCAGGTAGCGGTAGTGGGGCTGGAGGCCCGTCCGGACCTCCACGTCATCGAGCGCGGGCCATCGCGCGTGGATCCGCTGCGCGAGCCCCTCCGCCTCGGCGAGGTTGGCGTCGTCACCGTACCAGAGCGTCACGAGACCGAAGCCGGGCGTGAACGAGCACATCCCATCAAGGATCACCGTGTTGCGGTCGTCGCCGACGGCCAGCAATCCGTCGTCCGGGTCGAGCGCCATCGTCTGCCCCTCGCGGACCTGCCGGCCTCCGACCCTGGCGTCGCGAACAGCTGCCGTGACGAGCATCGTCTGGACCTCGCGGCTGGCGTGCAGCATCCGCTCCGCGTTGCCGCTCGCGCCGTCGGCGACCTGCAGCGCGAGCAGCGCCGCGAGGCCCTCGGCCGCATTCCGGGTTGGCACGACCCGGGTTGGGCGGTCGGACATCTCCGCTGCCTGCCCGGCCGCCAGCTTCACGTTGGGGTTGTTCGGCAGGATCAGGAGCTCCTCCGCGGGAGAGCGGCGGATCGCCTCGAGGATCTCGCCGGCGCTCGGATTCTGTGCCTGGCCGCCGCGGACGATCGAGACGGCGACCTCGCCACTGAGCGCCACCTCTTCGAAGTAGGGCGTGAACCCATCGCCCGGCACGACCGCGATGATCCCGAGCGGCACGCGCGAGACGTCGGCATCCCGGGCCGCAGGATCGGCCGGTTCCTCCCGGGCGATGCCCGCACCGGCAACCGCGGTTCGCGCCTCGCGGACTTCGTCCACCTGGTGGTCGAGGTCGAGGACCGTGGCATTCACGATCCGGCCGAGCCGGAGCGCATGCCGCATGACGAGGTCGGGTCGCCCGTTGTGGACGTGGATCTTGGCCGCCTTCGCGTCGCCGGCCACGTTGACGGACTCGCCGGTGCGCACGAGATACGCGGTGATCCGGTCGAGATCCAGGAGCTGGCCGGGGAAGGGGCGGACGAGGTAGACCGTCTCGTACCCGTGGCCGGGATCGCCATGGGCGATCCCGGCAGGGATCGGGCTCGGAAACGCCGGGGCACGCGTGGCGGGCAGGGGCACCTCGCCGCGGAGGAAGCGCAGTGCTCCCTCGAAGAGTCGCAGGAGTCCGGCCCCGCCGGCGTCCACGACGCCGGCCTCCCGGAGCACGGGCAGCAGGCTCGGCGTCTTGGCGAGCGCCTTCTGGGCCGAGTCCGTCGCGGCGGCGAGGACGGCGCCGATGTCGTTCTCGCGCTCGGCCGCGGCGACAGCCGCCGCGGCGGCCTCCCGGATCACGGTCAGCATCGTGCCCTCCACGGGGCGAGGCACTGCGCCGTATGCGGCCGTGCTCGCCGATGCAAGCGCATGGGCAAGATCCAGGCCGTTGAAGCGGCGCCTGCCGGCGAAGCCCTCGGCGAGCCCGCGCACGATTTGGCTCAGGATCACGCCGGAGTTGCCCCGGGCTCCGAAGAGCGCGCCCTCCCGGAGTCGGTCCACGACTCCCTCGACGCTGGAATCGTCACGAACGTAGCGGAGCATCTCCGTGCATGTGGCGAGCATGTTCGAGCCCGTATCGCCATCCGGTACCGGGAAGACGTTGAGAGCGTTGATCTCGTCGACGTGGCGCCCGAGGTTCACGACCGCGGCCCGGACGGCACCCAGCAGCCCGGCGCCGTTGCAGGCGAGTCGGACCACGCTAGGCAGCCCCGGCCGTGGAGTTCGACCGGGCAACCTCCGTCGTCGGCGCCTCGTCCTCGTGCAATGGCGCCGGGACCGGCTGCGGATCCTCGTGGAGGGCGGCGGCCGTCGACGGCGGAGCCACCACGGGCAAGCCTGACGAGAACGGCCTGCCGCCCATTTCCTGGACGTGGATCGCCACCGGGCCGACTTCTCGCCCGAGCGCTCGCTGGAGCCCATAGCGCACCGCGGAGTCGACCTGCCGCGCGACCTCCGCAACCGGGACGCCGTAGGCGACCGTGAGCCAGACCTCGGTCTCGACGGTCGGGTGGAGCGTCACGCGGATCGCGCGGCTCCCCAGGCCCAGCCGGGAGCGGAAGCGTGCCAGGAGCGTGGGCTCGGCAAGGCCGGTCACGCCGTAGCTGCCCAGCGCGGCATCGCGGACGATCTCGCTCAGCGCCCGGCGGGCCACCACGGCGCGACCGGGCACGGCACGCGTCGGCTCCTCGGGCATCGGGGGATCACCTCGCGGTTGGACGGCTGGACGCGGACGATGTGCTAGCATACAGCCTCCCCGGACCCCTTCCGGGCGACGCTTCGGCGTGCCGAGAGGGGCGACCGGGACCGGCGGGCCGGCCGCCGACCGGATACCCTGCACCTGAGGAACTCGATGGCCCGTAGCTGCGCGATCTGCGGCAAGGTCTCGATGGGCGGCTTCAACCCGCAGTCGAGCGGGATGAACCGCGTGCGTGCCCACCGCCGCTACCAGCCGAACCTCCAGCCTCTCGCAGTCGTCGAAGACGGAACCCTGACC
>Ga0097691_1003148_pt1 | contig 10344 bp, 6 predicted proteins | sample NGESurdeep072012_8_FD_72858 | JGI IMG/M metagenome (GOLD analysis project Ga0097691, IMG submission 72858) | Arctic peat soil microbial communities from Barrow, Alaska - NGEE Surface sample 210-1 deep-072012 | ecosystem: Environmental > Terrestrial > Soil > Wetlands > Peat ...
GCAAAGAAAATGCACGCCATTACCATTGCCGCAATAACGCGACACGCCAGGCCAGTCATTACTGTCAACCCCTCGCCGCCGAGCGCCAAGCTTTGCGCAATTCATGGTTGAGAGTCAATGGGTTAGGCAACTAAACCAATTTATCCACGGCGCGGTATGGTTAAAGGTCTGGCCGGCATGCAGTCAATTTGGCGCGGATTGGGATTTGGCGCGCATTGGGATGATTTCCGTGTCCTGACCTGACCTGGCTTTTTTAGACCAAGCGTTGTGAGAGAATGAGCTTGGAAAGGAGCTTAGGTCATGCCGAAGAAGAGGTTGGCGCAGAGCAGACCATGACGCTGCTTTGTCAGATTGAAGTCTTGATGGCGCAGGGCAAATCTGCACCGGAGGTCTCACACCCCCCATTCATCAGGCAAGGGAATGGAGTGGATCCTGCGGTCACCAGCGTGATGACACGATACGCACGGCATTCATGTTGTAGGTCATGAAACCGCCGACAGATGAACAGCTCCAAACCTGACCTTCTTAGGCGCCACCACGAAATCCCCGGAGCCGTGGCCGGCGCTGCCCAAGAGCGACCAAAACGGCGATCCCCTGGACTCAGTAATAACCGGCTTCGTCCCGTAGTCGCATAAACGGGTAAGGTTCACCGCTGAGGATGGATGCGCCCTGCAGCATAAGCGGCGGCGGCGGCCCCGCAGCGATCACGCAAATCCGAGCACATCGGCGACGCAGCGGAGGACCGCGTTCGTGCTCCGTCTGCAAGAAAATATGTGCCGGGTGGAATGTGCGGGCCAGGCGCCGCCGCCGTCGTCGAGCCAATGAAATCGGGCACATCGCGGGCTTGAACTGCGTTCGAATGCCGTCTGCTGTGAGAGACTACTAATGGGCTGCTCTTGTTGCCCAATCGTGGGATGACAATCATAATGCGGGGAAATTGATTCCTTCGGCTTGAATTGTTTTCGCGTCAATGGAGCACCGTCTCATGACAAACGGAACGACCGACGCCGCTACAGCCCGGCTTCAATGTTGGTCATGTCAAGGGGAAGTCGCCCCGGCTGATGCCTTTTGCCGCCATTGCGGAACGAGGCTCGCTCATGATGTAAGCGGGGCGGCCGAACAGCCCGGTTCACCCAGCGTGATGATTCATGCACGGCTGGTCTCCATTGAAAAATTGCTGCTGAAAACAATAATTGGAGTTGGTGCGTTGTTGCTTCTTGTCGGGTGGATTGCGCTACAAATGCATCATTTCGGGAAGGATTAATTGATCTTCGTGCGATGATAAAGCCTTATTGCATTAAAGCTGAACTTTGCTGATATTGCTTCGCGTACTCCGAATAAAGCGTCTGGCGTGAGTATTTTCTAGGCACAACTCATGTTAAAATCTTCCATGCGGGTTCGGTTCTGGGGAGTCCGCGGTAGCATCGCCTGTCCCGGAGCGGAAACCATCCGCTATGGCGGCAATACCCCCTGCATCGAAGTGCGCTGCGGCGAACGCGTGCTGATCTTCGATGCCGGCACCGGATTGCGACCGTTCGGAAACGCGCTGATCAAGAATCCAAATATTCGCGATGTCGATATTTTCCTGACCCACTGTCATCTCGATCATGTCGCCGGCCTGCCGTTCTTCGCGCCATTTTTCGCCGAGGGTTACAAAGTCCGTGTCTGGGCGGGAAATCTTCTGCCCGCGAGCAGCGTCGAACAGGTCATGCGTAAGCTGATGAGCTCACCGCTGTTTCCGGTCGAAGTCGAAATATTCAAGGCGGCGATCGAGTTTCACGATTTCCGGTCCGGCGACATCCTGCGTCCCTATGAGGGCGTGACGCTGCACACCGCGCCGCTCGACCACCCGGATGGCGCCAGTGGTTACCGCCTCGAATACGAAGGACGCACGTTCGCCCTGATCAGCGACACTTCAGGATTTCCCGGCAAGTGCGACCGCGAACTGGTATCGCTCGCCTGCGGTGCCGATCTGATCGTCTACGACGCCACTTTCACCGAAGAGGAAATCGTTTCGCGCGCCGGGTGGGGCCATTCCACATGGGCGCGCGGCATTCGCTTGGCCAATGAAGCCGGCGCCAAGCAGCTTTGCCTGTTTCACCATGATCCGTCGCACGATGACGAGTTTATGGATTCGCTTGCCGCCGACGCGAACGATGCGCGCCCGGGCACCATCACGGCGCGCGAGGGCCAGATCATCGATCTCTGATCGGCTCGTTGGGCCGATCGCGTCAGGGATTGGCGACGCGCTTATTATGACTCAGCACAAGCCGCCTAATCGACTTCTTGCAAACGAGTAGTCATTGCAGGATTTGACGAGATCGTGGTTGCCTTGTCCTCTTGAAGAGATGAAACGGCAACTCTTTCCTGAATTGCCCGTCGGCGAGCGACTTCGGTCGTAAAAGTCCGGACGCCCTCATGATCCAACACCAACAAGGGATAATAGTGAGACTGTTCGGTGTTCATGATCAGCAACGTGCGATTGTCCAAAATAAGCCATTCGTCCTTGTAGCGCACCTCAACCACTGCATGAGTCGCCTGGTGTTCGACGTCGCGCACGATCTCGAGTTGCAGGTCAGCAGAAGCGATTCCGGATTCCTCGAGGGCGACATATTTTGCGATGGCGTAATCTTCACAATCACCCGCTCCACTGCTCAGGCTCTCAAGCGGAGACGCCCAGTAGTCTTCAACGCCGTATTGGGCCAGATCACTCATCGGCCTAATGCTCAAGTTGATCGCGCGATTGATCTCGCCCAACAGCGCGCGGCCTTGGCGTTGCCGTCCATTTTCAACGATCGACAGAAATCGCCGCGCCGCCGCAGGACACGGGCGATCGCCCGAACGGCACCCCGCCAGCGTCTTTTTGTCGGCGCGAATACGGGACTGAAGATCCGTCCACTTCGCCGACGATCCGCCTAGCATGGCCGTCGCTGCCCACGACCAAATTGATTCAGGATCTACCGTGGTCGGCTCTTGATCGCGGCTTGTGAGGCTTGCCGTGATCGGAGCAAGCAGCGGCAAGGCACGATCATCCCATTTATTTTCAAACTCGACCTGATCGCTGGTATTTTTGACGGCGACCTGAGCGCCAGCCGTATCGCCACTGTCGGCCTCGACTGCCAGCGACAACGCACTCGAGCGTTCATCTGCAAACGTGCTGGCGCCGCAAATTGTCACGCCCAAAATAATGACTTGTACTGCTCTGACGAAGACCGACATGATTGAACGCCCCGTTTTCGGGAATGTCGGTCGGCATTGCCGATCCCATTTCCGAATTTACGGAATGCTTAGCGTTCAAGATTTGAAGTGGGGTTTAAGGTCGAAAGCGTTGTAGGTTTTTTGGGCGATTGCCGTGAATCTCTACTGAAAAATTTCGCAACAATTGAACGGGTTTGACCAAAGGAAGTTTTAACCATGCCCGAGCGGCATAAAACAACGCGATGGCCGCTCGCCGGCTAAGCAAATCGAGCCGGCCCGCGCGGATTTTGGTTGCTACTTGGTTTCCAGGACGAAGGCCCCGTTCCAGTCCGCCGGCGGCGGGGCTTGCCGGAAGGTCTCGAGGCGCGCGGTATAAAGATTGAATATGTTTTCCAGGCCAAAGCCGTCGTCCGCTTCGCGGCACCGAACAATCGACTTTCCAGCGCCATCGAAATCGCGTTGCCGGTAGCACGCGAGCATCTCGCCGATGGCATGATGTATCCGCTGAAAGCGATCACTGCGAGCAACGTCCGCGCCACCAAGAATTGTGTAAACGGTTTCGGGCTCGGTTTTCCCTTTCACCGTAATAAAATCCATCTCAAGCACGGCAAATTTCTCGCGTACCGCTTGCGCCGTTTTCGAACCGATGATGATGGGCACGCCGTAAAATTTCGACTGCCCTTCCAGGCGCGCTGCCAGATTGACTGAATCGCCGAGCACCGAATAGTTGAAACGCAGATCGGAGCCCATATTGCCAACGACGCATCGCCCCGTGTTGAGCCCGACGCCGACCTTGATCGGGAGGAAGCGCTGGCCGGTTTCTTTGGCCTGCTGCTCGCGCTGTTGATTCAACGCCTCGACGCGGCGGAGCATTTCCAGCGCGGCTTCGCAAGCATTGATCTCGTGCGCCTCATCGCGCAGCGGCGCGTTCCAGAACGCCATGATCGCGTCGCCGATATATTTGTCGATCGTACCGTTGTGTTCGATGATGGCGTTGGTCATCGGCGTGAGGAAATTGTTCATCAACGTCGTCAGACCTTGCGGATCGTCCTTGTATATCTCCGAAATCGTGGTGAAGCCGCGCACGTCGCTGAACAGGATCGTCATGTTGCGATCCTCGCCGCCGAGCGTCAGCGTTTCATGCGATTTAGCCAGCTGTTCGACCAGCGAAGGAGCGAGATATTGGCCGAAGGCGGAACGGATACGGCGGCGCTGGATCTGCTCGCGGAAATAATTGATGAAGACCAGCGTCAGATAAATGGTGAAAGTCGAAAGGAGCGGAAAAGTGGCGTCGAGCAAAATCCGCTGCTGGGTGAAGAAGTACCAGGAACCGGCCGCCAGCAACGCGGCCATGGCGGTACCTAAGGCGAGCATCATCGCGGCGCCGAGAATGGGCCCGAGCGCAATGACGGCGAGGCTGATCAGGACCGCCATGCCCAATTCGGCGGCGATCGCATAATTCGGATAGACGAGGATGGAATTCGTCAACACGTTTTCCAGCACCTGCACGTGCACTTCGACGCCGGACATCGCCGGATCGACCGGGGTCGTTATGATGTCGCGCAGGCCGACCGCGGACGTGCCGATCAGAACCAGCTTGCCGGCAATCCGGTCGGCCGGCACGCGGTCCTCCAGAACGTCCTTGACCGAGACGTAGCGGTTAGGGTCGTGCGGGCCGAAATGAATCCAGAGCTGACCGTTGCGATCGGTCGGCAGTTCGAGACCAGGGATGGCGACGCTGATGACGCCGGCCTCATCCGTCTTGACCCTGATCGCGCCGGCGTGGGTGACCACGCGCAGCATTTCGAGCGTCAATGACGGGGCCATCGCTCCTTGCGCCTGCATCACCATGGGTACCCGGCGCACGACGCCGTCGGACTCGGAACGGATGGAAACCAAACCGAGGCCGGCGGCGGCCTTTTCGAGAGTCGGAATATCGCGGATCACGCCGGGAAAGGTGACGAGATACGGGCTCGGGTCCGGTCCCAGCATCGCGAATCCGACGACCGCCGGCTGCGCAGTGGAATACGGCAATGCCACGTGGTGACCCGACTCGCCCAGTATGACCCGCGACTGGCGAATGGCATCGGCGAAAACGTCATCGTTGCTCGGCAATTTCAAGAGTTGCGTGCGGGTCTGCTCGTCGAGATTACGGAAGCTTTGCGCCGCAATTCCCGGAGACATCCGGTCCGGTTCGGGAAAAATGATGTCGAACGCGATCGCAGCACTTCCGAGCTTTGTGAGCTTGGTGACTAAATCGGCCAACAGCGTGCGCGGCCACGGCCATTGCCCGATGGTATTCAGACTCGTCTCGTCGATATCGACGATCACGGCCGGCTGCAGCGTGACTTGGCGGGGTTCGACCACTTGGTAGAAATCGAAGGTGCGTGCTCGGACGGCCTTGAGCGGCGGCGGGTCCCAGATGCGCAGCGCGACCAGTGCGGCCAGCAAGAGCAGGCAGACCACGCGGCCGATGCCAAAGCCCTGCGCCAAACGGGTAAGCTTGTTCATTTCAGGCGACCGAATTCGCGGGTTCGTTCATTGCGGGCATTAGTGTCTGACAATGGCCCCTGCTCCGCAACGGGGGATTGGCCTTGCCTGGATGATCGTTGAGGACTTTGTCGCCGGCAGGACCGGCTACTTCTCGCGGAACGCCCGCATGTATTGGTCGTGGAACGGTTTCATCAGATAAGAGATGACCGTCCGTTCGCCGGTCTGCACGAAGGCCTCGACCGGCATGCCGGGTAGCAATTTGACTTCGCCGAGCCGCGCCACCTCCTGCGGCGGCAATGAAACGCGGATCGTGTAATAGCTTTGGCCGGTGCGCTGGTCGGTCGTGGTGTCAGCCGAGACGCGCGTCACCTCGCCATTTATTTCAGGCGTGGTGCGGATATTGAATGCGGAGAAGCGTAAAACCGCAGACTGGCCGATCTGCAACTGATCGATGTCCTGCGGGTTGACCTTGGCCTCCACCAGGAGATTGTCGGCGTTAGGAACGATCAACATGATCGGATCGCCCGCCGTGATCACGCCGCCAATGGTGTGAACCGCCGATTGGAACACGGTGCCGGTTTGCGGCGCGCGGATGATCGTGCGCTTCAATTGGTCCTCGGCGGTCACTTTGCGCTCGACGAATTCGCCCATCTTGGATTCGATATCAGCCAAATCCTTGCCGACCTCGCTGCCGAGATCGCGGTCGATCTGGATGATCTGCAAGCGGGTTTCCGCGATCTTGCCGTGCGCCTGCGCCACCGATGCGACCAGCTGTGCGCGTTCGCCATCGATCCGTGTCGCTTCCCGCTCGAGCTGGGTCAGGCGCGTGAGCGGCACAAGATTCTTGGCGTAGAGGGCGCGTACGCCGTCAAGCTCGCGCCGGATCAGAACGACTTCCTGTGTTTTTGCGGCTTGTTGCGCCTCAAGCCCGTGGATTTCCTCGTCCAATTGTCCGACCCGTTCTTCGAATTGCGCCTTTTGTCCGAGCCGCGCCTTGCGGCGCAATTGGAATAGATTTTGCGCGCCGGCAACGGCTGACATGGCGTCGGGATCGCTGGTGCGTGCGAGCAGATCGGGCGGGAATGTGATCGATTCGGCGCCGTCGCGCTCGGCTTCCAAACGGGCCTTGCGCGCAGCGAGATCGTTGAGGCCTTTGGTGACGATCGCCAGGTTAGCGCGCAACACCGTTTCATCGAGTCGTACAAGGACGTCTCCAGCCGTGACGTGATCGCCGTCGTGAACGAGCAATTCGCCGACGATACCGCCGGTGGGATGCTGCACTTTCTTCACGTTCGAATCGACGACGACCGAACCCTGCGCGATGAGGGCGCCGGATAGTTCGGTGGTGGCAGCCCAGCCGCCGACGCCGCCGCCGAGCAGCAGCACGACCAGGAGCCCAGCCAGAAGATTGCTGCGGATGGAAGAATTAGAGCTCTCGTCCTTCGGACCCACAGTCGCGAATTTGAACTGATCAACCGCGAATTTAAGCTGGTCAAAGGTCCAAGTCTTTATCGGCGGCACTTTCAGTTTGCTTATGTTCAGTTTACCCATGTTCAGTTTGCTCATGCGCCGGCACTCCCGCTTTCGGGAACGACCTTCAGCGAACGCGGCGCGGGGGCTGGCCGTTGCAGGACTTTGGGCAGGATCTCGTCTTTCGGGCCGAAGGTCTGCATGCGCCCCTTGCTCATGACCAGGACCTGATCGACGCCGGCAATGGCGCTTGGGCGGTGGGTGACGACGATGACGATGCCTTTGCGTTCGCGCACGCCAAGAATTGCATGGGTCAGCGCTTCGTCGCCCTCGGAGTCGAGGTTGGAGTTCGGCTCATCGAGAACGACGAGGAATGGATTGCGGTAGACGGCGCGGGCGAGCGCGACCCGCTGCGCTTGGCCGGCGGAAAGCGCGGTGCCCTGCTCGCCGACCGGCGTGTCGTAGCCCTGAGGCAGCGTGACAATCAGGTCATGAACGCCGACTTCTTTGGCCGCCGCGATGACCGCTTTGGAGTCGGGCTTGACCTCGAAACGGGCGATGTTTTGCGCCACCGTGCCGCTCAGCAGCTCAACGTCCTGCGGTAGATAGCCGACGTGGCGGCCGAGTGCGTCCGGCGACCACTGATCGAGCGTGGCGCCATCGAGGCGCACACCGCCGCGAGCGGGGTGCCAGACTCCGACGAGAAGCCGCACCAGCGACGACTTGCCGGAACCGCTGGGCCCGATGATGCCGAGACCTTGGCCGGCCTCGAGCTTAAAGCCGACGTCCTGTACGACTGCCCTTTGCGCCCCGGGCGGCACGACGCTGACATTCTCGACGCTCAGGCTGTGCGCGGGGGCCTCCAGCTGCATCCGTGCCACCGGCGCGGGCAAGGCCGACAAAAGGCGGGTCAGCCTGTGCCAACTCTGTCGGGCGGCGACGAAACCCTTCCAATGGGCGATGGCGAGATCGACTGGCGCCAGCGCGCGCGCGCTCAGGATCGATCCGGCGATGATGATACCGGCGGTGGCCTCCCCGTGGATCACAAGATAGGCGCCGACTGCCAGCACGCCCGACTGCAGCATCATGCGCAACACCTTGGCGATGGCGCCGAGCCCGCCGCCAACGTCGCTCGCACGCCGCTGGCTGCGCATATAATCTCGGTTGGCCGCGCCCCAGCGCTCCGCGATACGGCCGACCATGCCCATGGCGGTGAGCGCCTCGGCATTGCGCCGGCTGGTTTCGGCCAAGCCGTTGCGCGAGACGGCGGCTTCGGTCGCCGTCTTGGTCGGTGCGCGCAGGAGCGCCTCGGTCAGCACGGTTAGCCCAATCAGGATGATGGCGCCGCCGAGTGCGGTAAAGCCGATCAGAGGATGGAAGGCAAAGCAGATCGCGAGATAGAGCGGGATCCAGGGCAGATCGAACAGGGCGACCGGGCCGAGGCTGGAGAGATAGGAGCGGATGGCATCGAGGTCGCGCAACGGCTGGAGGCCGTCGCCGCGGTTGCCAGTCAGCAATGGCAGCCGCACCAACGTATCGTATACACGGCCGCTGAGCGTCTCGTCGAGCGCGCCGCCGAGCAAAACGTTTAAGCTGATGGTGTGCTGCTTTGCATTATCGCACGTGGAGGCTGGGCGGCTTGGCCGGCGTGAGGACAACCTGGCCGCAGCTTGGGTTTGTTGGGCGCGCCTGACCTTGCGCGATCCGTGCCAATTCAGCGGCGGCTCCGGAGGCGGGTATTTTGGTTTCTACCAATTACAACCTATGATTGTTTTATCAAAACTCTCCCTTTAATGGAGGGGCGGCCAGCATTGTCTGGCCGCCCCGTCCTCTGACCGTTAGCCCTTGCGTGCGCGACGCTCTTGCCGCGCTTTCTTTTTTGCTTGCAACTCCTCGTATTCGAGCTCGTCGTATTCGGCATCGTTATTGTCGCTACTGTAATAATCATCATCATTATTATTATCGCCGTCCTCGTTCCAATTGTCGTTGGCACCCTTGGATTTTTTTGTTCGCGCCGTGCGGCCCACCTTGGTGACGGCCGGCTTGGTGACGGTCGGCTTGGACGACACATCTTTCGCGGTGGACGAGCGGTGCTCGATAAGTTTAACGCTTGAGTCTTGGCCGTACTGGCGCTGAAACTCCCGGATGATGATCAGCCGTTTGATTTTCTTTTCGATCAGGGCATCAAGCCGCTCTTCCATCTCGTTGGCCTGCCCGATCATGTTGAGACTGTAGGCGCTATCGGAGACTTTTTCCTCGGCTTGCGGTTTTTCCTCGGCTTCCGATTTTGCCTCGGCCTCGATATGGGGCCGCATGACTTCAATCTCGCTTATCACCGACCGCAAATTTGCCCCGAGTTTACCCATCGACGGCTTCTTCTTGCTCTTTGCAAAACTTGCTAGATCGGTCATCGCCTCAGATAGGTTTACAACGGCTGCCGGGAACTGCCCTTCCTCAAGGCGCCGCATCTTGAGGAAACGATGAATGCCGGTGACGCTGCGCTTGCCAGACTTCTCAATTTCAGCAGCAAGGGTGCTTTGCAAAAATGCCAGCTGTAGTGCGCGGTTAAAGCGGCGTTTTTTCCAGTGCAGAACTGCGATTTCAAAAACGACGTCGTCTTCGGTCGTTCCATTTGGCAAAAAATCTAGCCGAATGCCTTTCAACAGCTCGTTGAAGTCTTCGGCTTTTTCCCACGGCAGCACTATGTCGCTCGAATAGACGCCATGCACCAGTGCATTTTTATTGGACTGCTTTCTCATAATTAATACTCCAGATCGGTTGTTATGATAAATTTCAGAACGGCTATTTCAGACAACGGGATGGAAATAACGCAGGCATTGAATAATTGTTCTCGTTTGCTTTTTCGGCACCTCCTTTGTCTGGTGTCAACGCTAAGACACAACGCGAAATTCGACGACGACCATGCTCACGTCGACGCCGTTGCGTTCTGCAAACTCGCGCTTAACGCGGTTGATGAACTCAGCACCGGTCTCGGCCTTGGTGGCCTCTCGCAGGGTCGGCGCGTCCAGCGGCAGAACGTGTTTCCAGATTGCCTTGGTCTTGAGACCGGCAGCAGCAGCCGAGCCGTGCTTTGTTTTCTCATCGAGCGCCACGACGACTGGGAAGCCGGCGTCGCGGTTAGCTTTTAGACTTCGCAATGCGGCGTCGAAAATCTCGATAAAA
>Ga0097691_1003149_pt1 | contig 10342 bp, 10 predicted proteins | sample NGESurdeep072012_8_FD_72858 | JGI IMG/M metagenome (GOLD analysis project Ga0097691, IMG submission 72858) | Arctic peat soil microbial communities from Barrow, Alaska - NGEE Surface sample 210-1 deep-072012 | ecosystem: Environmental > Terrestrial > Soil > Wetlands > Peat ...
CCTATGGTGTTGGGCGGAAAGAGCGTGTCGGCGTCGAGCGCCAGCGAGCTGGAGGACGGCACCAACGAGACATTCGCCTCATTTGAGCCGGCGAGCAGTTGCAAGAGGCCGGCGACGCCTTCGCTGGAGCTCGACGCGTGCAGGCCTGTGGGGTTGGAGTAGACGTGCGCCAGGGAATCAGAGGGCGCCTTGGCGAGGAGCTTGGCGTAACCATCCGATCGTGCAAGCGAGGCTCCGCCGTGAGTCGTGTCGATCACGCTGTGAACGCCCGATTCGCTGCCGATCACGGCCAGACGGTCCACGAGCGCGAACGCGATCCCCTGCCCTGTGACCTGATAGGCGATTCCGCGGTAGCTGCTGGGGCGTGCGCCCGCATGCTTTGCCTGAGCGTTCAGGAAACTGCGGGCCTTGGCTGAGTCGCTCGTGTCGAGCACGATCGCTCCCTGGGCGCCCGTTGCGCTGAACGGCCACGCGCTCGTCGTGGAGGATCCGCTTTGGAGGATCTGCGTGAGCATCTGCTGCAGCTGTTCGCCGCCCGCGCGCGAGACGGAGAGCGTTGTGAGGAAGATCCCGGCGTTTGGTCCGAGCCAGGGTGCGATGTCGTGGCTGTAGTCGAGCGGCGGGCTGCCGGGGAGTTGGAGCAGCTGGAGGAGGCGGGCAGCGGAGTCGGGCTGGTGGGTGAGCGCCGTTGCGGCAGCGGTGGTGTTGCTCTTCAGCGTGCCGCTGGGGCGCACGACGGCGCCGGCGTACAGCGGCGCTGAGGCCGGAACCACACCCGCGGGGTCGGCGGAGGTGCCGGATGAGGAGGAGGAGCCGCAGCCGGCGAGCACGGCGCCGGCGAGACCGAGGGCCAGGGTGGCGAGGCCCCTCGCGAGGACCTGGCCGAACGGCCGTGCATCCGCCGCCGCGCCCTGGCCGTAATGCGCGGTGTCAGGCCCTTTCTCGTAAGATGAAGAGCGCACCAGCGACCGACCGGAGCCCGTCATGAAGAAATTTCTCGCGTTCATAGTGCTGATGCTCACGTTGACGACATCCTCTTACGCAGCACTCGATGTCGGAGATGCAGCGCCAAACTTTACAGCGTCGGCTGCGCTCGCCGGCAAGGTGTTCAAGTTCAACCTGGCCGATTCGCTGGCCAAGGGACCGGTCGTCCTCTACTTCTTCCCGGCCGCGTTCTCGGTCGGCTGCTCGATCGAGGCGCACGAGTTCGCCGAGTCGATCCCGAAGTTCGAGGCGCTCGGCGCGACCGTGATCGGCGTCTCGTCGGACGACATCGACACGCTCGGCAAGTTCTCGGTGCAGGCCTGCCAGGGCAAGTTCCCGGTCGCCTCCGACAACGGCCAGAGCGTCATGAAGTCGTACGACGCGGTGATGGCGCTGCGCCCCGACTACGCCAATCGCGTCTCCTACGTCATCGCGCCGAACGGCAAGGTTCTCTACAACTATCAGAGCCTGAACCCGAGCCGGCACGTCGAGAAGACGCTGGCCGCGCTCAAGGACTGGTCGCAGACCAAGACCAAGTGAAGGCATGAGCGCTGGCGCGCGCCTCGAGGCCGGCCAGCTGGCCCTTGCCTATGGCGCGGCGCTGGTCGCGATCCTCGTTCTCGACGGCCTCTGGCTCGGCTTCGTCGCCAAGGATCTCTACAAGCGCGAGATGGGCTCGCTGATGGCCGACACGTTCCGGGTCGCGCCGGGGCTGATCTTCTATGTGCTCTATCCGGCCGCGCTCGTCTACCTGACCCTGCTCACGCCGCCGGCCGGCTGGGGCCAAGCGCTCGGGCGCGGTGCCGTGCTCGGCCTGGCCGCGTACGGCGCCTACGACCTCACCAACCTCGCGATCGTGCGCGACTGGCCGCTCCGGATCAGCCTGATCGACTGGGCCTGGGGCGGCTTCATCGGCGCCGCCGCCGCCGCCGCGGGCTACGCGGCGACCTGGGCACGCGCCTGACCGGTCAGCGGCCGGTCGCGGTGACGCGCCAGACGACGTTGCCGACGTCGTCGGCGACCAGCAGCGCGCCGCTCTTGTCGATCGCCACGCCGACCGGGCGGCCCTTGGCATCGCCCTCGTCGCTGAGGAAGCCGCTCAGCACGTCGATCGGCTCGCCGGCCGGCTTGCCGTTGGCGAACGGCACGAAGATCACCTTGTAGCCGCTGCGCGGCTTCCGGTTCCACGAGCCGTGCTGGCCGACGAACATGCCGTCGCTGAACGGCGCCGGCAGCGATGTGCCCGCCGAAGAAACCAGGCCGAGCGAGGCGGTGTGCGGACCGAGCGCGTAGTCGGGCGGGATCGCGCGGGCGACCAGATCGGGCTGCTGCGGCTGCGCCCGCTCGTCGATGTGCTGGCCGTAGTAGCTGTACGGCCAGCCGTAGAAGGCGCCTTCGCGCACCGAGGTGAGGTAGTCGGGAACGAGGTCGCTGCCGAGCTCGTCGCGCTCGTTGGCGACGGTCCAGAGCGCGCCGTCGCTGCTCCAGGCCATGCCGTTCGGGTTGCGCAGGCCGGTCGCGAAGACGTGGCTCGCGCCGGTCTTGCGGTCGATCTCCCAGATCGCGGCGCGGCCTTCCTCGGCGGCGATGCCGTTCTCGGCGACGTTGCTGTTCGAGCCGACCGTCGCGTACAGCCTGGCGCCGTCGGCGCTGGCGATCACGTTCTTGGTCCAGTGGTGATTGATCGGGCCGGCCGGCAACGCGACGACGTTGCTCGGCGCGGCATCGATCCGGGTCGCGCCTTCGACATACGGGAAGCGCACGACCGCGTCCGAGTTGGCGACGTAGAGGTCGGTGCCGACGAGCGTCATGCCGAACGGCGAATGCAGGTGCTCGAGGAAGGCGGTGCGCGTCTGCGCGCTGCCGTCGGCGTTGAGGCCGCGCAGCAGCGTGATCCGGTCGGCGCTCGGCGTGCCGGCGCCGGCGCGCTTCTGCATCATCTTCATCACCCAGCCCTTGAAGCCCTTGCCGTCTTCCGGCTTCGGCGGCGCGTTGGTCTCGGCGACGAGCACGTCGCCGTTCGGCAGCACCGTCAGCCAGCGCGGGTGGTCGAGGCCGGTGGCATAGGCGGTCACCGTGAGGCCGGCGGCGGCGATGGGCTTGTCGCCCGACGACCAGCCCTTGGCCGGCGCGACGTTGACCGTCGGGATCAGGGTCTTGTGCGGCTCGGGCAGTTGCGGTCGCGGCCCCATTCCGGCGGCCAGCGGCAAGGTGGCGGTGTCGCCGCAGGCGGCGAGGGCGGCCGTCAGGACGAGCAAGGAAAAGACGCGTGAGGTGTGCATCGCAGCATGCTGAGCGTGGAAAGCGCCACTGTCGTGCGCGTGCTCAGCGCACGCTGTAGGTTGCGGCCGCGTCTCGGTGTCGGGTACGCGCGACGCTTTCCGGGCCGCTCGTCCCCGTGCCTCGCCAACAGTGCACGGTTTGCGGCTTTCGGCCATGCCGCGAGGGCACCGACGGTGCATCGGCGCTGGCAAACTGGGCCATCCAGGGAGATCGCAATGGCGAAAAAGGTACCCGCCGCGCTCGCGCGGCCCTTGAAGCTCTACGCCACCGGCCACGCGGCGCTGCTGCTGGGCGCGTGGGCGATGAGCGCGACCGGCTCGATGCTGCCGATGGCCATGGCTGCGTCGGCCTGCGTGATGCTCACCGTGCCGCTGGTTCGCCACTTTCTCGCGCCGGCGTCGGCTCGACGCTGATCGCTCGTCGGCGGGCGCGCTGTAGGAGTGCGCCGACGCGCGCGACGCCGCCCAGACGACCGCTCGGGGCGGTCGCTTCCGCTTCGCCGCCGCCGGCCTGCCGGCCATGCTTCACGCCGTGGTTCAACCCAACCAGGAGTGAAGCAATGGACACCAACGAACCGATGATCACGGGCCTTTTCCGCGACCGCGACAGCGCCGAGCGCGCCTACCAGTCGATCTCGGATCGCGGCTACACGCGCGACGACGTCAACCTCGTCATGTCCGACGACACCCGCAAGCGCCACTTCACCGGCAGCGCCGCCGGCCGCGAGACCGAGCTCGGCACCAAGGCCGCCGAGGGCGCCGGCATCGGCGGCGCGATCGGCGGCAGCCTCGGCGCCATCGCCGCGGCGATCGCGGCGGTCGGCACGACCATCGCGCTGCCGGGGCTCGGCCTGGTCATCGCCGGCCCGCTCGCCGCGGCGATCGCCGGCGCCGGCGCCGGTGCGGCCACCGGCGGCATCGTCGGCGCGCTGATCGGCTGGGGCATCCCGGAAGAGCGCGTCAAGGAATACGACAAAGGGATCCGCGAAGGCGGCATCCTGATGGCGGTGCGCCCGCGCAGCGACGAGGACGCGAGCTTCTTCGAGAACTCGTGGAAGTCGAACCGCGGCGAGCACGTCTACCGATAGACGTCGCGGTCGCGCGCGGCGATCTTCGCCCGCACCAGCGCGGCGAGGGCGGCGCCGCGCGGCGAAGGCGTCGCGGAGCGCCCGCGCAGGGCCGGCGGTAGCCACGGGTCGCCGCCCTGCGCCAGTGATTCGCGCATCGCCGCTGACGTCGCACTTGCCGGCGCGGCGGCGATCGTCGTGGCCTGCTGCATCGCCGGCGTCACTTGCATCGCCGCTGGCGATTCCAACGACGACGTCGATTCGATCGCGCTCATCGGCGTGCCGTTCAGGAACGCCAGCAGATCGGCCTTCAGCCGTACCCGCGATGCGTCGTCAAGATAGGTCATGTGGCCGCCCGCATAGACGCGGGTGAAGAGAGTGGGCTGCGCGCCGAGCCGGGCAAGATCGAGCTCGGTCTGCCGGAACGGTGTCGCGAGGTCGTGATAGCCGGCGAGCGACAAGGTTCGCAACGCGGGCTTGCGCGTCAGGGCCGCGGCGAGATCCGGGATCGTGTCCGGCAGCGGCCTGCCGTCGTGGCTGAAATCCCAGCTGTCGATGGCGTTCGAGAGCAGGGTGTAGCCGGCGCTGGCCGAATAGAGCAGCTCCTCGTTGAAGAGCTGTAGCGCCGCCGCCGTGAAGGGCCCGGTGATCAAGGCCGATGACGGATCGCCGCTCGCCGCGAGCGCGCTGGCCGATGGCACGGCGATGCGCGCGTCGTAGCGCCCCATCAGCTGGCCGGGCAGAACCAGGCCACGGAACGTCGCGGGGTCGAGATCGAAGTTTGCCGTCCAGAGCGAAGCTGGTGCGCCGGTCAACGCGGCGAGCTAGTCGACCAGCCCGGCCGGTGGCGCCTGGTGCGCGCCCACGAAGGCGGCGACGGCCGGCGCATAGCTTGCATCGGTGAAACTGCGCAGCAGCGCGGCGTAGGCGTTGATGTCGGCAGGCACCGGCTGCGTCAGCCGGAACCAGGCGCCGACCTCGCCGTAGCTCGGCAGGTAGCCCGCGCAACTGGCGGTGCCGGGCGCGAAGAAATCGCAGTTGCTGTTGTAGTCGAGCGCCGACGACAGCAGGACGACGCCGTCGAGGCGCATGCCGGCCGCGAGCATGAGCTCGGCGAGCACGGCAGAGCGCGTCGTTCCGTACGACTCGCCGAAGATGAAGGTCGGCGAGGTCGCGCGCTGGTTCGCGGCGACGTAGCGGACGATGAAGTCACGCATCGCCGCGGCGTCGCGGTCGACGCCCCAGAAGCTCTGGTTGGTGAGCGGCTCGATCGCTTCCGAGTAGCCGGTGCCGACCGCGTCGACGAAGACCAGGTCGGCGACGTCGATCAGGCTCTCGCCGTTGTCGACGAGCTGGAACGGCAGCGGGACGGCGAGCGAGGGATCGTGGGTGACGACGCGGCGCGGCGCGAACGAGCCGAGGTGCAGCCAGACCGTCGCCGAGCCCGGGCCGCCGTTGTAGAAGAAGACCAGCGGCCGCGTCGCCGCGCTCGCGCCGGGCAGCGTGTAGGCGACGTAGAACAGCGACGCCTCGTCGGCGCCGCTGCGCGGATCCTTGGCGTTGAGGTGGCCGGCCGTCGCCGTGTAGGCGAGGTCGCGGCGCCGACCGCAATCGAATGCGAGGTGATCGACGCGGTCTCGGCCGATGCGGCGAGGGAGGCGCCGGCGGCCGTCGAGTACGGCGTCGTGTCGCGCAGCGCACCGGCGAGCGCGGGCGCGCTGACGATCGGGGCCGGATCGCCGCCACCACCGCCGCAGCCGGCCAGGGCCAGCACGACCGTGACGACGAGCAGGCCGGCGCGCGTCACGGCGATCGCGCCCTCAGTGCGGATTGATCGCCAGCAGCTCGATCTCGAAGCGCAGCGTCGAACCGGGCGGAATCTTGCCGGCGGCGCGCTGGCCGTAAGCAAGCTCGGGCGGACAGGTGAGCTCGGCCTTGCCGCCGACCTTCATGCGCTGGACGCCCTCGGTCCAGCACTTGATGACGCGACCGAGCGGAAACACGGCCGGCTCGTTGCGCGCATACGAGCTGTCGAACTCGGTGCCGTCGACGAGGGTGCCGCGATAGTTGACCTTGACCGTGTCGGCGGCGGTCGGGCTGGCTCCCTTGCCTTCGCGCAGCGACTTGTAGACGAGGCCGGGCGACGCCATCGGCGCGGTGCCGCTCGCCGGCTGCGCGCCGGCGCTGCCGAGCCAGGCGGTTGCGGCGAGGGCGAGCGAGGCCGAGAGGACGATGGGGAAGCGATGTGCATTCATGGTCGCGATTGTCTCTCAGCGCAGGCGCGCGCCGTCTGCGGTAAAAGGCCGGACGGCTCGCGCCCCGATGCAGAACGATGCGCCGCATCCTTCAGGAGACCGCCATGAAGAACGTCCTGCTCGCCGCCCTCGCCCTGTCGTGTGCCGCAGCGCTCGCTCAGCCCGCGCAACCGACCCTGCGCCTGCGCGGCACGGTCGAGAAGTTCGACGCGACCACGCTGGTCATCAAGGAGCGCAACGGCGAGACGATGACGCTCGTGCTGGCTGACAACTTCACGGTCAGCGAGGCGCTGCCGATCGACCCCGCCGCCATCCAGCCCGGGACTTTCATCGGCACGGCGGCGCTGCCGGGGCCCGACGGCTCGCTCTCGGCGCTCGAGGTGCTGGTCTTTCCCGAAGCGGCGCGCGGCACCGGCGAGGGCCACTCGCCGTGGGATCTGCAGCCGGGCTCGACGATGACCAATGCCACCGTCGCCACGATCACGCCCGGCGCCAAGGGCCGGACGATGGTCCTGCACTACAAGGACGGCGAGAAGACGATCGTCGTTCCCGACGGCATTCCGATCGTTACCCTCAAGCCGGGCGATCGTTCGCTGCTGGTGCCCGGTGCGAAAGTGATCGTCACGGCGCAGCTGCGCAACGGCCAGCCGACGGCGCTGCGCGCGACCGCCGGGCGCAACGGCTTCACGCCGCCGATGTAGCCGGGCTCTGCGCGACCAGGTGTCGCGCAGCGTCGCCGTCCGGTTGAAGACCGGCTTGCCTTCGCCGTGGTCGGCGAGGTCGGCGACGAAGTAGCCGTGGCGCTCGAACTGGAAGCGATCGGCGCGCCGCGCGCCGGCAACAGGCGGCCACAAGATGACGCAGCGATGCATGGGTAGCCATCGCGACTCGGCCGGGCCCGCAGCGAGCTCAGAACGTCGTTGGCACTCGGACGGTCAGGGTCACGTCGGGCGTGTCGCGGGTCAGCCCGGCGCCGAGCGAGACGTTGAGCGTTCGTCTATCGCTCAACCGAAACGAATAACCGAGCAGCAGCGTCCCCAGCTGCACCCGAACGGAGTCGGCCGCCGTCTGGCCCTGAACTTTCGTCTTTCCGACCGAGGCGTGGTCATAGCCGATGCTGAACGACGACTTCTCGTTCAACCCGAGCCCCATGCCGAAGTTGAACCCGAAGATGCCGCCGGGCGCGACTTTGCCGAGAAACTCGGGGCCGGTGTCGGTGTTGAGCGAGACGCCGTTTCGGGCGAACGTGTACAGATAGCTGAGCGTGCCGAAAAAGACTGCCGGATCCGAGGGATAGAGCATCGTCACCGCGGGCTGCAGGCCGTAGAAGCCGGAGCCCGTCGGCAACTCAGTCTGGATTCCGTCGTCGCGGAAGCCAACCACGGACTTCGAGGTCTGGACCTCGAACGGATCCTTTCCGGTCCTCGACTTGAAGCGGAGGCTGCCGATGTAGTAGGGCCGGTCGAGGCCGCCGTCGTTGAATTGATAGCGGCCCGTCAGCTCGACGTCGCCCAGGCCGCGTCCGGTCGAATCGAAGATCGTCGAATCGGTCGAGGCGCCCTGCAGGAATTCACGGCCGACACCGGTGTCGGCGCGGTACACGTAGGGAACCTTGGCCTCGAGCTCGAAGCGGTTGGTGATGCCGAAGCGGCCCGTCAGCGCAGCGGTCAACGTGGTCCGTCGGACTTCGCGAATGTCGATCGCACCGATCAGGATCGCGGGAATGATCGTGTAGCCGACCAGTGAGACGCGGTCGCTGGAGGAGTACGAGTACTGCAGCGACGGCTCGAGCACGTACTTGCCCTTCGCCGTCAGAACCCCCGGCTGCTCGAAGATCGGCGCGACTTCCGGTCGCCGTGTCGACGCGTCCGGAGCCTGGCCCACCGGCTCTGGCCCCTGCGCGACTTGCTGCGGTCCGCTGCCGGTGCCGGTGCCGGCGCCGCCACGCTGCGACGCAAGGGCTTCGCTGCCGAGGGCGCGCCGCATCTCGTCGATCCGGGCTTCCTGCTCGGCGAGCGACTGCTTCAATTTGTTGAGCTGACGGGTTTGCTCGTCGATGCGCTGCTTCAGCGCGGTGAGGCGAGCGTCGGGATCGTCGCTGGCCGCGTTGCTCTGCGCATGTGCCGGCGCACCCGCGAAAACAAGGGCCGTGCAACCAATCGTAGCGATCGAGAGAAGACCATTTCTCTTGTTCAATTCGTATCTCCCGGGCCATGTTTGGAGTTCATGAGTCCGTCGAGTTTCGAGCAAGCTTGTCTGGGGGGGAAGAGTGTTTTCAGGGATACCGGAACGTGACTTCCATCACGGCCCAAGGTGGGTCATCCACCCCCGGTTTGCGGGGGTGAAGGATGGCTGTTCGAGTTCACTTCGACTAACGTCTTTTGCACATACATCTATAAGTCGCTGAGCTCAGGCGACGAGACGGCAGGGGACAGCGCGGATGTCAGGCAACAAGGTTCTATGCATCGGGCGGGCGGGGGTCGCCGAGCCGATTTGCACGTATTTGATTGCGGCCGGCTGGGACGTCCATCGAGCGGCAGACCTACAACGTGCCAAGCGCCTGCTCACCGACAAGCACTTCACCGTAGGTGTGCTGGTCTATGCCGGCGTCGACGACGCCGTCTGCTCGCAGTTGAACGCGTTTCTCGCCGCGCACGGCAATCTCGAGTGGCTCGGCTGTTTCGATGCACCGTCGCTGAAGTGCGCGACGTGTCGAGATCTCATCCTCGTCCACCTCTTCGACCATCACACTCTGCCGGTTGACATGGAGCGGATGACGATCTGTCTGGGCCACGCCCATGGGCGGGCCTCGCTGCGCGAAACCGCGGCAGTCGCGGAGACTACCCGCGGCGATGCAACCGTCTTGGGCCAGAGCCAGGCGATCATCGAGTTGCTGCGGCAGGTCCGAAGAACGGCGAGCGCCAACGCGCCGGTCCTGATTCACGGCGAAAGCGGCAGCGGCAAGGAACTGATCGCCGAGGCGGTGCACCGGCAATCGCCTCGTGCGATAGGGCCGTTCGTGCCGATCAACTGCGGCGCGATTCAGGCTGGGTTGATCCAGTCCGAGCTGTTCGGCCACGTGCGGGGCGCGTTCACCGGCGCGATTGACGGAAAGCGCGGATTGTTCGAGGTCGCCGAAGGGGGCACGGTCTTCCTCGACGAGATCGGCGATCTCCCGCTCGACCTCCAGGTGAACTTGCTGCGCTTCCTGCAGGAAGGAACGATCACCCGCGTCGGTTCGACCGAGGTGAGGCATCTCGATGTTCGCGTCGTCGCCGCGACCAACGTGGATCTGCAGAAGGCCGTCGCCGAGGGGCGGTTCCGCGAGGATCTGTTCTATCGTCTGAACGTCCTGCCGCTCCACGTCGTGCCGCTGCGTGAACGGCGCGAAGACATCAAGCTCCTGGCGCATCACTTCTTTCGCAAGTTTTCCGCCGAAAAGAGCGCCAAGCTGAAAGGCTTCAGCCGGCTCGCGCTGATGACGATGGAGGCGCACAACTGGCCGGGCAACGTGCGCGAGCTGATCAACCGAGTTCGCTGCTCGATGATCATGGCCGAGGGCAAACTGATCATGCCGGCCGATCTCGGCCTCGAGGCGCCCACCAGCCCGGAGTTGCAGAACGTGCTCGACGCGGCACGTCAGAAGGCCGAGCGCGGAGCGATCTATTCGAGCCTCCAGCAAACGGGCCGCAATGTCGCGACGTCGGCCCGCCAGCTTGGCGTCTCGCGCATGACGCTCTATCGTTTGATGGTG
>Ga0097691_1003150_pt1 | contig 10341 bp, 10 predicted proteins | sample NGESurdeep072012_8_FD_72858 | JGI IMG/M metagenome (GOLD analysis project Ga0097691, IMG submission 72858) | Arctic peat soil microbial communities from Barrow, Alaska - NGEE Surface sample 210-1 deep-072012 | ecosystem: Environmental > Terrestrial > Soil > Wetlands > Peat ...
CAGTCGGCCGACCTGTTGAGCGCGAACGCCCATGACCCACGGCGAGGCTGGGGCGGCTCGACGACCTGCTCGAGGGGCCCGACAGGCTGGTGCATGACCCAATGCCCCCGCTACGTCTCGAGCGTGGTCGTCGAAGGCCGTCGGATCGCGCCGCCGCTGGCCGACGCCTCGCCAGCCAGCAGGTCAGCCTCGAGCTGCTCGGCTTCCAGCTCGTCATGCACGTAGCGCCCGCCGCGCAGCCACGAGGCGCCGGCCGCCACGAGGAAGATGACGATCGAGAAGATCGAGACCACCACCACCCCGTCGTGGAAGGGGCCCGCGATGAGCGAGGGGAAGAAGCTGGGGCTCACGAGATGGCCGGCGTCCCCGGCGGGCAGCGCGGCGAGCACCTTCGGTCCGAGCAGGGTCTGCAGGGGGTTGTAGCCGAGGAACGCGGCGAACAGGTAGCCCACGGCAGGGAGATGGGACAGGGACGTCGCCACGGATGCGGCGACGTGGTTGGCGGTGAGGCCGCGGAACATGGCGCCCGGTACGTTCGCCGAGAGGCCCGCGATCATGAGCGTGAAGAAGACGGCGATCGAGAGCGGCATGCCGGTGCTCTGGAACGTGGCGCGCATGCCCGAGGCGGCACCCCGATACCCTGCCGGCACGCTGTTCATGATGGCCGCCGTGTTGGGTGAGGCGAACATTCCGAAGGCGACGCCGTTGAGCAGGATGACGAACGCGAACGCTGGGTAGACGAAGTCCGCCGGTAGGACCGTCAGCAGCGCGAACGAGAGGGCGGCCAGGAGCATGCCGCCGGTCGCGAAGGGCCGCGCTCCGAAGCGATCCGAGAGCCACCCGGACAGCGGTCCCGCGATAACGAAACCCACGGTGAGGGGCAGCATGTAGATGCCCGCCCAGAGAGGCGTCTGCTCGAACGTGTAGCCGTGCAGGGGGAGCCAGATCCCCTGCAGCCACATGATCAGCAGGAACTGCAGGCCGCCCAGCCCGATCGCGCTGAGGAGACCGGCCAGGTTGCCCGCCGCGAAGGCCCGGATCCTGAACAGGTGGAGGTTGAACATCGGCGCCTCGACGCGCAATTCGATCACCGCAAAGGCGGCGAGGAGCACCGCCCCGCTCACGATCGCGCCGATCACGGAGGGGTTGCCCCAGCCCATCGTGGAGGTCCCGTAGGGTGAGATGCCGTACGTGATGCCGATCAGGAGGAGACCCAGGCCGGCCGCGAACGCGGCGTTGCCAGCCCAGTCGATGCGGGCCGCGTGGCGCTCGCCGAGCTCACGCAGGGCGAGATAGGCCCAGATCGTCCCGATGATCCCCACCGGGACGTTGAGCAGGAAGACCAGGCGCCAGTCCAGAGCCGCCAGGACGCCGCCGAGGATGAGCCCAATGAAGGACCCGGCCTGAAAGGCGATCTGGTTGATTCCGAGCGCCATACCGCGCTCGTTGGAGGGGAACGCGTCGGTCAGGATGGCTGCCGAGTTCGCCATCAGCATGGCGCCCCCCACTGCCTGGACCATCCGCATCACGATGATCTCGACCGCGCCGGCGGCGCCCGTGCTCCACGTTGCCGAGAGCCCGATGGAGGCCAGCGTGAAGACCACGAACCCCAGGTTGTAGATGCGGACCCGGCCGTACAGGTCCCCGATCCGCCCGAGCGTGACGACGACCACCGCGGTGACCAGCATGTAGCCCATCAGGACCCACAGCAGGTAGCTGAAGTTCGCGGGATCGAGCGGGTCGAGCTGGATGCCCCGGAAGATCGAGGGGAGCGCGATGATCAGGCTCGTGGCGCTGATCGCGGCCATCAACCCGCCGAGCGTGGTGTTGGAGAGGGCGACCCACTTGTACGGGAGGTGGGCCAGGCTCCGGCGAGGCGGCGTCGTGCTGGTCATCCTCGTGCCACCTCGGCCGTGAGCGGCCGTCGCGCGGACCGTGGGGCCGGCGCCTCGTTGGGTGCTGCGTCCTCGTCGGGTACGGACTCCAGCAGGCGCTCCAGCAGCGACGCCAGGAGCAGCCGTTCGCCTGGCGCCAGCCGCTCGACGCGCCGCACGAGGCCGCTCGACTCAACGAGCGCCCGATCTCCGAGCGCCTCGTGTGCCCGTGGGGTCAGTGCCAAGGTGGTGACCCGCCGGTCGGCGGGGTCAGTGCCGCGCTTGACGAGCCCCGCCGCCTCGAGGCGATCGACGAGGTTCGTGGCGCTGGAAGGCTTCAGTTCGAGCCCGGCGCCCAAGCGGCTGATCGTCACCTCCCCGAGATCGCGAAGGAGCCGGAGGGCGTGGAGGTCGCCGAGCGCCACGCTGTAGGTCCGGGCTAGGTCGCGCTGCAGGGGGTCGGCCAGCGCCACGGCGCGAACGTAGGCGCGCAGGGCGAGGCGCGTTTCGGGGGACCAATCGGACACCGAACACTCCACCATCGTGTATAGTCGCCGAAACGGGAGTATAGCCGAATGCCGGTCATCACCATCGCGCGGCAGTACGGGGCAGGCGGGTCGACCGTGGCCGCGATCGTCGCCGAGCGACTCGGCGCGGACCTCGTGGACAAGTGGCTGGTCGCGGAGATCGCTCGGCGGGCTCAACTCCCCCCGAAATCCGTAGAGGCGGAGGACGAGCGCCCCTCGAGCCTCATCGGTCGGCTCGTCGCCTCGTTCGCGCCGATGGGTGCTGCGGTCGGGATGGTCTGGGATGTGCCCTACCCGGATCCGGCATACGACCCGCGCCTCGCCGTTCTTGAGCTCACTCGGAAGGTGGTCACCGAAGTCGCGCGGGGCGGAAACGCGGTGATCGTCGGGCGCGGGGGGGCCGCGATCCTGCGCGAACGCCGGGATGCGGTTCACGTGTTCCTCTACGCGGCCGAACCCGCGCGGGTGGAAACCGTGATGGCGCGCGAAACGGTTTCCGAGTCGGTCGCGCGCCGGCGCATGCACGAGATGGACGCGAACCGGGCCGCCTACCTACGGCAGGTGTACGGACTGGACCGCCGCGACCCGCTCTTGTACACGCTCATGTGCAACACGGGGCTGCTCGGGTATGCACGCACCGCCGAGATCATCCTGGCGGCAGCCGGCAGACTGTCTGAGGCCCGAGCCGCGGGGGCCGCTTTGTCGCAGGAGTCGTCGCGATGAGGTCGCCGCCGCCGCTCGATTCGCTCGATCCATCCTCCAACGCACGCGCCGTGCGCGACCTGTAAGGACGGATCAGCGCCGCGGCCACCCCGCCGCTCAGAGTTCGGGGTGACCACAACCGCCCCTGCCTCTCGCAGGCGCTCTGGCGTGTTGGTGACCTCCATCGAGCAAATGGATTGGGCGCCTCCCGGCGGACCTCCCAACTTTCTTGGTTGTGTCCCACGGCGGCGCACGGAAACGACCCTCGGCTTTCGGTACGCCCCACCCGCACGACGGAAGCGTCGTGTGATCCGGTGGAGCCACCCCACCAACGTTCCGGTTCGCCAAGACGTCGGGCATGGCTCAAGCGGAGCACGGCAGCAGGCCGGCCGCATCCTTCGCCTCCAGGACGCGCAGCGCCGCGTCGTCCACGCGGGCCGCGACCCGCGAGCCCCCGGTCGCGTTCGCCTGCACGGCGGCGACCATGGCCACCGTCGCATCGGCGGTCTTGGAGACGATGAGATCGCCGCCCGCGAGGAGGAACTCGAGCGCCCGCCGGCCGGGTGACATCGTCGCGACTGCCGCCGTCGCGCCCAGGTCGTCGGACACGACGACCCCCTGGAACCCGAGGTCGCCCCGCAGCAGGCCGCCGATGACGACGGGGGAGAAGGCCGCCAGGTGGGCGGGATCGATGCGTGTGTAGGTTGCGAGGGCGACCATGACGAACGGGACCCCGGCGTCGATCGCCGCCCGGAACGAGTCGAGGTACGGGTCATCGGCGGTCGTCACACTGTCGACCACCTCCGCCGCGAAATCGGTGTTGCTGGCCACGCGACCCAGGCCCGGGAAGTGCTTGGCCGTGGTCGCCACCCCGGCCGCGGTCATGCCCGCGACAAACGCCGCGGCGTGGGTGCCGGCCGTCTGTGGATCGTGGCCGTACTCGCGCCGCAGGACGCCGATCGGGTCGTTGGTCGCATCGGCGCCGGGCGGGACGACATCGAACACAGGCGCGAAGTCGAGGTTCACGCCGGCCGCCCGGAGCTGCTGGCCCCATGACGTCGCGTCGGCGGTGAGGACCCCGCGGGGCCGCGCGCCCTGCACCAGCGCCGAGGGAATCGTCGAGAACCCGGGGCCGGCGAGCGCCTGGATGAGCCCGCCCTCCTGGTTCGCGGCCACGAAGAAGCCCACGTCGGCCGTGGAGGCCGCATTGACCTGGGCCTGGACGGCGTCGGCGATGGCCCGTACCCCTATCACGCCGATGGAGGTCGTGGCCGTGAACCAGACCGAGCCGACGTGCTCTTCCCGGATCGCACTGACTTCGGCCGGACCAAGCCGGTCGTCGGCGAGACCGAGCAGGAACAGCTGGCCGACCCGTTGGGCGAGGCTCATCCCATCGCGGACACGCTGGGCGCACGAAACCTGGGCGGTCGCGCTTCGCGACGGTGACGAAATGGGCGGCGCGGCGGTTGAGGTCGGACGTGGCCTTGCGCTCGCGGTCGGCGTGGCGGGTGATCCGGCGACCAGGGCTGACGGGCCCGCGCAAGCACCGACGAGACTGACCACCGCGACAAGGACGGCCCTCCGGGCTAGGGCGGTTCGTCCCCCGGTGCGGCACGTACTCACGCGGCCATTCTGCGCGCAGGAGCGGACGACGCCTGCGACCGCCGGCGCAAACCGAGCGCTCTCACGGTCGGCGGATCGGTGGTTCCCGCCAGCGCTCCTGCCCGTCACGATGAGTGCGTGTATGCCCGCAGCCGCCTCACGGACCGAAGCGACTTGTGCGTCGGCCAGCGTCGAGCGCGCGATGGTGGGAGGCTGTGTCATCGCCTGCGGAGCGGACCTCCGCCAATTGACCTGACTTCTACGCCGCCTGCCGCGCTTACCACTCGTAGACTGTTCGCGTGGCAACGCCTCCGACCCCCGCGCGGCAGCGTCGGCGCCTACAACGCTGGATTGCCGCCATCGCCTTGATCGGTTCTGCGGAGAGGTCCGCCCGCTCCGACACGCCAGAGACAAACGCGACGGCGCTGCTGTCTGCCCATGCTGCGGCAGAAACGCTCCTCGGCCTGATCGTCGGTCACCGCAACGACAGCCGGAACGAGGACATCCCCTTCCCGCAACTCGTTCGGGACGCCGTGGACGCGTTGAAGAGGCGCCGCGCTCGTGCGCTCCCCCAGGATCTGCTCGATGACCTCGGCGCGATGCATCGGGCGCGAAACGGTTTCGTCCATGCCGCCAGTGCGGTTCATGCATCAGAGGTGGAGCGGGCAATCGGTTCCGCTCGCGAGCTGGCAGAGCACATTCCCGGCAGGTCGGCGAAGGCGTCTGGGATCACGGAGGCCGTCGCGGACATCATTGTCGACGTCGAGTACGTGAGCATGTGGATGCGCCATGCCGAGGCGATGCTGAGATCCGGTCGTGTCCGGTTGGCGGCGGACGGTCTCGCCCGTGCCCTCGACGGCGCAATCAACAGGACCCATCCCCGCCTCGTTGACCGACACGATCGAAGGTTGAGCCGCGACGAACAGATGCGCGAGTTCCGGAGGAGGTCCCTCGGCGGGCCAGGGCCCCGTCGCAGGAGAGGTTGGCACTCGCGATCGAAGGCCTGTCCGACTGGGTCGTGCCTCTGGCACTCGGATTGCCGCCCTCCGGTTATGCAGCCACCCGAGCAGCGATCGGGTATGAGTCGCGAATGGACACGAGCGGTGCCCCAGTCCCGGTCGATCGCCCCAAGGAGGAGCCGACCGCGGACGACGTCAGGCGGGCAGCGGGCACGGTCAGCGTGATGATCTTCGAGTTGTGGGCGACGGGGACACTCGTCGCAGGTCGGCGGGACGAGGAAGCGATCCGGCTCGCTCAGCCATTCCTCGCGGACCCGTGTGGCACCGCGGCCGGTGAACGGGCAAGCAGCCCGCCTCCTGACCGACGGGAGGCAGGCGAGGCCGTCAGCGTCGCGCACGACCGCGAGCGACCGGTCAAGACGCGTCGCTGACGATCGATCCGACCCCCGACAGGAGCACGGCATCGCCACCCGCACGCCCCTCGCTGCGCGTTGCTCTGGATCGGATGAACTGGGGCGCACGAACGGAGGCAGACGCCCGTGCTTCGCGAGGGCCGTTGGAGCGGTCCCTTTGTGGAAGTTCGCCGACTACCTCGAGTGGCAGAGCGCAATCTGGCGTTCGGCAGTCTAAAGGGGAGGATGGGAGATGGCGGACAAGGACCGGACCAAGATTCTGGATGCCGCCCGGGGCGCGCTCGAGATCGCGAACTACGGCCTCAAGCTCTTGTCCGACAAGGACGAGGCCAAGGTCACGGCGGGGCTCTCCAACGTCGCGGTCTTTGGGCGAATCGTCACCTCGAGGCTGCAGCTACTACGGAGTGCTGACCATCATTTCGACGAGTGGTACGCGCCGCACCAAGAGGAGATGGCGGCGGATCCACTCTGTCGGTACTTCTATGAACTCCGAACGGCTATCGAGCACCAGATTCCCCCCGAGCCCACCCACTACGGCACGCACATCGAGTATCTCGACATGCGCGACCTAACTCCGTTGTGGGCAGCAGCCCCGCCCGGTGCGCGCAGCCTCTTCATCGGTGATAGCCAGGGCCGGAACGGATTCGAGGTCGAACTTCCCGACGGAACGGTGGAGACGTACTACATCGAGCTCCCTCCCGGAGTCCACGTGAGGGACCTCAAGACGCTACCCAACGCGCCGACTGCGCACCTCGGCCGACCGATCGTCGACGCGTCGCTGGAGACCCTCGCAAGCCTGTACCTGGCGTATCTCTCCAACCTGGTCCAGTCGGCAGCGAGCGAGTTCGCCGCTTAACCTGGGCGACGGACACCAGCCATAGGACGGGACCTTCACTCAGGCGACCTCCTGAAGGGTAGACGCGAAGACCCCGATGGTCTGGGAGATGCAGGCGATGGGCCATCGTCGACACCCGTCGTGCGCTCGAGCTTGGGGGCCAGCTAGCGGGCCGCGATGGCCTGTCGCGTGCCTCTGCTGAACGCGTCCCTCACGATCTTGAGCTCCTATGTTGTCAAGCCCCCTCGGTGACGGGTCGTGCGCTCCGCTCGACATCGGCGAGCATGGTGCGCAGCACCACATCGGCGAGATGACGCTTCAGGCAGCGCAGGGCCTCGAGCCGGGACTTGCCCTCGGCGGTTCGTCGCGCCATGTATGCCTTGGCGCGCGGGTCGGTCCGGGCCTGGACGACCCGAGTGCGCTCACCCACCCGCTGGTCCCGCGCATCGACGAGGAGCTTGAGATCCTCGGTGATCCCGGGCATGGGGACCGGGCCGAGGCCCTCCTCGCGAAGGGCCACCCGGGCGATCGCGAGGGCGTCGCCTGGATCGCTCTTGCCCGCCCGGCGGAGGTGCCGGCGCTCGCGATCGGTGAGGATCGCGGGTACCTCGACGACCCGCTCACCCGCGGCCACGAGCAGCCGCGCCAGGGCCGCGCCGTACGAGCCCGAGCCCTCGATCCCGAAGCGCCGCTCCGAGCCGTGCGCCTGGGCCCAGCGGAGGATCCCGACGTGCCCCCGGCGATCGTTCGGGAACGTCCTCGCCCCGGTTTCGCGACCGGTCGCATCGATCGCGCTCACCGCCAGTGTCGCCTTGTGCGTGTCGATCCCGATCGTCACCATCGCCTGTCCTCCCTCGCGTGGGTAGACTCGGATGCGCGCGACCGGGCGGACAGGCATGCGTGCGGCTCGCCGAAAGAGATCACGCTCCTATCAAGTCACGCCCGGCGCGCCCGACCCCCGCCGGGAGACGCTCAAGATGCGAGTCACCGCCTCGTCGGCTGGACATGCCATGAACGTGGAGTCATCCCGGCGGGTTTCGGACAACGCTCGCGGATGAACGCGGCGCAGGCAAGAGCCTACGCATGCCATCGTGTATGGGGCGTGACCGGTTGCGGCAGTCGAACGTCACCGGCTACGGTCTCGCTTCTCCCTGCCCGTTCGTCCGGGGAAACGGGCGCATCCGTCCCGTACTACCCTGTAACAATCGGGCCGTTGTCACGTCTCCCGCTCAGTGTCGGTCACGGTCGCGCCCATGCCGCGCCGGCGCCAGCCACCCCGACCGATGGGCCGCCGATCGCACCAGCAACGGAGTGACGACGTGGCAGACCGAGTGTCCCAACGATCAGGCTCCGCGATCGCCAGGGTTGGCGTATGGCTGGTGGCACTCATCTCGCTGCTGCTCGGCCTCTGGTCGGGCCACGAGATCGCCTACGAGAGCGGTGTGCCGGGAAGCGAGCTCGGCGGAGCGAGCCTTGTCCTCGGCGTCGGGGCCGTGGTCGTGGTGCTGGGGCTCGTCGGGATCGGCGCCTTGATCGCAAGATCCAGCCGGATCGCTGCGTGGGCGTTCACAGGTGCCGGGCTGCTGGCGGTGGGCACGTTCGGCGGGGCCCAGATGACGGGACCCCTGGGACTCGGATACCACGAGCCACTGGTGCTCCATGCCGCCGGCGAGGCGACGGCCGAGCTCGAGGGTGTCGCCAGCTACGTCGCGGCGCAGGCTGGGAACGCGAGCTGCGACTCGATCGGCGACTCCTCGGACGTCGGTCTCGTGACGGCGCTGAACCTGGGCGAGCTCGGGACGGGCACCCTCCGTGCGATCCTCAGCGTGAATCCGGGCGCAGCCGCGGCCGACCTCCAGCTGTTCATCGACGGGGCCGACCTTCCTGAGGGCGCAACCCAACCGTTCTGGGACGGTACCGTGGTGCTCCACGGGCTCGCGGCCGGCGGCGCGTCGGGGAGCGCGGACTTTCGCAACCTTCCTTCGGCCGGCGGGGATATCGGCAAGGGCACGCCCGGGCCGGCGCCGTCCAGCGGTGGCTGGCCCGCGATCCTGTCGGGCACCCTCCACTGGCAATGCCACGCGTATTAGGTTCGCGTCGGTCCCGGCGCGCTCAGACCTCGCGGGAGAGGATCACCACGCTGTACGGCCCTATGGGGTTCTTCACCTGACCGCTCGCGTGCCACAACGCGCTTTCAATCGTCCGTTGCGTTTCCAGTCCGACCGATCGAAGACGCGTGGCGTGAGTCCGCTGCTCTGTGGCCGCCACACCACGGCCACAGAGCCGACTCGGTGCCAAAGCGGTGGCCAACTCGCTATACATCGGCGAAGCGGAGGCTCAGACTCCGTTGACCGGTTGGCCTTGGGTGGCTGACACGCATGACAAGAAGAGGGCTGCCAACATGAAGGCCATCGACTGTCCCGCTCCGGACGCTGCGCACATCCATGCAGAGGACGACGACAGCCTCTTCAAGGAGCTGCGACGGCACGCTGATGAGGTTCATGCCGACGCTGGCTACACCGATGAGGCACTGCACGAAATGGTCCGGGATGCCCCGGTCGACGCGCAACACGCGTCAGCGGGGTAGGGACGGACGATCTCGTTCGGCAACGGGGCGCATGGGGCCGACGAGGTACCGACCGGCGCCGCCGAGGCCGTGGTCCCCTTGGCCACGTGAGCGCACCAGAAGTCGAAGCACGCTGCGCGCTCGTGCTCCACGATCGTCAGCTCCTGGTGGACCTCATCCAGCTGACGCTGAGTCACGGCCTGTTCGTTGTTCGGACGGCGCACAGCCTGGCCGAGGCGGAGGCGATCCTCGCCGAGTGGCACCCGCACCTGGCCGTGGTCGACATGGACCATGACGACAGCACGGCGCTGCTCGGGAGGCTCGGCGCCTTGAACCCTCCTACCAAGCGCCTGACCGCGGCGCTCGGGCTCACGCGCCGCGGGGACCTCAAGTCGAAGCTCCGGGCGTTCGATCTGGGCGTCGACGACATCCTGACGGTGCCGTTCTCGCCGGAGGAGCTGCTCGCGCGGGCCATCGTCATCACCCGTCGGGCCACGGGCTCGGATCGGCCGATCGTGCCTGTGATCAGGATCGGCGAGATCGAGATCGACATCCTCAGCCGCCAGGTCCGCGCCGGCAGCTCGATCGTGCACCTCTCCGGGATCGAGCAGAGCTTCCTGTACCTCCTCGCCAGTCGTGCCGGTCGCGTGGTGACGCGGGAGGAGATCCTCGACGCCATCTGGGGCACCGACTTCGTGACCGAGAGCAACATCGTCGACCGCCACATCCGGAGCCTGCGCATCAAGCTCCAGAACGACTACCGGCATCCGCGCTTCATCGCCACGGTTCCGGGCCAGGGCTATCGGTTCATCCCGACCTTCACGAATACGGACTAGGACGGTGGGCAGGACCCGAGCGAACAC
>Ga0097691_1003151_pt1 | contig 10340 bp, 11 predicted proteins | sample NGESurdeep072012_8_FD_72858 | JGI IMG/M metagenome (GOLD analysis project Ga0097691, IMG submission 72858) | Arctic peat soil microbial communities from Barrow, Alaska - NGEE Surface sample 210-1 deep-072012 | ecosystem: Environmental > Terrestrial > Soil > Wetlands > Peat ...
TGCCGAGCGATTTCATCGCCCCGATGCTCGACAGCATCGTCCAGGCTCGCCATGGAACGGGCGCGCCGACCTCGGCGGACAGCGCAGCGTTGCGGAGCGCGATTCAGGGCATCATGACTGAAGAGTTCGCCGCATTGCCCTCGGGTCAGCACCCAGGTCCCACGCAGTGTCATGACATCACGGTGTATCCGGCGATCGGACTGGGTGGCGGCGCCTGCGAAGGTTACGGCCTGCTGCTCGATATCCACGATCCGGCTTACCCGTCTCGCATTGCGGCGGCAGCCGACTCGAACTTCTCCTACTGGCACTCGGCGACGTTCAACAATGACGGCACAAAGATTTTGTTCTCCGACGAATGGGGCGGCGGGGTGCAGCCCAAGTGCCGCATCACAGACCGGAGAGAGTGGGGAGCCGACGCAATCTTCACGATCGTCAACAGACAGTTGCACTTTCAGAGCTACTACAAGCTGCCGGTGGTGCAGACGCCGCAGGAGAACTGTGTTGCTCACAACGGCTCGCTGATTCCCATCCCGGGCCGTGACGTGATGGTGCAGGCGTGGTATCAGGGTGGCATCTCGGTCTTCGACTGGACCGATGCCGCGCATCCGAAGGAGATCGCGTTTTTTGACCGTGGCCCGATAGACTCGATCAGGCCTGTTCTTGGCGGCTCATGGTCCGCTTACTGGTATAACGGTGTCATTGTGAGCTCCGAAATTGTCCGGGGTCTCGACATTCTCGAGCTCACGCCAAGCGCGTTCATCTCGCAGAACGAGATCGACGCAGCGAAGACGGTGCATTTCGATTACCTCAACGCTCAGGGACAGCCACGGCTCGTGTGGCCGCCGAGCTTTGCGTTGGCGCGCGCGTACCTTGATCAGCTGTCACGGTCGAACGGTCTTGCGTCGGCCAGGGTGTCAGCCGTGCGCCAGGCGCTGAGGACGGCGGAGAATGCGTCGGGTGTCCGACGGGTGGACACGCTCAATAAGCTTGCGACTCAACTGGACCATGACGCGCTCCGTGCCGGTGATGCCGCCAAAGTCCGGACCCTGGCTGCTGCCGTGAGAGAGGTAGCCACCGCTTCACGCTAGTTTTTTCTCCGTCGCCACGTTGTAAAGGAGCGCCCGTCCCCCGACTTCGAGGAGAAGTCCCCGGGCGTGGATTGCGCGCGCGACTTGCCTCTCGTGCTTTTCCGCCCCGGGGCGCGTTCGAGACCTTCCAGCGCCAGGCCGCTGTCAGGGAACGTGGCGAATGTTTTTGGGCGCTCATTGCCTCGCGTCGCCAGGCAGATCGTCCACCGATCGCTGGTAAGTTTGTAAATCCCAAGGTTCCTGACGCCGGCGGCGTGTCCGGCCGTGAACAGCATGTCGAACGTCTTTGGTTTCGCCGCCTGATCGATTGCGACGATCCCTTCGTATGTTGATCCGATGCCGATCGACGTGAAGCGGTCATTGTCGATGACGATCATCGCGCCGTCGAACGCTGCGGGTGGCATGCTGTCGCCATCGACCTCGAGCGAGGTGATGTGCCAGGTGCCCTGGAGTTTTTCGAGATCGTCCGCCATGGAATCTCGCGGCTAACGGTTAACGGGTACCGGAAATCTATCTCTTGACTGGATGTCACCTTTAGGTTACTTATCTAATGTCACCTTCAGGTTACTCACACTCTCAGCCGATTCTCGGGGGCCGGTAACGATGCAGTCCAGAACACCAGTTGAAATCGCCGACGTCTATTCTCGCAAACGCGCAATAGTATTTGCCGCCGCCGCCGTTGTGTTTCTCCTCATCCAGGTAGTTGCTCGGCCCTTTTTCGCCGCCGGGGCCGCAACCGCAAATCTTCTGACTCCCGGGGTCATGTGGGCGATCAATGTGATCTTCCTGCTCCTCTGTCTTGCAACGGGCGGCGGGATTCTCAATCGGAGTGAGATTCGAGCTCTGGTGAACGACGAAGTCTCGGACCGCAATTACAAAACGTCGGCCATTGCCGGCTTCTGGGTCGCGATGGCTACGGCGATCGGACTTTATTTCCTGCCGATCGCCGAGAGCTTCACCGCTCGTGGGGTGGTGTACGTCATCGTGACCCCCAGCGTTGCCGTCGCCGTACTCGTGTTTTCGTATCTGGAGCTTCGCGCGCACCGCGATGCATGATCGGCTGAGCAATCGCCTTCGCGAAGAACGAGCGCGGCGCAACCTTACTCAAGCCGACCTGGCAACGCTTGTCGGCGTATCGCGGAAAACCATCAACACAGTCGAGAACGGCGTTTTCATTCCGTCAACGGTGCTCGCTCTTCGCCTTGCGCGAGCACTGGGTACGTCGGTCGAGCATCTGTTTCAGCTCCCGCACTGACTCTCTCCAACTGCCGCGTAGGGTTTTCCACCACGCAAATCGGGCGTCCTCTCCGATTAATAAAGTGACATAGCCGCGGCAATAATTCGGGCGTGAGCGATACTGCTCATCGTTCTCACGGAGAGAATCGTGGACGAGGCGTATAGATGGGAATGGCGCACCTTCGCGCAATCCCCTGCGTCTTTTGGAGCGCTTCCGCAATCGCCGGGTGGCGGGGACGCCGTAACGCATGAGCGTTACGTGCTTTCCATTGCATCGCCGGACAACGTCAAGATCAGAGACGATTGTCTCGACATCAAGACGCGTGTTGCTGTTGATGCGACCGGGCTCGAGCAGTGGCGTCCCACGCTCAAGGCTCGATTCCCGATAGACGACGTCGCCATCGACGCGGCGTGGTCGGCATGGCGACTGCCGCCCCCACTCCTCGCGCGCAGGCATTGCACGCTCGAGGAATTCCTGGCCGACATTGTCGAGCCAGAGCCCGCCCTGTGCCTCGTGCAGGTCGAAAAGCGCCGCAGGCGATTGGTCGTCGAGGCCTGCCCGGGCGAGCACGTGACTCTGACTGTTGGGAGCCAGGTGCTCGAGGGCGTCGCGTTCGAGCACGTTGACCCCGCGCAGGTGTGGCGGGCCGTTCGCGCGCTTGGGCTCGAGAACGTTGAAAACACGAATTACCCGGCGGCACTGAAGCGGATCGTTGGCTTCACTGCGGCCGAACAACATTCAAGAATGGAAAAATTATGAAATCGCCCGTGAGATTGCGGCCGATCGAGCACGATGAACCTGAACGATCTCAGCGAGGGCGTGAATATCAAGGGAGGCCGCGCCACGAACGTGACCGTGGGACTCAACTGGCATATCAATGCGAACTTCAAGTGGATGCTGGATTACACTCACGTGTCGAACGACACGAGCGCGAAGCCGGACCTCGGCCTGGCGCCGTTCGTCGCAGGAGACAAGTTCAACATCTTCCAGTCGCGCTTTTCACTGGCGTTCTGATCTGACGGGGCCGGGCCATGGCGAGCGAAATCGAGCGGAAGTTTCTCGTGAAGCGCGAGTCATGGCCCGCGCCTTTGAAACCCGGAGTGCACTATCGCCAGGGTTACCTGTCGGTGGATCCCGAGCGCACAGTGCGCGTGCGGATCGCCGGCAGCAATGCGTTCATCACGGTGAAAGGTCTTACGCGGGGAATCGAGCGGCGCGAGTTCGAGTATTCCATCCCTCCGGCTGACGCCGGGGTAATGCTCGACGAGCTCTGCACGAGGCCTCTCGTCGAGAAGCTGAGGCACCGAATCATTTTCGCCGGTCTCACCTGGGAAGTGGATGAATTCCTCGGTGAGAACAAGGGACTTCTGCTGGCAGAGGTGGAGCTTCCTGCGCCGGACGCGCGAGTGGAGCTTCCTCCGTGGGCGGGGTTGGAAGTGTCCGATGACCCGCGGTACTTCAACTCGAATCTCTCACGCAATCCGTACACCCGGTGGGGCGATGTCGAGCGTACCTGAGTCCGCGCGCGCGCGCGGCTCCGACGGGTCGAGATCGGGCATCGGACTGGGGCATCGGTGGAGATCACCGCTGGACTGAAAGCCGAAGAACGTGTCATTCTTTTCCCATCCGACAAGGTCGAAGACGGGTCGAGGGTGAAATGAGACATCTACCAGAACAGGAGAGCCGATGAATCCGGACACCACACCTCCACAGAGTGATACCAGTACCACGGGAAGCTGGTATCCTCCGGCGGGGCAGGCGCCTTCAGGTCCCATTCTCGCCGCGACCGACGGCACTCCAGCTGGCGAGACGGCATTTCGGGCAGCGTCTGTCGTTGCCGCGAGGTTATCCACGAGTGTGCGGGTGATAGTGGTAGTCGAGCCGTTGCCCGTGCTCGTGCCCGAGCCGTCAATACTGGCGCAGCCACTCGTCGCTCCACCCGAGCTGCTCGATGCCATGCGTGACCGCGTCGTCGCGCAAATGCGCGCACTCGCCCCCGAGGGATTGGACTGGCATGTCGAAGTCGAATACGGGCGGCCGAGCGCCGAGATAGCGCACAAGGCCGGTGATCAAAAGGCGCAGCTGATCGTGATCGGGCTCGTGCACCACGGCGTGGTGGACCGGATTCTCGACGGTGACACCGCTCTCGAAGTCCTGCGGCAGTGCCACGCCCCGGTGCTGCTCGCCGCTCCAGACTGGAAAACGCTGCCCATGCGCGGCGTGTTCGCAGTCGATTTCAGCCCTGAAAGTATGCATGCAGCGCGCACGGGACTCCGGGTTCTTGGCGACGGGGCGACAGTCATCCTCGTCCACGTCCGGCCGAAGGTGACGATTTTCGATGAAACGGGGATGTGGGAGGAAGAGTACGAAGCCGCCGCGACGAAAGAGCTCGGGAAATTTGCCGCCGCGCTGGGCGCGCCCGCCGGAATGCGCATCGAGCAAGTGCTGTTGTCAGGCAGTCCGCCGGAGGCTGTCCTCAGACATGCGGACAAGACAGACGCTGATCTCATCGTCGCCGGCACCCACGGCGCGGGCGTGATGCAGCGGCTTCTCGTCGGCAGCGTGGCGACGCGGCTGATGCACCACTCCACGCGCTCGCTTCTGATTGTCCCCAGGACGGAGGACTAAACGGAGCGGGCGTGCATTTCTGCGCCTACCAGGTGGTTCTGGAACCACTGTCGGGCGAATGCCGCCACCTGGACGAGCGCGCCCGGCTCCTCGAAGAGATGGGTCGCGCCCGGAACGATCTCGAGCTGCTTCGTGCAGGGAATGCGATCCAGCGCCTCGCGGTTCAGCTCGATGACTTCAGAATCATTGCCGCCAACGATCAACAGGGTTGGCGCGCGCACTTGCTCGAGCGCAGAGCCGGCAAGATCCGGCCGGCCGCCCCGCGAGACGACAGCCTTGATGACCGCCGGGCGCTGCGCAGCCGCGATCAATGCGGCGGCGGCACCAGTACTTGCGCCGAACAGACCGATAGGAAGGCCGCTCAGCTCGTCCTCCCGGGATGCCCAGTCCACGGTAGCAACCAGTCGCCTGGCGAGCATGGCAATGTCGAACCGGTGCTGCCGCGTGATTTCGTCAATCCGCTCTTCGTCACCTGTGAGCAGGTCGAGCAGCAAGGTTGCAAAACCGCCGGCCCACAGCGTCGCTGCAACCGCGCGGTTTCGTGGACTGTGCCGGCTGCTTCCGCTTCCGTGCGCGAACACCACCAGGCCATGCGCGCTATCCGGCACACCAAGATCGCCGACCAGCATTCTGGCATCCGGCAGGCGCAGGTGCACTTCCTGCTCGTTCGCCGTTCCGCTCGGGAAATACGTCATTTGATTCTCCTCCCAGCGCGCATCAAAGCGCGGTTGGATACGTCTCCGGCAGCTCGCCCCGTTCCCACTCTCCGGTTCGCTCGAGTGGCTCGACTGCCCGGGTAGTATCGTAGTGCAGCACCATGTCGAACTGCCGCGGCAGCGTCGCGTGGTAGTAGTGGCTCTGTCGCTCTGTCTCCGGGCGATAAATCACCCCGATCGCGCGCTGGAGACGAGCGTGAGCAAGCTCGGTGGTGGCCTCGTTCTGTGCGCCGACGTCGAGCAGGAAATTTTTCGGGCCCGCCTCGTGAAAAAGTGACTCATAGCTTTGTGGGAGAGCCGGCCGGACAATCTTTCGCTGCGCCGGCTCATCCCAGTCCGAAGCGGCTGTCACAGTCCCCGAATAAGTGCTGAACCCCACCAGAACGGCGTCGTTACCGTGTCGCTGCCTCGCGAGCTGACCGACGTTGAGCTCGCCGCCCGCGCCCATTTCAGTCGCCCGCGCGTCGCCGATGTGCGAGTTGTGCGCCCAGACGACGATCTTCGCCGGCTGCCCGCTTCGTCCCAGGAATTGCTCCAGTGTCCCGAGCGTTTCCGCCATGTGCTGGTCGCGCACGTTCCACGAGCTGACGCGACTTCCGAACATGGCCCGGTAGTATCGCTCGGCGTTTGCCACCACGCGGGCGTTCTGCTCGGCGGAAAACAGATCATCTTCGGCGACGCGCCCGTCGCGGCGCGCGTATTCGGCAGCGGCTCGCCGCAGCTCGACGAGCTGGGCCACCACCTCGGTCTCGCACGATTGCGAGAGGCCGAGCGTCGTCGCGTAGCCGTACGCTTGTGGATCGTCGCCGAAGCGATCGAAACAGCCATATCGCGTTACGGCTCGCTGCGCCGCCGCGGGATCGACGACCCTCAGGTACCGCACGACGGACTCCAGCGAAGCGTGGAGACTGTAAAGGTCGAGTCCATAGAATCCTGCTCGCTTTTTCGCTGCAAGTCCGTCGTTGTGCTCACGCAGCCAGCCGACAAAATCAAGAACATCGGCGTTGCGCCACATCCATTGCGGAAACCGCTTGAAGCCTTCCAGCGCCACAGAAGCGTCGGCATCGGCCCCGAATCCGCGCACGTAGCGATTCACGCGATAGGCATCCGGCCAGTCTCCCTCGACTGCCACGGCGGTGAACCCCTTGGTGAGGATCAGGCGTTTGGTGATTTCGGCGCGAATGCGGTAGAACTCGTGGGTGCCGTGGCTCGCTTCGCCGATGAGAACAAAGTGGGCTTCGCCGACGCGATCAATGAGCGGATCGAAATCCTCTGGTGCCCCAACCAGCGGGTGTGCCGCATCGTTGACGGCGTGGGCGACCGAGCGTGTGAGAGCGACTGTCATGGTCGTGGCCTCCGGAAGCGCGGTCGTCATCCGGGTTGTACGGACAACAGCCGGCAGACTGTAACAATCTCTGTGCCCGGCGTGCCAATGTCTGTCAGGTGAATCTCACTGCTTCGTAAGTCGTCGCCTGACAGTGAACCCACCTGCTCCCGACAGATTTCCCGCTTCACGCGAGGCATCTTTCAAGTCGCCAGGACATCACGCCACACATCTTAGGACGGTGTGCTGACAGTGCACCTTCCGAAGGCCGCAGAGGCGACGACGAACCGCAAAACAATTCCCATCAACGCGAAGTAACCGGCGCACTTGGGCTAGGGCGGTGCCAGGTGATTCGGGCACTGCCCGCCCACCGCGCCAGGAGAGCGAATGCTGACTTACACGGAACTTGTGACTCTCGAACGTTCGCTGCGCGAAACATTGGTGCTGAGCGTCTACCTGGATGGAACGGCGGACGATTTCGCGGAGCAGCGGGCATGGCGTACCATGCTCGAGCACTCGCTCAAGGACTTGCGCACCTGGCTTGCGGATTCATCGCACGCCGAGCGTGAGCTGTTCGAGCGTTGCGTTGCATTTCTGGAAAAGGAGCTTGCTCCGCTATCGCGTGGCGTGGGCTCGCGCGGGTGGGTGGCGTTCATCACCGGCGAGGGGGTTCAGCATGCCGGGCGACTTCCCGTTCCAATGCCGACAATGGCTGTCTGGAGCACCGGGCCGTCCGTGGCGTCGTACATCCGCGCGCTCAAGCAGACGCGTCCGGTGGTGGTAATCGTGGCCGACGCGCGGAAGGCGGCGCTGTATCGCTACGACCAGGGCGCGCTCGCAAGAGTCCACACCATTCACGCCCACGCCGTGGCCGGGCCTGCTGCGCACATGGGTGATGCGCCTCGTATCGGGTTTCACGCAGGTGTACGAGGCACGACCGGCAGTGACGCGGCGCAGCGCTCGTTTCTGGCGGGCACCAACCGCATGTTCAAGAAGGTCGCCGACGAAGCGGTGAAGCTCGCCGGTGCCGATGGCTGGATTCTCACCGGTGGCATCCCGCACGCCAGTGCCGACCTGGCGCAGTTGATAGCCCATGAGGCACCCGGCCGAGTATCAGCCATCGATTCCCTGGACATCCACGCGTCGGACGCAGAAATCGCTGCTGCTGCGGAGCACGGTGCATCCGCGCTCCGTGACGCCTCCGACCTCGACAAGATCGAAGACATAATCCGGCGGTCAAACGGGGACGGCTTTGTCGCGCTCGGACCAGCGGCGGCACGCGATGCTCTCGACCAGTCGATGGTTCGCGAGCTTTATTTGACGCACTCGTTCATCGAAGATCACAGCGCTGACGCCGAAGATGTGGTGCGAAAGGCGCTGGCTCAGGGCGCGCTGGTGGAGGAGGTTTCGCGAGAGGCCGCTGAGCGGTTGGAAGCCAGCGGCGGAATGGCGGCACGTCTTCGCTACCGACGTCCCGCCTCGGCAATTGTTTCATCTCAACCGTACTGACTCGGAGGAGCTCATGTTCAGAAAGCTGCTGGTCCCGCTCGATCGCTCGACGCTGGCCGAACAGGCTCTCGGTCCGGCCGCAGCCATCGCGCGCGGGTCGAAAGCGGAGATCGATGTGATGCTCGTGCATCAACCGATTCCCTTTGGTGGGTTCGCCGATGCGCCCTGGAACGAAGCACAGGCGGCAGAAGAGGAAAAATATCTCGAGTCGATTGCCACAGAGCTGACGAGCGGCGGATCGGTTCCGACAACACATGCCGTCGTACGGGGCGATGTGATAGAGCTGATCCGGGCACGCGCACAGGACGTCAAGGCCGATCTCATCGTAATGACGTCGCATGGCCGCACCGGACTCAGCCGAGCATGGCTCGGCAGCGTTGCGGACGGCGTGCTGCGGCAGTCGGCAATCCCGGTGCTCATGCTTCGCCCGATCGAAACTAAGATCGCCCGGCTGGCGGCTCATTCTCTCTTCAAGCGCGTGCTGGTGCCACTTGACGGCTCCGTGACTGCGAGAGGGATTCTGCCCACCGCCTCGGCGCTTGCCCTTTGCAGCAAGGCGCAACTCATCCTCCTCTACGTCGTTCAGCCGGTGCCTCTCATCACTCCCGGCGGGATGTCGTTTGTATACGCGCCAATGGTTCAGGACGACCCGGCTACCCAACTTGTCGTCGCCGAGGCCGAGAAGTATCTCGCCGGTGTGGCGCGCACGCTCGCAAGCGAGGGAATTACCGACGTCGCGACACATGTTGTGGTCGCCAGCCGCGTCGCTCAGGAAATCATTGATTTCGGCCGCGCTCATGACGTGGACGTGGTCGCGATGTCGACCCATGGCCGGGGAGCGTCGCGCCTGGTGGTTGGCAGTGTTGCCGACAAGGTGCTCCGCGCGAGTCGAATTCCTGTTTTGCTAAACCGCCCCGCAGCCGTCGCTGCGGAGCCCGATTTCGTGGACGTGGCAAGCATCACTCGCCAGCTGCCTGCGCTCCAAACCGTCTGAGAGAGGGGAATCGCCATGTTACGCTTTCGAGATCGGCACCAGGCCGGCGTAATGCTCGCGCAGGAGCTCGCCGGCTATGAGGGCCGCAATGATGTCATCGTTCTCGCGTTGCCGCGTGGCGGAGTGCCTGTCGGTTATGAGGTAGCGGCCGCGCTCGCCGCTCCGCTGGATGTTTTCGTGGTTCGGAAGCTGGGTGCGCCCCAGAACGAGGAGCTCGCTATCGGCGCCCTCGCCAGCGATGGCATTTTTGTACTCGATCGCGAAACGATGGCGCAGCTGCGGGTACCAGAGAGTCAGCTCGCGGAGATCATCGGGCGCGAGACGCTCGAGCTGGAGCGTCGCGACAGACTCTACCGTGGGGCCAGGCCGTTCCCGGATGTCACCGGCCATGTGGTCATCGTCGTCGACGACGGGCTTGCCACCGGCGCCACCATGCGGGTTGCCGTCGAGGCGCTCCGGCAGAAGCGGCCGGCCCAGGTGATCGTCGCCGCACCGGTGGCATCTGTCGAGGCGTGCGCGGCACTCCGCGAGATTGCCGACGGCTGCGTCTGCGTCGCGAGTCCCCAGCCGTTTTATGGCGTCGGCAGGTGGTACGACGATTTCTCGCAGACCACCGACCGCGAGGTCATCACGTTGCTCGATCGCGCCACCCGGCGTCCCGCGAGCGTAACGGCAGGCCAGGCGTGACACCCTGCGACTGGGGGGAAAAGGTCGGGACTTGGCGTACACGAACTCAGGAATAACCTGATCCAAAAACGAGGCAAAAAGATGTATTCTCCCGACGCGTTCAGAGGAGGAAAAAACATTCTGAGCGCAGATTTCAGATTCGCACGTTTTTCCTTCC
>Ga0097691_1003154_pt1 | contig 10333 bp, 13 predicted proteins | sample NGESurdeep072012_8_FD_72858 | JGI IMG/M metagenome (GOLD analysis project Ga0097691, IMG submission 72858) | Arctic peat soil microbial communities from Barrow, Alaska - NGEE Surface sample 210-1 deep-072012 | ecosystem: Environmental > Terrestrial > Soil > Wetlands > Peat ...
GCGCGGTCGTGAGTCTATCAGCCCCACGCGGGCTTGGCAGTCCGCGGGATCCCGGGTCGCCCGTGACGATTCACGCTGTCGTCACGGGCAGACAGGGGCCCGTTGCGGCAGCACCGCCTAGATGACGTGAAGAAGCCAGAGGACCACCAGCACAATGACGATCACGCCGACGATCCCGACGCCGCCGCCGCGGTTGTTCATTTCGTTCTCCGATTCGAGTATCCAGGAGGGCCATTCAAGTCGTCGCGCGTAGCGCGCTCACTTCATCCAATGGCCCATGTCCTTCGAGTTTTCCGCGGACGCCCGCGCCGTTGCCGTGGCGTGACCCGCTTGGGCTGCGATGACCTACAGGCGCCGGACTTCGCGCGTGGCGACGACCGTGTCGTCCTTGGCCTTCTGGTCGACCGCACCGCCCGTGGCGCCGGCCGCTGCGCCGATCGCGCCGCCGACGACGGCTCCGACGGGACCGCCGACGATCGCGCCGGCGACGGCGCCTGCTGCGCCGCCGAGGAACGCGCCGCCGGCCTCCTCGTCACCGTGCGCGACGCCCGTCGCGTAGTCCTTCTCGACGACTCGGCCTGGCTCGGCCGGGTGTTCCGTGATGGTCTCGCGCTCGATGGTCGTGTGCTCGGTCATGGCTTCATGCCCCCGTGTGGTTGCGCCGGTCAGTGCCGTTCGCGAACCCGAGTGTGCTGTCCGGGCGCCACCGCGTCATGAAGGTCCGTCATCTCGCCGGGACGCCGTGGCTCATTGACATCAGATGCGCACTTTGACAACATCATACATCATGTCCCGCACCACCATCGACATCGACCCGACGGTCATGCGCCAGCTGAAGGCGCGCCAGCGACGCGGAGGAAAGACCCTGGGCCGCCTGGTGTCGGAGCTGCTGAGCGCCGCGATGCAGGCGGATGTCGACGACCCGCGGTCCCCGGCCCCGTTGGCCTGGTCGGCGCGACCAATGCGGGCGCTCGTCGACCTCGACGACCCGGAGGCAGTCCGCAGGGCGGTCGAGGCTCCATGAGCTACACGCTCGACGTGAACGTGCTCTTGTACGCCTCGGACGAGTCGAGCGCGGTCCACGCGACCGCACGCGCGTTCGTCCAGCGCATGGCCGACGGCCCGGAGATCGCCTACCTCTTCTGGCCCACCGTGATGGCCTATCTTCGGATCGCGACCCACCCGGCCGTCTTCGCCCGCCCCCTGACCGCCGCCGAGGCGGTCGGCAACGTTGAGCAGCTGCTCGCCCGACCGCACGTCCGGACCACCGGGGAGCAGGAGCGCTTCTGGGGCCGCTATCGCGAGGTCAGCGACGACGCCGTTCCGACCGGCAACCTGGTGCCCGACGCGCACCTGGTCGCGCTGATGCTGGAGAACGACGTGCGGACGATCTGGACGCGCGACCGCGACTTCCGGCGCTTCCCGCGGATCGAGATCCGGGACCCCTTCGCCTAGCGAGGCCGCCGGGCCTCAGGCCGGCCCCGAACCCGCTCCGGGATTGGACAGGGCCACGTTCGGCTGGTCCCACTGCACGATCACGGCCTGGGGCCTGGCCGGATCCACTCGCACGGGCAGGGTCCCCTGCAGGCGGTTGAGCATGATGAGGGGAACGATCTCCTTCACCTTCGCGCGGTACGGACTGCGGCCCATGACGGTGACCAGGAGGTCCATCTCCACCTGTGGCTGGCCATTGATCAGCACCCCGGTCTGGCGCAGGCCCATGATCTGGCCCGTCCCCGCCACGCCCATTGCGCTGATCCGGTCGGTCGCGGCTGCGCGTCGAAGGACGATGGCCCCGATCACGAGGAGGACGAGACCGGTGGCGCCCAGGATCCCCGCCGTGATCAGCATCCCTGCGCGAGCGTCGGGCACGAGTCCGGCCAGCAGCCAGAACCCGCCAGCGAGCACGAGCTCCAACAGCGCCACCAGGAGCAGGGCCCGGCCGAACCGCCGGCTCATCGTCGAGCTTCGGTACACGAGTGCCTCCGTGGGCGGTATCGATGAGTTGTTCCGTCAGGATTCGGCGGCGATCTCCTCCGGCAGCCAGAACCAGCGCAGCGCCTCGAAGTCCGGGCCGACGTCGAGCGGGCTCGGGGCCGCGGCGGGCGGGCGTGGCAGGTCGGCCAGGATTCGCCGCGCCTCCGCCAGGTAGTCGGCCAGGCGCGACTCGGGCTCGCGGTGGCGGTGCGCCGTGTATCGCATCGCGCCTTCGTCGTAGCGGATCGCGTCCAGCGAGAGCGGCGCCTCAGCGACCCCGCCGAGGTGGCCCCACAGCCCGCTGCTCGGGTCGAAGCGGTACCTGGGGAGCAGCCGCCAGCCATCGGACGCCACCAGGTCCACCGCGTCGAGGATGTAGGCGAAGACGGCCTCGCTGATGAAGTAGTTGAAGTTGACGCGAACCCAGCCCGGCTTGATCCCCTCGCAGCCCCGCGCGATCTCGCGCTCGAAGGCGCGGGAGTGCGCCAGGTCGATGCCCAGCAGCCGATGGCCGTACGGCCCCGCGCATGAGCAGCCACCGCGCGCCTGGATCCCGAACAGGTCGTTGAGCAGTGCCACGACGAAGTTGTGGTGGAGGTAGCGGCCCGGCCCGTCGTCCTGTCGGCGGCGCACGGTGAACGAGACGATCGAGAGCCGCTGGGCGCGGGGGTTGCCGAGGATCTCGACGTTCGGGTTGGCCGACCAGCGGGCGATGGCCCGCTGGATGAACGACTCCTCGCGCTCGCGGATCGCCGCGACGCCGACCGCCTCCTTCAGCCCGAAGACGAGGCCGGCCCGGATCGACTCCACGATCGCCGGCGTCCCGCCCTCCTCGCGTCGCTCGATGTCGGCCAGGTAGAGATGCTCGGTCGGGTTGACGTAGGCGACCGTGCCGCCGCCGGGCACGGACGGGACGCGGTTGCGAAAGAGCGCCTTGCGGGCGACCAGCAGGCCGGGCGTGCCGGGTCCGCCGATGAACTTGTGGGGCGAGACGAAGATCGCGTCAAGGCCGTCCCCGGCCATGTCGATCGCGACGTACGGCGCCGCCGCCGCGTAGTCCCAGCAGGCCAGCGCGCCATGGGCGTGGAGGAGCGCGCTGATCCCGCGCACGTCGGACAGGATCCCGGTGACGTTCGAGGCCGCCGAAAAGGAGCCGATCTTCAGCGGGCGGTCGGCGTGGCGCTCCAGCTCGGCGGCCAGGTGAGCGGCGTCGATCTGCCCGTCGTGGTCCTCGTGGATCACCACGACGTCCGCCAGCGACTCGCGCCACGGCAGCTCGTTGGAGTGGTGCTCGTAGGGGCCCACGAAGACCACCGGCCGCTCGTCCGGCGGGATCAGCGCGTGGAGCCCGTAGCGATCGTCGAGGTCCGCGGGGAGACGGATCTCGAGGACGTCGACGAACCGGTTGATCGCGCCGGTGGAGCCCGACCCGACGAAGATGACCGCGTGGTCGTCGGTGGCCCCCACGGCCCGCCGGATCAGCTCGCGCGCCTCGGCCCGGAAGCGCGTCGTCTGGAGGCCGGTCCCGCTCGACTCCGTGTGCGTGTTCGCGTAGAGCGGCAGGACCGCGTCGCGGAGGTAGTCCTCGATGAAGGTCAGCGAGCGGCCGGACGCCGTGTAGTCGGCATAGGTCACGCGCCGGATGCCGAACGGCCCGGCCACGGCCTCGTCGTCGCCGATGACCGAGCGCCGAATCGTCGCGATCAGCGCCTCCGCAGGGTCCATTGCCAATGATCGTACGCGCCCCGCGAGCCGGTCGGGTCCGGCCCGCGGGAATCGTGCGATCCCGTGAGTCCGCCCGATCGGGCAGGTCTCGGCGCCCGGACGACCCTAGCGCGGGACGCCCGATCTGCGCTCCAATTGCGCTCGGGATCGTGCGCATCCATCGCGCGACCAACCGGCCCGGTCGGGGCCTCAGCGAGACCACCTGGAGCGAGCGTGGATGGCGGTCGGTCGTCTCGCGGGAGCCGCGAGGCACGCGGGCAGATCCCGGAGCTGAAGGGTTCTGGCATCCGGCCACGCCGATCGTCGGACTCGAGCCCGCTGGACGGCGTGCTCGACCTGCAGCGTGACGCCGGCAACCAGGCCGTGATCCAGCTGCTCGCCCAGTCCGATCCGGGCGCGCCCGTCGTACAGCGCCAGGCAATTCCGGATCGCATCCTGCTGACCGGCCGGGAGATCCTCCGGCGGATCCCCTCGCTCGAAAGCGAGTGCGCCGATGCGCACTCCATGGACGACGGCGCGATCATCGGCGCGGCCGGCGCGATTCGTCGTCTCCTGGGATCGCCGCACCTCGCGGACGCGGGCGAGCCAGCATTGGAACGGCTCCGTCGGCTGACTGTGGCGCTGCGCGCCGAGGTGATCCGCCGGCAACGCCCCGTCGGCGGGGCCCCCGCGCTGTCGGAGGGCCCGTCGATCTCGGCCGGGAGCGGAGGCGGCCGCGCACTTTCGGACGCCGAGATCGCTGCCGCACAGGGCCCCGGCCCGGCTGGCGAGCGGCTCCGCGAGATCGCCCAGTTCGGTCCGCTCGCCAGTGTCGCGTTCATCGTCTCGTACACGGCCAGCGGCGACTTCGACCAGGCGTTCCGGGCGGGCGAGGCCGGCGCCCTCGCGGATGCATCGATCGAGGCCGTCGGCACGGCGCGGACGCCGATGGAGCATCCTGGTCCGACCACGGATCGCGAGGAACGTCCAGCTAGTGTCGTAGCCCGGAAGAAGCTGGACAGTTCTGCTGGGGGCAGCGACGCTGCCCGACCTGGCGAACCATCCAGCTTCTCCATTGGTGATCACTGACGAGGAACGGACCGCGCTCGGCGCGCTGACCCGGGCCGGTCGGACGGGCCAGCGGATCGCGACCCGGGCCCGGATCGTGCTCTGGGCTGCCGATGGGCGCCCGAACCGGACGATCGCCGACGAGCTGGCGCTGAGCCCGATATGATCCTGCTCTGGCGGCGGCGCCTCGAGACTCACCGGCTGGCCGGCCTCGGCGACGCGCCGGGAATCAGGGGTCTTCGTTCCGTCGGCAACGAGGCCTGCCGGTGGGTATCTTCGCCCTCGCGGGCATCATCCCTGCCTGCCGGCCGACATCTCGCCGCGCCGCTCGATGGCCAAGGGCTGGGCGGCCATCCGGCGGGAATACGCTGGACGTTGCGGGGCCGGCCGAACCGACGGCCTCCCGATCAGCCCGCACCCTGTTCGGGGTTGACGCCCCTTGCCAGCCGTGTATCGGCCAGGGCTTGCGAGGTGACGACCGGAAACGGGTCCCGATCCCCGAGCAGGCCGCGAACCTCCCATGCATGAACGAGAAGGCCCAGCCGAACGATCAAGCCATACCAGCTCGACGCGCAGGGATCCGTCTGAAACGTCGCCAGGTTCTCCGTCACGAGGCTGGGGCTGCTCTCCTATCGCTGCGGCACGGCTGTTCGGGGCGACAGGATGACGACCGCGGTCTCGCGTGACCGCCGCGCGGCGAAGGCGTCGAGATCCTTGTCGTAGGTGGCCTGCATGGCCCAGAGGCGCGGCCGCTCATCCGGGTTCGCTGCACGCGCGTGGACGGCGCGCGACCCACCGGGCAGATCGACGGTGACGTCGGGCTGCGCCTGGAGGTTGAGCCACCAGGCGGGCTCCGCATCGGCCCAGCCGTTCATGGCCATGGTGACCAGGTCGGGACCATCCTCGAAGTAGCCGAGGATGGCCACTCGCTCCTGGCCGCTGCGGCGCCCGATCGTCCGCAGGCGCAGCATGCCCCAGCGGTCGGCCGTCGCGCTCCGGAGGCCGAACCGGCCGCCCGTGACTGCATAGGCGGCACGCTGCGCCACCCAGAATGAGCGGATAAACCAGCGCGGCGGCAGGGACGGTGACTTCTTCGACGGTTCTGACATGGTGTCCTCCCGATCGGTGTGAGCGTGGCTCTGATGTCCGGCGGAGGCCGGGGCTGGCGGTCGGCTGGTCATCCCTGGTCGTCCGAGTACTGGAAGGCCTTCTCGAGCGGCACGCGGAAGACCCGGGCGATCCGGAAGGCCATCTCGAGGGTCGGCGAGTATCTGCCCTGCTCGATGGCGATGATCGTCTGGCGGGTCACGCCGACGCGATCTGCGAGGTCCGCCTGGGTCATCTCGCCGGTGGCGAACCTGAGCGACCGGATCGAGTTGGTGACGAGGGTCGGCTTTACCATCTCTGGAACGGCCCGTGGTAGGCCGCGATCTTGGTGACGGAGCTGACAAGGGCTGCCGCCATGCCCCCCAGGAAGATCGCGTTGGCGATCCAGAAGTGGTCCGCCATGGTCATCGCGAGGACCAGGGCGGCGATCGAGCCGGCGATCATCAGCCAGTTGCCGACCCGCTCACCGAAATGGTCGATCTCCCGGTCGCGCTGATCGTTCCTGTCCGCCTCGCCCGGGTTCGAGGCCGCGGCCACGACGTTGCCCAGGATGTTCGCCACGATGAAGCCGGCGATCGCGAAGATCATCGGCTGGACCCAGGAGACCTCAGCCATCGGCTTGCCGAGCACCTGCGGCACGATCACGGCCAGGTAGACGAGAAGCGTCGGCACGCCGACCACGAGCACGACCCAGTTGCTCTTCTCCAGGAATGTCATCGGCGTCTCCCATGTCAAGAATTGTTGACATGGGCAATGTAAAGGATCGCCAACAGCATGTCAACTATCTTTTACACCGCGTTTCGCGCTAGCCACGAGGGAGACCAGGGTCCGCAACCGGAGGGTCGTTCGTGAGCAGCCGAAGTGCGAGCACCACGTCAGGTCATGCTGGTAGCCGTCGCCACGTTGTTGGCAAGGTTGCCTGTCAGGATTGGCGTCGAATGACCGACCTGGGAACTCACCCGTTGGGGAGAAGGCGGACAGTCGTGCGTCACTCGCAGGCTTCTCGTCCGGTCGCTGAGTGCGCGTGGAGAACGTCACCGTGACATGCGGTCGAGACTGCCGGGACGACGTGCCTGCTGTCGGCTGCTGAGGCGTCATGGTCGCGATCCTGCTCGCGCTCGCCAGCTCACTCGGCTACGGTGGTTCCGACTTCGCCGGCGGCCTGGCAGCCCGTGATGCGCACGTCGTGCGTGTCGTGGCGGCCGCAGCCCCGGCAGGACTCGTCGTCAACCTGCTCCTTCTCCCGGTCCTCGGCGCGGATTGGTCAACGTCGGCAGTTGCCTGGGGCGCTGGATCCGGTCTCGCATCGGCCGTTGCCTTCACGCTTCTCTATCGGACCCTTGCTCTCGGCCCGATGAGCATCCTTTCCCCGCTCACGGCGGTCATCGCGGCGGCTATACCCGTTGGCGTCGGCCTCATGGAGGGCGAGCGGCTCGGGGCCCCGGCGGTGACGGGGCTGCTGATCGCGGTGCTCGCGATCATCCTCGTCGGGGGTGGTCCCTCAGCGGAGTCGAGCCGGCCCAGCCGCCTCGCGCTCGTCCTCGCCATCGGGGCGGGCGCCGCGATCGCCGTCCAGCTCATCTGTCTGCACCAGGCTCCGGCAGGGAGCGGTCTCGCCCCACTCAGCGCAACGCACCCGGCAGGCTGACGATCCTCCCGGGCGAGCAGCAGGCATCCGGTCGGTGGGGCGTAGATCCCGGGCAGGGTCGCGAGCTCCTGTTCCAATCCCTCGAAGGTCGGGATCCCATCGCTGTCCGCGGCCAGCGTGAATGCCCAGGCCGTGTACTCCCGGAGCAGGCCCTGCACATCCTGGACCTCCGACGGCGCGCGGACCTGGGAGATGACGAGCATCCGTGCGCTCCTCCTTCAGGGTCATCCGGTCGCGCGAGGCGCCGGCTGGGACGCGGGTGCGCCGGTCCCGCTGCCGCGGCCTGCCCGTTCGATCGACATGGCCGGCGCCGCGCGGCGTCAGCCCCGGGCTCCAGGGATCCGAACGGACCGCCGCAGCCCGGGATCGGTCGCCGCCGGCGGGCGACCTACGCGCGCTGGGCGAACCAGATCGTGGGTGCGCCGACGACGCCGGCGTCGTGCATCGCGCTCCGCAGCTCGGGGCTCCCGGCGAACGCCTGGGCCGCCTCCAGGGTCGCGAAGTCGTGGGTCACGGTGATCTCGTTGGGGTTGTCGGCGGTCTGGTAGACCGTGTCGGCCTGGACGCCGAGCGTCCTCGCCTTCGGCTGGAACGCGTCGTAGGCCCGGCGCCATGCCGAGTAGTCGGCGGCCGTGTGTCGAACGAAGAGCGTGGTCATGGTGAAGGCTCCCTGTTGCGAGGGCCACGGTGGGGACGTCTCACCGTCGGTCCTGCCAACCAGTGTAGATACACCTACTGTAATGTCAACCAGTGATCGAACAGTTATTGTGACGCCAGAGACTGATCTGGTACACTCCGCCCATGGAGCAGGACAAGGACCCCACACGACCCGCGACCACGTGGAACGATGCGTGGCGCGGCGTGCTGTTCGCGGGCGCCAAGGTGCTGCGCGTCGCCGAGCGCGATCTCGTCGAGCGCGAGGGCTTCCCGATGACGTGGCTCGACGTCCTTGCGCAGCTCTATGACGCCCCAGGCAACGGGCTCCGGATGCAGGAGCTCGAGGAGCGCTCGCTCTTCACGCGGAGCGGCCTGACCCGGCTGGTGGATCGCATCGAGGCGGCCGGTCTCGTGCGCCGAGAGCCGGTCCCCGGGGACCGGCGCGGAGTCCGCGTGGTCCTCACGCCCGAAGGACGGCGGCGACACGACCAGGCGTTCGTCGAGCACCTGCGCGTCATCGAGCGCGAGTTCGGCGGCCGGTTGACGCCGGCCGAGCAGCAGGCCGTTGCCGACGCGCTCGCCGGCTTCTGGCACGGCGACCAGGAGAGCCCGCTGATGATCGGATAGGCTGACGCCGCGCAGCCAGCCGTTGCAGAGTCTGCGCGCGCATGGACCGTTCGACCTCCTCGGCGGCGCCGGCGCGCCGCCTGCGCTCGCGGTTGGACGCCTGGGTCCTGCTGCCACCACGACGACTGTCGCGGCGCAGCCTCCGCTCTTGATCCCCAAGCGGATACCAGGCCGGGTGTCGTCACGCGGGTCTCTCTCCAGGCGCACCGGAGAGACCTCCTTGCGGGACGCCTATTCGGGCGGTACCGGTGATCTGAGGGGCTGGCTGGCTGAGGGGCATCCCTATCGGAACGCTCCTCGAGCTTCAATCCTGAGGAGCAACCATGCGACGTCGGCCCTGCGGAGACCGTTCGATCTCTGTCCGGCGATCCGCCGGCTCCGGAGCGATTCGATCGATACGACCGAGACCTCAGTGCGCATTTCGCCCGGCGCCGTACGGGGCGGACGCCGCGTCCGTCACCGCCTGGAGTTCTGGCCAGGGCGACCCGACGCCGAGCCCTGGCGACATCAACCTGACTGCAGCAGCCATTGCCGCTGGCCGGCTCCTCGATATCGAGCTGCTCGATCACATCGTCGTGGGCCGAGACTCCTGGGTAAGCGTTCGAGATCGAGGCGTCTGAGCCGCGCGACGCCCGAGCATATGGAGGAGGGGGTGACCCTCTAGCAGTCGTGTTTCCTGGGCGTCTACCCGGCCGGCCAGTCGCTCATCACCCGGCCGTGCGAGCCGCGACCAAGTCATGGGCGATCTCGTCGGCCCACGCATCGATCGCCGGCCAGTCGCGGAAGTCGCCCTTGGGGAGCGCATCCTGGGCGGCGGGCATGAGCGAAACGAGGCGCTCGGCGAGGCCGGCCGGCTTGGCGCCGGGATCCATCGCCCCGAAGAACACCTTCTCGCCTCGCGGGCAGATCGCGGCCACCAGCTCGGGGAACTCCTTCGGGATGGTCGTCTCGAGGACGTCGCGGCCCTGCTTGTCGACGGTCTCGGTGCCGACCGGGCCGCTGCTGAACAGCCAGGTCGGCCGCTCCGCGAGCAGCGCGCGGTTGCGCTTGACGAACGTCGTCGCGTCCTTGAGCCAGTGGAACATGTAGGCGGCGGCGCCGACCACGAACGCCTCATATCGCGAGGCGTCGCGGACCTCCGCGGCTGGACGCACGTCCGCGTCGAGGCCGTGTGCGCGGAGCCGCTCGGCGATCCGCTCGGCGATCCCCCGTGTCGAGCCATGGCGACTGGCGTAGGTGACGAGGGTCAACATCGAGCAAGCTCCTCCGCCGTGGGTTGGTCGGTAGGGCGAGAGTGCTTGGCGCGGAGGTGGGTGCCAAGGGCCGGAAGGACATCCTTCGCGCCGTCCGAACGGCCCGCCTCCAATGGCGAGGCTTCCGTGCTAGGCTCCGTCTCAACCGGAGACCCGGCTCCACTTCCAGAGAGGAACCATGAAAGCCTTCGCCCTGAGCAGCCGCGACCAGCCGGCCAGCCTCGTGGAACTGCCCGACCCAGGCGAGCCCGCTGGGGCCGTCCGCGTTCGAGTCCGGGCCGCCAGCGTGAAC
>Ga0097691_1003155_pt1 | contig 10330 bp, 10 predicted proteins | sample NGESurdeep072012_8_FD_72858 | JGI IMG/M metagenome (GOLD analysis project Ga0097691, IMG submission 72858) | Arctic peat soil microbial communities from Barrow, Alaska - NGEE Surface sample 210-1 deep-072012 | ecosystem: Environmental > Terrestrial > Soil > Wetlands > Peat ...
GATGGATCTCTTGAGAGATGCTCGGCCAGGAGAGTGGGGCCGAAGTCATGAAAGACGGGCTCGGCAGCTCGTTCCAGCGCGCGCTTCCGGAGACTGGGATCGAGCTGATGATTGGAAGGCTGACCTCGGAGGTGGTTAATCACCGCACTATCGCCCTCATTTTCAGCGCGACGGCGGATGCGACGGAACTGCCGCGGAGAGAGGTCCAGTTTTCTTGCTCCTTCGGCGGGGGATAGAAGTCCATCCTCTACCTCTCGTAACACCGCTAGCCGATCTCGCTCTCGAACGCTCAATGTCAGCATCTCCTCCCTCGGTCGAACCAGTTCGACTCGAAGGTAGCCCGAAGGAGGACATTTCTATTTCAAGCAAAGCGGACATTTCTATTTCAATGCTACACGCGAAGTGTCCCGCGAAGTTGATTCTGAGTGTCTAAACGTCTATACTTGAGGGCTACCTCATAAGTCCAAGCCAATCACCCTCTCACCCAGCAAATGTCAGATCTGGACACCCCAACCACCACTGCAACCGGCACGGCGCTGACCGCGCGCGAAAAGCGCGATCTGCAGAAGGCGCAACTGCGCCCGCTTGCCAACCTGCGTCCCGAGCTCTACGACGAAGACGACTACTCGCCGGACGAGCTCGAATCGATGATGGCGATGTACACCGGCACGATGGCGTCGATCGAAGAAGGCGAGATCGTGAAGTCCATCGTCCTCGACATCCGCGACAACCTCGTCGTCCTCGACATCGGCTTCAAGTCCGAAGGCACGATTCCGCTCGAAGAGTTCAAGGACCTCCCCGACCTCAAGCCGGGGGACGAAGTCGAAGTCCTCCTCGAGCACCTCGAGGACATGGAAGGCTCCGTCGTCCTGTCAAAGAAGAAGGCCGACTTCATGCGCGTCTGGGAGCGCATCCGCGTCGCCTACGAAAGCGATCAGCCCGTCACCGGAACCCTGGTCAAGAAGATCAAGGGCGGCGTCGTCGTCGATCTCATGGGAGTGGACGCGTTCCTTCCCGGATCGCAAATCGCCCTTCGTCGCGTTCCAAACGTCGACGAGCTTCTTGGGGCTTCGTTCGAGTTCAAGATCATCAAGCTCAACAAGCGTCGCCGCAACATCGTCGTCTCGCGCCGCGTGATCCTCGAGCAGGAGCGGGCCGGCAAGCGCGACAAGCTGATGAAGGATCTGCAGAAGGACCAGGTGCGGAAGGGTATCGTCAAGAACATCACCGACTTCGGCGCATTCATCGACCTGGGCGGTGTTGACGGTCTGCTCCACATCACCGACATGTCGTACGGGCGCATCCAGCATCCGTCGGAGATGGTGCAGATCGGCCAGGAGCTCGAGGTCAAGGTTCTCGACATCGACTGGGATCGCGAGCGCATCTCGCTCGGTCTCAAGCAGCTCCAGAGCTACCCTTGGAAGGACGTCGCCGAGAAGTATCCGGTGGGCACGCGAGTTTCAGGCAAGGTGGTGTCGATCACGAATTACGGCGCGTTCATCGAGCTCGAGCCGGGCATCGAAGGCCTCGTGCACATCAGCGAGATGAGCTGGACGCGCAACGTCCGTCATCCGTCGAAGCTCGTCTCCATCGGCGAGACCATCGAGGCAGTGGTGCTCAAGGTCGATCCAAACGAAGAAAAGATCTCGCTCGGCATGAAGCAGACCGAGCAGGATCCCTGGATGATGCTGCCACAGAAGTATCCCATCGGCACGCGGCTCAGCGGGAAGGTGAGGAACCTCACCAGCTTCGGCGCGTTCGTCGAGATCGAGCCGGGCATCGACGGCCTGATTCACATCTCCGACATGTCGTGGACCAAGCGTGTTCAGCACCCGTCGGAAGTGGTGAAGAAGGGCGACAGCGTCGACGTCGTGATTCTCAACATCGACGCCGACAACAAGCGCATCTCCCTCGGCCTCAAGCAGGCGCAGGAAGATCCGTGGCTCAAGATTGGCGAGACCTACCCGGTCGGCACCGAGCTCGAGGGCACAGTGGTGCGCCTGATGGACAAGGGCGTCGTCGTCGATATCGGCAACGACATCGAGGGCTTCGTTCCGGTGAGCCAGCTCAATTTTGGCGAGCCAGTGAACAGCCCGGCCGACATGACGTGGGAAGGGATGAAGGTTGGGGTTCGCGTTCTTGAGGTGGACCCCATCCAGCGCCGCATCGTGCTGGCGGTTACGAACATTCCGGAAGGGCAGGAGCGTCCGGAGACGCCGAGCAAGGTGATACCCATGGAGACGGACGACTACAACATGTCCGATCCGATACCGGTTCCCGTTGTGTTCGAGGAAGCGGAAGGATAGGCACTGACTAAAACGGCCCGCTCTCACGAGCGGGCCGCTCTTTTTTCCGGTACCCGGTACCCGGTACCCGGTTCCGTCGCCGGCTGCGTCGTAGATGGGCGTTTGTCGGCGTTCCCTTCAGAATGTCAAGCTCATCCCCTCTCGCGCGTCCTATTCCTGTATGGGGGAAATCATCGCGATTGAGAGGACGAGTCCGAGACTTCGGGACTGCTTGCTGCTGAGCCTGTTCGTGATCAGTCTCGGCTGCCACCAAGGTCCGCCCCAGTACCGGGTCGCTCCGGCGTCGAACGAACCGTATCCTTCAGGCGATGCGGCTGCAGTGTATCGGGCTGTTCTTGACAAGCTATACCTCTCGTCCCCTGACTCTCCACCGTTCATTGTGCTGTGGGATTCGGCGCATATCAGAATGAACGAATGCTGGCAGCAACCCTGCCAGCGAATTCCCCCGCACAAGTCGAACATCAGTCACGAAGTGGTTCGCGCGTTCGAGCGAGCGACGTTGCTGACGGCGCCGCTCAATCCGAATTTCGGATTTCAATTGCCCATCCGCTTATTGTCGGAGAGCGATCGGAGCGCTTTGGTGGCAGTTGGTCAGCCCCTGAGCGACAGCCTGCTCAAAGTGAACCGGTATTCGGAGTCCATGCCCTTCTGGCTCGGCTTTCGAAAACGTTTTCCCGGTGCATGGGGTTATGCGGTCCTCACGCGGGTGGGTCTTGACCGGCAACGACAACATGCTCTCGTGCAAGTGATGCACCGGTGCGGCAGCAGCTGCGGCCACGAGGAGGACATGTTTCTCGAGAAAATCGGCGGCCGGTGGACAGTTGCCGAGCGGATGCTCATCGGCCTGCGAGGCAGCGACTGGCTCGACGTGGTCCAGCGATTCAATTCCCCGATCGGGGATGGAAGAGATTCCCTCGTTCTGGGTCCGTTTCGGTATCTCGGCCCGGACGCGCGCTATCTCGCGCTTTATCACGTACGGACGGACTCGATACGCGCCTGGATACGCGATTCCGTTGCTCGCGATCAGTTGCCGCGGCGCATCAGGGGAACGATTCGGTCCCGCCTCACACAGCAACCGCTGCCTTTCGCCGAAATCATTGCTCATGCCGCACCGAACGACATGAAGATTCGAATCGTATCCGACAGCACAGGGAGGTATGCTTTCAACGATCTTCCGATCGGCGGAACGATGCTCGAGGTTCAGTGTCCGGGCTCCCATGGAGCAGCAGGGAAAACCCTCGATGCGCCGGGTCTCTATGCTCACGCCGCGATCGACACTGTGATCGACTTTGCGGTGCCGGACATTGCACCATGCTGGCATTCGCTCAGCATTCATCCACTGCAGTCGGGTTGGTTCGAGTCGAAAGAGGCGGCTGTGGCTTCGTCGCCGAGCGTCCAAGAGCGCAAGGTATATGCTGCCGTCATTGACGCGCTCCGGACCACGAAGCGAAGCGTCAGCCCAGTGGCGATCTTCAGTCACACGGTCCCGCGATGTGAGTACAACGAGGGCTGTGGAACCGTGCAGTTCGCCAGACTCGAGCGCGCGGGATCAGTCGATTCTTTCATGATCCGACAGTTCACCGCAAATACCGCAAATCCGATCGCCCTCGATCCGGCTTTTGCGCGCTCTCTCAGGCTTCACGTGGTTACTGCGCAAGAGATCGCATACTACGCCGAAGATCCCATTCAGTTTGGTTATCGGCACCTGGATCCGGGCATTGACTCGGTACGATTCTGGGCGGCGTTTAAAAAGCTCAATGGCGCGGCCAAGGGTATCGTCTCGCTCGGCGGCGTCGCATTTGATGAATCGCATACGCGCGCTTTGGTGGAAGCCCGGCTCGATACCGCGCTCGAGCGGGCTCCGGCGACGATGATGCTCCTTCAGAAAATGCGCAGTCATTGGCGGGTGTTGATCAGCGATGTGGCGAGGACTGCAACGTCGGGCGAATCGATGGGCAAGCGCTGCTTGCCCGTGAAGGCGCCATCGCCGCCGAAAAAAGAAGCGGTTGTCCGGCTCTCGGGCGACTTCGCTCTGGTCATGGTACCAGCCAGCGGCTCAAGAGGAACGAGTTCTGCCTGGTTGCGTCTGTCGCCGGCGTCGCAGGCCTCTATCGGTCGGTCAAGGCAACGGTTTTACGCGAAGTCGCCGTACACGAAAGCACCTCCGGTGTTTGAGATCATCGACGAAACGACGGAACAACCGGATGAAAGTCGTTCGCAGGTGCTGTGGATCAACGGGGCGGGGCTCGAGATTCGGAGAAAATTGGGCCGGTCATTCGGTAGTGAATACTCTGAATCGCTCAGAATCCTGCGGGTCACGTCTTCAGGATTCTTCGGCAACTGGGCGGCCGGCGTCTATGGGCCAAGCGAATTCGGTTATTTCTGCGCACTCCGCAGGTAGCACGGGCAACGGGCAGCGGGCACGGGTACCAGGTAGCGGGGTACCGGGCTATGTAACAGACTCTCACCTAGTGCGTCCTCTGGTCATGGTATCCTCTCGTTCTGTCCTGCTCCTCGGCGCATCTGGGCTTGTCGGGAGCGAATGCTTGCGCCTGCTGTCGAACGATGATGCGTTCGAAAGGGTGGTTGTTCTGAGCCGTCGAGCCCTCGATCCGTCAGCCCTCCATGCCAAGGTGGAGGCCCATGTTGTCAACTTCGAACACCTCACGGCAGCTGCCCGGTTCTTTGGGGTCAACCAGATCATCTGCGCCCTTGGAACAACCATGAAGGAAGCGGGATCGCGCCAGCGCTTTCGTACCGTGGACCTGCTGTATCCGCTGACCGCCGCCCATCTCGGGATCGAGCAAAACGCCTCTCACTTCCTGCTCGTGAGCGCTCACGGCGCTGACCCAGGGTCCTACTTCTTCTACTATCGGATCAAAGGCGAGCTGGAAGGGGGAGTCAACGCTTTGCCGTACCGGTCGGTGACGATCGCGCGGCCATCAGTCCTGATTGGCAAGCGAGCGCACCCGCGCACCGCCGAACGTATCGCCGGGTTGCTGTCGTTCCTCGCGCCGGCGAGCGTGAGACCGGTGAAAGCGTCTGAAGTGGCATCGGCGCTGATCCAGAAGGCGGCGCTCGACGAGCCCGGCCGACACGTGCTGGAGTCTGAGGAACTGCGCCGGCTCGGCCGCGAACATGCGCGGAGCGATGTTCATACGCGGCCCGCCCCAGCTGCTGACGAGATTCCCCAATCATCGGTTGCGTGACCACCGGCGCCTTACGAGCTTAAGGTTTGCGGGCATTCGCCGCTCGCGCAACATCACGCCGGCACAAATCTCACGCAGGGCACGATTCCAATGATGATAGCGAAAGGAAAGGTGGTCTGGCCGGCTGTGCTGGCGCTGACCGTGCTGCTGGCCGGTGGCGGTTACGCTCTGGGCCGGGCGAACGTCAATCCGTTTCGCCAATCGTCCCTCGCTGCCTCTCCGGGGGCTTCTCCGGCGGATTCCATCGAGATCGCGTTGTCACTCTACAAGCGCTGCGGCTCACTCGGAGACGAGGCAAAAACCGACTGCTACTCCAAGCCACTGGATTCTCTGGCCTCGCGGGGTGATGTCCGCGTGGCGATGGGAGTATTGGCACATCTCGGGACCCTTGACGTCGACGTGAAGCGCGACGGGCATGTTTTCGCTCACGGCATCGGCATCGCAGGCGCAAAGCGCGGCGGCGACATCGCAAAGACCTTCGCGATGTGCGACGAGAGCAATCAGTCGGGATGCTATCACGGCGTGATTCAGGCCTATTTCGCTTCAGCGAAAAAGATCGGGCCGTCTGAGGTCAACGCTCTGTGCGACGCCTTCCGCGGCCCGCAGGCGGACAGGTGGATTCGATTCCAGTGCGTTCACGGTACCGGCCATGGTTTGGAGATGATCTACGCCCACAACCTGCCAAAAGCACTCGCTGGGTGCGACTTCCTTTCCGACGACTGGGATCGCAGGTCGTGCTACGGGGGCGCGTTCATGGAGAACATCGTGAACGTCACCATGCCCAAGCACCCCGCCCACGATCTGGAAGCAGGGATGGACATGAGCGGCATGGCGGGCATGGACCACGGCGTCACATCAACGTACAAGGCGATCGATCCGGCTGATCCGTTGTACCCCTGCTCCACGATGGCCGACCGGTACCTTGTTTCGTGCTACGAAATGCAGACATCGGTGATGCTGTATCTCAACAATGGCAACATGGCCGCAACGGCCAGGACATGCGACACGGCACCGGTCAGGATGCGTTACGTCTGCTATCAGAGCATGGGGCGCGATATCAGCTCCTACGCGATGCAGGACCACGCCAAATCCATCGAGATGTGCTCGTTCGGCAAACCGGAGTATCAGCCGTGGTGTTATGTCGGGGTGGTCAAGAATTTCGTTGACCTGAACGCCCGGGCCGATGATGGTCTGGCGTTCTGCAGGAAGCTGAGCGGTGAGGCCAACAAGATGAAATGCTACGAGGCGGTGGGAGAGGAGATTGGAACGCTCAGAAACGATCCGGAACCACGCCGCGCGCTCTGCCAGCCCACCGAGCCGGCCTACCTGGACGCATGCCTTTTTGGCGCGCGGGTGAGCGCCGTAGCGCCCGAGCTCCTGGCAAAGCTGAACGCCGCTGCCTCCGGAGGATAACGGCGCCCGCTGTCGCGTTTACCAAATAACGGTAAACGGCCGCGCAATGAGCTAGATTGCATTACAATACAAATAAGGGATCCATAATGATCAAGAAGTTCGAGTTCGTGGATTCGGGAAGAACCTTTGCGTGCTGTGTCGAAGCGCCGCTTCAGTCGCGTCCCGAGCTCTGGTGGTGGTTCAGCGTCTCCACCGATGACCGCCATCGCTATGCGCCCTTCGAGGCGGCAGCCAGCGACACCCAGGCCGGAGTGCGCAAGCGGATTCTGGCCTATTATGAGTCTCTTTTGGCAGCTCGCGCCCGGCCCGCGGCCAATCCGTGGCGCCGCCCTGACCCGAAGCTGGCCGCGGCTGCGGCGGCGGCCTCCCTGGCAGCTTCACTTGCGGCACGCGAGCCAATTGCCGGCGTAGAGCCGGCCGTTCCGGCCACTTAGTCCCGGCACTCGGCGGCCATACACTCCTCAGCCGCCGAGTGCGTAGCCGAGCACAGCTATGAAGTGGCAAAAGCTCCCGGTGGCCACAAACAAGTGCCAGATCATGTGGCTATACCGCACGTGTTTCATCGAGTAGAAGGCCACTCCCCCCGTGTACGCAATGCCGCCAGCGGCGAGCCAGATCAGGCCGGGTCGCGGTACGTTGTGAATTAGCGGCTTGATCGCCACGACGATCAACCACCCCATCAGCAGATACAGCCCCGTGGACATAAAGGGAACCCGAAACCCGAAGGTGAGTTTCGAGCCGATTCCTATCGCTGCAAGTGCCCAGATGACGACGAGCAGCGTCGACCCCCACGGCCCGCGCAAGGGCCCGAGTGCAAACGGGGTGTAGGTGCCGGCGATCAACAGATAGATGGCGGAGTGGTCGAGAACACGGAAGAAACGCTTCCCGTTCGACAGTGGCAGAGCGTGATAGATCGTCGACGTCGCGTACAGCAGAATGAGCGTGGCACCGAAGATTGTCGCTCCCGTCACGGCGGAAGGAGCGTTGCTGGCATGGGCTCTCACGAGCAGCACCGGCAGCGCGGCAATGCTCGCGATGAGCCCCACTCCGTGAGTGATGCTGTTGGCAATCTCCTCACCGATCGAGAGCACGCGATCTGACATCGTGCGCTACGCCGTTATTGGCGCGAGGCGCCCACGAATGATGAGAAACTCGGGGTGCCGGAGAAGCCGGTCGTACGATTCCGGCCTTGTCTCACGGAATGCGTCGTTGGGTTGCGGCTCAAGCAGCCGGTCGATGACAAAACCGGCCTCGGTCAATGCGCCGGTAATACTGGTGAGTGGCCGGCGAAAAAAACGAACCGTGCCCACCCAGCTCCAGTAATCTTCCAGCGCCTCGGTGGCGAAATAGTTCCTGGTGTCGAAACGCTCGGCTTCGGTGGCCGGGTGATGTGTTGAAATCAGGAGCCATCCTCCCGGCTTGAGCACGCGGCGGAATTCGTCAAGCGTCGGCCCCCAGTCACGCAGATAATGCATCACCAGAGCGGACAGAATGCCGTCGACCGTGGAGTTGCCAAGAAAGTCGAGCGCGTGCCCCAGGTCGGCCACTCGGACCGACACTGTTCCAGTGGCTCCCGCTCCCCGCGCGAGCAGGCCACATGCCTCAAGCCGCTCGGCGGCATGAGCCGCCATCTGCGCACTGCCATCCATTGCCGTAACCCGGGCACCGCGTCTTGCCATCTCCTCGGTGTAATAGCCGGAACCACAGCCGGCGTCGAGCACGTGGGCACCCGTTACGTCGGGAAGGAGCGATAACGTCGCCGGTCGCTCGTAGTGCGCGTTGTAAGGCGCGCTGTCTACGCCCGCAGCGTAAGCGTCGGCGATCTCATCGTAGTTGAACGGCGCAGAATCGGGCATGGCAATGCAATGTAGCGAGCTTCATGTCCCTTCCGCTGGGGTCCGGGCCGAGGTGAATCCCGACCACGCCAGGAAAAGCGTGACGATCGCGCCCGCAGCCGATGCCCAGCGGGGCAAATCGAAGCTTCCAATCTGGAATGTGAAGCCGATCACGAGTCTCACGACGTGCGCCAGGCCGATCAGCAGAAAAATGAAGGCGGTGACAGTGCAGTAGGTCTTGCTCGACATGTAGATCTCCGCGTAGAAGTCCGAGTCTCGCAGCGACTAAAAATGCTGACGCGGTATTTCGGGGGCTAGGAGCGGGCGAGATTCGCGCGCACAGTGGTTCCGTGCCGGCTTCGACTCAGGCGACGTGAGGGCCTGCGATACCTTTGCCAACTGAATACAGCGCCAGCGCGTTGTCTCCCATGATGAGCTTTCGCTCCGCGGGCGAGACGGGGAGTGCCACAAGACTCTCTTTCATGAGGGGAATGCTTCCGATCTGATGCGGGTAGTCGCTTCCGGCGAGGATCTGCGATGCGCCGGCAAAATCCACTGCCAGGCGCAGCGCGTGGACGTCGAAGTTCACCGTGTCGAAGTAGAACTGCCGGAGATACTCACTCGGCGCCCGCGAAATGTTTACCCGGCAGTCGGGGAATGCGCGCCAGCCCCGGTCGAGTCGCTCGGCAATGTAGGGAACTGCGCCGCCGAGATGACTCAGCACCCACTTGATGTTCGGGTAACGCTCCGGAACTCCCGCGAACACCAGCTTGGCCGCCGCGAGAGTGGTATCGAACAGGAATCCGACAAGCGGCATGAGCCAGTAATCCGTCATTGCCTCGACTCCCACGGGCGTCGTGGGATGAATGTGAAGTACCGCGCCGAGCCGGTTGGCTTCCTCGTACAGCGGCTCGAACCTGGGATCGGCGAGCGCCACTCCGTTGATGTTGCTGAATATCATTGCCCCCGGGAACCCGAGCCCGGTCACGGCTCGGCGCAATTCGGCGACGGAGGCGGCAGGGTCGCACAAGGGAAGCGTCGCCAGCGCAGCGAAGCGCGGTGATCTTTCCCGCACGACTGTCGCGAAAGCATCGTTCACCAGAGTTGCCAGCCGTCGAGCGCGATCCGGCGGCTCCACATGAGTGCCGGGAGTGGTGAGTGTGATGATCTGGGTGTCGACGCCTTCCCGCTCCAGCACACGCTGGCGGTGAACGATGTCGCGGTGGCCCTCCACGGCGACGTTGTAGTCGCCCGGATAGTGGAGACAGGGGTTACCGTCTTCGTCGATCGTGAGCTCGATAATACTGTCGCCACTTCTGATCGCGTCGAGATATTCGGGTGGATAGAAATGGTTGTGGACGTCAATCAGCATTGGTTGTGGTGTCGGTTGAAGGGCGGGGCTTGCGAACGAAGAAGTAATAGATCGGCCATCCTGCTCCTACCAGCAGAAGACCGCTGAAGCTTTGCACCGGCTCGGAGATGATTTCATTCGCGACGGTGTAGAGCGAAGAAACAATGAAGACGACCGGCGTGAGCGGATAGCCCCAGACGCGATAAGCCGGCGCGT
>Ga0097691_1003156_pt1 | contig 10329 bp, 6 predicted proteins | sample NGESurdeep072012_8_FD_72858 | JGI IMG/M metagenome (GOLD analysis project Ga0097691, IMG submission 72858) | Arctic peat soil microbial communities from Barrow, Alaska - NGEE Surface sample 210-1 deep-072012 | ecosystem: Environmental > Terrestrial > Soil > Wetlands > Peat ...
CCGCCGCGGGGATCGAGGAGGCGAAGGTGAGGCCGACCTTGAGCCCGAGGTAGACGTTGGCCGCAGTGAAGACCGTCGTGATGAGCGCGCCGAGGATCAGGCCGCGTATCGTGAGCTCTTTGGGTTTCATGCGCTAAAATCTTACACCCAAAGCCCGGTGCGTGACGAGTAGCGGCGCTACGCCACTCACTAAGCCCGAAGACTGCGTTCGTCGCCTACTGGGACACCGGGATAGGAACCCTCGATCACTGGGTCACCGGCACCGGGGCCGAGCTGTTATTATGGGTCCCGTCGCCGAGCTAGCCACTCGAGTTAAGACCCCAGCAGTACGCCACGCCTGCACGCGTAACGCCGCAGGTGTGATCATTACCCGCGCTCACAACGGCGAAGGTGAGGCCACCCGACACAGCGATGGGAATGCCGCTGTCGGTCAAGTTTCCATCACCGAGCTGGCCGACCTGATTTTTCCCCCAGCAGTACGCCGCGCCGGTGCTCGTGAGGCCGCACGTGTGGTAGGATCCCGCGCTCACAGCGGTGAATTTGAGTGCGGTCGACACAGCGGTTGGAATCACGCTCATTCCCGTTTTCCCGTCGCCCAACTGTCCCCATCCGTCATTCCCCCAGCAGTAGGCCGTATCCGACGGAGCGATACCGCAGGTGTGGGTGCCTCCGGTGCTGATCGAAACAAAGGCGATGTTGCCGGTGACGGGGCCCGGAGTGTTGCTGTCACTTGTCAGGCCGTTGCCGAGCTGTCCGGAAGAGTTGAGGCCCCAGCAATACGCGGCGGCTCCAGCGGTGATGGCGCAACTGAAGTTGTTCCCGGCCTGTATCAATATGAAGCTGAGACCACCGTTGATTGGGACGGGAGTCAAGCTTGGGTTGTGCGAGCCAATTCCGAGCTCGCCATAGGTATTGTCGCCCCAACAATACATCCCGTCCGTCGTCATGCCGCAGGTGTGGGCGCCTCCAACCCTCACCGCCGAGAAGGTGACCGCGACAGATGCTTGAACCGGAACCAGGCTGTTGTTCTTCGTCCCGTCGCCAATCTCGCCGAAGTTGTTGTAGCCCCAACAATAAACACGACCACCAGTTGTGAGCCCGCAGGAATGCTGGTCAACGCGATCGAGCGAATTCCCGACGCTCACCGCGCCGAAAGAGAGCAGGCCGCTGGATGACGCGACGGCCTTGGCGCTGCTCGTCGTCGTGCCGTTGCCTAACTCGCCTGCCGTGTTGTTCCCCCAACAATACACGGTGCCCCCGATAGTGACGCCGCACGAGACCGCGTTGCCTGCGTCGATGGTCGAGAACGTGAAAGTGTCTGTACCGGTAACGGTCTCACCCCCGCCGCCGCAGCCGGTGAGCGCGAGACCGATCAACAATGTTCTGACACAATGGTTTACTGCCATGTCCATCGTGAGTTTGTTGGGTTTCATGGCCCCCAATCTTACAACCCGGGGCGTGTCGCGACGAGCGCGATGGGCCACGAGTACCCCGGACGACTTCCAGCGATCATTCTGTTGTGCCGGAATGACCGTGAAGTTTCTGTTCAGCGCACGCCGAATCATTCCGGTGCTGGATAGAGGAATCGCTATCCCCGCTCCTTCGCGACCTCCGCATCGTGTTCGATGACGTAGCCGCCCTTCTGTGAACTCTCATTGCACAGTTGTCGTCGTGGTGATCGCCGTCAACAGTTGCTGATCCCAGCCCGTGGCGTCGCGCCACAGGTTGAAGGTATTCGTGTATCCCCAGGCGCAGCTCTGGATGCCGATCGAAGCGAAGGCTGAGGTGATCGTGTGGTAGTACGAGACGCGCTGATCCTCCGGGATCGGATCGTACGCGCCATATTCGCCCAGGAACGGAACTCTACCCGTGCGGTTGATGAAATTCGCTACCTTCTGAAGCGCGGCGTTGAGTTGCGCGTTGTCGGCAGCTGTCCCGAACTTGCGTCCCGTTGGCATCACCGGATTTACCCACGGCGCGCCCTGATGCGTGAACGCGAACGGGTCGTAGTAGTGGAAGGTCGCTACGATGTTCGGATCGCTCGGGAATGCTACGGTCGCCAGCGATTCGATTCCCGACCAGTTCTGTCCGCCAATTACAACCGGCCGCGTCGGGTTGCTCGCGCGCACCGCCGCCAGCGCGGGCGCCAATACCGCCATCAAATTGCTGTCGTTGAGGCGTCCGTTGGGCTCGTTGATCAGCTCGAACCACACATTCGACGGCGCCCCGCGGAAATCTTCGGCAACCTGGCGCCACAGCTCGGCGAAACGAGTCGTATGGGCGCTCGGATCCGTGAACAGCTCCTCGTAGTGGTGCATGTCGAGGATGACGTTGAGGCCCGCCGCCAGATTGGTGTCGAGCACGTGGTGAACACGCGCCATGAAAGCGGGTTCGATCGTATAGGGCGGCGCGCCGAGCGCATGGGCGGAAAAGCGCACCGGAAGCCGGACCGTCGCGAAGCCTGCCTGCCGGATGCGGCTCGCGTCCGCGTCCTGGAACGCGCGACCCCACGCACCCTCGCTCGGCGCCTCGAGCATGTTGGCGAGGTTGACGCATTTGCCGAGCGGGAGCGCAACGCCGGTGGTGGGCCGGGCGGCGGGACCGGGCGCGAAGGTAGCGGGCTGTGGTAACGGCGCGGAGATGTTTGGTCCCCGCGCGTTTGATCCACCGCCGCACGCGAACAACCCAGACACGATCGCTACCGTCGTCATGCTTCGCATCTGGCCACCCTCCGAATTAAAGCTGCTTGAAACTAGTTGTCAGCCGTGAGCTTCGCACGCATGGCGCGACAAGGGTAGGCCGCCTTGACAGAGATAGAGCCCGTGCCATCTTCGTCCACACATGGCCAGCGCGATCCTCCTCCGGGCCGCCATCGTGGCCATCTCGTTCGTCGCGGCGACTTGCCCCGCTGATGCCGCCGCGCAGAATCTCGGCGACATCGTCGACGTCGCGCTCGACTTCCGTAAGCCGAATCAAACTCTTTTCGCCGCCAGCCGGCTCACCGCGTTCGACGTCGCGACCGGGCGTGGCACACTGCAATGGGACCGCTACACTCTCCAGCCGTCGCTCAACTTCAACAAGATCGACATCGGCTACACGCGGGCGACGTCCACCGAGTTCCCAGGCACGGAGTACGACCGCGATCCGGCGCTGCCATTCGACATCTCTTTCGTGAGCCCGCGCACCCTGCGGCTGCGCTTCAGCACACGCGACCTGCCGCCGGCGGTGATGCAAGGCGAGCCGTCGCTCATGTTGGCGGGCCCCGTCCCGCGCGACACGTCGTGGCGCGCGCAGGCGACAGACAGCGCCATCACCTACACCAGCGCATACGGGCGAGTGCGCATCACGCGGAGTCCGTGGAGCATCGAGCTCTACGATGCGCGCGGCGCTCTGCTCACACGGACGCAGCATTTCAATCAGCCCAGGTCATTCACGCCGTACATCCCCTTCTCCTTCGTGCGCCGCTCGCGCGACATCGGGCGGAGCACGGCGGCCACCTTCGAGCTCGCGCCGGACGAGAAGATCTATGGATTCGGTGAGTCGTTCACGCGGCTGAACAAGCGCGGCCAGCGGGTGATCGCCTTCATTCGCGACGCGATGGGCGCGCAGAGCCCGCTCCAGTACAAGGCCGTTCCCTTCTTTCTGAGCAGTCGCGGCTATGCGATGTTCGTACACACCAGCGCCCCGGTCACCTTCGACGTGGGCGCCGAGTTCGACTCGCATAACACGATCTACTCGGGCGACGAGCTGCTCGACCTGTTCATCTTCCTCGGCGAGCCAAAGGATCTGCTGTCGGAATACACGGCCGTCACGGGCCGAAGCCCAGTGCCACCGCTCTGGTCGTTTGGCCTCTGGATGAGTCGCATCACTTACAAGTCGGAGGCAGAGGTGCGAGACGTTGCGGCCAAGCTGCGCCAGTACCGCATCCCGGCGGACGTGCTTCACATCGACACCGGCTGGTTCGAGACCGACTGGCGCAGCGACTATCAATTCTCGAAGACGCGCTTCACCAATCCCGCCGCGATGATCAAGGACCTGCGGAAGGACGGATTCCACGTCAGTCTGTGGCAGTACACCTACTTCACTCCAAAGAATTCGCTGTCGCGAGAGCTGATCGATCGGGGGCTCACCGTGCGCGACCAGGGCGGGCGTCCCACCGCCGACGACGCGGTCTTGGACTTCAGCAATCCTGCCGCCGTCGCGTGGTATCGTTCGAAGCTGGGCCCGCTGCTCGCTATGGGTGTTGGCGCCATCAAGGCCGACTTCGGCGAGAACGCGCCGGTGGAGGGACTATATCACTCCGGCCGCACCGGTTGGTACGAGCACAACCTCTACCCCCTGCGGTACAATGCCGCGGTCTTCGATCTCACCAAGGAGAAGACTGGCGAAGGTATCATCTGGGCGCGCAGCGCATGGGCGGGGAGCCAGCGGTATCCACTCCACTGGGGAGGCGACGCCGAGAACACCAACTCGGCCATGGCCGCGGAGCTCAGGGCCGGACTTTCGTTTGGGATGTCGGGCTTCACCTACTGGAGTCACGACGTCGGCGGATTCGTCGACCGCGCACCGCGTGATCTCTATCGGCGGTGGCTGGCGTTCGGCGTGCTCACGTCGCACACGCGCACACACGGTGCGCCGCCGCGCGAGCCGTGGGAGTACGACGAGGCGCTGGTAACCGATTTTCGGCGCGCCGTGGAACTCAAGTACACGCTGATGCCCTACATCTATGCGCAGGCGAAGATATCGTCCGCCCATGGATGGCCGATGCTGCGCACGCTGTTCTTCGAGCATCCCGATGACCCAACGTCGTGGCTGGTCGAGGACGAATACATGTTCGGCTCCAGCCTGCTCGTCGCCCCACTGTTCGAGGAGACGACTAGCCGGCGCGTGTACCTGCCGCCGGGAACGTGGATCGACTATCAGACGGGTCGCGCGTACGAGGGTGGCCGCTGGCACGAGATGACGGCGGGCCCCATCCCGATAGTGTTGCTGGTGAAAAACCACACCGTTCTGCCGCACCTGGCCGTGGCGCAAAGCACGTCAGCCATGAACTGGAATGACGTCCAGCTGCGCGTCTTCAGCACTGACGGCGGAATTTCGGAGGGAAGCTTTGCGCTTCCGGGTGGGGGAGTCCAGTCGCTCCGGGTGGATGGTACGCGCCTCGTGTCGGATCCGCTCGGTGGACGCGTGAAATGGCGAATTACGCGGTAGGCAGCAACAATATCATACGACGCTATTCGGCGTCGGCGTTTTGCGGAAGGCGCTGTAGCACTGCCCCCGCCACGAGGGCACCAAGAAACGCCGGAACAGCAGTGACGGCCGGCCATATTACTAGGGCAAGGAGCCACACGGGCCGAATCGTTGATGCCGTCGACAGCGAATGAATCATCCCGGCGGCCGCAAGAGCGAATGCCCCGATCGCGACTGCCACAGCTACGTGAACCGCCGTTGAGCGAGGTGAGCTGCACAGTTTAAAGTGCTCGTACCCAATATGCGCCGCGTATGCGACGCCGCTGACCATCCACGCCGCTAGTCGCCATGCATGCACGTGGTCGGCGGGCAGGGCGAACACTCCGAAAAGTGCTTGCCAGCTGCAACGTACGTTAGGCGTCAGTGCAGGGACTCCGACAGTCCCCATGGGTGAGGATCCCACATGAGCAAGGACTTGCCGTCCGCGCTCCCGCGCCGCACAATGAGCCAGCAAGGAGCGCACACGAGACGAGTATCTGTCGCCGCCGCCGCGGTTCTTCTCACACTTCCCGCGTTCGCCGCGTATCCGCAGGAGCAGGCACATCCCCAGGACGTGCCGACTGAAAAGTTGGGCACCGTTCACTTCGCGACGTCGTGCAGCCCCGCAGTCACGCCGCAGTTCGATCACGCCGTTGCGCTGCTGCACTCCTTCGAATTCGGCGCGTCGATCCGGGCATTCAATGAAGTGCTCGCCGCCGACTCCACGTGCGCGATGGCGGACTGGGGGATCGCGCTCAGTCGATGGAGCAATCCCATGGCGCCTGGAAACCGGTCGGTCGTGCAACTACAGCAAGGCAAGCAGGCCGTTGACGCGGCGATGCGCCTCGGCGTTCGCGCGTCCGAGCGTGAGCGCGGCTACATTCACGCCGTCAGCCGGCTCTACGACGACTTCGAGCACACGGATCAGCGGACGCGCGTCGTCGCTTACGAGCGCGCGATGAACGAGCTCGTGATGCGGCAGCCGGCAGACACCGAGGCCATGATCTTCTACGCGATCTCGCTCACCGCGTCCGCGTCGCCGACGGACAAGACATACGCAAATCAGCTGAAGGCGGGCAGCATTCTCGAGCCGCTTTGGGCGAAGCAGCCGAATCATCCTGGGCTTGCGCATTACATCATTCACACCTACGACTATCCGGCACTCGCTGACAAGGCGCGAGCGGCCGCGCAGCGCTATGCGATCATCGCGCCGTCCGCCGCGCACGCGCTGCATATGCCCTCGCACACGTTTACCCGGGTCGGCATGTGGCAGGAATCAGTCGACGCGAACAATCGGTCGATGAAGGTGGCGCTGAGCAGTGGCTCCATCGCAGAAGCGTTGCACGCCGCCGACTACGCCATGTACGCCTATCTGCAGATGGGAAAGGAGTCCGCCGCGAAAGCGATTCTCGACGGACTGCCGGCACTCGCGGCGCGCTTCGACCCCAACGCGATCACCGGCGCTGCGCCCGGTTCCGCGGGTGTGTTCGCACTCGCAGCGATTCCGGCGCGCTGGGCGCTGGAGCGGAGCGCTTGGGCGGAAGCTGCCGCGCTCGAGCCGAAAGCGAGCGCCTATCCGTACACGGAGGCGATGACATACTTCGCGCGCGCACTCGGCGCGTCGCACACCGGCGATCTCGTAAAGGCAAAGGCGGCGACCGATTCGTTGGCGTCGATTCAGCAACGGTTGAGCGCGACGGGGGAAGCATATTGGGCGGAGCAGGTGGCCATCCAACATCTCGCCGCCCAGGCCTGGCTCGATCTCGCCGAGCACCGGGAGAACGATGCTCTGATGCTCATGCGCGAAGCCACCACGCGTGAGGACGCGACCGAGAAGAGCGCTGTGACTCCGGGGCCGCTGGCGCCGGCGCGCGAGCTGCTCGGCGATATGCTCATGGAGCTCAAGCGGCCCGCCGAGGCGAGCGCGGAGTATCGCGCGACGCTACAAAAGGAGCCGAATCGCCGGCACGCGCTCCGGCGCGTCGGCGGCCCGACGTCGCGCGATGAAGTCGGCCAGCGACAACGCCACCGAACTCATCCGGACCTACACCCGGCTGGCCAACCAGGCCCGTCAGGCTGAGATCACCCAGGAAATCAGCGAGATCGTCGGTGGCGCTGACGCGCTCGCCGCTAGCGGGAGCGAGTGAACACAGTGGCTAAGAGCGACGCAGCAACGACAACCGGCGCGACCGCGACCAAGAACGGCGGTTCGGCCGACGACTCCGCGCACACGGGCATCGGTCGGGTCGCGCGGGTCATCGGACCAGTCGTCGACATTGAGTTCGGTGTCGACGACCTGCCCGGGATCTACAACGCGCTTGAGGTCGAGATCGACCTCTCGGGCGCAGCCGACGAAGAGGTCGAGGGGTTGCACAAGCACATCCTCACGCTTGAGGTGTCGCAGCACATCGGCGACAACCTGGTGCGCGCGATCTCGATGCAGCCGACCGACGGCCTGGTTCGCGGCGCGCCGGTGCGCGACACCGGCGGCCCGATCTCCGTCCCCGTCGGGGTGGAGACGCTGGGCCGCATGTTCAACGTGGTCGGCACGCCGATCGACGATGAGCCCGCGCCAGAAGGGGTCACGCGATGGCCCATCCACCGCCCGGCACCGCCCGTGTCCGAGCAGCAGGCCAAGGTGGAGATCCTCGAGACCGGGATCAAGGTCGTCGATCTGATCTGCACTTTCGCCAAGGGTTCGAAGATCGGGTTGTTCGGCGGCGCCGGCACCGGCAAGACCGTGATCGTGCAAGAGCTGATCCGAAACATCGCCTACCAGCACAAGGGGCGCTCGGTGTTCGCGGGCGTGGGTGAGCGGACCCGCGAGGGCAACGACATGTATCACGAGATGCAGGACGCCGGCGTGCTTCCGCAGACGGCGCTCGTGTTCGGGCAAATGAACGAGCCGCCGGGTGCCCGCGCGAGAGTTGGCCTGACCGGGCTGACCATGGCGGAGTACTTTCGCGATGCGGAAGGCGCGGACACGCTGCTCTTCATCGACAACATATTTCGCTACCTGCTGGCGGGTTCGGAGGTGTCCGCGCTGCTCGGCCGCATGCCGTCGGCGGTCGGCTACCAACCCACCCTCGCGACCGAGATGGGTGAGCTGCAAGAGCGCATCACGTCGACCAGCAAGGGCTCGATAACCTCCGTCCAGGCCGTCTACGTGCCGGCCGACGACTACACCGATCCCGCGATCCAGACCGTGTTCGCCCACCTCGGCGCCACCGTGCGGCTCGAGCGGGCGCTGGTCGAGATCGGCATCTATCCCGCGATCGATCCCCTCGGCTCTTCGAGCCGCTTCGTCGAGCCTTCGATCGTCGGTCAGGAGCACTACGACGCCGCACAGGGCGTCAAGAAGACGATGCAGCGTTACAAAGACCTGCAGGACATCATCGCCATTCTCGGGATGGAGGAGCTGTCGGAGGACGACAGGCAGGCCGTGTCACGAGCTCGGAAGATCCAGCGCTTTCTCTCACAGCCGTTCAACGTCGCCCAGCGCTTCACCGGACGCGAGGGCAAGTCGGTTCCGATCGCGGAGACCGTCCGCGGGTTCAAGGAGATCCTCGAAGGGAAGCACGACGACCTGCCAGAGCAGGCGTTCTACATGGTCGGCACCATCGACGAAGCGCGAGAGCAAGGCGAAGAGATGAAGAAGAAGGCCGGATCGAATTGAAGTTCCCGCTGCGGGTGGTGAGCGTCGAGCGAAGCCTTTTCGAGGGCGACGTCGAGTTCATCATCGCCAACGGCGCGGACGGGGAGCTCGGCGTCCTCGCACGGCACGCGCCGCTCATGACCATCCTCAAGCCAGGGGCGTTGAGAATCCAGGAGGTGCTTGGAGGAACCGAGCAGCTCCTGTTCGTCGGTGGGGGGTTCCTCGAGGTGCTGCCTGACCGTGTCACCGTGCTGGCCGACGTCGCGGAGCACGCTGACGAGATCTCGGTCGAACGGGCCGAGGAGGCGCGCCGCCGCGCGCAGGAGAGGCTCGCCGGCACGCTGACGACCGCCGAAGAGGTTGAATTCCAGCAAGCGCTGGCGATGGCGGAAGCCCGCTTGCGCCTGGCTCGCATGCGCCGGGCCTAACTACAGCCAATGCGGAGCGAGCAGCAGCACGCGCTGCGTATCACGGGCGGAGCGCAGCTGGCCGGCAACATCTGCATAAGTGGTTCGAAGAACGCGGCTTTGCCCGAGATGGCCGCGGCCCTGCTGACCAGCGAGACGCTCACTTTGAGAAACGTCCCGAAGGTGACTGACACCTCCTTGATGGCCGAGATCCTGGTCGGCCTTGGCGGCACGGCCGAGGGAGAGGGCACGGTGATGCTGCGCATGGCGGGCGCGACGAGCAGCGACGTGCCGGCCGAACACGGCCGGCGCATGCGGGCGACCATCGTGCTGCTGGGCGCTTTACTCGGGAGGTTCGGACGCGCGCGGCTGCCGCGACCGGGCGGCGACGACATCGGTGCGCGGCGCGTCGAGCAGCACCTCCGCGGCTTGCGTCAGATGGGCGCTCGCATCACCGAGACCGAGACCGAGATCATCGCCGAGGCAGAGCGATTGCGGGGCGAGCGGATCGTCTTCGACCTGCCCACGGTCACAGGCACCGAGAACATCCTGCTGGCGGCCGTGCTCGCGCAGGGCCGGACCGAGATCTTCAACGCCGCGCGCGAACCTCACGTCCAGGATCTCTGCCGGCTGCTCGCCAAGATGGGAGCGCGCATCGAGGGCATCGGGACCGAGCGGCTTGTGGTCGACGGAGTGGGGGAATTAGGGGGCGCGGAGCACACAGTCATCGCGGACTACCTGGAGGCGGGCACTTACGCCCTGGCGGTCGCCGCGGTGGGCGGCGAGCTCCGGCTCGACTGCAGCCGGCCGGAGGATCTCAACATGGTTCTGCTCAAGCTGGAGCAAGCCGGAGCGCACGTCGAGGTGGGGGACGGTTGGTTTCGGGTTGGACGCCAGCCGCGGACACGATTGAGGCCCAACGACATGTCGACCTGGACGTTCCCCGGCTTCCCGACCGACCTGCAGGCACAGTACATGGCGCTGATGACGCAGGCCGACGGCAAGACCGTCATCTCCGAGTACGTGCACGAGAATCGC
>Ga0097691_1003157_pt1 | contig 10328 bp, 9 predicted proteins | sample NGESurdeep072012_8_FD_72858 | JGI IMG/M metagenome (GOLD analysis project Ga0097691, IMG submission 72858) | Arctic peat soil microbial communities from Barrow, Alaska - NGEE Surface sample 210-1 deep-072012 | ecosystem: Environmental > Terrestrial > Soil > Wetlands > Peat ...
CCGCTGATTTTGGCCGGCGACGGTTTGTCGACTAATGACCCAACTGCGACATTGGCTGTGCACTGCGGCAATGGTTTTGATGCCGGTTTAAGCCCCTAGCAAAGTACTCGTTTGAGCCGATACGATGCTGTCTCCTGAGCTTGGGGGACCCTCATGAAGATTTTCAGAGCAATCGGCGCGCTCACGTTGGTGTTGCTGTCTATTACCGCGGCGGCCGCAGATTATCCCGCGCCGAAGCAAGGTGAATGGATAGCGCGCGACTTTAAGTTTCATACAGGCGAGATGATGTCGGAGCTCAAATTGCACTACACGACGATAGGCGATCCAGCCGGAATACCGGTCGTGGTGTTGCACGGGACCGGCGGATCGGCAGGTAGCATGCTTACTCCAGCTTTCGCCGGCGAATTATTCGGCCCCGGCCAGCCGCTCGACGCAACGAAATATTACATCATCATTCCCGATGCACTCGGACACGGCAAAAGCTCCAAACCTTCCGACGGTCTCAAGACGAAATTCCCGCAATACGATTACGCCGACATGGTTGACGCACAATACCGACTGCTATCCGAAGGTCTCGGCATCCGCCACGTGCGGCTTATCATTGGCAATTCGATGGGTGGGATGAATGTTTGGATTTGGGGCGGGAAATATCCCGATTACATGGACGCCCTGGTGCCGATGGCCTCGCAGCCGACGGCGATGGCGAGCCGCAACTGGATGCTACGGCGGATGATGCTAGAAACCATCCGTAACGATCCCGACTACAACGGCGGCAACTACACCGCCCAACCGCGCTTCATGAAGTTCGCCAACGTGTTCTTCGGCATTGCGACGGCCGGCGGCACGCTCAATTACCAGAAGTTGGCGCCGACGCGAGAAAAGGCCGACCAACTCGTCGATGCCCGCCTCGCCGCGCCCATGACAGCCGACGCCAACGACTTCCTGTGGCAATGGGGCTCGTCCGCCGATTACGACGCCGCACCCAACCTTGAGAAAATTCAGGCATCAGTGCTTGCGATCAACGCCGCGGATGACGAGCGCAATCCACCGGAAACCAGCCTCATGGAGCGGGCAATTAAGCGGGTAAAGAACGGCAAGCTTTATCTCATCCCAGCGAGCGAGCAGACTAGCGGCCACCTCACTACCGGTAACGCCAAGTTCTACAAACAGCAGCTTCAGGAATTGCTGCAAATAGTGCCGCGGCGGGCCATGTAACCGCGACTGACGGTTGGTCATACCACCGGCGAGCGCGAGCTGTTGTATGATGAAACAATTATAGCGTTGGCGTCTTCGAGAACACTGTGGGGTAACAATGCCTATCAATAGCTCGCTGATCTCTACGCAAATCTCGCGCCGCGCCATGCTTGGAACGGCGGCCGCGATGGCCGCAACGCCAGCGTTGGCCGAGGTGTGCCCGATTGGACCGCCAGCGCACGATAAGGGTCCGCGGGTGTGGATGGACATGGACCAGGTCGAACTCGACGCGGCCTACGATCAAACCGCCTATGCGCCGCTCATCGGCCAGATCGTCAAGCGCTACGCCACTAGCAGCAATGTGGCGCGCGCCCACCTGGGCGCCCCGAAGCGGCTGGCTTACGGGCCGACGCCGGTCGAAGGCCTCGATCTCTATCCGGCTAAAAAGCCCAATGCGCCGATTTTCGTGTTCATCCATGGCGGCGCCTGGCTGCGTGGCGACGCCAAGGACTACGCCTTTCCGGCCGAGCTTTTCGTCAATGCCGGCGTGAATTACATCGCGCTCGATTTCATCGCGGTGGGGGCGGCGAACGGCGACATCGGGGTCATGGCCGAGCAGGTGCGCCGCGCCATCGCCTGGGCTTACAAAAATGCCGCCAGCTATGGCGGCGATGCCAGCCGATTTTACATCGGCGGCCACTCGTCCGGCGGCCATCTTTGCGGTGTCGCGCTGGTGACCGACTGGCAAAAGGATTTCGGATTGCCGGCCGATATGGTGAAAGGCGGCCTCTGCATGAGCGGCATGTACGACTTGAAGCCGGCTCGGCTTTCCAAGCGCAGCTCCTACGTCAAATTCACCGACGACATGGAGCAGGCGATGAGTTCGCAGCGGCAGATCGACAGACTGCGCGCGCCCATCATCGTCACTTACGGCACCAATGAGACGCCGGAATTCCAGCGCCAGAACCGCGATTTCGCCGCGGCGGTGAAGGCGGCCGGCAAGCCGGTCGAGCTGATCGAAGCGCCGAACTTCAACCATTTCGAAATGTGCGAGAGTCTGGGCAATCCCTACGGCCCCAACGGCCGCGCGGCGCTCAAGCTGATGAAGCTGGCCTAGCGCGTGGGGCGGAGAGGCGTTCGCGCTTTCCCCTCTCCCAGCAGAACTCGGGTTTACCCGAGTTCTGCCAAGTTCAACGTAGCCGAAGTCGGAAACATCCGACTTCGGCTGGGAGAGGGGAAACAGCGCAAGCGCCGGCGCTTCAGTCCACAAGTCGGTGATGAAAAACCGGGGCCGGCGCGTGCTGGGAAAAAAACTCCCGCAGCCGCTCATTGTTGAGGTGGGATTGGATCGTCGCGGCGGCAAGGCCGCCGATGGCGCGCTGCGCATCCGCCGTCGCCACATCGATCGCGAGCTCGCGCTCCTGTTCTTTTGAGCGGTCGGCGTCGAGCCGCAAATACCTGTCGCCGAGCCACTGTCGCAGCATGGAATCGACGGCGTGCTGCTGCGCGGCGATGATGACATTGACAAGTCGTTGATCGCGCAACCATCCAAACGCGCCAAGCTGGCGGCGGGTGGCGCGGGCGAAGGAAAATTTGGCGCTCGCGGTTCCGACGCTGAGCAGATGCAGGTTGCCGTCCGGCTGCCCCAGGAAGTGCTGCGCTTCGTGCAGCGCAAGCAGATCGGGCGAGGTGGCATAGAGCCCGCCATCCGCAAACAGCGCATCGCCTATTTCCGCGATCGGAAAATAGGTCGGCGCCGCGGCGGTGGCGAGCGCCACATCCACGACCTTCAGATAAAGATCGGTTTGAAATTCGCGGTGGTGCGGCGTCTTGAAGAGCTGCGGTTTGCCCTTGGTCAGATTGATCGTCGGGACAATGACCGGGTGCTTGAGGTCGCCGATGCGGGTGCCTTCGCCGACCAGCTCGACGATCGTCCGCCGCAAAGCGTCGGTCTGGTATTTCGGCTTGTGCACGAATCGCGCGAGGTCGCGAACGGTGCCCCACCATGAGGTCGCGGCTGGCCGGTTGGAAAAAATATCGCGGCCGTTGCGCTCGAACGCCGCCTTGATCGTCGCTGCGGGAACTTCCGCCGCAAGCCCGAGCGCGATAATTCCGCCAACCGACGTGCCGGCCATCAGGTCGAAATGGCGCGCGATCGGAGCGCCCGCCGCCTGTTCAAGCCCGGCCAGCACGGAAACCGTATAGAGGCCGAGAAAGCCGCCGCCGCTGAGGGAAAGAATATTGAAGCGTCCAGACATCTAAACCGCGTAGCACAAATGAGAACAAACAACGGGATGGTAGCGCGTAGGATGGGTTTCGGCTCGCGCTCAACCCGTCCTACGCGCTAGTTTGCCCGACTAATGCAAGCGTTTGGGCACTAGCGTAGCGGCCACTTACGCGAACGACACGCCGGGAGGCGCCCTATGGGCTGCAGCAGTTAGGCATAGCCCAACCTAGCCCCTCCCGGCGCGTTTTTTTACATGCGGCATGCGCCATCGCCCGCTAGTATGCATCGGCTTTGAATTTGGGGGAGCGCATGCCGAAGAAAGCGGATAATAAGAAGAAAACAAAGTGCAAGAATTGCGAAGGCAAAGGCCTGGTAAAGAGCGGCGACAAAAAGGTGAAGTGTCAAAGGTGCAACGGGACTGGTTTTAAGTCCTGATCTGCCGGCCCCGCTTCAGCGGGGCTTTTCTTTGAATATCACAATCGATAATTGCCTTTGCGCGCGTCATGCCGACTGCCTCGCCCGCTCACCGATTTCGATTTATGAGGACACGGCCTCACCGAGGGGAACTTAAGCTGGTCCGGCAGGTTGGTTAGACTGGATAGAATCCTCGTTTCCAGTGTGTCGAGAAAGCGCCAGCCATGGTCGGCTCCGTTCCCATGATGCCGCAGGCGGTTCGAAAATTGTGGTTTGCCGTGACCGGGCAAACCCATTTGGCGCGTGAAACGGCTGTGCCGCCAGTCGTTGTACATGACCCTGCCGCGCGGCGGCCGCATGATCTCGATGATCCGTTCTTCGATCTTAAAGTTCAAGCGCGTATTGCTAGCGTTATTGCGAGCGCCGGGCATAAGAAGTGATTTGATCACGGTCATGGTTCCCCGCATTCCGTATTGCTGCTTGCGGGCTACTTGCCACCAAGTCCGCGTACAAAACAGCAGCGCGTAGGCGCTCCTTGTTAACGTCCTTGACGCCCGAGCGCCCGCAGCTTGTCGAGCCGTCGCGCAAGCTGCGTCTTATTCAGTAGCGCGGGGAACGCGCCCTCGGGTTCACCGGCGCCGCCGCCGAACCACCCGATCAGGATCGTTCTTATCGGACTGATACCGGCAAAGCCGAGGATGTTGCGTTTGAGACTCTTGAGGCTATGGGCGCGGTAAAACCAGTGATAGAAAAACGCCGGGCTACCCATGGTGACGACGATGCGCGCCGTCTTTCCCACGAACAACTTCTTCGGCAGCTGTCGCTTCCGACTCTCAACAGCAAAGCCTGGCCGGAACGTCTGTTCGAGGAACGCATGGAAAAGCGCAGGAAAGTGTCCATGCCAAAGCGGATAAAACAGCACGAGATGATCGGCCCAGCGGATCGCGGCTTGGGCTGGGAGAATGCCTTCCGGGGTCGGGCCTTGGTAAAACTCTTCCGAGCTGCGCAGCAGCGGGAAGTCGAGTTTCGCGACCTCAATGGACTTGATCTCGTGGCCGGCAACGCGCGCTCCGGTGGCATAGGCATCCGCGAGCGCGTGCCCGAAATGCTGCCCGCGCGGGTCTGGGTGGCCTTGCAGGATCGTGATGCGCTTGAGCATGGCTTTTGTTGCGCCGCTGGCCGCGCTGGCAGGTTGATCTAGATCACAGTGATCCTTGTTGCGACGATTTGGACCGAATGAAGCGGTGATCGCGCCGCACGCTCAGTGGCAAGCCCGGCCATGCCGACTGAATGCCTGCCATGCAGCCGCCCGCTATTCCGTCTCCGACGTGCCCGGCTTTTCCAGCTTGTTTCTCAGTTGATCGGCGCCTTTCATGGTGTCTACCACCGTATGATAGGCATTCGACAGCCGGTCCCTGATGGTTATCGGCTTGGCCTTGCGCGCCGTTGTTTTCTTCTTCGCCACGGCCCTGACTTTTGTCTTTTTCTTGGTGACGGGCCTGGATTTTTTCTTGCCTTTAGCCGCGGATTTCTTGCGCGCTTTCTTAGCCATCAGCGACCCCTTGTTTCAGCCGGTGCAGCCGACACAATAAGAGGACCCTCGCCGTCGCGCCAGGGGTGGTCTCCCTCTCCCCGCTTGCGGGCAGAGGTAACGCGAAGTCTGGATCGCCGCCCGGCTTTAGGCTTTGCGCATGGTCTATTCCGAAAACCGGTTCCCACTTTTCGGGATCATGTGCTTACTGCTAATCATCGAGCCGAGACGCGACAACAATCGGGGAGGATACCGGTGCCCGCATCAATGCAAGGCGAAATGCAGCCGACCATCTACCGCTTCAAGTTCGGCGGCTTCGAAATCGCCAATATCATGGACGGCAAGGTCATCCGCGAGGGCCTGCATCCCAGTTTCGGCGGCGACCGAGCCGCGCAAGAAGCGCAGGAGCTGGCCCGCGCCAACCGCATCGAGGCCAACCGCTACGAGCACCCGTTCATTCCGACCATCGTGAATACCGGCAAGCAGTTGATACTGTTCGACACCGGCAACGGCGCGCTGCGCCGCGAGCACGAGCAGCTGCGCGCCCGGCTGCCCGACGGGCATCTGGTCGCGCGGCTGGCGGCCGCCGGCTACAAGGCCGAGGACATCGACGTGGTGGTCCTCACCCACGGCCATCCCGACCACATCGGCGGCTTGACCGAGGCCGGCCAACCGGTGTTTCCGAAAGCGCGCTACGTGTTCGGCGCCGCCGAATTCGATTTTTGGAAGCGCGGCGAGAACGTGCGCGAGGCGCGCAAGTTCAACCGCGAGCTGTTCGTGCAGATCGCGGTGCCGCTCGCCGACCGCGCGACTTTCATCAAGCCGGGCGACGAGGTGGTGCCGGGCATTCGCGCGGTCGACGCCGCCGGCCATTCGCCCGGCCTGATAGCCTTTCACATCGAGAGCGAGAGCAAGCGCTTATTAATTTGGGCCGACACCTGCATCCACTACGTGATGGCCATCCAGCGGCCGGAGTGGCACATCGACGTCGACGACGACAAGGACAAGGCGGTGGCCACCCGCAAGCGCATCCTCGACATGGTGGCGAGCGACCAGCTGTTCGTGGCCGGCTTCCACATGCCATTCCCCGGCATCGGCAGCGTGGAGAAATCCGCCGGCGGCTATCGCTGGGTGCCGGTGAGCTATCAGTTGAATTTTTGAGGCAGCGCGCGCCGCACTCGGGCGCGACAGTCTACGACTCCCGCCGCCTTGCGCTCACGGCAATCGACAGCAGCGTGCGGTGCGCGATCGTTTCGGCGAGCGCGGCATTGCGGCGCATGTCGAGCGAGGCCTCCGCCAACTGCTCCATGGCGCGCAGCAAGCGCGCCGGCGTCCACGTCCGCAGCGCTTCGCCCACCAGCTTCTCGCGGGTGAAATGCACCGGCGGCGCGCCGCGCTTCATGGCGAATTCGATGCTGTCGCCGCCCTCGACCGCCAGCTTCATCTTGTGCAGGTTCGCCACCTGGCGGATCGCCGCCGAGATGATCGCCGCCGGCGATGAGCCGCCGGCGCGCGCCTTGCCGAATTCGGTTTCCACGTCGGCGGTCTTGCCGGCAAAGGCCGCGTCGATCACGCCGTCGAGCGCCAGCGCCGAGGCATCGGCTACCACCGCCATCACGTCGGCGAGCTCGATGCGCTCCTGGTCCTTGGCATAGAGCGCGAGCTTGCGGATCTCGTTGCGCGAGGCCAGCCGGTCGCCGCCGAGCAGCGCCAACAGCGCGGCGCGCGCTTCCGCGCCGATCGACAGGCTCGAAGCGCGCATCTCCTCGTCGATCAGCCGCGCCAGATCGCGTTCGCCATCGGCGTAGCAGGGCAGCGCTACGGCGACCTTGGCCTTCTCGCACAGCGCGCGCAGCGGCGCGGTTTTGCGCAAATCGCCGGCCTCGATGATGATGCGGCATTCGTTCGACGGCAACGCGATCACCGTCTCGACTGCGGCGGCGATGTTGCGCGCGCCGGCCTTCACCAGCACCGCGCGGCGGCCGCCGAACAGCGGCACGGTGTGCGCCTCCTCAACTAAGCGCGATGGATTGCCGGACAACTCCTCGCCCTCGATGCGCGCGAGCGCGAACGGATCGTTCGGATCGTCGACCGAGGCGCGCACCAGGGCGTCCACCCGCTCGCGCACCAGGCCGGCGTCGGGCCCGAACACCAGCACGATCGGCAGGCCGGGATCCGGCCGGGCGATGAACTTGTCAACGTCGGAGGATTTGATGGCGGTCATGAACGTTTCTTTCCCCTCGCCCACAAGGGGAGAGGGGAAGTTAGCAAGCGGCGAAGCTCTACGTCCCCGCCGTGAAATACGACGCCAGCCGGGTGCGGATGTTTTCCGCGATCACCTTGGCGGCGCGGTCCTCGGCATCGCGCAACCCGCGATCGCCGGCGAAGCGCTGCTGCTGGCCCGGAATATTGTACGACACGCGCGAGAATGTCGTGCCGGAGATGACCGACTTGCCGGTGGCGGTGTCGATCAGCGAATAGCTCGCGTCGATGCCATAGTTCTGGATGTCGGGCCGCGCGGTGTTGATGTCCACGATCACTTGCAGATTCGTGGAGGTGAGCCTGATGTTCAGCCGGTAGTTGGGTGATGCGGCGGCGCCGCCGCCGGTGAGCTGGTACATCAGCTCGTTGCGCACAGTCACGCCGACGCGGGCGAGCCGGGTGCCGTTCGGCGAATCGATCGGCGCGACCTCGACGGCATCCATCTTGTCGCCGACGCCGGGCTTGCCGACCAGCGATTGATTGCCATACAGCGGCTGGAAGCAGCCGGCGGTGAGGCCGGCCAGCGTCAGCGCGACCAGCAGGCGGGGCAAACCCGGTATCTTGCGCGGGATTTCAGGCCACGACATTCACGATCCTCTGCGGGACGACAATGACCTTTTTCGGGCTTTTGCCGTCCAGCGCCCTTATTACCGCATCGAGAGACAGAACGGCAGCCTCAATGTCGGCTTTTTCAGCATCCCGGGCCACCGTGACGTCGGCGCGCTTCTTGCCGTTGACCTGGACCGGCAGGGTAATGGTGTTTTCGACCAGCAAATCCGGCTCGACCTGCGGCCAGGCCTCGGTGGCCACCAGCGTCATATGGCCGAGCGCCGCCCAGCATTCCTCGGCCAAATGCGGCATCATTGGGTGGAACAGCCGCACCAGGATGTCGCCGGCCTCCCGCACCGCCCAGGCCAAATCGGGCGTCGGGGCGGTTTCGACCGCGCCGATGGCGTCGCTGAGCGCATTGGCGAATTCATAGATATGGGCGACGCAGCGGTTGAAGCGCAGCTTGGCGATGTCGTCGGAGACATTGGCTAGGGCGCGGTGGGCGGCCTTGCGCACATTTAACGCTGCCGGGCCAAAATTCGCCGGCCGCGCCGCCGGCGCGGCGATATCGGAAATTTCCCCGACCAGCCGCCACAGCCGCTGCACGAAGCGCCAGGCGCCCTGCACGCCTTCCTCGGTCCAGATCACGTCGCGCTCGGGCGGCGAGTCCGACAGCATGAACCAGCGCGCGGTGTCGGCGCCGTAGGCGGCGATGATGTCGTCGGGATCGACCGTGTTCTTCTTCGACTTCGACATCTTCTCGATCGGACCGATCTCGATCGCCTCGCCGGTGGCGGCCAGCGTGGCGCGGCGCGCCTCGCCCATGCCTTCGATCTTTACGTCCGCCGGCACCACCCATTCGCCGTTCTTGGTGCGATAGGTCTCGTGCACCACCATGCCTTGCGTGAACAGGCCGGCGAACGGCTCGTCCATGCCGACGTGGCCGGTCTTGTGCATGGCGCGGGTGAAGAAGCGCGAATACAGCAGATGCAAAATCGCATGCTCGATGCCGCCGATATACTGATCGACCGGCAGCCACGCATCGACGTGCTTGCGATCGGTCGGCGCGCTGGTGATCCATGGATTGGTGAAGCGCGCGAAGTACCAGGACGAATCGACGAAGGTGTCCATGGTGTCGGTCTCGCGCCGCGCGGGGCCAGCGCATTTGGGACAGCTGACGTTCTTCCAGGTCGGATGGCGGTCGAGCGGATTGCCCGGCTTGTCGAAGCTGACGTCCTCCGGCAGCGTCACCGGCAAATCCTTTTCCGGCACCGGCACCACGCCGCACTTGTCGCAGTGGATGATCGGGATCGGGCAGCCCCAATAACGCTGGCGCGAAATGCCCCAGTCGCGCAGGCGATAATTGACTTGGCGCTCGGCGACGGGGCGGTTGCCTCCGGTCGCGCGCTCCAGCCGCTTGGCGACGTCGTCCTTGGCGTCCGCGATGCTCATGCCATCGAGGAAGCGCGAATTTATCATGCGGCCGTCGCCGTCATAGGCGGTGGTGGTGATGACGAAGGTGTTCGGATCCTGGCCTTGCGGGCACACCACCGGCGTGTTGCCGAGCCCGTATTTGTTGACGAAATCGAGGTCGCGCTGGTCGTGCGCCGGGCAGCCGAAGATGGCGCCGGTGCCGTACTCCATCAGAATGAAATTGGCCACGTAAACCGGCAGCTTCCAGTCGGCGTCAAACGGATGCAGCGCCTTGATGCCGGTGTCGAAGCCGAGCTTCTCGGCGGTGTCGATCTCTGCTTGCGCGGTGCCCATCTGCTTGCACTCGGCGATGAACGCCGCCAGCTTCGGGTTCTTCGCCGCCGCGGCGGCGGCCAGCGGATGATCGGGCGACAGCGCCATGAACTTGGCGCCGAACAGCGTGTCCGGCCGGGTGGTGAAAATCTCCAGCTCGTGCTCTTGGGCAGGCGTGGTCGCCGCATCGAGCAGGAAGCGCACCAGCAGCCCTTCCGAGCGGCCGATCCAGTTCTTCTGCATCAGCCGGACTTTTTCCGGCCAGCGCTCGAGCGTGTCGAGCGCGTTCAGCAGGTCTTCCGAATAGTCGCTGATCTTGAAGAACCACTGCGTCAGCTCGCGCTGCTCCACCACCGCGCCCGAGCGCCAGCCGCGCCCGTCGATCACCTGCTCGTTGGCGAGCAC
>Ga0097691_1003159_pt1 | contig 10322 bp, 6 predicted proteins | sample NGESurdeep072012_8_FD_72858 | JGI IMG/M metagenome (GOLD analysis project Ga0097691, IMG submission 72858) | Arctic peat soil microbial communities from Barrow, Alaska - NGEE Surface sample 210-1 deep-072012 | ecosystem: Environmental > Terrestrial > Soil > Wetlands > Peat ...
TCCGGGTTGCCCGTGATCCAGGAGCAATCCGGACAGAGCATATATACGAGATGGCGACTATACATCCTTCTGGTTGGTGAACGGTCGCGGTTACAGCGGATTTACTCCGGGCGCTCCGCGTGTTCACGGCCGGGTACCACCATGAGAGCCGAAATCGCAGCCTGATTTTTTGAGACTGAGATTTGAGATTTTTCGGGAGGGCGGCGACCGTGCAGCCTGCTCAGCCCCGCGGATCAAACCCTTGGCTCAACTCGACGACGTGCATTCGATTTTGAGACTGAGTTATGAGACCCTGAAAGGGCTGATTTCATTGGCCTCACGGGGCGTCGCAAAACTTACCCTTTGTGAGACGGTGAACCTTTTCGATAACACTGGGGTTCACTTTCCGTGCAAGGCTCTCCAGAATCGTTAATATCGACATACTCTTGGAGGGTGTATTTGTCGGTGCCGGAGAAGTTGAGTTCTACGTGAGTGGGGCCGCACCTCTCATAGGGTTTGGGGATTACGATGCTTGAAATGTATTCAGTAGGAGCTAACGCGCACCGCACGGTGCATTGGCCAGCCGGGTGCCCACGTATTTCGCCGTCCTCGACCGATGGGTATGCGGTCACCTCTGCTCCTTCAGCTTCTTGAGCATCTCCACTCCGTTCTTGTTGTCGGGATTCAGCTCGATCGACTTGGCGTAGTTCTCGATGGCTAGCTCCTTCTGTCCGGCTTTCATATACGCTTCGCCCAGGCTGTCGTAGCAATTCCAGGACTTGGGGTATTCCTGCACATTCATTTGGAAGAGCTGGATGGCATCCTGCGTGTCGCCTTTGTCCAGAAGGTTATACCCGAGCTGGTTTAGCGTGCCCTCGTTGAAGTCAAACTGAGAAGCAGCGTTCTCGTGCAGGTAGCGATATTCCTGGATCGCCGCCTTCGCACCTTCGGTCGTTTCGACCAGCGACAGCGCTCCCGCCGCGTCAGTCTTCGGCGGAGCGTACTTCCAGCCGTACTCGCGCGCTATGCTGTTGACCAGGTAATTGCCGATCTCGAGACCGTTATCGGAGTTGGCCATGATCGCCGCTCCCTGGCCGGTATCGCTGATCATGATGAGAATGGCCTGGAAGCCCTCGTCGGCCCCATCGTGTCCGAAGGCGTTGGGATTTCCACCCATGTTCAGGAAGAAACCAAGGCCGGCATCGTCGAGCTGCGCCGTCAACATCTGGCGTGTCATCGACTCGGAAAGTACGTTGTTCGCTTTCCCGTTCTTCGACAAGGCGATGTTGATCGCAAACGTGGCGAGGTCGCCCGAGGTGGTCCATAAACCCGCTGCTGCCATCTCGGGGTAGATGTGCCATTTGCCGGGAATGGTCTTACCATCCGCGCGCGTTCCGCTGGCGGCGAGCGACGCCAGAGACGTTGGCAGCGGCTGTTGATACGAGCTGTTCTTCATGCCGATGGGCCCGAGCACGGTGTCGTGCATGAACTCCGGAAACGGCTTTCCGCTCACGTCGACGATCATCTGCTGCTCAATCGTGATGCCTCCACCGGAATAACGGACTTTGCTGCCCGGAACGAAGTCTACGCGGATTGGATCGGTGTTGGCCGGCTTCTCGCCGTTGAAGATCTGCACCGTTGTTGGTATGGGCTGTCCCACGGCGTATCCAGGAAACCCGTGCACTGTGAGGCCGGCACTGTGACTGAGAAGGCGGCGCAGCGTAACCTTTTGCGTGGTGGTGAACTCGTTGTCGGGCACCTTCCACGTCTTCAGATATTGATTGACGTTACCATCGAGCGACAGTTTGCCATGCTCCACCAGGTAAAGGGCTCCGGTCGCAGCCACCGGCTTGCTGATTGAGCCTGCCTGGAAGAGTGTTTGCGGCGTGACCGGTGTCGAGGTACCGGCTTCGGTGACACCGTAGGTCTTTGTCCAGGCTGGTTTGAAGTCGGCGATGACGGTAACCGTCAGTCCCGGGACGTTCAGCGCATTCATCAGCTGCTGCAAATTGAATTGCAAGGGCGAGGGAATGGACACCAAGTTGGCTTCCACGCGCTGAATGCGCTGGTCGGTGGACAGAGAGCTCTTCTGCGCGACAGCGCGCGTGCCGACGAGCGCACCGATAGCAAGCGCAACTGTTATAGCGGAAGTGAAAGGCCGTGGAATGTGCAGGGGCATGACGATCCTTCCTCCGAGTCATCCAGATGGTTTACGCTGCACCGACCATCAAAGTTCCGGAAGAGCGCCTCATCGGTCAACCCCATCGCAGGATAGCTGTTGTGATCAGGCCATTGCGTAAGTAATCCCCGCTCTGGGCCTGCAAAAGGGGCTGCAATTGTTTGGCTGGCGGTCGTTGCACAAAGGACCCTTTGTGAGACATCCCGAGGCTCCTCCAAGCTCCGGTATTCCGACATCGCCCGGCAGTTGGTCGCAGTAGGGACGACCATCGCTGGTCGCCCCCTGCGCAGATCCGTACGAGCGCGTTTACGCATACGGCTCTTATGAAGGATGACTGGCGTAGAAGCGAGATTGAGGATAAGGGTGCAGGACTTTCGGGCGCGGTATCCACCGTTCGAACAACGGAATAAGAGCCTCCCACCTTTTGCGGGCACGCTGACTGCGGCGTGCGAGTACCTGATACCACAGTCGGTTGATGCGCTGCCTGAAGGTGCTCAGCTGCCGGAGATTTCCGGGCACAGCGTGGTATTGGTAGTAGCCGTTGACGACCTTCCGAAGCCATGCACCGACCTCGCTCGGGCGAGCATGCATCCGGCGGCGAAGCTCGACCTTGATGGCCTTGAGCTTCGCAACCATCCGCTTCTTCGCCGTAATACGCCAGACGGTGAAGGTATCGGTCTTGTGGCGCCGCCCACAGTAGTGGGTGAAGCCCAAGAAGGTGAACGTCTCTGGTTTTCCCGCGCCACGCCGCTGCCGATCTCTGGCAGCATAGCGCCCGAACTCGATCAGCCGGGTCTTCTCCGGATGGAGTTCCAAGCCGAACTTTGCCAGCCGTTCCTTAAACTCCTCAAGAAACCGCATGGCATCGGCTCGTAGCTGGAAGCCCAGCGCAAGATCGTCGGCATAACGGACGATGATGACGTCGCCCTTAGCCGCCTTTCTGCGCCAGACATCCGCCCACAGGTCGAAAACGTAATGAAGGTATACATTGGCGATCAGTGGCGAGACCACTGCCCCCTGGGGCGTACCCTTCTCTGTCTCCGACCACTGGCCGTCCTCCGATACACCCGCCTTAAGCCACTTCTGGATCAGGCGGATGATTCTTCGGTCGGCCACCCTGTGCTCGAGGAACTTGACCGTCCATTCGTGGCTCACGTTGTCGAAAAAGCCGCGGATGTCGGCATCGAGCACCCAGTTCACCTTCTTCCGTTCCAGTCCCACAGCAAGCGCATCCAACGCCTGATGCGGGCTGCGGCCCGGGCGGAACCCGTAGGAGAAGCCTTTGAAGTCGACCTCGTAAATCTGGTTGAGGATCGCCACCACGGCCTGCTGGACGATTTTGTCCTCCAGTGCCGCAATGCCCAGCGGGCGTTGCCGCCCGTCGGCCTTCGGTATATAGACTCGCCTTGAAGGTTGTGCCCGGTACGCTCCACGGTGAACCCGGCTGTGAAGATCGGTAAGCCGGTCCTCAAGTCCGGTTTCATACTCCTGCCATGTCACGCCATCGACTCCCGGCGAAGCCTGACGCTTGAGGGCGTAGAAGCTGTCACGAAGAAGATCGATGTTGAGATGGTGGAGCAGAGCGGTGAACCGTTCCTGTTTCCTTTCCCTTGCTGCTTTACGCACACCGTCCAGCCCTTGGGACACGCCTTTCCCTCTCTGTGTCGGGAGCATGTGTGGCTGATCGATGTTCTCCTTCATCTGCGCCCTTCCCTCCCCGGCCTCCGCAGGAAGTTGCCTTCCCTTGTTCGGTCGGTTCACAGGTAGTACGGCGCAGTCCGACTTCTCCAGCGCGTGCGTGTCCGTCGTGCGGCTATGTGCCTTCACGGACCGGCCTTCGTCAATTACCGAAGGCGCGCTGGAGATCTCCCGGTTCTCGTGCATGTTGTTTCCTCAGCGTGCGCGGGCTCTAACGACTACGCAGGACCGGACAACCACTCGCGTCTAACGCGGCTGCCGTGTTGCCTTCCTCCTACTCGTCAGGGAGTCGGCATCCTGATCTGGCGTTTTTCGAAGCTCAATCACCCCGCCCACCGATGCCTCCGGCCTACGCTTCGCAACACACCTCGCGATGTGTCACGCAAGACTAGAGGTCAGGATGGAGTCGCTTTCTCCTTTCCTGTGGGGCTCTTGCATCCCCTACAACATGCCGGTTGTTCCGAAAACACTTACCGGCTGATTGTGTCGGGCGGGGTGGACTCGGAACTCAGTCTGATGTCCACCGAGAAACCGAGACGCCTAAGGCATCGCAAGTGATGGTGAGCACGACGTTCCCGCCGCCGTTGTTTGGGTGCGTGTTCGGCACCAAGAAATGGCACACCTCGTTTCAGCATGCAGTAAAGAATCACCAGCATATGATGAGCCACCGCGATAATCGCGCGTTTCTCGCCACGCCTTGGTGCTAGTCGTTGAAAGCGGGAGCGAAAAACAGAGTCCCGCTTACGAGTTGCTGCCCACGCACACTGCACTAAAGCCGTACACAGATAAGGATTGCCGTGGGTGGTTTGTGGTCCTTTTTGAATGCCTGCACTTTCCCGGTTACCTGGGCACAAGCCCGCCCAACTCGCCATCTGTTCAATGGTCGGAAAGGAGTCCAAGTCTGGCCCGGTCTCGGCCAAGATCGTGGCTGCCGAAAGTTGGCCTACCCCGGGAATGGTTTGTAACAGTGTGAAGGCTTTCTGAAACGTAGAGAGTTGCATGCGTCGGAGGATTTCAGCGTCAAGTTCCTCCACTTCCTCTTCTAAGCAGGCCAGGTGACGCAGACAACCGCGGATCAAGAATCGCACATGATCGCTCATACGATTGCCTTCGATAGCCTCGATCAGTTGCGGGGTCTTACGCTTTGCCGATCCGCGTGCCAATCCAGCGATTTCCTCTGGCGCAGTCCGTCCGTTCAGGAGCGCCAACAGCATGTGGAGCCCAGAGACACCGAACACGTCCGTAAGCACGCTGCCAATCTTCACATTGACTTGTTCCAGTAGCTTTTGCACCCGGTTCCGCTCGCGGGTAGCGTCTTGGGTTAGTTGCACTCGACGCCGAGTAAGATCCCGGAGCTGGCGCACCGGCTGGGCAGGAATGTAACTGGGCTTGACGTGATTGTGTCGCAGTAGGTCCGCAAGGTGCTCCGCATCTTTACGATCGGTCTTGTGTCCCTTCCGATTCTTCACCTCTTCAGGATTGGCCAGCACGACCGTGACATGGCCCTCCAGTAGATTAAAAACTGGAACCCAGTACGATCCCGTGCTCTCCATCACGACATCCGTCACGCGCTCCTCGTTAAGCCAGTTCCGCAGTCGCTCCAAACACGGGACAGTTGTGTCAAAGCGCCGCGTTTCACTGCGGGACTCCTCGTGGGCAGCCCCGGTCATGACGCAGCACATTAAAAAACGCTTGCCGATGTCAATGCCGGCGCAGCGCTCGATGAGCTTACTCATATCGCCTCCTCATCACCGAAGAGCCAGCGCATCAGGCATAAGTTGTTCCACGGGCTTTTCGCTCCAATCAGGGGATACACCAGCGCTAGCCAGGCACAGTTTTATCCGCGGGGTTTATTCCGCCATTCCGGCAACGTCCTTGCCCTCGGTGATAGAACGAGAATCAACCATGAGGTCAAACATCGACAACCGCAGCGGAGTGCCGCGGCCGAAATCCCTATCTTTGCCAAAGTCGAGTCCCTGCAAAACAATGCCTCTCGTTTTCATGACCAGGGGTGAGCGCGAAGCGCGATCATTGAAGTTTTATCCCGGCGCACAGCGAATAGTCGCCGTTCCGTCCTTGTGGCCGCGACCTGGTGGAGTTCTTCAATAGCACGGGTTGGGCGTTTCCCGTCAAGTTGACTCCGAACAGGCCAACTTCCGGGCGGCCCGTGATTCAGGAGGAATCCTAAACGACAGCAGTGCTATCGACCGGCCAACCTAGATAACAGGCTAACGTACGCCGCCTGCTGCGAGAATCTGTTTCAGCTCTTCGGTCCAGTGAATAACCAGGCGCAGACTGCTTCCCTGCGAACCGCGGCGCAACATAATGAACCGCCCGTCGTGGGTCACGTCGTAGTTCGGGATCGAGGCCCCCTGCCCGAAGTCATACTCATCCGCGAACAAGGCGATGGGTTTCCCAAATGTAGGTTCGGCACCAGACGAGTTGACGGCCACCGCCATCATGTGCAGACCTCCACGATAGTAGATTTCTCGCCCCGTACTGCTCCAGCGCGGCTGCACCGCACCGCCTTCCGAAACCTGCCACTGCCGATCCATCGCGGGATACCGCCGTAAGTAGATCTCCGGTCGGCCTGACTCGTTCGATTGATATAGCATCCAGTGCCCGTCTGGCGACAATTCCGGTCCCCCCTCGTACGCCGGCGTCGCCAAAAGGGGTTTGGGCTTGAATTTGCCGCTGATCGACATCAGGAAAATATCTCCCGACGTTTCCGGTTGGACTCGAACATCCAGAATGGTATCGGGATCGGGCCCCGGTGACGACGGATAGTCATTGATCAGCCCTGCCGGCACCGGCCCCCCCTTGCCGCTACCGTCAGCGGCCGCCCAGAATGGCACGCGGAAGCGCCGAAACACGACGGCTTCGCCATCGGCCGTCCAACTGGGGTAGGCTGTCCCCATCTCCGCCGCAGTGAGCTCGGCATGTGTCCCGCGCGCCAGATCGAGCGTCTCAATATAGCTCCCCTGGCTCTCGACCAGAAGGGTGCGTCCATTCGGCGAAATGCGTGGCGTCCCGTAGCGATCCGCCGGCAGGTTGAGGGCCAGTTCCGACGCGTCACGCCCCACGGACACCACACGCTTGGAATCAAAGTCCGCAGGTACGAAGACCAAAGCCCCGGTGGATGACAACTGGAATCCCAGACTCCCCGAGCCCACAGTGCATACTATGCCGGCCGGTATCACGGGCACCGTGGCACCGCTTGTAGTCGCGCTGTTCTCGTCGAAAGGCACCGCCCACACCGCGCCGTCACGTCCAAAGAGCAGATGACCTGTGGGCGACCACACGGGAGCTCTTGCGTGCTCAATCACGACCGTCCTCTTCTGGCCGTCAACGGACACCGCTTCGATTCGTTCGGTGCCGGCGTCGGTGGTTAAACTGGAAAACAGCACGACGCGCCCTCCCGGCAACCCCAGCGGATCGGTGTGCGATACTTCGCGCCGAGCGGTATCGAGCACCGTTAACTGTCGGGGCGCGCCGCCCTGAGCCGGCACAATCCATAACGCTCCCCCACGGGAGTAGACAATGTCCGTTGAGACCCAGGCCACCCTGGCTTCAATATCGGCGCTCTGCGCCAGGACCGCTCGCTGGTGGTCGGCCAGCGACAGTCGAGTAATCAACCCGCTGGCCTGCGTAAATACGACGCTCTTGCTATCCGGGGAGAAGGAGGCGGCGCTCGCGTTCGCCGTGTTGCTGATTTCGGTAGCCTCCGGACGGTCGAGTCGTCGAATGTACAACCGCCGCACGCCCTCACGAACACCGATCATCGCGACATTCTGGCCGTCTGGCGAAATCGAGGGTCCTCCCTGCAACCCGGAAACGGGTTCGACATTTGGCGGATAGACAATATCGAGATGCATCACCTCGCGCGAGGCCGCGTCGGGGCCATTACGATGCGCGAACGTCCATGCCGCTACAGCCAATGCAATTGCAGCGATCGCCCAAGGAAGCGCGCGCCGCGACAGCCTTGGCGCCCCCGCCGCGGCTTCCGGTGCCGCAGGCTTCGCATCCTCCAACATGGCATCGTCCAGCGCGAGCCTGGCGTCGCCAATGTCGCGCAGACGCCGTTTGTCGTCCTTCACCAGGCAGCGCTCAAGCAACTCGCGGACGCGTCGCGGCAAGTTCTTGGGAAGCTGGCTCCAGTCAGGCTCGGCGCGGACCACGGCTGCCATGATGTCGGTCGCAGTTTCGCCCACATACATCTGACGGCCCGAAAGCATTTCGAACAGCACCACGCCAAACGACCAGATGTCTGCCCGCCGATCTACTGCCTTGCCTTTCGCCTGCTCGGGCGCCATGTAGGCTGCGGTGCCAAGAATGAACCCCGCCTTCGTGGCCTCCAAAGCCAGGGTAGGAGAATTGGAAATATTGCTTGGTGCAGCGTCGCCCTGCAGCGCCTTGGCGAGCCCGAAGTCGAGCACCTTGACCTTACCGTCATGCGTGACTTTGATGTTGGCCGGCTTCAGGTCGCGATGAACAATGCCTCGTTCGTGCGCGTACTCGAGCGCTTCTGCAATTTGCTTCGCGATGGGCAACGCTTCTTCCAGCGGGATCGCGCCTTGCCTAATGCGGTCGGCGAGCGTCGGCCCTTCCACCAGTTCCATCACCAGCGCACGCACGCCCCCACTGTCTTCGAGGCCGTAGATGGAAGCGATGTTGGTGTGGTTGAGCGATGCGAGAACTTGCGCCTCGCGCTGGAACCGGGCCATAAGCTGGGTGTCCTGGGCAAATTCCTGCAGAATCACTTTCAGCGCGACATCTCGTCCCAGTTTCGAATCCGTAGCGCGATACACTTCGCCCATGCCACCCGCACCGAGCGGCGACTGAATTTCGTAGGGGCCGAGCCTGGTGCCGGAGGATAGAGCCATGCGTGCGCGTAATTATAGACTGTGCAGGACGTTGCACTCAGATGCGACGATTCTGGATGTATTGTTTGAATGTTAAGTCGAGTGAGGAGCACGGGTGTACAAAGAGCTGAACTCAACGAGAACGTTGATTCAGAGAACAACCACGGAGGCTCCTCATGGAGAGTATGTATTACATCGGCCTGGATGTTCACAAGAAAACGATTAGCTATTGCGTCAAGAATACGAGTGGGCAGGTCCTGCAGGAAGGCAAGATCGGGGCAACGCGAGGCGAACTGGACGGCTGGATGAAGACTCTTCCTCAGCCCTGGAGCGTAGCCATGGAAGCCACGATCTTTACAGGCTGGATCTATGATCATCTGCTGCCCCACGCGGCCCAGGTAAAGGTGGCGCATCCTCTGATGCTGCGCGCCATCGCCGCAGCGAAAAAGAAGAATGATCGGATTGATGCCGGCAAGATTGCCGACGGCCTGCGCTGTGACTTCCTGCCCGAATGCCACATGGCACCGACCGAGATTCGAGATCGACGCCGGACCCTGCGCTTTCGGCATCTGCTGGTGCGCCAGATGGTGCAGATGAAGAACCGGGTTTCAGGTCTACTGATGGAAACCGGAGTGAGCTATAACAAACAAAAGCTGCACAAGGTGGGCTACTTCCTTGAACTTCTGTCGAGCAACGAGGAGATCCATTCCAATATTCGACCTTTGCTGAAGCTCAGCCGGGATGCCATCGTACGGCTGCAGAAAACGGAATATGCCCTGGTGAGTTCGCTGCAGCGGGACCCCTTGCTGGCCGACAGGATCAAAAGACTCAGGACGGTTCCCGGAGTGGGGCCGATCACCGTCCTGACCTGGGCCCTAGAGATGGGGGAGGTCTCGCGCTTCCCCTCGATCAAACAAGCCATCAGTTATTGTGGGCTTTGCGGTGACGAAAAGAGCTCTGCCGACAAGGTCATACGCACTCCGCTTTCTAAACAGCGCAACAAACATATACAACGTGTACTGGTGGAAGCCGCGAAACTGGCGCCCAAAGAGAACCATGAACTGGCACTGGTCTATGAAACCGAAAAGCAGAAAGGCAATGCCAATCGAGCGACGCTGGCCGTAGCCCGGAAGATGGTCGCGTATCTGCTCGCTGTGGATCGGGGCCAGCGGGACTTCGTGCCGGCAGAAGATCACCGGGGCGCGGCGGCCTAACCGCCGCCCGCGGGAGGAAAATCGACAGGATTACAAAGCGCGCAGGCTGCCAGGTCCTGCAGTTAGCCGACTGAGCGAAGGAGATCAACTCCCGAGGCTCTCTCCGAATTGTTTCGGGACTGGCAGCGAACACAGACTCAATCTTCGGTGACGGCTCTTTGGAGCCCGAGACTGCGAATGGATGTCCGGTTCTGCGCTAGGCAGGAACCATTGCCGAGAGGCATAGAGTGCACGCTATGAGTCCTGCAAGCACTGTATCGGGCGCTCTCGCGAGCGCCCCTGGAAGCCCCCTGCTTCCTCTTGACAAAGACTTACATGGAAGTCGGCATCTCGGAGAAATGCTTCCAGTGCATGCCCCCCGAAACCGGCTTGGAGGAGATGTTCCGCGGC
>Ga0097691_1003162_pt1 | contig 10311 bp, 10 predicted proteins | sample NGESurdeep072012_8_FD_72858 | JGI IMG/M metagenome (GOLD analysis project Ga0097691, IMG submission 72858) | Arctic peat soil microbial communities from Barrow, Alaska - NGEE Surface sample 210-1 deep-072012 | ecosystem: Environmental > Terrestrial > Soil > Wetlands > Peat ...
GGGTCTGCTCGCGCAGTTCTACGAGGACGAGTTCGCGCCTGCGATGCTGCAGTACATCCTGGGCGTCTCGGACACGGCACGAGAGCTCGGTTACGACATCCTGCTGATGACCGAGGCAGACGGGGCGCGGGCCCTTCAGCGCGTCACGCGGTCGCGGATGGTGGACGGCGTCGTCCTGCTGAACGTCGCGGAGGACGACGAGCGACTTCCGGTGCTGCGTCAGGCACCGCAACCCGGTGCCCTCATCGGACTCCCCGGAGACAGTTCGGGCCTCGACGTGTTCGACCTCGACTTCGCCGAGGCCGGGCGGATGATGGTCGACCACCTGTGGGCGCTCGGACACCGCGAGCTGCTGCTGATCTCGCAGCCAGAGCACGTCGTTGAGCGCGGGGGCGCCTACGTGTGGCGGCTCCGCGACGCGGCCGTGCAGCAGGCGCAGAAGCGCGGCCTGGTGCTGCAGACGATCTCGGCTGATTCGCGCCAGCCCGCAGTGGGCCGCTCACTCGTCGCGGCCCTGGACCAGTACCCGGAGACCACGGGGCTGCTCGTGCACAACGAGGCGGCGGCAGCCGCATTGCCACCGGTCTTGCATGCACGCGGGCTCGAGGTTCCTCGCGACCTGTCGGTCATCGGCAGGTACTCCGACGAGTTCGCCAGGATGTTCTCGCTTCCCTTCTCGTCGATCGAGAGCGCTCCGGACCGGCTCGGCCAGATGGCCGTGCGCCAGCTCGTACGACGGATCGAGTCGCAGGAGGGGCGAGACGAGCCGCACGTCGTGCGCTTCATCTCGCCCGAGCTCGTCGACCGGGGCAGCACGGCGGGGCCCCGCTGAGGGCTCGACGAGAAGCAGGAGCAATCGCGCGGTCATCCGAGGCGCGGTCATCACGAAGGTCACAGATTCAAGGAGGAATACAGTGAGAGGAATGAGGAATACAGTGATTCGTCTAGCCAAGTCCGCCCGCGTGGCGGCGTTCGTGGGCGTCGTCGCCCTCTCCGGCGCCGCGCTCACGGCGTGCTCGTCGGCAGGCAACAGCAGCGGCACGGCGTCAACGGGGGGCGGCACCTACACCTGGTGGGACCCCTACCCCCAGCACGACGCATCCTCCGACTGGGCGAAGCGCGTCGATGCGTGCGGCACCGCGGCGGGCGTGACGATCAAGCGGACCGCCTACGACACCACAGCGCTGACCAATCAGGCTCTGCTGTCGGCGCAGGAGGGAACGTCGCCCGACGTCATCCTGCTGGACAACCCTGCGGTCTCGACGCTCGCCGATACGGGGATGCTGAACACGACGCAGGAGCTGGGCCTGGACACCTCGAGCATCGACAAGAACCTGCTCGCCGCAGGGGTGGTCAAGGACAAGACCTACGGCATACCGATCGGCGCCAACACGCTCGCGCTGTACTACAACAAGAAGATCCTCGACGCGGTCGGCGTCGACCCGGCGACGATCACCAGCTGGGCCTCGTTGACCGCCGCCCTCGCCAAGGTGAAGGCAGCGGGACACAAGGGCATCACCTTCGCCGGCATCGGTACGGAGGAGGGCTCGTTCCAGTTCCTCCCGTGGTTCTGGGGTGCCGGCGCCAACCTCAAGCAGCTCGACTCCAGCCAGGCCGTCGCCGCAGTGACGCTGTGGAAGGACTGGCTCGCCAAGGGCTACGCGCCGAACTCGGTGATCACCAACTCCCAGAACACCACCTGGGAAGAGTTCCTGACCGGCAACTTCGCGTTCGGCGAGAACGGGACCTGGCAGGTCGACAGCGCCGCCAAGGCGGGCTTCCCGACCGGCATCATCCAGATCCCAGCCGAGAACGGCGGCGCGGCACCGGCGCCTACCGGAGGGGAGTTCCTGACCGCCCCGGTCCAGAAGGCCACGGGTCGCTACGCGACCACCAAGAAGATCATCAACTGCATGACCACGACCGACGGTCAGGTCAAGACGGCCACCACGTTCGCGTACTACATCCCGCCGACCGCTGCCGGCCAGCAGCAACTTCTCGCCCAGAAGCCTGACCTCAAGGCGTGGGTCGACGCGGTCAAATCGGCGAAGGGCCGGACGAGCGACAACCTCGGGACGGACTACCCGAAGATCTCCCAGGCGATGTGGACCGGCGTGCAGAAGGCGCTGAGCGGTTCCCTCAGCCCGAAGGACGCGCTGGTTGGAGCACAGCAGGCTGCACTGAAGGCGACACGCTGACTGTTCCCCGGCCCGCCCGATCCAGGAAGAACAGGACACCATCATGAGAGCGACTCAGACACCCGCTGTCGGGTCGCCGGGAACGCCCGGGGCGGAGGCGGCGATCACGTCGCCGCCTCCCGCCTCGGGCGGGCTGCCGGCCGGTCGACGCATCCGCTCCACCCAGTGGGCAGCGATGGCCTTCGCCGCACCGCTGATCGTCTACCTGGTGGCGTTCTACGCCTTCCCGCTCTACCGCAACATCGAGCTGAGCGTGCACGACTACACGATCCGGGCATTCGTGCAGGGGAACGCCGAGTTCGTCGGTCTGGCGAACTACGCCGACATCATCACGTCGCAGACCTTCCTGCCGGCGCTGAGGAACACCGCGCTGTTCACGGCCGTCTCGATCGCCTTCCAGTACACGATCGGGCTGGGTCTCGCAGTGTTCTTCAGGAACAACTTCCGGCTCTCGGGGGTCCTGCGTGGGATGTTCCTCATCCCGTGGTTGCTTCCGCTGATCGTGTCTGCCTCGACCTGGTCGTGGATGCTCAACAGCGACAGCGGGATCGTGAACTCGGTCCTGCAGGCCTTCGGCATCGGCCAGATCAACTGGCTCACCTCGCCGGGCATGGCACTGGTGTCGGTCATCATCGCCAACATCTGGCTCGGCATCCCGTTCAACCTCGTGATCTTGTACTCAGGGCTCCAGAACATCTCGCCGGACATCTATGAGGCCGCGTCGCTCGACGGCGCAAGTGGCTGGAAGCGCTTCTGGTACATCACCTTTCCGCTGTTGCGGCCCGTGTCGGCCATCACGCTGCTGCTTGGTCTGATCTACACGCTCAAGGTGGTCGACGTGATTTGGATCATGACGACCGGTGGGCCTGGTGACGTCTCCACGACGCTGGCGGTCTGGTCCTACCGCGAGGCCTTCGGCACGGGCCAGCCCGCATTCTCGCCGGCCTCCGCAGTCGGCAACCTCCTGATCCTCATCGCGCTCGCCTTCGGAGTCCTCTACCTGTACGTACAACGTCGAGAGGACGTGTCATGACCTCGCGCCCGAGGTGGTGGAAGACCGCGCTCGGGGTGTTCTTCACCGCGCTGATGCTCTTCCCCGTCTACTGGATGGTGAACGTCTCCTTCACCAAGACCAAGAACATGCGGGCGGATCCTCCGCACTGGTTCCCGTGGGACGCGACGACCGAGGGATACCAGGCCGTGTTCCACCAGCAGATGCCGGCGCTGGCGACGAGTCTGCTCATCGGGTTCGGGTCCGTCGCGCTCACGCTCGTCATCTCCGCGCCGGCCGGCTACGCGCTCGCCAAGCTGCGACTGCGAGGGACGGGGTCCTTGAACTTCATCCTCCTGGTCGCCCAGATGATCCCCGCAGTGGTCATGGCCATGGGCTTCTACGCGATCTACCTCAGACTCGGGTGGCTCAACACGATCGTCGGCCTGATCGCGGCGGACTCCACGGTCGCCGTTCCGTTCGGCGTGCTGCTGTTCACGGCCTTCATGTCGGGTATCCCCGAGGAGCTCATCCAAGCGGCGAAGATCGACGGAGCGAACACCTGGCAGACCTTCCGCTCCGTGATCCTGCCAGTCTGCCGCAACTCCATCGTCACGGTGTCGCTGTTCGCCTTCCTGTGGGCCTGGTCGGACTTCGTCTTCGCCTCGGCCCTGGACCGGAACGGGTCGATGATCCCGATCACGCTGGGCATCTACAAGTACATCGGCAGCAACACGACCGAGTGGAACTCGATCATGGCCGCCGCCGTTGTCGCGTCTGTGCCCGCGGCGATCCTGCTTGTGGTCGCTCAGCGGTACGTTGCCGCGGGCGTGACGGCCGGGGCGATCAAGGACTGAGCCGTGCCGCCGGGCGCCCGCCGCGGTCGTACCGCGGGTCTTGCCGTGCGCAGGTCCGCTGCACGGGCGACCATGCAGCAGAAGATCTGGAACAAGGGAGAAGAGTGTCGTGACGACGAGAGCAGTGCGCACGGACCGAACTGGTGGTGCCCCGGTCGCCCCGTCGCGGGGCCCCTGGAGGCCGCTGGGGGTGGCCGATGTCGCGCTGGCCGGGGGGTTCTGGGGCTCGTTGCAGGCGACGAACGCTCGCGCGACGCTCGACCACTGCGAGCAGTGGATGGAGCGGGAAGGCTGGCTCGCGAACTTCGACCGCGTCGCCTCAGGCCTCACCGCAGGTGAACGGCAGGGCTGGTGCTTCTCGGACTCCGAGGCATACAAGCTCCTGGAGGCACTGGCCTGGGAGTACGGGCGGACCGGGGACCCGGCCGTCGGGGAGGGCGTCCGGCGGTTGACCACCCGGGTGGCCGGCGCGATGGATCCCGACGGGTACCTCAACACGTGCTTCGGCCATGTCGGGCAGCACCCGCGGTACAGCGACCTGGAGCTCGGCCACGAGCTGTACTGCACCGGGCATCTGCTCCAGGCGGCAGTCGCCCGCGTGCGCACCGTCGGGGAGGACGCGCTCGTCGACCTGGCCCGGCGCGCGGCGGACCACGTGTGCGACACCTTCGGGCCGACTGGGCTGGAGGGCCTGTGCGGTCATCCGGAGATCGAGGTCGGGCTGGTCGAGTTCGGACGAGCCGTCTCCGAGCCGCGCTACCTGCGGCAGGCCGCGCTCTTCGTCGAACGGCGGGGCCACGGACTGCTCAAGGACATCCCGCTCGGGCCTGCCTACTTCCAGGACGACGTGCCGGTGCGGGAGGCCACGGTGTGGCGTGGGCACGCGGTGCGTGCGCTGTACCTGTCAGCCGCAGCAGTCGACGTGGCGGTCGAGCAGAAGGACGATGAGCTGCTCGCAGCGATCGAGCGTCAGTGGACCGCCACCGTCGCCCGACGCACCTACCTCACGGGCGGGATGGGGTCGCGCCACCAGAATGAGGGATTCGGCGAGGACTGGGAGCTGCCCCCCGACCGCGCGTACTGCGAGACCTGCGCCGGGATCGCGTCGGTGATGGTCTCGTGGCGGCTCTTCCTGGCCACAGGCGACGTCCGCTACGCGGACCTGATCGAGCGCACGTTCTACAACGTCGTCGCGACGTCGCCGCGCGCCGACGGGAGGGCGTTCTTCTACGCCAACCCGCTCCAGCAGCGCGTGGCGAGCTCATCGACCAACGACGACGACGTCAGCGCCCGCGCCGACGGTGGGACGCGCGCGGCCTGGTTCGACGTATCGTGCTGCCCTACCAACGTCGCTCGCACCCTCGCGACGTGGCAGGCACACTGCGCCGCCGTGAGCGAGAACGACCTCGTGCTGCTGCAGTACGCCGGCGGTCGGCTCCTTGCGGCGCTCGGACGAGGCGACGAGGTGGAGCTCGAGATCGCCACGGCCTACCCCGAGGACGGCCTCGTGACGGTTCAGGTCATCGCCGCGCCGACAGATGCCTGGGGTCTGCAGCTGCGCGTTCCGTCCTGGGCAGCCGGCGCGATCCTGGACGACGGCGAACACCGACGCGAGGTCCCGCCGGGCCTGGTCAGGGTCAACCGTTCCTTGGCCCCCGGCGATGTGGTGCGCCTCGAGCTGCCTATGCATCCGCGAGTAACGGTCCCGGACGACCGTATCGACGCGACGCGCGGATGCGTCGCCTACGAGCGGGGCCCACTGGTGCTGTGCGCGGAGTCCACGGATCTTCCGTCGGGCGTGTCTCTCGACTCCGTGCGGGTCGACCTCTCTTTGCCGCCCGAAGTGCGCGACGGTGGCGTCTGGATTCGGACCCGCGTGGCGGACCAGCAGCCCGACAGCCCGTGGCCGTACGGCATGACCGCGCGACCGAGCACGCACAAGAGCGACGAGCTGGTCCTGCGGCCCTACCACTCGTGGGCCGAGCGGGGCCCGTCGACCATGCGCGTCTGGCTGCCCGCCGGCGCTGGCGACTAGACGAGATACATGGACGGCAGGCGCCCGGACGACGCCTTTGCCGATCAACTCGGACCTGTGGAAAGGATCACGACGATGTTCACGAGCAACGCAAGCGCACTGGTCTGGCGCGGGGACGGAGAGACACTCGTGGTGGAGGCGTGGGGCGACAACAGCCTCCGGGTGCGCTCCCGGATGATGGGCGAGGTGCTGGAGCAGGGTTTCGCACTCCTGCCAGCCTCGGCAGCAAGCGCGGCCATCGACATCGACGGCGACCGGGCGGTGATCCAGAACGGGAAGATCCGCGCCATCCTCACCAGCGAGAGCACCCACGAAGGGAACGGCTACTTCGATGTCAGCAGGTGTGCGATCGAGTTCGCCGACGAGAGCGGGCGCGTGCTGTTCAAGGAGCTAGGACCGGGCGGTTCCCTGAAGCTCAAGGCGCGGCGCTTCACCCCGATCCCCGGAGGCGACTTCCGGATCACGGCGAGCTTCGAGTCCGATCCGCACGAGAAGCTGTACGGGATGGGGCAGTACCAGCAGCAGCTGCTCGACCTCAAGGGCAGCGCGTTCGAGCTGGCCCATCGCAACTCTCAGGCGAGCATCCCTTTCGTCGTGTCCAGCGCCGGCTACGGCTTCTTCTGGCACGACCCGAGCATCGGGCGCGCGAACTTCAACCTCAACCGGACCGAATGGAACGCGGAATCCAGCAAACAGCTGGACTACTGGGTGACGGCAGGCGATGCGCCTGCCGAGATCGTGCAGGCGTTCGCGTCCGTGACGGGCAAGGCGCCCATGATGCCCGAGTACGGCCTCGGCTTCTGGCAGTGCCGACTGCGCTACTGGAACCAGGACCAGCTCCTCGAGGTCGCGCGGGAGTACCGACGCCGCGAGCTGCCGTTGGACGTCATCGTGTGCGACTTCTTCCACTGGCCGAAGATGGGCGACTTCCGCTTCGACGACGAGTTCTTCCCCGACCCCCAGTCGATGGTCGACGAGCTCACGGCGATGGGGATCGAGCTGATGGTCTCCGTCTGGCCTCAGATCGCCCTGACGTCGGAGAACTACCAGGAGATGCGGGACCGGAACCTGCTCGTCAAGGCCGAGTCAGGAGTCGACGTGCACATGCGGTTCGTCGAGGAGAGCGTGTTCTACGACGCGACCAATCCCGAGGCGCAGCGATACGTCTGGGAGAAGTGCAAGGAGAGCTACTACGACCTCGGCATCCGCGCGTTCTGGCTGGACGAGGCAGAGCCGGAGTACGAACGGTACGACTATGCAAACTACCGCTACCACGCCGGCCCTAACGTCCAGGTGGGCAACCTGTACCCCCAGCTGTACTCCAAGGGTTTCTACGACGGCATGGTCGCGGCCGGTCAGACGGATCCGGTGAACCTCGTTCGGTGCGCCTGGGCGGGCAGCCAGCGGTATGGCGCTCTTGTGTGGTCCGGTGACATCCACTCGACGTTCGACGACTTCAAGAATCAGATCACCGCAGGCCTGCAGATGGGCCTCGTCGGTATCCCGTGGTGGACGACGGACATCGGCGGCTTCCACGGCGGCGACGGCGAGGACCCGGCGTTCCGCGAGCTGCTGGTGCGGTGGTTCCAGTACGGAACGTTCTGCCCGGTCATGCGCCTGCACGGGGACCGCTCACCGCAGCGCGTGGTCCCGCGCAAGGACGGATCACCAAGTTGCCCAACCGGGAGCGACAACGAGGTGTGGAGCTTCGGCGAGGACGTCTATGAGGTCCTCGCTCACCACATCCGCCTGCGCGAGACGATGCGACCGTATGTGCGCAAGCTCATGAAGCAGGCCCATGAGGACGGGTCCCCAGTGATGCGGGCGATGTTCTACACCTTCCCCGACGACGCAGCCTGCTGGGACCTGAACGATCAGTACATGTTCGGCGACGAAATCCTCGTCGCCCCTGTGGTCGAGCTGGGAGCCCGGGAGCGGGATGTCTACCTCCCGGCCGGATGCTCGTGGACGAACGCGCACGATGGCTCGGTCCACCCTGGTGGACAGACGGTCCGGGCGGCAGCTCCTCTTGAGGTGATCCCCCTGTTCACTCGCGACGGCAGTCACCGGGAGATCATCCAGGTACCAACCCGCGACTGATCGACACGCGCGGCACGCTCCCGGCCCTCCCCCGTGCGTCACCGAGGCGTCACATCCTTTCCGGGCATAGTCGACATCATGACGGCGTAGCCGGGAGTCACGACGAACAGACGAAGCGTCACGCGGGAGGCTACTTCGCCTTGGCTGTCGGTCTCCTGAGTCTCGAAGTTCTGTCGATCGCGGCCGTCGCGATCTGGGCGAAGCTTCCTCACGGGCCTCGGCACCGACGGCTACGGCTACGGCTACGGGACCCTGGGCACCCTCACCTGGGTTGCCCTCTTCGGGGTCTGACATGCGGCGGAACAGCGGTTGGCGGCAAGCGGGGACTCAGTCGGGGTTGGGTGTCGCCCGCGGGCTGATCCCCGTGCCGGTGGAGTTCCTCAGTGACGAGCACGTGGCTGTGTACGGGCGCTTCGACGGTGTGTTCGTGAGGACCACTCGCGCGGAGAATCTCGGGAGCCCCGTGCTGCGCGGTATCCACGGGCACTACCGAAACCCCCCGCGCTCATGGCTCGCATCGACGGCGACGAGGCCCGGGCGGATTCCCTCGACACCTTGACGGAGCCGCGCTCACGCCGTGTGCCGACTCACCGGTAGCGGTGCACCCGCGGCGCAGCCCCCTGCTGCCCAGCATCGACGCAGATCACAGCCGACCGCCGATCCTTGGCGCCAATGGCTGTTCCGCTGCATGTCAGACCCCGTACCGCTGGGGCAGGACAGGTGGGAACAGCACATCGCCCACATCGCCGAGAAGGTCGACGTGGCACCGACCACCGTGCACGCGATGGTCGTCGAAGCCTCGGTAGCTACCGGTGATGCCCAGGGGCGACATGAGGGGCATGACCTGCGCGTAGATCTTGACCGCGGCCAACTCGTGCCCCGCACCGCTGTTGAGATGGCCAGCGAAGGACTGAGCACCGCCTTCGCCTTCCGCCATCTCGGCCAAGATCCAAACCCCAGGAAGAAATCAGCTAGACCAACTGAGCACCGTACTGCCGGGCAACGCAGGTAACAGTGCTCACATGTCGCGGGCAGGAGATGACCGTGCTGTGCCTGCGGATTCTGCAAGCCGCCTTCGTATACGTGAACACCCTCATGCTCCAAGACGTCCTTGCCGAAGACCAGTGGATCCAGCTTCTCACTCCCGAGGACCGGCGCGGGCTGACGCTGGGCTGACGCCCCTGTTTGGCAACACGTTCTCCCATACGGCGAAGTCAAACTCGACATGACCGCACGCCTCAGCATCCGGACAGCCGGTCGTGCGGCAGCCCGTAAGTGGATCGGTGACCGGTCACCGATCCTCCAACGGGACGGTTGAAGGTTCGCGTTCGTTACATGTAACATTGCAGTATGGCTAGCACGCGAGAGCGGGTCCGCGAACATCGCCAGCGTTTGCGCGCCCAGGGCCTCCGGCCTGTTCAGATCTGGGTGCCCGACGTACGGGCCCCGGAATTCGTCGCGGAAGCTCACCGCCAGTCGGCTGCCATCGCCGCCAGCGAGCACGAGGCCGACGAGCAAGCCTTCGTCGACGCCATCTCCGTCGACTGGACCGCCGAGTGAGGCGAGGCGACATCTGCATCGCTGGTGCCCGCGGTATCGATACCGGCAAGCCGAGACCCGTCGTCATCGTTCAGGACGATCGGTTCGATGCAACCGCCTCGATCACGGTCTGTCCGCTGACAACCAATCCCCTCGACGCACCGCTGACCCGGATCGATGTAGAGGTGACAGCGGCCACCGGGATCGAGCAGCCAAGCAAGATCATGATCGACAAGATCACGACGATGCCGCGGGCGAACGTGCGCGACCATCTCGGGCGCCTCGCCGATGCAGATCTCATCCGGCTCGACCGCGCACTCCTCGTATTTCTCGGGCTTGCCGAATGAGAATGACTCAGCAACGGGTCCGTAGCGGGCTTACGAGAATTCGGCCGACCCGCAGCAGCGGCCTCGGCTGGCTAATTCGTTCCCGTGGGCCGATCGCCGTGCGGTGATCGCGCCCGGCCTAGTGTCTGGAGTGAGATGGCGATTGGCCCATGACGCGGACTGGGGTCTCCAGGAGTGCTACGCCAACGGGCTAGAAGTCGGTCCCACCGCCACCGAAATCGGCGCCACCACCCCAGTCGGCGCC
>Ga0097691_1003164_pt1 | contig 10305 bp, 7 predicted proteins | sample NGESurdeep072012_8_FD_72858 | JGI IMG/M metagenome (GOLD analysis project Ga0097691, IMG submission 72858) | Arctic peat soil microbial communities from Barrow, Alaska - NGEE Surface sample 210-1 deep-072012 | ecosystem: Environmental > Terrestrial > Soil > Wetlands > Peat ...
CTGCCGCGATCCGCGCGGGTAGTAGACATGCGTCATACCGCCGCGAGACGGGCGAGGACCTCTGGCGTGTTTACCGGATCTGCCGATGTGAGGGCGTCCGCTCTTCAGGGTTATGCAGGTGATCCGGAGGTGACGATGAGCGGATGGGTTCAGATGGTGACGAGTCACCCTGCTACCGGTCCTGGTCCTGATCTCGCCATCTCAGCCTCAGGGTTCTGCCGCGAAGGCGCATTTCGCTCGCGCCCCACTCGGCCAAGGTGGACTCAAATTCTTCCTCCCTGACGACATCGTCGATGAAGTGGCTCTCGGCGTCGTTGTAGCTGAGCAGCCAGTGGGGTGTTTCGCGAGGGCTGACTCCGCGCTTCCACCAGAGATGGCCAGTGACGGTCCACCACGTTTCGACATCGACGGTCAGCTCACCAACTCGCTGGCTCCCGTCGTAGACGTCCGCGACCCGGTTGATGTATATCGCGAGTCTGGGATCCGTAACAGTGAGTGGTTCACGACGCATGGCGACGATCCTGCCGCAGACGGCGACGGGCTGCGCGAACCCGCCCGGACATGCCGCGTTTCGCTCACCTATGCGGCTCCGAGGCGCGGTGGTGGTGCCTCGGCAAATAAGTTGCCCGCATGGAGATTGTGACCAGCAGCGACCGCCCCGACCTCGAAGCGCAGGCCAATGAGGTCTTTCGGGTGAAGTGGCCGGAGTTCATCTTCCACGACCCGGAAGTTTACACAGGAGCCCTTCAAAGCCCGCGAAGCTGCGCCTACGATGGATGAGCGCCGGGGAGGTGAAGTTGACCCAAGCACAGTCTGGCCATGAACGATCCACGGTGTTCGCCACTGTCCGTCAATGGTTCGAGGACACGGGCGCTTTCCCCGGTTTCGCAGTCGCTCTCCTGGTGGTTGGCTTCCTGTTTGTTCTCGCTGAGATCCAGAGCCCGAGCATGCTGCAGTGGAACGGGACAGGGGTGCACGCCACCCAAAGTGGGGGAATCGCGTTCTACTCGTTCCAAGGCCAGACCTACACCCTGAACGTGCCAACACCCGAGGCGTTTTCGAGCACGGTGTATATCGACCCAGCCGAGCCATCGACGGCGATGTTCAGCAACCCGGTTACCCGTTGGACAGAGGCCGCCACCGTGGCCGGTCCCTTTGCTGCCGCAGCGCTTCTGCTGGCCCTCGGTTTTGCTCGCAAGTCACGGCGAAGGCGCCTGCGCCTCAGGCAACGCGGTTCGCTCTACGCGGTGAAGGACACTGCCACCGGGAACAAGCGTCGACGTTCGGCGCAGGGTCGACCGTCCTGACTCAGCCCCTGACTGATCCGGGGTCCTGGATCGCCGCGAAATACCACCAACGCACGAACAAATACTTCTCTCAATTTGACGTCTTCGTACTCGATGAGGGCCGGGTCATCGCCGGTGGTTGGGGCGTGCCCCTGCGTTGGGACGGGACCCTGGAGGATCTGCCCGACGGCTATGACGGCGCCCTGGTGAGGTCCATCGAGGACCACGAGTCGGGTGTTGCACCAACCACCTTCAGCTTCATGGCTGCTGCCGTCGGGAATGATGTGACGAAACAGGGACTGGCTGGACAGGTTCTCACCGCGCTCAGCGTGCGTGCGCGGTCCGCGGGACTCGCGCATGTGATCGCACCGTTGAGACCCACCGTGAAACACCGCTACCCGACCACCCCGATGAAGACGTTCGTCCGCTGGACTCGACCGGACGGGATGTCGATCGACCCGTGGAAAAGGGCTCATCAGCGGATGGGTGCCACCATCCTGGCTCCGGCTGCCCGGTCCATGGTCATCAGCGGGACCGTAGGCGAATGGGAATCCTGGACCGACATGGTTTTTCCCGAGTCGGGCAGCTACGTCGTTCCTGACGCCCTGAGCCTCGTCGACATCAACTGCGAGACCGACACCGGCACCTACATCGAAGAAGGCCTCTGGACCGAGCACCGGTAACAGTCGGGCTGCGAACATCCGCTCATCAGCGTAAGTCGTTTTGTGTCAAGCCTTTGGTCCGGTGCCTCGCCTGTCGTCTGTCCCTGCATAGCCGTAATTGGGGTGGGCCCAACAGCGTGTAATCGGGTTGGTCAGACGACGGGCGGGGCTGCCCATGATGAGCGTCGAGGTAACCGTGGTTCCTCAATGCCGCGTGGGGCTCGCCCCGGCCGCCAGCTTGAGAGCCGCTCAGGCGGCTGGTTCCATCACCTCACGTCTGCCGCCGGCGGCGATTGCCGCATCCCATTTCTGCCCTGTGGTCACGACCGCGAACAGCTGGCGCAGCAACGCGGCAGCAATGGCTGCGTGGGCCTGCCCACGGTTGAGCTTGTTCTGGTCGCGGCTGGTCAGGTGCGTGAACTTAGCCGCATAGACAGGGTTGGCCTTTTGGGCCCCCCAAACCGCCCGCCAGGCAGCCGCGCGCAGTCCCGGCCTGCCTTGCCCGGTCAACTTGGTGCGCCCGGTGTAGGTGCCGCTGCTCTTCTCCCGTGGCGCCAGGCCAGAGTGTTTGACCACGGCGCGGGCGCTGGCGAAGCGGGTCAGGTCGCCGGTCTCGGCCAAGATGGTCGCACCGCCAAGAGCGGACAGGCCGACGATGGAGCAGACCAGCTCGGTCAGCTGTAGCTCGTCGAGCACGGCCACCATGCGGGACTCGGCCTCGCCCAGGCGTCGCCCGGTGTCGCGGAAGTCGTCGAGCAGGAGCTGGGCCCGCTCCAGCGCGCCGGGGCGGTGAGCGGTCACTCCCCGGGGGTCGACTGCGGCCGCGAACAGCAGCCGCACGATCCGAAGACACGGCTTCTTCCCTTGCCGGGCAACGACTTCTCGCCGCACCGCAGCTTCGAAGCGGGCCAGGCCTAAGCGCCGCAACCGGGCCGGGTCACCGTCGGTTCGGGCAAGGACGACGCTCATCCCAGCTAGCCAGGTCCTGGAGCGGAACGGCTGCTTGGCCGTGTCCAACGACGCCGGCCACACGCACTCGAGCAGGTCACGGATCTGCTGGACCTGGCTGACCGTCTCGGCGAGCAGCCGTTCGCGCCGGGCCCCCAGGTGCCGTAACCGGCCCCAGGTCTCATCTACCGGTTCTGGGATGTAGCAGCGGAGCTGCGCGGTCAGCCTCGCTATAAGGACGGCATCTTTCTCATCGGTCTTGTCGAAGGTCAGGTCCTCGCTGCGCCGCGCCCAGGAAGTCAGCAGGGTCTGCACACAGACGAACGCCATCCCGCGGTCGGCTGCCAGCTGGCCGAGCACCCGCCAGCGGTGCCCGGTCGGCTCACACGCCACCGTCACCCCGGCGAACCCTGCCTTGCTCGCCTGCTGGCCGGCCCAGTCCAACGCCAACCCAAGATCCCACGCACGGCAGCGGAACGTCCGCCGAGCGAGGACCTTCGAGTCATGGTCGGTCACTACCACCATCTGCTTGTTGTCGGCTAGATCGATCCCGACGATCGCGTTGCTCATTGGCACCAACACACGTAGCCGAGAAAGTCTGGCGTTGCGGTTGCGGTCACCCCGGGAGACTCCATTACCGTTGCTCATTGAACGTCCTCCTCTTTGCGTTAGGGATATCAAGCCCGACAAGCGCATCAGGAGGACGTTCTTACGTCGCGCACCGACACGCAGAACGTCTTTCTATGCCGCGATCCGCGCGGGTGGACGACATGCGTCATTCCGCCGCAATGGGGGCGGCAACCTACCGGTCTTTAGCGGAGGCGTTGCGTTGACCGCCTGAACTCGCACCGCCATCGGCGCGAAATTGTGGGCGCGCTCAGGCGGGCTAGAGGCGATCTGGCAGTGGCTGCATGCCATCGGCGCAGCTAGCGGACCCACAGCTGGCTCAGCAGCGGGCCCAAGATCTGATTGCTCTGGTAGTTGCCTACCCTGGCCGAGACGAACGTTGCTCCCATTGTGTTGATCGTGGGCACAATCAGGGCCTGGTCGGTGATCATCCGGTCGATCTCGGTCCATGCCCGCAGCGCGCCACCCGGGTCGGTGGCCATCTGAGCGGTGGCAGTGGCGGCGCGCTGGTCCAGCTCGCGGTTGCAGTATTGGCTGTGGTTATTCACGGCTCCGCAGGCCACGACTGCGTCGTAGAAGTTGGAAGCCAGTGGGAAGTCAGCCCCCCAGCCCGCGGCCTGGACCTGCACGTGGTTGTGAGGGTTGGAGAGGAAGTCGTCGGTGGCCGTGGTCTCCGGCATCGAGTGGAGCGTCACCTTGTATCCCAGCTGGTCAAGGACCTGTTTGAAGTAAGCGTTGATGACAGGGAGGGCCTCAAAGAGCGGGCTTTGGATGGTCACGGGCATTCCCTTGGTCCCGGACTCGTCGACGAGCTTGCGGGCCTTAGCAAGGTCCGGACCGTGGTAGTGCCCATCGGCCGGTCCGGAGGTGTAGGGGCAGTACCACTTGTGGCCGGGGAACTTGGGTGGCAGCAGCTGGCAGGTCGCCACGGCTACCGATGGCCCGCCAACCAGTTCGACGAGCCTGTTGCGGTCCACCGCGTAGTTCACGGCTTGGCGGGCTTTGAGGTTGTTGAACGGCGGGACAGTGACATCGAGGTGCTCGAAAGAAGTCCCGGCCTGGGGGTTGCTGTGGAACTGGTTCGGGTAGCGGAGCTTGAACTCGCTGAACGGCGCCGTTGAGGCAGTGAGAGAGCCCAGGTCGGGTTGCGCAACATCCGCGCGACCACTGGTGACCGCAGCCAAGGCCTGTTTGTCGTCTGCCGCTGCGAGCCAGCGGATCACGTCGGGGTACCCGGCGGGCTGCGCGGCGTACGACCACTGGTGGAAGTACTGGTTACGAGAGAGGGCGAACCTCTTGCCTTTGGCGTAGTCGCTGATCTTGTAGGGGCCGGTGCCCGGGAGCTGGGTGGTGACCTCCTTGAGCGATGTTCCAGGTGGCGTCGGATGTACGAACCAGGTGAGCTTGTAGGTGAACTCCGGGTCGGCTGCGATCAGATGGAAGGTCACCCGGCCGGTGGCGTCATCGGGCACAACCCCGCGGGACAGGTCGCAGGTGGCGGGGTGATGCACGCAGTTCTGGCCACCGACGATGCCAGCGAAGAAGTCAGGGCGGCCGGCGTTAAGTGTCAGGGCCTTGCGCACCCCGAGCACGAAGTCGGAGGCGTGGACGTCCCTGCCGGTCGAGTACTTGATACCCGGGCGCAGGGTGAAGGTGTACGTCTTTCCCCCGTTGGTGGGCTGGGGGACGACAAGCGCCAGGTCGGGGACCAGCACCTGCGAGTCAGCGCCCCGGGCCAGCCGGAAGGCGACGAGCCCGTCGTAGACCAGCCGCTCCGCAGAAAAGGCCTCAGGGTTGTACGCCTCTGCAGGGTCGAGGGCTTCGTAGCCCGGAAACAGTGTTGGGGTTGCCGCGACCGTCAAAGTTCCGCCTGAGTGCTTCGGATCGGCGAAGGCCCCCGAGGCCACCCAGACCCGGCCGTCGGCCGCCGCGAGCCCGCGCGGTGAGCTGCCGATCGAGAACCTTCGAACCGCGTCGGTAGCCGGGTCGATCCTGGTCAGGACGCCGTCGAACTCCTCGCTGACCCAGACCGCGCCGCCCGCCACGACGACGGAGCGGGGTCCGTCGCCGACCACAACTGAGGATGTGCCCACCGTCGACCGGCTGATCCTGGTCACGTTTTGCGAGAGCTGGTTGGCCACCCACACATCGTTGCCCGAGATCGCGATGCCCTTGGGCCCGGACCCCACCCGGACCGGGCTGGACATCTCCTGACCGGTCTTCGGGTCGATCCTGGAGACGGTCCCGTCCCGTCCGTTGGCGACCCACACCGAGCCGGCGTCCACGGCGATCCCGTCCGGGCCGTCGCCGACCCCGATCGCCTTGCCGGGCTGGTCGGTGAGGGGGTCGATTCGCTGGATGGTGTTGTCACCGCTGTTGGCGACCCAGACACCGGTTGTTGGGCTGCTGCCGATCGCCGCCGGCCCGGTTCCCACCGCAATGGTGTCGACCACCTTGTTCGCCGCGATGTTGATCCGGCTGACCGTGTCGTCGTCGAAGTTGGCCACCCACACATCGCCGGCAGTGACCGTCAACGCCTCGGGGGCGGCCCCGACGTCGACCCGTATGACGGTGTGGGTCGCCGGATTGATCCGCGACACCGTCCCGTCGCTGCGGTTGGCTACCCACAACGCCCCGCCGCCGAAGGCCAGGCCCGCGGGGTCGTTTCCCACCTGCACCGCCGCGCTGATCGAGCCGTCCGGCTCCACCGCCCCCACGCTGTTGGCCGACAGTGTTGCCAGGCTGGTCGGGTGCGCGAGCCACACGACCGCCCCGATCGACCCGCCGGCGGCCACCAGGACCGCGCCGGTCCACAGCGCGAGGAGCCGTCGACGGGAACCGCCGGCGAACCTGCCGAGGAACCCGCCAGGTCGGATGTCGTCATCGCCACCGAGACTCGGTGGGGCCAGCGTCGCCCCACCAGCGAGGCCTTCATCGGTTCCGATCCCGCTGCCCACGGCAGCAACGGGCGCCAACGCCATCGGTTCCCAGGCCAGGGCAGGGTCCTGCGCCAACACTGCGCTGTGCAGCGCGTGCAGCGGTGGGCTGGGTTCGATCCCGAGCTCCTCTTGCAACGTGCCGCGCAGCTGCCGGTATGCCGCCAGCGCGTCGGACTGACGACCGGACCGGTACAACGCCAGGATGCGTTCGGCGTGCAGTCCCTCCCGCAGCGGGTGGTCGGCCACGAGACGGTCGAGCTCGGCGACCGCCGTGCCGTGATGGCCCAGGGCCAGCTCGGCCTCCATCCGCAGCTCCATGGCAGAGAGGCGCAGCTCCTGGAGCCGACCCGCGACAGGAGCCACGAACCCGAAGTCCGCAAGGTCGCCCAGGACCTCACCACGCCAGAGCCCCAGGGCGCGGTCGAGCAGCACCACCGCCTCCCCGGGGTCCTGCCGCTCGAGCGCCGACCGGCCCCGGACAAGCAGATCCTCGAACAGCACGGCGTCCACCGAACCTGCCGGAGCGTGCAGGCGGTAGCCTCCACCCGCCTCCGTGACCAGGACGCCGCCACCGGCTCCGCGTGCACGATCGGGCTCCAGCAGCGCACGTAGATGGAAGATGTAGGTCTGCACCGTGGTGAGGAAGCCGGTAGGAAGGTGCTCACCCCACAGCGCGTCGGCGAGGCGGCCGACGGATACGACCTGGTCCGCCTCGCACAGCAGCAGGCCCAGGATCGCCCTTTGCTGGCGGCCCCCCAGCTTCAGCCGGGTCCCAGAACGCAACACCTCAAGCGGCCCGAGAATGCCGAACTCGAGCCGCTGGTCCCCGCCCCCGTTCGCTGCGTCCATCGGTGATCAAGCATCCCGTGAACAGGCACATCACGCTAGCCCTGGGTGGCTTTCCGAAAACCTCCAAACACTTACCAAGACCGTCCGAGTCGCCACCAAGAACCCTCCGAGCACCCTCACGTCAGATGAGGTTGTCCAACAGTCCCCGCCCTGTGCATCTCATGCCAGGTTCTACCCAAAGGAGGTGGCGACATGCGCCACGCACGTCGCCTCATCATCACCCTGATCGGCGCCACCTTCTGGTGCGTCGCCGCAACCACGGTTGCCTACGCCCAGCCCATACCGCCCATACCGCCGCCAGGCGGAGGAGGACCCGTCGCCCCACCCCCACCACCGCGGCCCCCCGTCGACCCTGCGCTGTGGAAGTTCGCCCTCGCAGCCGCGCTCGCAGTTCTGATGACGGTTGCAGTCGTCGGACTGGTCGCTTCGCTCCGGCGGCCACGGCCATCGCGGCCATCGGGGATGCTCAAGGCCTGACCGACAGAGGCTTACCGGTTCCTGCAGCCGCAGTCGTTGGGGTCGCCGCCACCAGTTGCGGCCGAGCCCCTGGCCCGGGTAACGCTGCTTTCCGGGGACGCTTCGAAGGGAGTACGAAATGAAGTTCAATCGCAACAAAGACCGTGGTCGTTACAGAACCCTGAGACTCACTTTTTCACGCACCCGAACTCGGCTGATCACCCCGGGAGCGACCCATCGGACTACGACCCCTCAAACCCAAGGACGAAACATGAAACGAACCGTCAAGTGGGCGACTTCACGAGACAAAGGCAGGAGCACAGCCATGCGCCCGACATCAGAGCACCCGTCCACCTCTGGTCCACGCTCCCGCTCGGTTTTGCGGCGCTTGGCTGCCGCCCTGTCGGTGCTTCTGATTCTGCCTGCACTCTCCACCGGCAGCGCCACCGCCAGTAATCAGAAAGGCGCCGATGACCTAACGGTTATCGCGGACTGGAACGCCCTGGCGGTGACCACACTTGCCGCGGACCCCACCAAGAAGACTCCCGAGACGTTCTTGTACATGGGCTTCGTCCAGGCGGCAGTTTATGACGCCGTAGTGGGGATCGACGGCCGCTACAAGCCTTACCTGTTCCATCAACGCGCGCCGCGGGGGAGTTCGACCCAGGCTGCCGCGGTAGCCGCTGCGCATGAGGTTCTGGTGACCTACTCGCCCTATGCCCAGGCAGGACTGGACGCGGCATACACCGCCTCGTTGGCTCAGATCCCTGACGGCATGGCCAAGAGCAACGGTATCGCCTTCGGCACCCGAGCCGCCGACAACCTGATCTTGGCCCGCAGCCACGACGGGCGAAACGCGCCCGTGTTCTTCACCGCTCCACCCGCGCCCGGGGTTTGGCGACCGACCCCGCCGACGTTCACACCGATGCTGAACCCATGGCTCGGCGCAGTGACCCCGTTGCTGGTGCACAGCGCCACCCAGTTCGCGCCACCCCCTCCGCCGAGCCTTACCTCCCCCACCTACACCCGTGACTTCGCCGAGGTGAAAGCGTTCGGTTCCAAGACCTCGACCGTCCGGACAGCCGCCCAGACCAGCACCGCGCTGTTCTTCTCCGGCAACCCCGGGATTGCGTACAACGCGGCCATGCGAGATCAGATGGTCCGACGGCACATGCACCTCACCGACGCGGCGCGGATGTTTGCCGCTGTCGACATGGCCACTGCGGACGGCCTCATCACGGTCTGGCGCGCAAAGCTCTTCTACGGCCTCTGGCGCCCCATCACCGCGATCAACCTCGCCGACACCGATGGCAATCCCGCAACCGTCGCCGACCCGAACTGGGTACCACTCACGCCGACTCCGGCCTACCCGGAGTACTCCAGCGGATACAACGTGGTGACCGCCGCGTTCAGCGGCGGCCTGGCCGGGCTGTTCCGTACCGATGATCTGGATCTCACGCTGACTTCCTCGGCGGTCCCCGACGTGCGTCAATACGACTCGGGACGGGCCCTTAGGGTTGATGTCGTCGATGCCAGGGTGTGGCTCGGGTACCACTTCCGCACCGCCGACACCGTCTCCCGCGACCTGGGCCTGAAACTCACTGACTGGGCCCTCCATCACTTCTTCCAACCCACCAAGTAACGCACTTCTGCTAAGCCGCCGCCGAACAGGGGCGGATGTGCCTGCAGAGTGTTGACCAACAAGCGCTAACTACGGCGTGCAATCTCACCCACATCCCTTGGCGCCACACAAGGCGTCAAGGAGTGGGTCGAGGACATCACCGCGGTAGAGTCAGCCTTCGTCCGGTGGCGACAATCGTCCTCGTCACCATCGAGAAGAAGCAGTGGCGTTCCAGATCCGCCACCCGTCCGCCAGCTAGGTCGTGATCACGCACCTTCACGCCGACCATGCCGGGGGGCTGGGTCATTTCCGCAATGCTGAGATCGTGATGACCCGCGCGGAGTCGAGACCCTCCACTGTTGCCGCCGTGCATAACCATGCATAGACGCAGCCCGGCCAAGCTACCGGATCTGCGATCCGCGCGACTGGACGACATGCGTCATAGCCGCGTTTCGGCTATGCGGAAGGACCGGATCTGGCCGATGTGAGTGTGTTTGGCAAGCGGCACCAGAAGTTGGGGTCTGACATGCAGCGGAACAGTGATTGGCGAGGAAGAGAGCGCTACGGCACGGTGATTACCACGTTGCCGCGCTTGTGCCCGTTGTCGACGTACCTGTGCGCGTCGACGATTTCGTCCAGAGCATAGGTGCGGTCAATCACGGGCCTGATCTCACCCTTCGTGGCCAGCTCGCCGACCGGACGGGCACCTCGGTGTCTAACGCGCCGGCGCGTGCATGGGATCTGTAGTTGAGCCCGTTCACACGAGCTCGTATTTGCGGAGAGTCGCCCGGGCCACGTTGGAAGAACCGAAGAACCGGACAGTCGGGGAACATAACGGAACAAGCTGAGCGTCTTCTGAAGTTTGAGGGTGAGTCCCGGGGTGTGGATATCTGTGGCCCGCAGTGGCCCGAGCATGG
>Ga0097691_1003166_pt1 | contig 10304 bp, 10 predicted proteins | sample NGESurdeep072012_8_FD_72858 | JGI IMG/M metagenome (GOLD analysis project Ga0097691, IMG submission 72858) | Arctic peat soil microbial communities from Barrow, Alaska - NGEE Surface sample 210-1 deep-072012 | ecosystem: Environmental > Terrestrial > Soil > Wetlands > Peat ...
GCTGCGGCCACACCGCGGACGCCGACCTGAACGCGGCTCGCAACATCGCGGCGGGACACGCCGGGACTGCGCGGGGAGGCCCGGCGGTGGCCGGGCCGGTGAACCGTGAACCGTGAACCTCAGCACGCTTCCCTCCGGGTCGCGTAATTGGAATCCCCGTCCTTTCAGGGCGGGGAGGATGTCAACGAACCGAACACCACGTCGTTCGTTCTGCAAAGACCAGGGCGCGGTTCAGCCCGCCGACGTCGACCGACACCGAGCGACCGCGGGAGGGCGGCGCACGATTCCGACCACCAGGTCGTCAGCCGACAGCCCGGAGTCGTCTGGTGCCTCAGCAACCCGGCCGAGCGACTCGTGGGCGAGCACGAGATAGTCGTCAGCGGGCGGCGCCTCGCCGTACTCACCGGCGGCTATCTCCAGGTCGGTGCCGCAGATGCCAACCGCGAGCGTCCCTACCAGCACCGGTCCGTCCGCCTCCGGGGGCTCCGGCACATCCCGCACCCGCACCGAGTCCTTGTGCCCTGGCTGGACAGTAAGCGCCTGCATAGTGGGCATATGCCCCAAGGACCATGTCGAGAACGTCGCTGGGGCTATCCGCCGCCAGCCAGCAGCCTGTGGCGGGCGGCACATGCGCGGGCTGAGAAGGACATCGATGAGAGCAGCCGACGGCACGACCGGTAGCCACTCGCGGAGCGGCGCTGACACCGCCGACAAGCCGACCTCCGCTGACCTGCCGGCTCCGGCACCGTCCAGCGTCTCGCGGGCGGCGGCGGCGACTCAAACTCTGCGGGCGCGAGCGTAAGTGTTCCGCGCCCTGGACCCCGTCTGTCAGGCCGTCGGCGTGGCAACCCAACCGCTGGAAGGGTCCGGGCCTACCGTCAGGAACGTGCGGACACTCTGGGCTGGATGCCTTCTGATGGCAGCTCTCACCGGCTGCACGGGCACGACAGCGACCAGCGCCCCCGGGGCCGAAAGAACGTCGCCGGCACCTAGTAGCTCGACGCCTTCCGGGGGCTTGCCTTCTCCGGTGACGACGCCCGGCAGCACCACCGGCTCGGCCTCTGCCGCCGGGTCAGCGTCGCCAAGTCCGTCGATGTCCGGGCGCTCCGACCGCTGCCACACCTCTGAGCTCACAGTCACCATTGGTCCTGGGCAGGGCGCCGCCGGAACGATCTACGGTTCGCTGGCCCTGCGCAACCATTCCGACGCGACGTGCACCCTTTACGGATACCCGGGCCTCCAGTTGTTGGACGCGGCTCGCCAGGCGCTGGCGACCCAGGTTGACCGGGGCGGGTCCGCCGGATCGGCGCTCAGCGGGCCGCCGACGATGGTCACGCTGGCCCCCAGGCAGGTGGCCCATGTGCAGTTCAAGTACAGCGATGTCCCCACCGGTCCCGATGCCGGTGCCACTCAGTGCCCGCGCAGCACCTACCTGGAAGTCACGCCGCCCGACGAAACCGACTTCCTGCTTCTCAGCACCGACATCGGGCCGTGCCGCGGCGTCATTACAGTCAGCCCGGTCCGCGCGGGGGAGCCCACCGCCTGAGTCTGAATCGGGTGCGGCTTCGCTCGAGTGAGCTTCGGGGCGGCCGCTTGGCGTGGGTGAGCGCCTGACCATGGCGGGCTGACAGTCGGAGTTTCGCGCGCGACACGCCCTGTCAAATGCTTCGGGTCCAGTGGCCGCCTTGGTACCGCGACCGTGGGGTTCGTCAGGCGCCTGCTCGCTTGCTGCGGCTCAGCGACGGATACGAAGCCAGCCGCGTTGCACGATGGCAGTCGTTCCGGTTAGGGAGTCCAGGTCATGAACGTCCAGCAGCGCCTGCACGACCCGCCGGACGGCGGCAGCCGACTGCTCGTCGACGCGGAGCACGAGGATCCCGCTGTGGCTGCCCGGTGGGTAGCGACGGACGTCGCCAAGGCCGCGATCCAGCGTGATCAGAAGCCGTCCGGCGTCGGCGGCCGCTTGGACGACCACGGAGTCCACGGAACCGGTCAGGCCTTCGCCGACGATGGTGTCGGCGTCGTGTCCGGCGGCGACGAGCACTGCCAGCACGGACCGCGGGACGTTCTCGTCGAGCTTGACCCTCACTCGATCGGCAGGGGGATCAACTGGTCGCGGGCGAGGAACGCCCCGTATGCGGCAGCCGCCCGGATTCCGGCTTCGGTGACGCTCGGGTACTCGGTGAGGATCTCGGTGCTGGTCATGCCGACCGCCAGGCAGTCCAGGATGACGCTGACCGGTACTCGGGTGCCGGCCAGGACCGCCTGACCGCCCAGCACCTGCGAGTCGGTGGCGATCAGCTTCTGCTGATCCGTCGTCATGCGTTCAGTCTCCACCTGCCAGGCCACCACCGCCAGCAGGACCCAGTTGAGTCCACGGACGTGGCGTACGACGGCTCGACGACCAGCGTGTCGTGAGGGCGTAGAAGACGGCCACCGCGTGATCCTTTAGGAGACCTCTCACAGTCGCTCTGAAGGAGGACGACACGATGACCGTATTGACCCTGCGCTGCCGTGGGTGGAGCAGATCGACCGCGCCGAGTCGGACCTGTTGCGGGCGTTGCTAAAGACTTTCGTGGAGGCTCTGGCCACAGATCGTGGCAGGTTGACCTGGTGAAGCAAGTTGTACCTGATCTTCCGCTCGAACTCCTGCAGCGGCAGTGCCAGCGGCGGGTAGGCTGCTCATGCGGTCACCCGAGCAGCGTCGGCGTCGGCAAACGGTCGCCTGGGTGCGGTGGAACGGGGGGCGATCCGTGCGCTCTGATCGTGCAGGACGTCCAGTCGATCTTCTCGGGTCTTGATCTTGGCAGTCGCTGTCGAACCTCTCTTGGTTGGGTGATGTTCTCGTCAGGGATGCCGCAAGCCTTCGGTGGCTTCGTCGGGCGGATCGGTTGATGCCTGCCCATACGCCGGCCCGTTGGCCGTTCGCCTCCGCGAAGTGGTCGCACTCCCGCTAGGGGGGACGCAGCCGGCCGGCGCACGCGCACCTGACGGCAACCGGGTGCGGATTCCACACAGACCGGACCTTGCTGCCTCCTGCCAGAGATCGGGGTAACAGTCCAGCACGGGATGCGGTCACAGCAAAGACCCCGGTCACAGCAAAGACCCCGGCCACGGGCCGCCGATCGTTTGGGCGTCGCGCCGTACCATGAGCAGGTGCGGCAGCAGCGCCGGCACGGCGGCAGCGGCCGGCCGGCCCTAATCGGTGTCGTCGGTTTGCTGGTCGCGCTGCTGGCCGCGGCCGGGGTGGTCGCCAATCAGCACTCCGTGGGCAGTGTGGGTGGCGTGGCCGCTGATGGGTCCGTTCGCGCCCGGGTCGTTCCGCCGCCGGATGCGGACGCCAGCATCGAGGCCGAAGTGCACGCGCTGCTCGACCGACGAGCGCAGGCGGTGCTGCATCGCGACCGCAGTGCCTTCTTGGCCACCGTCGACCCGGACCGACCGGCTTTCCGAGCCAGCCAGGTGGCGATGTTCGACGCGCTGGCCGACGTACCGCTCGCGTCCTGGTCCTACGAGCTCGATGCGACCGTGCCGGCAGCGGTCCCGGCCGGTGCCCGGGCCGACGACGACGCACCCAGCTGGGCACCCGCGGTGTCGCTGCGCTACGCCGTCCAGGGCTCCGACGCAACGCCAGCGGTGGAGAACCAGGGCTTGACGTTCGTGCATCGACCGACCGGCTGGTTGGTCGGATCTGACAGCGACTTCGACGGTACGGCGCGACGAACGGTCCGCGAGCCCTGGGACTTTGGACCGGTCTCGGTCACGCAGGGCGTTCGGACGCTGGTCCTAGGTCATCCGGCGGCTGCGTCGACCATGCGGGCCGTCGCGGCCGAGGCCGACGCCGACATCCCGGCCGTGACCAGGGTCTGGGGACCGTGGGCGGAGCGGGTGGTCGTCATTGTTCCGGCCGATCAGGAGGAGCTGGCTCGGATCACTGGCAAGACCGGCGACCTGTCGGCGATCGCCGCCGTAGCTGTGGCCGTCGCCGGACGCCCGGACGGCGAAAGTGAGCGGATCGTCGTCAACCCGGCGAACTTTGCTCGGTTGCCCTCGCCGGGCCGGCGGGTGGTGCTGACCCACGAGCTCACCCACGTGGCGGCCGGCCCGGCGACCGGACCCGCCGTACCCACCTGGCTGGCGGAGGGGTTGGCCGACTACGTCGCCTATCGGGATGTCGGCATCGACGTCGCCAGTGCGGCCCGAGAGCTAGCCGCGGACGTCCGCGCCGGTCGCCGACCGGCGGCACTGCCCACCGACGCCGACTTCGACGGCGCCAGCGCCGCGTTGCCGCAGCAGTACGAGATGTCCTGGCTGGCCTGCCGGCTGATCGCGCAGCGCACGGACTCCTCGACGCTGCTGCGATTCTACCGGGCGGTGGGCGCGTCCCGGGGCGCCGGCTCGGCCGAGGCGGAGGCGGAGGCCGTGGCGGCGGCGATGCGCGCGCAGCTGTCCACGACTGTGGAGTCCTTCACGGCGGCGTGGCAGGCCTACCTGACCGCGGAGCTTGCATGACCGGTCGGGCGGCGGCCACGGTCGCCCTGGTTGTCCTTGGCATCGCGCTCGTCGCGGTGGTCGCCCTCACCACCCCGTGGTCGCCGCTGCCGCACGCCGTGCCCGGCGGTCGGGTGGCGCCGGCGGCGACGACCGACTTCACGCCGGCGCAGATTGCCCGCGAGAACGCCTACCATCGGGCGGTGCGGCCGCCGGCGTACGCCGGGATGGCGCTCGGCCTGCTCGCCGCCGCGGTGCTCGGTCTTTCGCCGTACGGCGCCCGGCTGGTCGCCGCGGTCGCCCGGCCGCTCGGCGGCGGCTGGGCCTGGCAGGCCGTGCTCGGTGGGATTGCGGTCTCGCTGGTAGTGCGGGTGGTGGCGCTGCCCTTCGACGCCTGGGGCGAGACGGTGTTGCGCCGCTATGGCCTCTCTACCCGGGACTGGGGCGGGTGGGCGCTCGACCTGCTGCGGGCGTTCGGCGTCTCCACCGTCGTGCTGGCCGTCGTCGTGCTGGGCTGCTACGCGCTCGTGCGCGCGACACCGACCCACTGGTGGGTCGGTGTCGCCGTCGGCGGAGCCCTGCTCGTGCTGGCCGGGTCGTTCCTGTATCCAGTTCTGGTGGAGCCGGTGTTCAACAAGTTCACGCCGCTGGCGGCCGGCCCACTGCGCGATGAGCTGCTGGATCTGGCCCGCTCCGACGGCGTACCGGTCCAGCAGGTCCTGGTCGCCGATGCCTCCCGGCGGACCACGGCGCTAAACGCCTACGTGTCCGGCTTTGGGGCGTCCCGACGGATCGTGCTCTACGACACCCTGCTGCGGCCGCCGACGACACCGGCGGAGGTCCGCCTGATCGTCGCCCACGAGCTCGGGCACGCCAAGCGGCAGGACGTGCTGCACGGCACGCTCGTCGGGATGTTGGCCGTGGCGGCGGCGGCCTGCGCCGGCTTCCTGGTGCTGACCTGGGCACCCCTGCTGGCGCGGGCGGGCGTGGCGACGCTGGGCGATCCCCGGTCGGTGGCGCTGGTGCTGTTCGTCGTGACGGTCGCCGGTCTGGCGACCGCGCCGAGTCAGCTGTTGGGGTCGCGCCGGATCGAGGCCCGCGCGGACGTGCACTCCCTCGACCTCACCCGGGACCCGACGACGTTCGTGTCCTCGTTCCGCCGATTGGCGGTGGTGAACCTGTCCGACCTCGACCCGAACCCGGTGGTCTACGCCCTGTTCGCCTCCCACCCGACGACCCCGCAGCGCATCGCGCTGGCCCGGAACTGGGCGAAGCAGCAGGGCGTGGCCGTGCCCGCGCCGATCACACCGCCGTGACCCGGACGCTGGTCGTCACCAACGACTTCCCACCCCGGCCCGGTGGCATTCAGGCCTACGTGCACGGCCTGGTCTGCCGACTGCCGGCGGATGAGGTGGTGGTGTATGCCCCCGCCTGGAAGGCGGCGGCCGACTTCGACGCCAACCAGCCGTACGCCGTGGTCCGACACCCCGGGTCGCTGATGCTGCCCGTTCCGGCCGTGCTGCGCCGGGCTCGCGACGTTGCTTCGTCCGAGGGCTGCGCCACCGTCTGGTTCGGGGCGGCGGCGCCGCTGGGGCTGTTGGCAGCTCCGTTGCGCTCGGCCGGCATCGACCGGTTCGTCGCCTCGACGCACGGCCACGAGGTCGGCTGGGCCATGCTGCCGGCGGCTCGCCAGGTGCTGCGCCGGATCGGTTCGACCGTCGACGTGGTGACCTATCTCGGCGCTTACACCCGAGCTCGCCTGGCTCCGGCGTTCGGCCCGTATCCGCGGCTGGAGCGGCTGCCCTCCGGCGTCGATCCGACGATGTTCCGTCCGGACGCCGGGGGGGCCGAGGTCCGAAGCCAGCTGGACTTGGCCGACCGCCCGGTGGTGGTGTGTGTGTCCCGGCTGGTGCCGCGCAAGGGCCAGGACGTGCTGCTGCGCGCGCTGCCGGCGCTGCGCCGGCAAGTGCCCGGCACCTGTCTGCTCATCGTCGGCGGCGGCCCGGACTCCCCGCGGCTGCACCGGCTGGCCGGCGACCTGGGGGTCGCGGACGCCGTGCGCTTCACCGGTTCGGTGCCGTGGGCGGAGTTGCCGGCGCACTACGCCGCCGGCGACGTGTTCGCGATGCCGTGTCGCACCCGGCTCGGCGGCATGGACGTTGAGGGTCTCGGCATCGTCTACCTGGAGGCGTCGGCCACCGGCCTGCCCGTGGTCGCCGGCCGTTCTGGTGGCGCGCCCGACGCCGTCCTCGACGGCGACACTGGGTACGTCGTGAACGGCCGCTCGGTCACCGCGGTCACCAACGCCGTCGCCGGACTGCTCCTGGACCCGGACCGGGCCCGGGCGATGGGCGCCCGCGGCCGGCAATGGGTGCAGCAGGAGTGGCGCTGGGACGCCATGGCCGCCCGGCTGCGCATGCTGCTCGGCTGACGCGGCCACCGGCCCCGCATCAGCTGTAGAGCGCGGCGATCTCGGCTTCTTCCTCCTTGACGATGACGTTGCGCTTGAGCTTCAGCGTCGGCGTGAGCTGACCGCCCCCCTCGGTGAAGTCGGTCGGCAGGATCCGGAACTTCTTGATCGCCTCGGCGTGCGACACCGCCTTGTTGGCCTCGGTCACCGCCTGGTCGATCTCCATGAGCAGGTCCGGGTCGTCCCGCAGATCGGCCACGGTCGCGGCCTCGTCCTTGCCGTGGTCGGCCTTCCACAGCGGGAAGGCTTCCGGGTCGATGGTCACCAGCAGGCCGATGAATGGCCGCCGGTCACCGACCACCATGCATTGGCCAATGAGCGGATGTGCCCGCAACCGGTCCTCGAGCTGGGCCGGCGCCACGTTCTTGCCGCTGGCGGTGACGATGATCTCCTTCTTCCGCCCCGTGATCGCCAGGTAGCCGTCCCGGTCGAGCGCCCCAAGGTCGCCGGTGTGGAACCAGCCATCGTCGGTCAGCACCTCGCGGGTGGCCTCGTCGTTGCGCCAGTAGCCGATGAACACGTGCCCGCCCTTGATCAGCACTTCGCCGTCCGGGGCGATCCGGATCACCGTGCCGGGTACGGCGCGCCCGACCGTGCCGATCCGCACGTGGTCCGGCGTGCTCAGGGTCGCGCCGGCCGTGGTCTCGGTCAGTCCGTAGCCCTCTAGCACCAGCACACCGATGCCGCGGTAGAAGTGCCCGAGCCGAGCCCCGAGCGGTGCGCCGCCGGAGACGGCGTACCGGACGTGTCCGCCGAGCGCCGCCCGCAGCTTGCCGTAGACCAACCGGTCGAACAGCAGGTGTGGAGCGCGCAGCAGCAGCACGTCGCGGCCGCCCCGGTCGAGCGCCCGGCTGTAGGCGGCGGCGACCGCCTCCGCGGCGTCGAAGATCCGGCCCTTGACGGCGCTCTCGGCGTGCGCCTTGCGCTTAGCGGTGTTGTAGACCTTCTCGAACACCCGCGGCACGGACAGGATGAAGGTGGGCTGGAAGGCCGCCAGGTCCGGCAGCAGGTTGGCCACGTCCGCGGTGTGGCCCATCCGCACCCGCTTGGTGACGCAGAAGCACTGGATGAGCCGGGCGAAGATGTGCGCCAGCGGCAGGAACAGCAAGGTGGAGCTCGGCCCGCTCCACAGCTGCGGGGCGCCGACCGCGACCGCCTCGATGTCGAACAGGAAGTTGCCGTGGGTGAGTTCGCAGCCCTTGGGGTGTCCCGTCGTACCAGAGGTGTAGATGAGCGTGGCCACGGTGCTGCCGGACAGGGTGGCCCGGCGCTCGGCCACGGCGCCGTCGGGGACGTCCCGGCCGGCACCGGTCAGCGTGCCGACGGCATCCGAGTCGATCCGCCAGACATGGCGCAGCGCAGGACAGCTGGGCTGGGCGGCCTCAACGATGGTGGCATGGTCGCCGGTCTCCACGACCACGGCCACGGCTTGGGAGTCGGCGAGGTACCAGGCCACCTGCTCCCCCGACGAGGTCTCGTAGACCGGCACAGTGATGGCGCCGGCCGACCAGATCGCGTAGTCCAGCAGCGTCCACTCGTAGCAGGTGCGAGCCATCAGCCCGACCCGGTCGCCGGCGTCCACTCCCATGGCGATCAGTCCCTTGGCGACCGCGACGACCTGCTCGGCGAACTCGCGGGCGGTCACCGTGCGCCAGCGACCGTCGGTCTGGACGCTGAAGGCCGCGGCGTCGGGATGGACGCGGGCGTTGTCGAACACTGGGTCGGTCAGGTTCGCCGTCTCCGGTACGGACACGGCCATTGGGTTGGCGTACTCCAGCACGGACACTCCTCGGCGCTAAGGCGAGTCGGCCGACCGGTCGCGTGGACCGTGGCCCGGTCGAAACGGTAGCGCGAGGCAAGCAGGGCCGACGAGCGGCTGGTGCTCGGCCGCGCTGCGCCGCTCTGGGACAGTGACGGCATGCCGATGGTCGACCTCGCCGACGAGACCTTTGTCGTCGCTGCCCTAGCCGACGTGGCCCGGCGGCTGCATGACCCGCAGCTATGGCGCCGCTGGTGGCCGGAGCTGGAGCTCACCCTCTTTCAGGACCGGGGCGAGCGCGGGCTGCGCTGGACGGTGACCGGTCGACTGGTGGGCAGCAGCGAGGTCTGGCTGGAGCCCTGGGGCGACGGCACTCTGCTGCATTGCTACCTCCGGGCCGATCTGACCGGCCCGGGCAGTGCGACCGAGGTCCGGTGCGGACGTCCGGCCCGCCTGGCTCGGCTGGCGCGGGCCGAAGGCCATCGGCACGGCCGCCACGTCAAGCGGTGCGTGAACGCGCTCAAGGACGAACTGGAGGCAGACCGCGCACCCGGCATGCCACGGTGCTCGGAGGCGCCGGTCGGCTGAGGCCGCGGGCGTAGCGCTCAAGGACCCGAGCGCTCAAGGATCCGAGCGCTCAAGGATCCGAGCGCTCAAGGATCCGAGCGAACCTGTCGACACATGCGACCGTGACTTTCGACCGCTGCCCGCACTGCCGGGCGGCCGTGGCGCTGGGGACAGCGTGGTGCACGCTGTGTTACGCGGACCTGCGCACGGTGCTGGCGCCCGGGACGTCCCGGCAGCCCGGCCCCGCACCGGCGGGCGCACCAGCGGTGGGGACAGCGATCGCGACGGCACCTGCGACCGACATCTCGACGGTGGCCGGAGCCGGAGCCGGAGCAGACCCGGCTCACGGCCGCGACCAGGCGAGCTGGCCGTGCGGGCGCTGTGGGGCCGGGGTCGACATGCGCGCGGACGTCTGTCCCGGCTGTGGTGCCGGTTTCCTGGCCGAGCTGGCCGACACACCGGAGCTGACCCTGAGCCTGCCCGGTATCGGCGTCGTCTCCACCCACACCCGGCGCGGGCGGTTCACCCTGGCCGCCGGCGTCGCGGTGACGGTGACGGTGGCCCTGGTACTGGTTGGGCTCGTGCTCATGACGGTGCTCTAAGCGGCTCTAAGCGGTCGGCGCCGGAAGTTCGTGGGGGTCGGGCGGCCTCCGTAGTCGACCTTTGTTCGTGGCCGTCGATGCGGGCGAGGGAGGTCGTCGAGGTCGCTGGCGGTGAACCTCCAGTTGAAGGTGGTCGCGGTGGCGTTGCGGCGCCGCTCGCAGGCGGCGAGCCGGGCCTCGATTGCGCACGTGGGCGGCGATGGTGGAATTAGCCGCCACGCGGTGCCCCCGCCGCCGCCCTCCTGGTGATCGTGGTGCTTGTGAACATGAACGAAGGAGGCAGGGCAGTGATGATGGATGGCGGTCCCTGCGACCTTCGGTGCTGCATGGGAGATGGAGGTTGGTTGGCCCTCCAGAGCCGTCTTGCGGAAGAAGGCTCTAAACCACGGCAAGGGGCGTTGGCTGAAGACCGTCG
>Ga0097691_1003167_pt1 | contig 10299 bp, 8 predicted proteins | sample NGESurdeep072012_8_FD_72858 | JGI IMG/M metagenome (GOLD analysis project Ga0097691, IMG submission 72858) | Arctic peat soil microbial communities from Barrow, Alaska - NGEE Surface sample 210-1 deep-072012 | ecosystem: Environmental > Terrestrial > Soil > Wetlands > Peat ...
CCTGCAGGAGCCGCTCCTGCACCTTGAGCGAGAAATCACGCCGCGCAACGGCCTCGAGGAGCGTGACGAAGATCTGGCCGCCGTCGAGGAGCGGGATCGGCAGGAGATTCAGGATCCCGAGCTGGAGCGAGAGAATGCCCATGAGCAGGACGAGCGCCGACGGCCCCGAGCGCGCCGCCTCACCCGAAAATTTCGCGATGTCGATCGGGCCCGAGAACTGGCGCATGGAGCCCGTGCCGCGAAAGAGGCGGCCGACGACTTGACCCGTCACGTGCACCTGCCGGAGGTTCTCGCGCCAGGAGGCCGCGAACGCCTCGGCGAGCGAAAACCGGCGGAGGACCGTCTCCTCCTTCGGTGCGAAGCCGATGCGCCAGTTCTCGCCTTCCTTCACGGGCACGACGTTCAGCGTCTTCGTCTCGCCGTTCCGCGACACGACCATCTCGATGGGCCCGGGCCCGTCCTTGTCGAACGTGGACGCCGCCTCGCGAATGAAGCGCACGACCTCGAAATAGAGGATGACTCTCTTGCCGCCGACGGAGACGATGCGGTCGCCGACCTGAAGGCCGGCCTTCGCGCCGGGGTAGCCGGGGACGACCCGGGCGACGACGGCCGGGATGTAGGGATTCAGCCCCGTGTAGCCGATGTCGTATTTCGAGCGCGGCTCGGGTGTGAGCAGGAGCGTGAGCGGCTTTCCGTCGCGCTCGATCCCCACCGTGAGCTCCTCGCGCGGGGCGAGGCCGGTCTCGAGCTCGACCTCTTCCCACGTTCTCACGGGCCTGGCCGAGATCGTCACGATGCGGTCGCCCTCGCGGATGCCCGCCTTCTCGGCCGGACTCCCGTGGTCGACGACCTTCACGACGGGGGCTTCGCCCTTGTATTTCGCGACCTCGACGCCGATGAGGAATGCGAGAGCGGTGAGGAGGAACGCGAGGACGAGGTTCACGCCCGGACCGGCGAAGAGGATGAGGAGGCGCTCGAGGCGCGTGCCGGGCTGCGTCACCGACGCTTCGGCCGTGCCGTGCACGACGTCGCTCTCGTCGGGGCCGAGACCAACGACCTTCACGTAGCCGCCGAGGGGGATGAGCGAGACCCGGTAGTCGGTCTCGTTCCTCTTCCAGCCGAAGAGCCGCTTGCCGAATCCGAGCGAGAAGATCTCGACCGGGAACTTGAAGAGCTTCGCGATGAGGAAATGTCCCCCCTCGTGAAACACGATGAGGAACGAGAGCACGAAGATCAGGGCGAGGATGTTGGTCGGAATGGTCATGAGGCCTCGGGGGTTTTACGCGGGAAGGGCGCGGGCGGTTGCCGCCCGCGGGCTGGTTTCGAGCAGGGGTAAGAGCGCGGCGGCCTCGCGCCGCGCCCACGCATCGGCCTCGAGCGCGTCCGCGACGGACGCCACGCGCACGACGCGATGTCTGCCGAGGATGCGAGCGACCATCTCGACGATCGCGGGATACGGAATGCGCCGGTCGAGGAACGCCTGGACCGCGACCTCGTTCGCGGCGTTCAGCACCGCCGGAGCCGAGCCGCCAGTCTCGAGCGCGGCGTACGCAAGCCCCACGGCCGGATAGCGCGTCGGGTCGAGCGGGAAGAACTCGAGTTTTCCGAGCGCCAAAAGGTCGAGTCCTTTGAGCGGTGTCGGAACACGATCGGGATAGGTGAGCGCATAGAGGATCGGGAAACGCATGTCGTTCGGCGACATCTGCGCGAGCACCGAACCATCCACGTACTCGACCATCGAGTGCACGATCGACTGTGGGTGGATGACGACCTCGATCTTCTTGCCCGGCACCCCGAAGAGCCAGCGGGCCTCGATGACCTCGAGACCCTTGTTCATCATCGTGGCCGAGTCGATCGTGATCTTCGGGCCCATCTTCCACGTCGGGTGCTGGAGCGCGTCGTCCACGGTGATCGCGCCGAACGTGGCGAAGTCGCGGGAGCGGAACGGCCCGCCAGACGCCGTGAGGACGAGCCGCTTCACTTCCCCGGGGGTCCCCGCGCGGAGCGCCTGATGAAGCGCGCAGTGTTCGGAATCCACGGGGAGGACCATGGCGCCGGAGGCGCGCGCCGCCGCCATGAACGGCTCGCCCGCCACGACGAGGGTCTCCTTGTTCGCGAGCGCGAGCGTCTTGCCGAGCCTCACGGCCTCGTATGCGGGCGCGAGGCCGATGGAGCCCACGATGCCGCCGAGAACGACGTCCGCCTCCGGAATCGTCGCCACGTCCACGAGGCCCTGGGGCCCGAAGCCCACGGAAAGGCCGGGGAACTCCTGCCTCAGGCGCGCGGCGTCCTCGCGCGTCTTCACCGAGACGACCTTCGGGCGGTGCGCGGCGATCGCCGACAGGAGCTTGTCCAAGTTCGAGCCGGCGGACATCGAGACGATCTCGAAGCGGTCCGGAAAATGCGCGACGACCGACAGAGCCGAGTCCCCGATGGAGCCTGTCGCGCCGAGGAGGGCGATGCGCTTTTTCATCGCGGCAGGGACTCCGGCAGGACCGTGAGAAGGAGAAGCACGGCCGGCGAGACGTAGAGAAGCGAATCGAGCCGGTCGAGGAGCCCTCCGTGACCGGGCAGGATCCCGCCGGAGTCCTTCACAGCGCAGCTTCTCTTGAACGTGGATTCGAGGAGATCCCCGACGACGGCGAGGCCCGCGATGAGAAGGCCCGCTGCCGCGCCGAAAACCGCGGAGCGACCGTCCCCGAGAAGGAGAGAGATTGCGAGACCGAAGACCGCACCCCCCGCGAGCTGCCCGAAGAGCCCCTCGACGGTCTTCTTGGGGCTCACGACGGGTGCGAGCTTTCTTCGGCCCCACTTTCGGCCCACATAGTACGCGGCCGAGTCGCTCGCCCAGACGGTCGCGAGGACGAAAAGCACCGGTTTCCAGCCATGGGCCCTGAGACCCACCATCGCGCCCGCGCCGAGCGCGACGTAGAGCGTCGCGAAGACGGACGACGCGGACGACGCCAGGAGCACCGCCTCGCGCGGCGACGCGAACATGACGAGCGTCGGCAGCGCGAAAAGCGCGACGCCCGCGAGGACGACGAGCATGAGCACAGAGGCCAGATAGGCCGCCGCGACGAGCGCGAGAAAGAGGCCGACGCCCGCGGATTTCGGCACGATCCATCCCGCGGCCTCGATGAGCCGGTAGAACTCGAGGAGCGCCAGCGTCGTCGCCGCGGCCACGAGCAAAGCCCAGGCCCAGAGCGGAGCCGCCACGAGCACCGCGAGGACCGCGGGGATGAGGACCGCGGCCGTGATCTCCCTCTGGAATCTCATCGCGACGCGGCCGCCGGATGCGCCGCCGGCGCCGCGACCTCGTCCCGCCTTTCTTCCGCCTCCGAGACGCCGCCATACCGGCGCTCGCGCTTCTGGAACTCGGCGAGCGCCTCGAGGAAGTGCCCGGCCCGGAAGTCGGGCCAAAGCACGGGCGTCACGTGGATCTCGGCGTACGCGATCTGCCAGAGCAGGTAGTTCGAGATGCGCATCTCGCCGCTCGTGCGGATGAGGAGATCCGGGTCGGGCAGCCCGGCCGTGTAGAGCTCCGATTCGATCGCGGCCTCGTCGATGTCCTCGGGACAGAGCACGCCCGCCTTCACCTTCTTCGCGAGCGCCCTCATCGCGTCGGCGAGCTCGGCGCGGCCCGAGTAGTTGAGGGCGATGTTGAAGATCATGCCTTTTCCGTGCACCGTCGCGGCGAGCGCGTGCTCGAGCTCGCGCTGGACGGAGGAATCGAGGCCGTCCATGCGTCCCACCACGCGGAAGACGATGTCGTTGTCGAGGAGCGTCTTCAGCTCTCGCCTCAGGTATTCCTTCAGGAGCGCCATGAGCGTTGCGACCTCGAGGTGCGGGCGCTTCCAGTTCTCCGTGGAGAACGCAAAGAGCGTCAGGGCCGTGAGCTCGAGGCGTGCGGCCGTCTCGACCGTCGCGCGCACGGAATCGATCCCAGCGCGATGGCCTTCGACGCGCGGCAGGCGGCGCTGCCGCGCCCAACGCCCGTTGCCGTCCATGATGACGGCCACGTGCCGCGGCAGGCGGCCGAGGTCGAGAGCGTCGAGAAGCGTCCGGTCGGGCGTGCCCGGCGCGGCGATGGAGTCCTTGTCGATCATTGGCATCGGGGGCGAAACACGCCCCCGGAGCCTGCATTCTATCCCGACGAAACGGGCCCGACGGTGGTGGCCGGGAAGTTCCCGGGAAGCGTCTCCGAAGGATACAGAACCTTCGCGAGCGTGAGGCCGCGCGCTTCCGCTGTTGGCCCGGGCTTCGCGAGGGCGTCCTCGGGACGAATGCGGCCCCGGCCCGCGTCCCGGAGCGTTCCCACGAGCCGGCGCACCATGCCGCGGAGGAAGCCGTCCCCGGCCGCCGTGATGAGGAGAAGAGAACCTTCCTCCGCAACGTCCAGCCGCGCGAGCGTGCGCACGGTCGTTCCCGGGTCGGAGCCCGTGAGAGAGAACGGAGCGAAGTTGCGCCGCCCGACGAGGGTCGCCGCGGAGGCGCGCATCGCCGCCACGTCGAGCGGCTCGGAGGCGAGGGCCTCGACGAGGCCACGATGGGGGTGGAGGAACTCTCCGCGCCTCAGGCGGTAGACGTAGACCTTGCCGATCGCCGAGTGGCGGGCGTGGAAGTCGGGGGCGGCTTCGGAGGCGCTCAGGACCCTCACGTCCTCCGATAACTTCGTGTTCAGGCCACGCCGTATTCCTTCGAATGGAATAGAGGGCGCGCCCGGGGGAAGGTCGACGTGGGCGACCTGGCCATCGGCATGGACGCCGGAATCCGTGCGCCCCGCGCCGTGGGCCCGGATCTCCGCCTGGTAGACCTTCTTCAAGGCAGATTCCAATTCGCCCTGGACCGTGCGAACCGGAGACCCGCCCGGGCGATCAGCCTGAATCTGCCATCCTTCGAAGAATCTCCCCAGATACGCCAGCTCGAGCCGGAGCCTCACGAGGAGGAGATATCACGACCCGAGGCTGTTCGCGCCTTCCCCCCTTTGCCCTGCCCGGACTATCGTCGGCGCGATGTCTGCTGGCCCCGCCGCCCCGGCGCTCGTCGTCACCGAGATCTTCCGCAGCCTTCAGGGCGAGTCCACGTTCGCGGGACTCCCCTGCTCGTTCGTGCGCCTGACGGGCTGCGGCCTGCGCTGCGGTTGGTGCGACAGCGCGTACGCGTTCCAGGGCGGGAAGACCATGCTGCTGGACGAGATCCTCGCGGAGGTCGAGCGCCTGGGCGCGCCTCTCGTCGAGCTCACGGGAGGAGAGCCGCTCGAGCAGGAGGGGTTCTATCCGCTCTCCGCTGCGCTCTGCGACCGGGGATACACCGTGCTCGTCGAAACGGGGGGGCACATCCCGCTCGACCGCGTCGACCCGCGCGTCCTCAAGATCGTCGGCGTCAAATGCCCGGGCTCCGGCATGCAGACCCGCAATGATCTCGGCAACCTGGAGCGTCTCGGCCCGCGCGACGAGATCAAGTTCGTCGTCAAAGACCGCCGCGACTTCGACTGGGCTCTCGACCTCGTCGCGCGGCACGACCTCGACCGGAAACACACCATCCTGATTTCGCCGGTCTTCGAGGGCGACGTCTCGCCGGTCGCGGCAGAGGTCGCCGAATGGGTGCGGGATTCGAAGAGACGCGTGCGGCTGAATCTGCAGATTCACAAACTGCTCTGGGGGGATGTGCCCGGACGATGAGAAGATCTTCCTCTTCCGCGGCGATTCCCGAAGCGCCGGCGAAGGGCCGCCGCTCGTGCGTCGTCCTCCTCTCCGGCGGCCTCGACAGCGCGACGTGCCTCGCGCTCGTCTCCCGCTGGGGCTGGACGGTGCATGCGCTCTCCTTCGACTACGGGCAGCGGCACCGCGTGGAGCTTTCGGCGGCGCGCGTCCTCTCGCGGCGGTATCGCGTCGCCTCGCACCGCGTGATCGCGATCCCGGCCTTCGGCGCGCTCGGCGGATCCGCGCTCACGGACCGACGGATTCGCGTGCCGAAGTCTGCGCTCGGAGTGGAGAAAATCCCTGTTACATACGTCCCCGCTCGCAACACGCTTTTTCTGGCGTTCGCGCTTGGCGTCGCCGAGTCGAGCGGCGCGACGGAGATCGTCATCGGCGCGAACGCTCTCGATTACTCCGGCTACCCCGACTGCCGCCCCGCATTCCTCAAAGCGTTCGAGCGCCTCGCGAAGCTTGGGACGAAGGCCGGCGCCGAGGGCGGGAGCTTTGCAGTCCGGGCGCCGCTTCTCGACATGTCGAAAGCGGACATCGTCCGCCTCGCGCTCGCCCTCGGGCTCGAGACAGGCCTTACGACGTCCTGCTACGACCCCGGAAAGGGAGGCCGGCCGTGCGGGAGCTGCGACTCCTGCCTACTCCGGGCAAAGGGATTCGCGGAAGCCGGGAAAGTCGATAAATAGAAAAATCTATATATGTTACGTTAGGTATTCCTTGACAACATCATAGGCAGATTCTATATTTGCCATTGATGAATATCGAGCGGTTCACCCACAAAGCGCAGGAAGCCCTCCAGAGGACGGCTCAGGCCGCCCGCGCCGAGGGGCATCCTGAAGCCACGCCCGAGCACCTCACCCAGGCGCTGCTCCTTCAGGACGAGGGCGTCGTGCCCGCGCTCCTCGAGCGGGTCGGCGTCGCTCCCGGGCTTGTGCTCCATGACGTCGAAAAGGAGCTCGCGAAGCTGCCGAAGGTGCAGGGCGAAGGGGTGGAGCCGCGCTTCTCTCCCACCCTCGTGAAGCTGATCGACCTCGCCGAGAAGATCGCGGGAGAGTTCAAGGACGACTACATCGCGAGCGAGCATCTCTTTCTCGCTCTCCTGCGCGACGGGAAGTCCAGGGCTGCGAAGGTCCTCCTCGCCCGGGGCCTCACGGAGGCCTCCCTTCTCGCCGCCCTCAAGGACGTGCGCGGCTCGAGCCGCGTGGCCGACCCCGACGCCGAGGACAAGTACCAGGCTCTGAAGCGCTACGCGAAGGACCTCACCGACCTCGCCCGGAAGGGCAAGCTCGATCCGGTCATCGGCCGCGACGAGGAGATCCGCCGCGTGATGCAGGTCCTGACGCGGCGCACGAAGAACAACCCGGTCCTCATCGGCGACCCTGGCGTCGGCAAGACCGCGATCGTCGAGGGGCTTGCCCGCCGCATCGTCGCGGGCGACATTCCCGAGACGCTCCGGAACAAGCGCGTCGTCTCGCTCGACCTCGGCGCGATGATCGCCGGTGCGAAATTCCGCGGCGAGTTCGAGGAGCGCCTCAAGGCGGTCCTCAAGGAAGTCGAGGAATCGGACGGAAAGGTCATCCTCTTCATCGACGAGCTGCACACGCTCGTCGGCGCGGGTGCCGCCGAGGGCGCGATGGACGCTGGCAACATGCTGAAGCCCGCGCTCGCCCGCGGTGACCTGCGCGCGATCGGCGCGACGACGATCGGCGAGTACCGCAAGCACATCGAGAAGGACCCCGCGCTCGAGCGGCGTTTCCAGCCCGTGCTCGTCGGGGAGCCGTCCGTCGAGGACACGATCGCGATTCTCCGCGGACTCGCGGAACGTTACGAGGTCCACCACGGCGTGAAGATCACCGACGCGGCGCTCGTCGCGGCCGCGACGCTGTCCGACCGCTACATCGCCGATCGCTTCCTGCCCGACAAGGCCATCGACCTGATCGACGAGGCGGCCTCGAAGCTCAGGATGGAGATCGACTCCCTGCCGACGGAGATCGACGAGGTCGAGCGCCGCATCCTCCAGCTCGAGATCGAGAAGAAGGCCCTCCAGAAAGACGACGCGAAGGCCGCCCGGGAGCGGCTCCGCGCGCTCGAGCGCACGCTCGCGGAGCTGAAGGAGCGCTCGAACGGGATGAAGGCGCGCTGGAAGTCCGAGAAGGACGCCATCGCCGTCATCCGGGACCTGAAGAGGAAGCTCGACGAGACGAAAGTCGCGGCCGAGGCCGCGGAGCGGCAGGGCGATCTGAACAAGGCCGCCGAGCTGCGATACGGAACGCTCACGAAGCTCCAGAAGGATCTCGAGGGCGCATCCGCGCACCTCGCGGACCTGCAGAAGAGCGGAGCCTTCCTGCGCGAGAAGGTGGATGAGGACGACATCGCGGCCATCGTCTCGAAGTGGACCGGCGTGCCCGTTTCGAAGATGGTCGAGGGCGAGACGCAGAAGCTCCTGAAGATGGACGAGCGGCTGAAGCTGCGCGTGATCGGGCAGGACGAGGCCGTGCAGGCCGTGTCCGCGGCCGTGCGCCGGGCTCGCGCCGGCATGAAGGATCCGAAGCGGCCCATCGGCTCGTTCCTCTTCCTCGGCCCCACGGGCGTCGGGAAGACCGAGCTCGCCCGCGCGCTCGCGGAATTCCTCTTCGACGACGAGCACGCGATGGTCCGCCTCGACATGTCCGAGTATCAGGAGAAGCACACGGTCTCCCGCATGATCGGGGCGCCTCCCGGGTACATCGGCCACGACGAGGGCGGCCAGCTCACGGAAGCCGTGCGTCGCCGGCCCTACTCCGTCGTCCTCTTCGACGAGATCGAGAAGGCCCATCCCGACGTGTGGTCCGTCCTTCTGCAGGTGCTCGACGACGGGCGCCTGACGGACGGCAAGGGCCGCGCCGTGGACTTCAAGAACGTCGTCATCATCATGACGTCGAACGTCGCGAGCCCGATCATCCAGGAGATGCAGGGCGTCGACGAGAAGGCGCTCAAGACGCGCGTCGAAGCCGAGCTGCGCAACCACTTCCGGCCCGAGTTCCTGAACCGGATCGACGACATCGTCGTCTTCCGGCGCCTCGAGCTCGCCGACATCGAGCAGATCGTCGGCCTGCAGCTCCGGAAGGTCGCCGAGCTCGTGGCCGCGCGCGGCGTGAAGCTCTCGTGGACGGACGCGGTGAGAACGTGGCTCGCGCGCGAGGCCTACGACCCCGTCTACGGCGCCCGCCCTCTCAAGCGAAACATCCAGAAGCTCGTCCAGGACCCGTTGGCGCTGAAGCTCCTCGCGGGCGACATCCACGAGGGTTCCGCGGTCAGCCTCGCGCTCGCTTCGGGGGGCTCGGCGCTGGAGTTCCGGACCGAGACGGCCGAACGGGCCGCCGCGAAGGGGGCAGGCTAGTGTAGTGTTCCATAAATCACTTTACGTATGCTGCGGCATGTGGTTTCATGCTTCATGCGAATCGCTCCTCCCATTCAGCTTACCGATGACGTGCGCGCGACTCTGGAGTCCTGGTCCCGGGGACGCAGCACGCCTGCTCGGCTCGTGACGCGCGCAAAGATCGTTTTGCTTGCCGCCGAAGGCTTAGAGAACAAGACGATTGCCGAGCGGGTAACGACAACGAGGCCCACCGTAGGCCACTGGCGAACTCAATTCGCACGGCTGGGTATCTCCGGGATCGAGAAGGATGCGACTCGGCCAGGTCGGCCGAGAAAAGATCGCCTGGAAGTGGAGCGCGGAATCATCGAGACCACCACGCAGACCACACCGCGAAATGCGACCCATTGGTCCACACGCACGCTGGCCAAGCATCTTGGCGTCGATCACGTTTTCGTGCATCGCCTCTGGAGAGCGCACGGCCTGCAACCGCATCGAGTCCGGCACTTCAAATTGAGCAACGACAAGCACTTCGCTGAGAAACTCGTTGACGTGGTAGGGTTGTACCTCAATCCTCCCGAGCACGCCCTCGTACTCAGCGCTGACGAGAAGTCCCAAATTCAGGCTCTGGATCGTACCCAGCCAGGATTACCGATCAAACGCGGTCGTTGCGGCACGATGACTCATGACTACAAGCGTTATGGAACGACTACTCTCTTCGCCGCGATCGACATGCTCGAAGGGAAAGTCATCTCCGAGTGTATGGACCGCCATCGCCATCAGGAATGGATCAGATTCCTTGTCAAGATCGATCAAGAGACTCCGCAAGAACTCGCCCTGCATCTGATCGTCGACAACTACTCCACACACAAACACGCGAAGGTTCAGAAGTGGCTCAAGCGTCACCCTCGCTTTTACATGCACTTCATTCCGACGAGCAGTTCATGGTTGAACGTCATTGAGCGCTTCTTCCGGGATCTAACCGACAAACGTATTCGCCGCAGCGCGTTCACTTCAGTCGACGAGTTGAAGAGCGCGATCTTCGACTACATCGAACACCACAACGAGAGTCCGGCACCATTCGTCTGGACTGTCCAAGCCGACAAGATCCTCGAGAAGGTAGGTCGCGCCCGGCTCGCGCTGAATAAGGTAAGAACTGATTGAAACACTACACTAGAGCGTCCCTTATCGTAAGAAGCAACGCCCTCGATCCGGAACTGATAGCTCCCCCCATCG
>Ga0097691_1003168_pt1 | contig 10298 bp, 11 predicted proteins | sample NGESurdeep072012_8_FD_72858 | JGI IMG/M metagenome (GOLD analysis project Ga0097691, IMG submission 72858) | Arctic peat soil microbial communities from Barrow, Alaska - NGEE Surface sample 210-1 deep-072012 | ecosystem: Environmental > Terrestrial > Soil > Wetlands > Peat ...
GTCAGCGGCTCGAGCGCGAGCCAGGTGTGGCCGGGCCCACGCCCCATCACCTTCCAGGTCGTCGCCGCCGGCTGGCCGTGCGGATCGGGCTTCATCCACCAGCCGCGCTGCTCGTCGAGTTTGCCGAGCGGAATATCGATGCGGCCTTCGTCGGTGTCCGGCCCGCCTTCGACCACCGCCCAATAGGTCTTGCCGATCTTGCCCTGCTTGAACAGCTTGCCGAGCAGCGCCAGCGCCTTGCGATGGCGGCCGAGCACCAGGCAGCCGGAGGTGTCGCGGTCGAGCCGATGCGCCAATGCGGGCGAGCGCGGCAGGCCGAAGCGTAGCGCGCCGAAGTCGTCTTCCAGGCTCGCTCCGCCCTTTGGCCCGCGATGCACCGCGACGCCGGCCGGCTTGTCGATCACCAGCATGAGCCCGTCGCGATAGAGCAGGCGGGTGAGCATCTCTTCCGGTGCCATGGTCACTGTCCAAGATTTGCCGAAACGGCTATCACGGGCGCGCCATGAACGACAGGACAGAGAGCGGAAGCTGGTGGAAACGCTTGAGCGGCGGGCTCAAACGCACGTCGTCGTCGCTCGGCGGCGCCATTGCCGACCTGGTGTCGAAGCGCAAGCTCGATGCCGCGGCGGTGGAGGCTTTGGAAAACGAATTGATCCGCGCCGACTTGGGGCCTGAATTCGCGGGCCGTATCGCCGCGGTGCTCAGCGATGGCCGCTTCGATAAGGCAATCGCGCCCGACGAGGTGAAGGCGGTGCTCGCCGGCGAAATCGAGAAGGTGCTGGCTCGCGTCGCCATACTGCTCGAAATCACTGCCAAGCCGTTCGTCATCCTGGTCGCCGGCGTCAACGGCTCGGGCAAGACCACCACCATCGGCAAACTGGCTGCCAAATTCCGCGCCGAGGGCAAGACGGTGATGTTGGTGGCCGGCGACACCTTCCGCGCCGCGGCCATCGACCAGCTCAAGATCTGGGCCGAACGCACGGGCGCCAGCGTGAAGGCCAGTGCGCCAGGCGCCGACGCCGCCAGTCTCGCGTTCGACGCGCTCGGCGCCGCCAAGGCGCAAGGCGTCGATGTGGTGCTGGTCGACACTGCCGGACGATTGCAGAACCGCACTGAACTCATGAGCGAATTGGAAAAAATGGTGCGCGTCATGCGCAAGGTCGACCCGGCAGCACCCCACGCCGTGCTGCTGGTGCTCGATGCGACCGTGGGGCAGAACGCGCTCAGCCAGGTCGAGATCTTCGGCAAGATCGCAGGCGTGACCGGGCTCGTGATGACCAAGCTCGACGGCACCGCGCGCGGCGGCATTCTGGTGGCGATCGCCGCCAGATTCGGCCTGCCGGTGCATTTCATCGGCGTCGGCGAGGGTGTCGATGACTTGGCGCCGTTCACCGCGCGCGATTTCGCAAGGGCGATTGTGGGGCTCGAATGACAAAGAGAGAACTGCACGTTAAAAGCCGGCCATGACCAAAAAGAAACAACTCAATCCCATCCTCAAGCTGGTGCTCGACATCGGGCCACTGGTGCTGTTCTTCGCCGCCAACGCGAAGTTCGGCATCTATGCGGCGACCGGTTCCTTCATGGTGACGGTGCTGATCGCGCTCGCCGTGTCTTACGTGATGACACGGCACATCGCGGTGATGCCGCTGGTCACTGCCGCGATCGTGCTGGTGTTCGGCGGGCTCACGCTGTTCCTGCACGACGACCTGTTCATCAAGCTCAAGCCGACCATCATCTACGTTCTGTTCGGCGGCACGCTGCTGGTCGGCCTTGCGCTCGGCAAGCCGCTGCTTGGCCTGCTGTTTGAGTCGGTATTTCACTTGACGGAAGAAGGCTGGCGCAAACTCACCTGGCGCTGGGCGCTGTTTTTTCTTTTGCTCGCCATCGTCAACGAAATCGTCTGGCGCACACAGACTACCGATTTCTGGGTGAGCTTCAAATTGTTCGGCGTGGTGCCGCTGACCTTCGTGTTTGGCGCACTGCAATATCCGCTGCTGGTGAAATACAGCGTGGACAAAAAGGGCTAGCGCATTCTCGACTTCAATTTGATCGTCGCGCCGTCGACCACGAACCGACCGTAGCCGTGATGGTGAATGGTCTTCGGGCTCTTTTGCGCCGGATCGACCCAGGCCTTCAGCACTTCGAGGATGAACAGGTTGTAGCGGTTCACCAGCCGCTTGTCGGAGACCTTGCATTCGAGATTGGCGAAGCACTCCGCGATCAAAGGTGGCGCCACGCTCTCGGCCGGCAGCGGCGTCAGTCCGAACGCAGCAAACTTGTCGAGATCGCGGCCCGATGAGTTGCCGACCTTCACCACTTTCGACGCCAGCTTCCGCGCCGGCACGGCGATCACGCATTCCCCGGTCGCGCGCAATGCTGCGAAGCTGTAATTGGCGCTGCTGCAGATGCAGGCGACCAGCGGCGGCTCGAATTCGACCATCATGTGCCACGACATGGTCATGACATTGGCGCGGCCTTTGCGCGCCGTCGTCAGCAGAACCACCGGGCCCGGTTCGAGCAATTGATAGGCTTTGGATAAAGCCAGCGGCCTCAAGGCTTTAGCGCTTTCTCGATTTCCGGCTCGAGCACCTTGACGAGATTGTCGGCGGTGATCGGCCCGACCAGCTTGTAGGCGATGCGGCCGTCGCGACCGATCAGGAAGTTCTCCGGCACGCCGTAGACGCCCCAGTCAATCGAGGTGCGGCCGTTTTCGTCGGTGCCGGACGCCATGAACGGGTTTCCGTAGCGATTGAGGAAACGCCGCGCATTGGCGGGCGCGTCCTTGTAGTTGATGCCGACCAGCTGGATGCGCTTGTCCTTCGACAGCTGTTCCAGGAACGGCACCTCGTCGGCGCACGGCACGCACCACGAGGCCCAGACATTCACCAGCGTCACTGCGCCCATGAAGGTTGCGTTGCTCAGGCCCGGCACCGCCTTGCCGTCGCGTTCGAGCCCGGCCAGCGGCGGCAGCTCGGTCTTTGGCGCCGGCTGTCCGATCAGCGCGGACGGGATGTGCGAAGGGTCGCCGCTGCCAAGCCGAAAGAAAAACAGCGCCGCCAGCGCGAGAAAGGCCAGCAGCGGCAGCAGCACCAGAATATTGCGCCGCTTGGGGCCGGAGCTTTCGCCGGAGGCCGTGCTCATCGTTTGTCCTTACCCGCCCGCTGCGACCGCCGCGTCACGCCAAGGTCCTCAAGATCGCCAAGGATGCGCCGCTGCGCCGAATAATCGAGGGCGACCCAGGCAACCAGCGCGCCGATCACGAACACCGTTACCGCATAGGAAGCGACGATGAAGTCGGCATGAGCCCCGAGATTCATGACCGCGCCTGCGCCAATTCCTGCGCCTGCATCAGTCGCATGCTGCGCACGCGCCGGCGCAGAATCTCATTGCGCATGGCGGCAAAGTGCAAGGTGAAGAATAACATCGTAAACGCGCCGGCCATGATCAGCAGCGGAATCAGGATCGAGGGATCGATGGCCGAGCCGCCCTTGCGAAACAACGAGGCCGGCTGATGCAGCGTGTTCCAATATTCCACCGAAAACTTGATGATCGGAATATTGACCGCGCCGACCAAAGTGAGGATCGCCGCCGCGCGCGAACCGCGGCCCGGGTCCTCCGCGGTCCAATAGAGCGCGAGCACGCCGAGATAGAGCAGGAACAGCACCAGCATCGAGGTGAGCCTGGCGTCCCACACCCAATAGGTGCCCCAAGTCGGGCGGCCCCAGAGCGAGCCGGTGACGAGGCAAATGAAAGTGAACGCAGCGCCGATCGGCGCGGCCGCCTTGCCGGCCACGTCCGCCAGCGGATGCCGCCATACCAGCGTGCCGAGCGCTGCCATGCTCATTACGCCCCAGCACATCATGCTGAGCCAGGCTGTCGGCACGTGCAGGAACATGATCTTCACGGTGGCGCCCTGCTGGTAATCGTCGGGCGCGGTCATGACGCGGGCAAGCCCGAAGGCGAACAGCAGGACCGTCGCCGCCGCGAGCCATGGCAGCATGCGGCTGACGATGCCGAGAAAGCGGGTCGGGTTGGCGAGATCGATTATGGGCATCGGCGCCTTTTAGTCTTCCGCAAGGACGCGGGCAATGGTGGCCACTTGGCCGGCCTGGCTGCCTTGGCCATCATTCCAGGCCGTGGCGCAGCGTCGCTGCCGCGGCGACCGGGCCCAGCACGAAGCTGGCCAAGGATAGTGCGCAAAGAATGGTGAACGGGGGGCCGAACGGCGCGGGTCCGACGATCGCGGCATTGGCCGCGGCGACACCGAAAATCAGCACCGGAATGGTCAGCGGCAGCACCAGCACCGCCAGCAGCAAGCCGCCGCGCCGCAGCGCCACCGACAGCGCGGCGCCGATCAATCCGATGAAGGTGAGCGCGGGCGTGCCGGCGAGCAATGTCAGCGAGACCCAGCCCATGGCGCTGAGCTCGACATTGAGCATGAGGCCGAGCACCGGCGTAATCACGACCAGCGGCAATCCGGTGGTCAGCCAATGCGCGATGGCCTTCGCCGCCACCGCCAATTCGAGCGGCATGCCGCCCATCATCAGCAGATCGAGCGATCCGTCGTCGTGATCGGTGGCAAACAGCCGGTCGAGCGCGAGCAGGCTCGCCAGCAGCGCGCCGAGCCACAGGATCGCCGGACCGATGCGCGCCAGCAGCGCCAGGTCGGGGCCGATCGCAAACGGCATCATGGTCACCACGATCAGGAAGAACAGCGCGCCCATCAGCGCGCCGCCGCCGACGCGCACCGAGAGCCGCATGTCGCGGACCAGAAGTGAGGTGAAGGCGCTCATGCCGGGCCCAGTTTCAGTTCGCGCGCGCGTTCGAGCCCGATCGGCCCATGTGCCGCGGCGACGATCATGCCGCCGCCGGCGAGGTGGCTGCGCATCATTTCCGTCAGCCGGTCTTGCGAAGGCGCATCGAGCGCCGAGGTCGGCTCGTCGAGCAGCCAGAGCGGCCGCTGCACGGCGACCAGGCGGGCAATCGACAGCCGTCGCCGCTGCCCGGCCGACAAATAGGCGGCGGGCAGGTCGGCAAGCGGGACAAGGCCGACCGCTTCCAGCGCCTGTTGGATCGCGTGGCGGCCGGACCCGAGATACTCGGCCCAAAATCGCAGATTTTCACTGACTGAAAGTGACGGTTTCATCGCGTCATGGTGGCCCAGGTAATGCGACTGCTCGGCGAGCGTGGCGTCAGGCTCGCCGCCAATGAGGGCCAGCCGGCCGGCGGACACATGCACCAGCCCGGCAATCATGCGCAGCAGCGAGGATTTGCCGGCGCCGTTGCGTCCGGTCACCACCACGGCTTCGCCGCCGGACAGGCTGAAACTAAGCCCTACGAACACATCACGCCCGCCGCGGTTGCAGGCCAGTTTTTCGCCCGTGAGCTGCATCAGGCGCGCCGCAGCCCGGCCGCGGGGTGCGGACCGGCAGCGGTAGTCGTGGAAACCCCCGATATTCTGCGCATCTTTTGCAACGATCCCGGTAAATATGGCGTCGGACGCGAAAAGACCTTATAAGCCCGCACCTGCGGCGTTACGCTACTCAAATTCGGACGTAAGTCTCCCCAGCGAGAAAACCCTTGTCTTGCTAATAGCTTAGACCGATCCAACGCCGATGCCCCGGGCCGGGAATGGAAACAGCCGACATGACTTCGCTCGACAGCTTCAGATGTTGCAAGACACTCCAGGTTGGTAGCAAGAGCTACGCCTATTTCAGTCTTCCCACCGCCGAAAGGAACGGCCTCAAGGGCATTTCGCGCCTGCCGTTCTCGATGAAAGTTCTCTTGGAAAATCTGCTGCGCAACGAAGACGGGCGCACGGTGACCAAGGACGACATCAAGGCGGTCGCCGAATGGCTCAAGACCAAGAGTTCGGAGCGCGAGTTCGCCTTCCGCCCGGCGCGCGTGCTGATGCAGGATTTCACCGGCGTGCCGGCGGTGGTCGATCTCGCCGCCATGCGCGACGCCATGAAGTCGCTCGGCGGCGATCCCAAGAAGATCAATCCGCAGGTGCCGGTCGATCTGGTCATCGATCACTCCGTGGCGGTGACGTTCTTCGGCAATAATGCGGCGTTCAAGAAAAACGTCGACGAGGAATACCGGCAGAACCAGGAGCGCTACAAATTCCTGAAATGGGCGCAGCGCTCGTTCGATAATTTCAACGTGGTTCCGCCCGGCACCGGCATCTGTCACCAGGTCAATCTGGAATATCTGTCGCGCGTGGTTTGGACCAAAAAAGAAAAAGTGAAGGTCGACGGCAAGAACGCGACGATGGAAGTTGCCTATCCGGACACCGTGATCGGCACCGACTCGCACACGACCATGGTCAACGGCCTGTCGGTGCTCGGTTGGGGCGTCGGTGGCATTGAGGCGGAATCCGCCATGCTCGGCCAGCCGATGTCGATGACGTTGCCCGAAGTGATCGGCTTCAAGCTGGCCGGCAAGCTCAAGGAAGGCGTCACCGCCACCGACCTGGTGCTCACCGTCACCGAAATGCTGCGCAAGCGCGGTGTGGTCGGAAAGTTTGTCGAATTCTTCGGTCCCGGTCTCGCGCATCTCTCGATCGCCGACCGCGCCACCCTCGGCAATATGTCGCCGGAATACGGCGCGACCTGCGGTTTCTCGCCGATCGACGACGACACCATCGCCTTCCTGAAGAATACCGGCCGGCCGCCGGAATTGGTCGCGCTGGTGGCTGCCTATGCCAAGGCGCAGGGCATGTTCCGCGTCAAGACCACGCCCGACCCGATGTTCACCGACGTGCTGAAGCTCGAACTCGGCTCGGTTGAGCCCTCGCTCGCCGGCCCGAAACGTCCGCAGGATCGCGTGGCGCTCAAGGACGTGAAAATGGGCTTCGCCGGCTCCATGGATAAGGAGTTTGGCAAGGGTTCGGAGATGAAGAAGCGCGTGCCTGTCGCTGGCTTTAACTACGATATCGGCCATGGCGACGTTGTGATTGCGGCAATTACCTCCTGCACCAACACCTCCAATCCGAGCGTGATGATCGGCGCCGGCCTGCTCGCCCGCAATGCCGCTGCCAAGGGGCTCACCGTCAAGCCGTGGGTGAAAACCTCGCTGGCGCCCGGCTCGCAAGTGGTCGGGGAATATCTCGACAAATCTGGGCTGCAGAAGGATCTCGACAAGCTCGGCTTCAACCTGGTCGGCTATGGCTGCACCACCTGCATCGGCAATTCCGGCCCGCTGCCGCCGCAGAATTCCAAGGCGATCAATGACGGCGATCTGGTGGCCGCCGCGGTGCTCTCGGGCAACCGCAATTTCGAGGGCCGCGTGAACGCCGACGTGCGCGCCAACTATCTCGCTTCGCCGCCGCTGGTGGTCGCCTACAGCATCGCCGGCTCGATGAATGTCGATATGTTGAAGGATGCGCTCGGCGTCGATCAGAAAGGCAAGAAGGTCTTTCTGAAAGACATCTGGCCGTCGAACAAGGAAATCGGTGAGTTCATCACCAAGAACGTCACCCGGCAGATTTTCACCAAGAAATATGCGGATGTGTTCAAGGGCGACGCCAATTGGCGCAAGATCAGCATCAAGGGCGGCATGACCTACGCCTGGGATAAGAAGTCCACCTACGTGCAGAACCCGCCTTATTTCACCGGCATGAAGAAAACGCCGAAGCCGCTCGAGGATATCGTCGATGCGCGCGTGCTGGCGTTGTTGCTCGACTCGATCACCACCGACCACATTTCGCCCGCCGGCTCGATCAAGATCGATTCGCCGGCCGGAAAGTATCTGGTCGAGCACAAGGTCAAGCCTACCGACTTCAACCAGTACGGCACGCGGCGCGGTAATCACGAAGTGATGATGCGCGGCACCTTCGCCAATATCCGCATCAAGAACCAGATGGTGCCGGGCGTGGAAGGCGGTGTCACCGTCCACTATCCGTCGAAGCAGCGCATGCCGATCTACGACGCGGCCATGAAATACAAGTCCGACCATGTTCCGCTCGTGGTATTTGCCGGCAAGGAATACGGCAGCGGTTCATCGCGCGACTGGGCGGCCAAGGGCTCTGTGCTACTCGGCGTCCGCGCAGTGGTCGCGCAATCGTTCGAGCGTATCCATCGCTCCAATCTGGTGGGCATGGGTGTGATGCCGCTGGTATTCGAGGAAGGCACGTCCTGGCAGACGCTGGGTCTCAAGGGCGACGAGCAGGTCACGATCCGCGGCCTGCATGGCGACCTCAAGCCGCATCAGCGGCTGATTGCCGAGATCGTGGCCGGCAACGGCACGCTCAAGCGTGTGCCGCTGATCTGCCGCATCGATACGCTGGACGAGCTCGATTATTTCAAGAACGGCGGAATCTTGCAGTACGTGCTGCGCCAGTTGGCGGGCTGATCGAAGACCCGGTCAGCCGCGCCCCACCAAGCGAGGGGCCACTCACCGTGAAGTGAGTGGCAGGTGATCGACGAGGCGCTTTATAAGACGTCTCGTGAGGTAGGGGATCGTGGGATCGGCATGAATTATCGCCACATCACCTTTGCGGCCGCACTGATCTGCACCTCCCTGACCGCATTGTCGCCGGCCGCGGCCGGCGAGCCCCGCGCCGTCATCGAGTTGTTCACCAGCCAAGGCTGTTCGTCCTGTCCGGCAGCCGACAAGATCATCGGCGAGCTTGCGCAGGACTCGTCGCTGCTGACCATGAGTCTGGCGGTCGATTACTGGGACTATCTCGGCTGGAAGGACACGCTGGCCCTGCACGACCATTCCGAGCGGCAACGCGCCTATGCCTATGCCCGCGGTGACCGCGAGGTCTACACGCCGCAGGTCGTGGTCAACGGCATCGTGCATGTGCTGGGCAGCGACAAGGCGGCGATCGAAAAAGCGATCGCGCAGACGCGGCGCACCGCCGCTCCGCTGACATTGCTGGTGACGATGGCCGTCACGGACGGAAAAGTGACTGTGAATGTGCCGGCCGCCACGGACGAGCACCATAGCGGCGAAGTCTGGCTCTGCCCGATCACCAGCAAGGTGCCGGTCTCGATCGGGCGCGGCGAGAACAACGGCCGCACGCTGACCTACACCAACGTGGTGCGGCGCTGGGTGAAGCTCGGCGAATGGAATGGTAAGGCGGCGAGCTTCAGCATGCCGGTGGCCGAACTTCCCAATGCCGATTATTTGCTCCAGGACATCGACCAGCTTGCGGTAGTCGTGCAAAGCGACGCCGCCGCCGCCAAGCCCGGTCTGATGCTCGGCGCCGCCACGGCCAGCCTGCGTTAATTTCACTCGGTCATTCCGGCGCACGCTTTTGCGGGCGCCTCGGGATGATGTACTGATCGTCCGGGTTTGGTGTCCGCGCATAAAAAAATCGGGCCGGCGACTAGCCGACCCAAAGACTTAGGGGATTGAACCGTATGCGTAACTCAACTGGCCCGGTCGGCTGAGCCCCGGGGGGCTGGGGGGCTGAGAAATCCGGAACTCGAACCGGACCGGGCCTTGAGGCAACGCTGTGCTTATCCCAGCCCAGAGTGACCGGCGATTGACCGAAATTGGGCGGTATTATGGTTCGTTTAACGACTTCGTGATCGAGGGCCGGCGGTTTTGCCCGGTTTCCAGCCATCTGGTGCTCAGACGAAGCTCTTGCCGTGGGCCGTCCCCGGCGCGATCATTGATTCAAGCAAAAGGAGGCGCCGCATGACGTTCGGTTCCGGCGATGTCGATCCCAGCCAGTCCCTCGGGGGCGGATCCCCGGCGCGCAGTGCCGCCGCCCCCCTGAACCAAGTCACCTTCAGCCGCCGCGAGATCAACCGCATTCTCGATCTCTATGGCCGCAAGGTCGCCGCCGGCGAGTGGCGCGATTACGCCATCGATTTTTTGAAAGATCGCGCGGTGTTCTCGGTGTTTCGCCGCACCTCGGAATTTCCGATCTACCGTATCGAAAAAAATCCGAAGCTGGCGCGCCGGCAGGGCGCCTTTAGCGTGATCTCGGCGACCGGCCTGATCGTGCGCCGCGGTCACGAGCTTGATCGCGTGCTGCGCGCGATCGACGTGTCGCTGTCGCTGGTGGTGAACTAGCGCATGATCCCGAAAAGTGGGAACCGGTTTTCGGAAAAGATCATGCGCTTGTAAAAGCTAGAGTCTTTTTAGATTGATCTGAATCGTCAGGGGATTCACGGGACGTTTTTTCTGGTTCAGGATTCGACCGTCTTGATTCGGAGGCCGCGATGACACGGGCTTATTCGTCTGATTTGCGCGAACGAGTGATCGGTGCGGTTGCTGGCGGCGTTTCGGCGCGCTCGGTGGCCAAGGTGTTTGCAGTGAGCGCCAGCAGCGCGATCAAATGG
>Ga0097691_1003172_pt1 | contig 10286 bp, 11 predicted proteins | sample NGESurdeep072012_8_FD_72858 | JGI IMG/M metagenome (GOLD analysis project Ga0097691, IMG submission 72858) | Arctic peat soil microbial communities from Barrow, Alaska - NGEE Surface sample 210-1 deep-072012 | ecosystem: Environmental > Terrestrial > Soil > Wetlands > Peat ...
GAGGACTTCCATTTCGTCGGCTTCAGGCGTACCTGCCTCGGCCTGAAAGATGCATTCGAGACGACGAAAGGCGGCCAGCAAATCCTGATCGTTGCGCACGGGCTTAATATTCATTCACATTCTCCACGTCGATCTTGTCGTATTGCGTATGCGTACCGATGAACTTCACCCAGACAATGCCGACCCGGTACTGCACTTCGACAACCAGCCGATACTTGTTGCCGCCGATATTGAAGACGACCCGATTGTTCCGGCAAATGCTTGCATTGCCATATTGAGCCATGGCCCTTCCTGGTTAACCTTCATCGCGCAGTCCAAGGATAGCCTCTCACAACCGCAGTCGCGTTCACCAGTCGCTCAGCGGGAGCACCCCGGAGGAGCACTCTGGTAAGCCTCCTCCCGCCCGTGCTGCGCTTGATTCTTACGGGTAGCAGCAGCATTGCAGCGGCCTTTTCCAGACACCGATTGCGGCCTGATTATCAATTCGCCACCCACAAGCCGATCCCGCCACTCCAAGTCGACGCCAGAAGCTTGGGTCAACCTCAATTGAAGACGTCGGCGCACCGGCTAGGATGCGGCTCTTGCGTGGACAGTGATTCGACGAGCCAAGTCCTACGCGCCGGGAAGCGTGCTGTGTGAAGGGGCCTTCAAGATATCCAATAGCTCGACAAGATGTTGGATTGCGCCTTCGTCGCTCAGCATGCTGGCCAATTGGGTGTCTTTCAGAACATCTAAGAGCGACCTCGCCTCGCCGTCCACGTATGCCACGGGGGCGACCAAGCGAACGCCATGGCTGTAATCGACGTAGTGTGCTCCGTGAATCGTGCTGAGCGGTTGAATCGGCCGATCGATGGCACGATGCCACCCATAGATTGCCAGTTGCCGCGGGTTTCGCCACAAACGGTTGCTGAGCACGAGGTCCTTTTTGTCGCCGGCCGTCAACACACCCAGCGAGAGCCCAAAGTTCGAGCGTTGCTCGGCAACCCTCTGGTTGTGGCGCCAATAGTAGTCGGTCGAGCGCATCTCAGCCCCGGCAGGCAGAGGCTGTGGAGCCAGGCGTAGCGACGCTTGCTCGTAGATCGCGTCGACCATCTTCGTGGTGGGCAGCAAAAAGCCATAAGAGTCCGCGACGACAAGTGCTGTTTGTAGCCGCATCGGAATTAGCATGAAATCCTCGTCCGACCCGATCGCGAGGTAATCGGGTAAGGTGCAGAAGGTAACGTGGACCGTTCGCCCGCTGGGAAAGTGGCCGGTCAATCGAATCGGCGCAAGACGCCTTAGAAAATCCGGAATATTCCCTGCCAGCAACTGGGCGGCGACCGCAGTCTCACGTTCGACCTCGTTCATTCCCTGTAGCCGCTGGACTAGGTTGCTTGCGGGCAACGCCGCGGCTGAACGCTGAGGAATTCTTTGCGCGAACTGATCGCACGATACCGCAGGGACCGCTGCGAATCCTGCGTTCGCGAAGCCAAGCGCGGCGACAATAATGAATCTGCCAAGCGAAAGCGCTTGCGATTTCCTTATCACTCGTACCCTTCGACCTGCATACGACTGAAGCATCACCATCCCCCGCGATCGCGTATCGCCATCGATTTCGAAACGGGCGCCATTATAATTCAGTTCGCCAAAGCGCGGCGCTATGAGTACTCGCGCGATGTTCGGCCGGTCACTGCTCGCTGAGCGTCTTGCAGCAGCGGAACCCAAGGTGGTAGTTGGCATGGCTATGCTCATCCATGACCGGCGTGCCATGCCAGAAAGGAGCCCGCCAGCGGCACCAGTCGTCGTGAGCGCGGTAGGTGTCGAAGATGAACCAGCTACCCTTCATCTCAGTGTAGCCTAGCAGCCGGCTGCCCCGGCTCGCCATCTGGCCCTCGGTCAGAGGCAGATTCATGTGCTCCGCCGCGTTGCCGTTTAAATCGTACACACCAAGTGGACTGCGGCAAGCCGGGAAATCTCCTGCGGGATAGGTATTCGACCCGCATGAGTTCCAGCCGCCTCCCTGACAGGAACGGCTCTTGTGGCTAGCGGTGGCGCAAATGCCGCGCTGGTAGGCAGGGCCGTAGCTCCATTGTTTGTCCACCTCATGCGCGCGATTATGGGCAGTGCGCATGCGCGCAATGGCGGTCTGCGGACTCACCCCCTTGGCCAGGTCGAAGCGATAATCAGGCGCCTCAAGTCGCCCGGCGCAGGCACCTTCCCATTCGTGGGCGTCACACATTCGCTTGCCCATGGCCTCGCAGATCTCGGCGGCCTCGCGCGCCCTGACCCACACGACAGGGTAGGCGCAGGGGATGTCGGGATATTCGAACTGGTCGATGCACGCCTTGGCGTCCTTGGGACGTTGCGAAGTTGGATCGTACAGAGGAGCCATGTATTTGGTGTGGCAGATGCGCTCGAATTCGTCATTCGCGTAGCTTACCGACTGTTGCGCGAGCTTGGCCTTGCACTGCTCGGGCGTCATCGGATGTTCGGAGATGGCCGGATTGCCTTGCCCGGCAAAGCCCGAGCGCGCGAAGATCGCGCGGATCTTCTGCATCTGCTGTTCGCTCAGGCCATGCACTCGCTGCAACTCGCTCAACATCTGCTCATTCTGCTCGGTGAGCGATGCAGCGGCGGCCACGGTCGATAGCAAAACCATCGCTACCCACAGAGAAGTTACCCATACCGCGGACTGGAGCCATCGTTTGTTCATTGTTGTCTCTCCCTTCGGACAAGATAAAAGAAGTCGCGGTCGTCAGGCAGGCCAAGAAACCTCGGGATCAGGCTGCCTGCCGCCTTTTTGTCGGCCTCGGCCATCCCCTGCACCAGATGCTCGATCACAAGACGGTCCGCGTCGCGCACGTACAATGCGAGATAGGTGTGCTCGAGCGCATTCATATCCAGATGCATCGCGTAGCGGCAACCGTAGCCCTGGAATACCCGCGCCATCGCCGAAGGCGTGGCGCTGGAAAAAAAGCCATAGACGAGAAAGCGTCTGGAGCGAGTCTCCTGCAGGCAGGCGCCGGCGCGCAGCGTGCGCAGATTCTCGTCCGCCGAGCCTGACCAGTTGCCCGGCCCCCATTGAGCGATCAGTGCTCCGGGAGCAGGAACCCCGGTGCGTTCGTCTGGCTCAACCAGAGGGACTCCGTTCTGCCGTGCATGCTTGATGCGCGGTAGCAGAGCGTCATCTTCCTTGTTCCAGGTCTTCATCGCGACCGTTCCATCATTCAGTACATACAAGGTCGCGAGTCCCGGCTGGAGCTTGCTGAACAGGCTGCCCTGCTCGATGAAGCCGTAGTGGCTGCCGTGATTGCGATGCGCCAGAGCGCCGTAGCGGAAGGCGCCATGCTCGCGCTTGAAGCCTCCGGTGAAGGTGGCGACCGTGCGGCCGGTGAGCGATGGAGTGACCATGCCGTTGACGACCAATGGGGCGACCGTACCGATTCCGTCCGGACCCGGAAGGTTCAGATCGCGCACCTCGTCCAGAGTTCGCGGCGACCAACCAACTCTCGGGTGATCGGTGCCCAGCGCGAAGCCCAGATCGAACTCCGACAGGTCGAACGCGACAAGATAGGCGAGCGCGCTTGCTTCGACCGCACCAAGATCCTTCACCCTGCTGCGGTAGCTCGCCGGGATTTCCATGTCGATCGCCCGCGGCTCGATAAGGCTCGCATAGACTCCGTCCAGCCCGACGGCGGGATACCATTGGCCGGGCGTGAGGCCCCTGTCCGACTGGCCTAGGTCAATGCCGAGGTGCTCCGGCAGCACGTACTGGTCGGCATAGGCGCGGCCGACGGCCGCCGGAATCGGGCCATTGCGAATTGCCGCATCCTTGTCGCTGAGCTTGGGCCCCGGGCCTGAGGTTCCTTTCTCAAGGAAGGCGTCGCGATAAAACTGCTGGCGCACTAAACCAATGATCTTTTCCCCACCCCACACGTGATCGCGGAGGAAGCCAGTCGCCTTCTCGAGATTGGTGGAATTTCCGTTCACTGCATTGCGCAGATACAGGCGACCCTCGCAGACCGGCGCATAAGGAAGCGAAGAACGCCGCGCCTGTTCTAGGACGCTCCCCGAAGTGGGCGACCAGAGCTTACAGTTGCGGGTGCCGGCCGCGGAAAAGATTTGAATCCCGTCGCCATACGCTTCGGCCAGCCGGATTCGCTGACCGCTCGGGTCCCCGTTCTCCAGATGATAGGTGGTGCGTATGCTCCCCTCTCCCCCGTCGAGCATGAGCAAAAACCACGCGTTGATCTGTGGGTTCAACTCGATTAGCGTTGCCATGGCCCGGCGCTGCCCTTGCGTCTCGTTTGCTATGGTCGTGGTACGGCGAAACTGCTGCAGCTCAATGACAGTCTTCGGCACCTGCGCCGCGTACTGAGCGGCCTGATCGAGCCATGCAGCGGCGTTCGAATCGGCGGCCGACGCGGCGAAAGCCATTTGCCAACCGAGCGCCGCTGCGAGCAGAGACCGCGCAACGGCGAGCAGCCGTCTGTGATCGCGCAAGCGCCTTAACCCATTTGCCGCGGTGCAGGGTATGACTGGGGAAGCGTCGCTACTTGCCGCCCTCCCGGGCTTGCCGCGCCGTTGATGAATCACACTCGCCATGCGCGCCGCTATGCCGCCGCAGCCAGGACGGCCAGCATCAGCAGAGCAAAGCCCCGGCTCGCTCGATCCTTGAGGACGAAGGCGACGGGATCGCCATGGATGCGGCCTCGATAGGCCATCAGCCACATGTGGCCGATCCACAGCAGCAGCAACAGGCAGAAGAGCCAGATGAGCTGATAGCGGGCGTATAGACTTTGCTCTTCGCCGACATAAAGGGCCAGCACCAGCACGGCGGCGAAGCTGAGTGCAACGCCCACAGCAGCGATCAGATGCATGTGCTCGACTTGATAGGCCCGCACGCGGCCCCGCGCTCCCTCGCGCGAGCATAACGCGACCATTTCGGCATAGCGCTTAAGCAGCGCAAGACTGAAGAACAGCAGGAGACAGCAAGCGACCAGCCGGGCAGAAACGCCGACTTCGACCGCCACCGCGCCGGCAACCACGCGCAGCGCATAGCCCACTCCGACAACTAGCGAATCCACGATGGCGAGGTCCTTCAGCCTCAGGCAATAGGCGAGCATGAGCGCCCAATAGATTCCCAGGATGGCCATAAACAAGGGTGGCAGCAGCAACCCGGCCGCCGCGGCGCCAAACAGCAACAGCGGTAGCAGCAGAAGCGCATGCCCGATAGGCAAATCCCCCGAAGCCAATGGGCGTTCTCTTTTGTGCGGATCGCGCCGGTCGTCCGGGAGATCAACAAGGTCATTAAACAGGTAGATGCTTGAGGCGCACAGGCTAAAGGCAACGAAGGCGACCATTGTCTGCGCCAGCAGCACGAACTGGTTGAGTTGATGAAGCGCCGCAAGCGGGACAACCACGAGGATATTCTTCAGCCAATGATGCGCGCGCAGGGCATACAGATAGGTGGGCAGGGGCGAAGAACGATCCTCGAACACCGGTCCAAGCTTGCCGGACTTTCGCACGGCTTCGCGCAAGCGCGAGGAAGGCCGCACCAGGATGGCTTGGCGGGCTTCGGCCCATACCGGCAAGTCGCGGCGGCTGTTGGCCGCATAGTCAAAACCCTCCTGGCCGAACTCGGCCACAAGGCGCCGTCGTTTCTCGTCCCCGGTCAGATTCGTCGCGCTATCGCTGGCAAGAACCTCATCAAACAGTCCCAGATGTAAAGCCACCTCTTTAGCAACCTGCACATCGCCCCCCGTAGCGAGCACGAGCGAGCGTCCTCGCCGCTTCTCCGCCTCGAGATAGGCCAGCAGCTCCCGGTGGTAGGGCAGCGTGTAGACATCGGGAATCACCTCCTGTGCAAGGCGATGCTTGAGCTGGGCCCGGCCCTTTGCCAGCCAAAAGGGCAGGCCCAGCACAAGGAGCGGCTTCTTCTTCGCCAGCAAAAAGAAGGATTCCATCAGCAGGTCCGTGCGAACCAGCGTGCCGTCGAGATCGACCACCAACGGTACGGACCGCGCAAGCGGGTCCGGTACCTCGCAGGCGGCGGAGCTTTTCATCTTTTGCACGGGTCAGACCCCTCGCTGCGCTGACGCGCTAGAAGAAAGCCTTGGCAAGCTTGAGCGCGCCTCGCTTCCAAGGCACCCGATGGGTCGTGCCCACCTTGCCCCGGAACTCGTCGCGATGCGCTACGTACCAGTCGTAGTTGCATACCAGGGCTTCCCGGTTGGAATATCTGGGAGCGAAACCCAGGATGGTTTCGGCGTACTCGACCGAAACGAAGCTGTCCTTCCCCGCGGTTTCGTAGATCCATTTGTAGAGCGGCGACAAGTGAAATCGCTCGAGCAGCCTCAAGGTCCAAATCACCGGCAGGGCGGGAAGTCCGATAACTCTCTTGCCATGGCCTGCGCGATCCAGCACCGCCTGAAAATTGTCGCGCATGGTGCCGAACTCCTTCGCTCCCACGTTGAACGTGTGGTTGACGAGATGCCGGTCGAGCGTCGCACACAGGTGGATTACCTCGCACAGGTCGGCGACGCCGAGCAACTGATAGCGATTGTTGCCTGAACCGAGCACTGGGAAATTCCTGCCGTCGTAGGCCCAATCGTAGAGCAATTCGAAAGCGCCGAGCCGCTCCGGACCCACGAAACTCTTGGGCCTCAGGATAGAAACACATAGACCTCCTTGCCGCAATTCTGTGCATTGCTGCTCGGCCAAGATCTTTGACTCCCCATAATGCCCGACACCCGACAGTTTGTCGGTCTCATAAAGCGGATGATGGTCCGGGATGCCGTACACCGCCGTTGAAGAGATGTAAACGAAACGGGCCGCGCCGTTACGCAGCGCGCTTTGCAGTAGGATTCGAGTGCCCTCCACGCCAGTGGATATGATATCTTCCCGGCTTGCCAGAGGCAGAGCGGCAGCGCAGTGCACTACCACGTTCACGCCCTCCATGGCTCTGTCCACAGCACGGCGGTCGCGAATGTCGCCCAGAATCGCCTGTACGCGGTTCCTTTCCGGATGGTCGAACGGCGCGATGTCGAGCGAGCGGACCGCATATCCGCGCGAGAGCAGATAGCGGCACAAATTGATTCCCAGAAATCCAGAACCACCGGTGATCAGATAGAGGGGTTGAGCCACAGGAGCGAACGTGCGTTAGAGGCGCAGTGCGCCGGATTTGTGCGATAGTTCGCCGATGTGGGCATTCGCCACGGACTGCGACAGGTAGCCTTTCGTGGCGACGTTACAGCTTGGTCACCAGCCACGTGCCGCTGTGCCTGAGGTGACTGGCACATCTCAGACATGAGAAAGCACTTCCAATTCAAAAGGACGGGCGCCGCGCGGCAACGCCTCCTCGATCCGCTTGCGCCAAATCATTTCTTGCCCACTCCCGGCTCGGGCGTCCAATAGAGAACGAGGCGATTGAGATTGCGGCCGGTAACGTTGATGGACTTGACCTGCTTGGTGCCGTTGTTGTCGGCGGTGATCTTGTAGCGGCCAGCCGGCAGCGTTGCGTAGAAACCCGGACCGTCCGAGACCGCCTCGACCAGCATCTTGCCCTTCGAATCTCCGATCGTCACTGTGATGTCGGCCAGGTAACCGCCCGCAGCAGCGCGTCCGGTGCAACGCCTTGCGCCAGCGAAGCCGGTGCAGCAAGCGCCAATGCTAGCAACAGCAAGTATTTCGCGGCCATTTCCTGCATCTCGCTTTTAGGCTGCCCCACAGTTAACCCTGCAGTGCGCATCATCCCGCTGGCAGTCACAATAGGACCGAAATAATTCATATTACGGCAGGTTTTGAGCGGTCTATTGACCTTTATCAAACGCGATTGCCGACTTGGGCAGCTACGCTGAAAACGGCGCATCCCTTGCACTACGTTAGGGATGAGGCGATTACGAGCAGTCAGGAAGGCCAACAAAAAGAAACCCGCCGAAGCGGGTAGGTTTGCATCATCGCCGGGTCTAGGGTGGGCCTTTCCTTATTGGCCATTTCCTTGATTATTGTCATATCGGCGAACTTGGGCAGAGGTAGCCTGAATCCACGCCACAAAGGAGGACGACCATGCGCACGCTAGATGCTAAATCGTCTTCCCGCTCCGGCAGTGATCAAGGCTGTTCCCCTGCAAAGCGACAGCAAAAGATCGCGGTGGCTGCCAACAGCATGGAGACCACGATGCATCCGCAACGCACCTCGAACCTAATTGACTCAATCGCGCTAAATAAGAGCAGGCCGCGAAGGACACAGCCCAATCGAGCCCGACATTGTTTTAGGCAAGGGTTGCTCGCCGCGCTTCTCGTCGTTGCGGGTGTGGCGCCGGTCATGGCCTCACCGCTCCAGGTGCCAGCGCTTGTTGAGCCCGCCAGCCAAGAGCATCACGTCGGCAAAGTGATCTTTGTTGAACTGGTGACGCCGGACCTCGCCGCCGCCAAACAGTTCTATGCGGGATTGTTTGGCTGGACATTTCGCGATATTCAGGCCGGTGGGACAGAGTACGCCGAGGCATCTCTCGACGGTCGTCCGGTCGCAGGACTGATTCACAAGGATGTACCGGCGGGCGAGCATCGGCAGCCAGCATGGCTGAGCTTCATCGCCGTGCGCGATGTCGACGCGACAAAAAAGATTGCGGTACAACATGGCGCGAAGGTGCTGTTCGAGCCGCGTAGCATCCCTAACCGTGGCCGGGAAGCAGTCTTCGCGGATCCGCAGGGGGCCATTTTTGCGGTCCTCGCTTCCAGTAGTGGCGATCCGCCCGACGTCCTGGCCGCACCCGGAGAATGGATTTGGAGCTCGCTAATCACGAGCGATCCGGACACCGATGCTGCTTTCTACCAGACGCTATTCGACTACGAAGTCTTCGATTTGCCCGCTGACGAGGGGGCCCAGCATCTCATGCTCGCGTCCGACAACTATGCTCGCGCGAGCGCGAATACGCTGCCTGCGAATAGGCCCAATATCCATCCCCACTGGCTCAATTACGTACACGTCGAAGATGCGGTCAAGATGACTGCAAAGCTCGTGGCGCTCGGTGGCCGGGTGCTGGTCGCGCCGCGGGTTGATCGCCATGGCGGCAAGGTCGCGGTCGTCGCCGACCCTCTGGGGGCACGCTTCGGACTGCTTGAATGGCCGGACACTGAGAGTAAAGAGGTGACCAAGTGAATATCTCACTCTTACGCTGGTCAGCGATCGCCTTCGTAATCGGGCTGTTCACGGTCCTGTCGCCTGGCTGCGCCGTATATGGTGGCGGATACGGATATGACGGCGGCGTGGGCATCGGGCTGGACTACTACGAACCCTACGGTGCCTACGGTGGCTGGGGACCGGGCTACGGTGGCTGGGGACCTGGCTACGGTGGCTGGGGACCTGGCTACCATGTGGGGCCGTTTCGCGACGGCGCCCATCGTCCAGACCGTGGTGGTGGCCACCCACCTCCGCATGCTCACAGGTCCGCGCCTGCATCTCACCCGGTGCCGTCTATTCCGTCGCGTTCGCGTTCTGGTGGCTCGCGACGGCACTAAGGAAACTCTGCACAAGTCATCAAAATAACCCCTGATGCGTTAAATATCGAACGCCACAGGGAGGAACAAAATGCGCCAACTGACGGGCAGCAGATTGCCGCGCATAATGCCGTTCATGTCGAACGTTGAGTGTCTGCTATTGGGAATTGCGACCGTCTGCAACTGGCCGAGAGTGTGAATTCGCAGTTGAGCCCGTAACCGGTCAGTCGAAAAATCCCGCTTTTTTTTAAGGTCCGTTTTGGGCGAGTATAGGCAACCGCCGCTCCCGGCCACAAGCTGACCTTCCCGGTTACATTTGCTTTCCGTCCCAACCGGTTCGGCTATTTCGACGGTAAGAACCTAGTGATTGAGTGGCTGAATATGGACCCTTCCTCGTATATGGACCACTCCTCGGTTTGCAAGCACTCCGTTCTTTGGTGGTAAGGTACCCTAATATGCGCATCGGCATTTATCCTAATAGATTCGAAGTAAGTACAGGAAGAGTATGATAATACTTTGCGCTGCATTGTCGGGAAGCGCGCGGTGCACACGGCGATCCAAGCGAGACAATTCCATAATGGAGGAAGACATGAAACGTTCCCACGCGGGGCTTGCATCTTTTGTTTGCGTTCTAATTTCGATTTTTCTGGCGGGCTGCGGTAGTAGCAATAATAGTAATAGCGTTGCCGCGCCCGACAATGTAATACGCACTACCCAGTTCGGCGCAGTCCAGGGTGTCAATGACGCAAGCGGTTCAGGAACCTACTCTTGGATTGGGGTCCCGTTCGCAGCCCCGCCGGTGGGTGC